>Ga0207773_100122_pt1 | contig 64714 bp, 60 predicted proteins | sample TtaePargueraPR_2_FD_187281 | JGI IMG/M metagenome (GOLD analysis project Ga0207773, IMG submission 187281) | Aerobic enrichment media microbial communities from Bioluminiscent Bay, La Parguera, Puerto Rico - Tt and M1 (3) (SPAdes) | ecosystem: Environmental > Aquatic > Marine > Unclassified ...
TGTGCCGGGCGCGGGCGATCGAGAACGACGCCTATTTCGTGGCCTGCGGCCAGTGGGGAACCTTCACCCATGGCGACGGCTCGACCCGGCACACCTACGGCCATTCCCTGGTCGCCGATCCCTGGGGCCACGTGGTGGCCAAGGCGTCGGACGGCGTCGGTGTGCTGCACGCGGAGATCCGCGGCGCCGAGATCGAGCGCGTGCGCGGCCTGATCCCGGTCATCGACCACCGGGTCGAGATGGCGGCCTGAGCAAAACAAGAGGGAACCGAACGACCCGACATGATCGAGCGATACAAGATTGGCCCGCTCCCCCCGCAGATCGACCCGGACCTGCTGGAGCGTCTGCGCGCGGTCGAGCCGGCGACCGTCGGCCACTGGCGGCACTGGGGCTTCGTCTCCGGCGCGATCGCCCGGCAGCGGCGCGGACCGCCGGTCGTCGGCACCGCCGTCACGCTGGCGATTCCGGGCGAGGATTCGACGCTGCTGCATCACCTGCTGGCCCTGGTGCGGCCGGGCGACTTCGTCGTCGTCGACCGGCTGGGCGATACCCGCTACGCCTGCTGGGGCGGCGGCCTGACCCTGGCGGCCAGCGCCGCCGGCGTGGCCGGCGCGGTGATCGACGGGCCGTGCACCGACATCGCCGAGATCGAGGCCTGCGACTTCCACGTCTGGTCGCGCGGCCTGTCGCCGATCACCACGCGGCTGCGCGACCTCGGCGGAATGATGAACGTGCCGGTCTCCTGCGGCGGCGTGGTGGTGCAGCCGGGGGATGCCGTGATCGCCGACGACAATGGCGTCCTGGTGCTACCGCCCGAGGAGCTGGACGAGGTCATCGATGCAGGCCTGGCGCGGCAGCAGCGCGGGGCGGCGCGCGAGGCGCAGCTACGCGCGGGCGAGAAGCTCGGTGCGCTATCCGGCGCCTCCGCCATGGTGACCAGGGAGTAGAACCGACGGACCGCGCACTCCAGCCCAGTTATCGGCCCGGCGCGGGACCGCCGCCGGCGCGGGGACAGCCATGCGCAACCCGATAGAGTTGCGCAACCTGCGCTGCTTCTACGTGGCGGCGGAGGAACTGCACTTCGGACGTGCGGCCGAGCGCCTGCTGATCTCACAGCCGACGCTGAGCCAGCAGATCCGCCAGCTCGAACGGCATATCGGCGTGACACTGTTCGAGCGGTCGACGCGGCGGGTCGAGTTGACGATCGCTGGTGCGGCCTTTAAAGAGCGGGTGAAGGAGCTCTTGCTTAAGACCGACGAAGCGATCCTCGCCGCCAAGCACGCGGCCGGCGGCAGCATCGACCGGCTCAACATCGGGGCCATCTCGCCGGCGACCTACCGCTTCCTGCCGATGGTCCTGCGCCGCTTCCGCGCCCGTTTCCCCAATACGTATCTACAGGTGCAGTCAGTCTACTCGCAGCAGATCATCCCGCGCATCGAACAGGGCGAGTATCATCTCGGCATAATGCGTCCGCCCAAGAATCCGGGAATTCTACGGTTCGCGCCCATGATTCGTGAGAAGCTTTTAGCAGTAATCCCAGCGCAGCACAGATTGGCAACTGCACGCCAACTCCATCTAAAGGACTTCGTCGGCGAATCCATCATCGCTCTGAAACGCTTCGAGATCACAGGCTTTGAGAAGCTTTACAGCACGCTTCTCGACGCTGGCATCACCTTCCGTGAAGATATCGATATTTCCAACACAATGGGCGCGATCGCCCTATCGTCATCCGGCGCAGGAATCACATTCCTGCCGGAGTGGATAACCGACCTTGTGACCCATGACGTTGCAATCCGACACGTTGAAGACCTCGATATCACCATCCATCTTGGCATTGGTTGGAAAGCAGACGATCCGGCGCCTGGGATCGAGCCCTTCATCGAAATGGCGCGCATGGCGGCCAAGTCGCTGGGACGCGCGACTCTCTGAGATGGCAACTGTCATCACTCAGATTCGTCATCGAATGTCTCATGGTAGGAGACAGGTTGACCGGTGACACCAGCAGAGGGAATGGCGCCCCGCTCTGTTGATTGGGGGTGGGGCTTGGCACTAAGGCTCAGCGGGCATCCGTCACGCCGATTGCCGATGCCGGGGTGGAGCATGGCCATCAGAAGACTCCGTGAAAACGGTACGGAATAGGGGATCCGAGACGCTCGACCGCCATCAAGAGAATTTGGAGTAGAAGGAGATCCTTCTACTCCAATTGTGATCGAGCATCTTTATCAGAGTGTTGGCAGGTTCGGTCGCGAAATATTTCTCGAAAGAATTCGCCATCCTGCGGTGCTATAGGCGGATTGGCTTTTCAGGAATTCGAACTAGGTTAAAAGCGTTTTTGCTGAATCGAGAGTTCTGACACGATTGCCAATGCCGAACCCTCAATAAGAAAAAGTGAGCTGAATCTGATTTCCGGCCTGATTCCACTAGGGCATCCGTTGGACATCGCAAACTCTGGTGAACAAGGGAATGAGAAGTCTGAATCATCTCCGCTGCCGTCATGATCAACGGAGGTCAAAATTCTTCTGACTTGGTACGCAACGAACTTGTTCAACCTCCGAATGGGCGTTGCGGTTGGTCGGTTCAGCTTGTCTCAAATTCCGTTGTGGTTAGTCCCTGCAGTGAGAGAAGCCGCCCACTCACCTCAAAAATCCTTTCAGCCGCCCAATGCGGGTCTGACGAGCGTAGCCTATTCCACGCTGACGTGCCCCATTTGCGGCTGATCGTACCGGGTGCCAGATACCCGTTCAGCGGGTACCGAGTTCGCGATCGCTTCAAGCTCCTGTGCGCTTAATGACAGGGCGGCGGCGGTCAAAGCATCCTCGAGTCTGTCGGGACGTCGCGCACCGATGACCGGAACCACCCGCTCGTATCGAGACAACGCCCAGGCGATTGATGCCTGGGCAGCGGAAATGCCCAGTTCCCTAGCAATCTCGGCCAGCGCCTTTGCCAGGTTCAGGTTGGGCTCAAGGTTCTCTGCGTTGAAGCGAGGGAGCCGCGAAACCCGAATGTCGCTCTTTACGTTCCGATCGGGAACGGTCCCGACAAGCAGCCCACGCGACAGCACGCCATAGGCGGTGACGCCGACGTTTCGAGTCTTAAGGAACGGGAGGATTTCCCGTTCGATGCCGCGTGACATCAGGGAGTATTCGAGTTGGACGTCGCAGATTGGAGAGACGCCGAGTGCCTTGTCGATGGCTTCGAGCGGCGTTTCCGACAACCCTGCATGACGCACATACCCCGCTTCGACCATGTCGTCGATGGCGCCGATCGTCTCCTCGATCGGCACGTTCGGGTCGACTCGCGCCGGTCGGTATATATCGATGTGATCGACGCCCAGACGCTGCAGTGAATAGGTCAGGAAGGTCTTAACGGAGGAGGGGCGACCATCGAAGCCGAGGACTTTTCCATCGGGTGCGCGTAACATGCCAAACTTCACCGACAGGACAATCTGATCGCGTTTCCTGCCTGACAACGCCCGCCGGATGAGCTCCTCGCTGTGCCCCATTCCGTAGAAGTCACCGGTGTCGATCAGCGAAACGCCATTGTCGATAGCCATGTGAATGGTCCGGATCGACTCTCCATCGTCGGCCGGGCCATAAGCTCCCGACATGCCGAAAGTTCCCAGGCCGATCGCCCCAACGCGTGGGCCATTCTGTCCAAGTTCGACTGTTCTCACATCGGCTCCCAATGCTGGTTGATGGAGCACACCGTAGCTAATTAATAATTGGACGACCAGTCAATTAATGCCATACCAACTTATGACCCTTTGATGGCGGACCCGCTCGGAGCTTGATCTTGCCCCGCCGCGTCGGGCTCGCTAGGAACCATCAGGAATGAATGCCAACTCAAAAAGAAAGCGACGTTCAGGTCCTGGGCGTCCGGAAGGCCAGACAGGTCTGCGGGAGGAGATTCTGGACGCGGCCGAGGCCGTGTTCGCCGATCTCGGCTACTCCGGCGCGCCTCTGCGGCGTGTGGCTGAAGCAGCCGGTGTCACGACGGCCTTGATCAACTACTATTTCGGCAGCAAGCACCAGCTCTACGAGGAAGTCTACCTGCGCAAGGCGATAAGCATTTCAAAGGCGCGCCTGGAGAACCTCCACGCGCTGGAGCAGTCGGGCAAGGAGTTGGATGCGCAGGCCCTCGTGCGCGCCTTTCTCGAGCCGGCGATCAAGATGCGTCAGACTCCCGATGGCGCGACCTTCCTGAGACTGCAGTGGGGAGTGCACACGGAGCCGAAGGAACTTTCAAATGCACTTCGGAGCCGAGCTTACGATGAATCCACCCACGCCTATGCCGCGGCCTTGCAGCGGGCGATGCCGGACCTGTCCAAGAGCGCGGCATATTCGAGGTTGATCCTGATGATTGGTGCGACCCTGTATGTCTTTTCCGACACGCACAGGCTCGACGAACTGGTACCTGATATCGACAGCAGCGCTCAGGCCGATGTCATCGTTTCTGAGCTCGCCACTGTCCTCACTAAGGGTATTGCAACCGGCTAGTGTGAAATTGGCTGTGCCGCCGGCTCCGGGATCGCACCCGCGCTCCAGCACCGCGACCCGGCGTTTCCTTCCAATCCGTGACCGCTCTGAGCAAGTTTGCGCTTGAAGGGAGGACGTGCCTGACATATTAATTAATTGGCCGACCGCCCAATAAAGTCGCGGTGCAGGACATGGTCATCAACGGCGAGCATGACACGGCCAACAGAATCAACGAGATCCGAACAAGGAGGGTGACAATGCAGCGCATTTCCAGAATAGCCAGGGCTGGCCTGATGGTCTCGGCAGCGGCGGTCTCCGTTTCCGGCATGGCATACGCGCAGGGTGATCTCCCCGTGGTGCGCATGCAGGGGGTGGCGGGCAGCATCAGTTCGCTGCCAATGCTGATCATGGAGCACGAAGGGCTGGACGAGCAGCATGGGTTCGACGGCCAGTTCGACCTGATGGGAATGTCGGGTGGATTCCAGAGTTTCCTGGTCGGCAACTTCGACGTCAGTCTCGACGAGGACATGATCGGCGTGGCGGCCGCGCGCATCCAGGGTTTCGACGTATCCATCTTTTACGGGAACGCGGCACTCTACCTCGGCATTGTCGTGCCGGGTGATTCCGATGCTCAATCGCCGGAGGACCTCGTGGGCGAGCGTGTCGGTCATTTCGGCATGGATTCTGGAACCACGACCTATATCCGGCTGATTCTAGAAGACCTTTACGGGATCGATGTCGCCACGGACTACGATCTGCAGCAGGTCGGTCCGGCGGCGTTGGTCCCGCTGCTTGGGTCCGGTGATGTGGAGGCGATTTTCAACTTCGAGCCTCTCGTGAGTGCTGCCATCGTCGAGACGGGTGGCCGGTACCTGCTTCAAGGCACCGAGGCGTATCGCAGCCAGTATGACGGCTTCTCTCCTTGGCTCAGCACCTATACCGCTCGTGTGGAGTGGATGCAGGAAAACCCCGATCTGGCGCTTGCAGTGCGCGATGCGCTCCGGGAGGCGACCCTGATGATTATCGAGTCGGACTACGAGATCCTGCGTGAGCCTTACCTTCGTGAAGCGATCGGTGTCCAGGACGACGCCGTGCTGGAGCAAGTCATCGAAAATGGCCGGACCCATGGCTACTTCACCGATGACTTCAACGCCGAGAACATCGCTGCCGCCAACGACTTCCTGCAGCGTCTTGCGGATCAGGACATCATGATCGACGAGCGACCCGAAGGCGTTCTGGTGGTCCTCGAGGAGTTGTTGGCGCAGTAACCGCACCTGGCTCAGTGGCACCTCCCCTCTCTCTGCGCCACCGCGTTGTGACTGCGGGGGAGAGGGAGGGAGAGGCTGTCGCGACTACCGCTCGATCGGGATAGGGCCGTTGAGGTGGCAAGCGGATACGAGAAAGACACGATGATGCGCAGACACCTGTGGTGGTCCGTTCTTGCTGTTACGCTGCTCGTGCCAGCTTGGTTTGCCGGGTTTCACTATACCAATTTCGTCGGTGATCCTATGGAAGTCGCAGGACTGCTTCCTGGCTTTCTGTCCTCGGCGGAGACATGGATCAATGTCGGCGTATCCGTCGCCCGAGTATTCGGCGGGCTGGCGCTCGGGGTCGCCATCGGCATCGCGACGGCGTTCGCGATACACCGTGGCGGCTTGGTCAAGAACACGTTGACACCGTACGTTACCGTGGCGCTGAGAACGCCGAGCGCGATCGCCGCGATCGTCGCCCTGTCGATCTTCCGAGGCGCGGAGATCGGCTATCTCGTGGTGGTCGCATACATCACCTTTCCATACGTGACGACGAGCTTGCTGGAGGGTCTGCGCAGTTCCGATCGCGAATTGGATCAGATGGCGAAGATCTACAAGCTATCGATGTTGTCACATATTCGGCACGTGCTCGCCCCCTTCGTCGCGCCCTACATCTTCGCCGCACTGCGCAATGCACACGCGCTTGCCTGGAAGATCATCGTTGTCGTCGAGATATTCGGCGCCGCGACTCTCGGGTTCGGCATCCAGTTCAGCCATGCCTGGGAGTACTTCCAGATTCTTGAAGTTCACCTCTGGCTCCTTCTGTTTATGGCGGTGGTTTTATTCGCCGAGTATTGCGTCCTGCGGCCTGCCGAGCGTCGCGTTTTCAGATGGCGGGATGCGAGCTAGGCCGCCAACGCGATGGAAATCGTGGCGAGTGCACTCGACCAAGGGCTGGGAGAAGTTCGTTGGACACATTGATGAAAGACACCGTGGTAAGGGTGAGCGACCTCGGCGTGACCTATGCCGGCACGCCTGCCATCGCCGACCTTGATTTTAGCGTGACACGTGGTGAGTTCGTCTCCGTCGTCGGTCCTTCCGGCTGTGGCAAGTCGACGATGCTCAATGTCCTTTCTGGGTTGCTTGAGCCGACCTATGGATCGGTATCGGTCAACGGCCGCGTGCTCTACAGCTCCGGCGAGCCTTTGCCGAGACTTGGATATGTCTTCCAGACACACCGCCTGCTGCCTTGGAAGACCGTGCGGCAAAACCTGGAACTGGTGCTGTCCGCTGCAGGCGTTCCACGGCAACAATGGAGCGAGCGGATCGAACGGCTCCTGGATGTGCTGCAGATTTCGGAGTTCGCGGAAACTTGGCCGATGCGCCTTTCGGGCGGTCAGCGATTGCGGGTTTCCATAGCGCGCGCGCTCGTCATCGAACCGTCATACATCCTGATGGATGAGCCCTTGAGCACGCTCGACGAGGTGACTGCGCGAACCATGCGGCAGGAACTCAGCTCCATCGTGGCGAAGACCGGGTCAACGGTGATCTTCGTTACACATTCAATTCGCGAGGCGGTTTTCCTGGCGGACCGGCTGATCATCCTGACGCGTGGACCGGCAAGGGTATTCGAGGAGCGCATCATCGATATCGAGAGGCCTCGCCTCTACGAAGATGCCAGGATCGGGCAGATCGAGGCGGAGGTCGTGGAGAAGGTTTTAGGAGCTTGGGGGCTGGATGAGCCGCGCAAGGAGGCGGTCTGACGATGTCTGCCACTGAGGCGTCATCCCAACCCATGCCGGTGTCGACGCCGTCGCGTGCACGACGAGCATTTTGGTCGGGCTCGGGCGCTGGCTCGCGCTGGCTAGGTGCCGGTATCGCGCTCGCTCTGATTATGGTGCTGTGGTTCTTCCTGGCAGAACACCTGCGACCATGGGTACCGGGCCCGCTGCAGACTTTTCAGGTGATGGGGCGCGAACTGGCCAGCGCCGACCTCTACCGAGACGTTCTTGTCACTTGGGAGCGCCTTCTGTTGGCGTTTCTGGCCTCGACTCTGATTGGCACAGTGATCGGCATCGCCATCGGGCTCGACAAACGAGTCGAGGCCTTCTTTCAACCGCTTCTTGCCTTAATGCTCGCCGTTCCCGATCCCGTTTATATCATTTTTGCGATCCTCGGCCTGGGGACGGGTGAGATGGCGGGACTTGTCGCGCTTACCCTCGCGGTGATGCCATTCGTTGCAAATATTGTCCGCACCAGTGTTCAGGCGCGGGATACAAGCCTGGATGAAATGGCGCGCGTCTATCAGGTAAGGCGCTGGAGGATTTTCACATCCACACTGCTGCCGCAGTTAGTGCCAGCGTTGATTACTGCTGGCCGGTTCTCCTTCGCACTCTCCTGGAAGATCGTGATCCTGGTCGAAGCGTTAGCTCAACCCACCGGCATCGGAGCGCGCATCTACAACGATTTCAGCATGTTGCGAATGTCTGAGGCCTTTGCCGTGGCGATCATGTTCACAGTGCTCATGCAGATCGTCGAGCGTGTTGTGCTGCGTCAGCTCGAAAGCCGCGCCCTGCGTTGGCGCAGTTGAGAAGTTCGAGATGCCTCCAGCATGGCGCCAGACAATTTAATTGAACGATCAATCAAGTGGGATAAGCCCACCGGGACTGACGGAGGAATGATGGCCAGACGATTGCGCGTGGGGATCATTGGTGGCGGCATCGGAGGCGTGGCATTGGCCACTGCTCTGATACAGCGCGGCCTCGAGGTTCGCCTGTTCGAGCGGGCACCGGTCTTCACGCAGGTCGGGGCTGGAATTCAGATGACACCCAATGCGGTAAACGTCATACGCGCGCTTGGGCTGTACGATCGGTTCCTGAAGGTCGGGTTCCTTCCGGAGGCGACAGTTGGTTTCAACTGGCGCTCCGGTCGTCGGCACTTTCGCACGCAGATGAAGCCGGACTTTGAGCGGTTGTACGGGGCTCCCTATGTGCACGTCCATCGTGCCGACCTGCATCATGTTCTGTCAGCCGACCTTCCGCCCTCCATCACCTCGTTCAACAAGACCTGTGTCGAGATCGATGACATTATGGGCACGCCTGTCGCTCGCTTTGCTGACGGCGAGGAGTTCGAGGCGGACATTCTGATTGGCGCCGACGGCGTACGCTCAGTCGTTCGCAGTGCTCTGTTTGGGGAGGATGCGCCTCGCTATACCGGTCACATGTGCTTCCGCGCCCTGGTGCCGGTAGGCGGCCCGGTCGACTATGTCGGCCCCTATAACTCCATCTGGCAAGGTCCGCGCAGCCACGTCGTGACCTACTACGTGAAGGGCGGCCGGATGGTGAACATCGTCGCCGTCGCTGAGTCGAGTGACTGGGTGGAAGAGGATTGGAACGTGCGCTCTTCGCGGGAAGAGCTGCAGGCGGCCTATGATGGTTGGCATCCCAATGTCCAGAAGATCCTCTCCAAGGTTGACGATGTCTATCGTTGGGGACTGTTCGATCGTGATCCGATGCCGACATGGTCGCGCGGCAATGTGACTTTGCTCGGGGATGCTGCCCATCCCATGCTTCCGTTTCTCTCGCAGGGCGCGGCGATGGCGATCGAGGATGGATACGTCCTTGCGGCGGCGCTGGCCGCCAATCAGGAGGATCCACGCTTGGCACTGGTGGCATATGAGGCCGAGCGTAAGCCGCGTACCAGCCGGGTTCAGTTGGAGTCCCGCGAACGCGGGCGCACGTTTCACCTGCCGACACCCTTCTCCCAGGCGATGCGCAACCTCGAATATCGCATTCGCAGCATCTTTCTTCCCCGCACGGCCGGCGTGAAGGCGGATTGGGTCTACCGGTACGACGCGACCGATTTTGCTCAACCAGTGCAGGCCAGCCGAGACGCCGCCTGATCGACAAAGACGACGTCCATCAAGACACGCGATTCTGGAGACGAGTCCTTGAACACCACATTCCTCTACGGGGCCAATGTCCGAGCGAATGACATTCGCCAGCATTACCTGCGCTATGGCGGCAAGGGGCCCAGCCTCCTGATCGTCCCCGGAATTACCAGCCCGGCGGCTACCTGGGACTTCGTCGGCCGTCGTCTCGGTACCGATTTCGACACCTACATTATCGACGTTCGCGGCAGAGGTTTGTCAGAGGCATCTGACGCGCTCGACTACGGGATTAATGCGCTCGCGAAGGATGTCGCGATGTTTGCGGAGGCTGTGGGGATATCCGACTACGGCCTGCTTGGACATTCGATGGGGGGGCGCATCGTTCCCCGCACGGTTGCCCGTTACGGCGCGAGACCGCGCCGAATGATGCTGGTCGATCCGCCCGTAAATGGACCGGGCAGGCGCGGCTTCTCTCAGCCCGACTCCTGGTACACCGATCAGATTGTGGCGGGCGCACGAGGCGACATGACCGTCGACCAGATGCGGCCCTACTTTCCAAACTGGTCAGACGAGCATTTGCTGCTTCGAACCGAGTGGATTCATACCTGCGATCCGCGGGCGATCCTGCAGAGCCGTCGAGACTTTCTGGAGGACGATTTCCATTCGGATCTGCCGAAGATCGAATGCCCGACGAAGGTGATCGTCGCCGGCAAAGCCGATCTGATCCTGCCTGACGAACAGGCCGAGCTCGAATCTTTGAATCCCAAGCTCGAAACCGAGCGTCTCGATCACGTAGGGCACATGGTGCCGTGGGATGACGAGAACGGGTTCGTCGAACTGGTCACTAACTACTTTCGACCAGCCGCCTGAGAAATCACCCGTCAGACCGCCTCTGGAGGTAATGATGCCCGTAAGCGACGCCGCCCTGATCGAGGCCTGGATGAAGGTGCTCAGGCTTTCAAAGCTTGAGCGAGGCCAGGTCGTCACTGTTCTCACCAGCCAGTCGACCCATCCGCAGACCTTGCGTGCCGCGTTGACCGCAGTCGAAATGATGGGCGCGAGGGTCAATCGACTCGACCTTCCGCCGGTCAACGGTGACAAGGCGCTCAGTCGTGATAGCCTGGCCTATATCGGGACGACGCCGCTGACCGGCAATGCGGCGGCGATTGCCGCGCTGAAGGCGAGCGATCTCGTCTTGGACCTAATGACGCTGCTGTTCTCGCCGGAGCAGGCGGAGGTACTCGAAACCGGCACGAAAATCCTGCTGGCCGTCGAGCCGCCGGAGGTTCTGTTGCGGATGGTGCCGACGGAGGCCGACAGGCACATGGTCAACGAAGCGGGTGACCTGATTGCGGCCGCCAAGGAGATGCATGTCACGTCCGCGGCCGGTACCGATATTCGGTTCAAGCTGGGAGATTTCCACGTCACTCGAGAGTATGGGTTCGTCGACGAGCCTGGCCGTTGGGATCATTGGCCCAGCGGATTCGTGGCAGGCTATCCGAACGAGGGGACCGCGGAAGGCAAGATTGTTCTCGATGTCGGCGACATTCTCCTACCGCAGAAATGTTACCTGACCACGCCTGTCGAGTTGACGGTGGAGCAGGGTTACGTCCGGGAGATCAAAGGGGAGGTCGATGCTGACCTGCTGATCGACTACGTCGCCTCCTTCGATGACCCGGAAGCCTACGCGATCTCGCATATCGGCTGGGGTCTGCAGAGTCGTGCGCGCTGGTCGACACTTGGTCTCTATGATCGAGAAGCGACAATCGGAATGGATGCGCGTGCCTTCGCTGGAAACTTCCTGTTCTCGCTCGGCCCCAACAATGAGGGCGGAGGAAGTAGGATCACCGCATGTCATCTCGATATTCCGATGCGGAACTGTACCGTCGAGGTCGACGGACGGAGAGTTGTCGATGACGGATCGGTCGTCCCGACGGATGCAACCATGGCGGCGGAGGCGGCGGAATGACGGCGATACGGATCGGCCAGATCGTCCCGAGCTCCAACACCACGATGGAGACCGAGATTCCCGCGATGCTGCGTGCGCGGGAAACAGTTGAGCCCGAGCGGTTCACTTTCCATTCAAGCCGTATGCGCATGAAAAAGGTGACGAAAGAGGAACTGGAGCGGATGGATTCGGACTCCGACCGCTGCGCGCTGGAGCTTTCCGATGCGCGAGTTGATGCTCTGGGATATGCCTGCCTTGTCGCCATCATGAGTATGGGACACGGTTACCACCGTGAATCACAGGCGCGTCTTCATAAGGTAACTGCAGAAAATGGGGCACCAGCGCCCGTTGTCACCAGTGCGGGAGCCCTGGTCGATGGCTTGAAGCTGCTGGGTGCAAAACGCATCGCGGTGGTGGCGCCCTATGTCGAGGATCTTACCCGTATGGTAATCGGATATATCGAGGCGGAAGGCGTAACTGTCGCCGACTACGTCTCGCTGGGCATTCCCGACAATCTTGAGGTCGGCGCACGGGACCCAATGGCGCTGGTGGAGATTAATAAGCGTCTCGCACTGAAAGGTGTAGACGCGCTGGTCCTCTCGGCCTGCGTTCAGATGCCCTCTCTCGCGGCGGTGGACACCGTTGAACGCATGACCGGTCTGCCCGTGGTGACGGCGGCAACTTGCACCGCCCATCAGATGCTAAGCGCGCTGGGGCTTAAGGCGGTGGCGCCGGGTGCAGGCGCTCTATTGTCCGGCGACTATGGCTGGCGGAAAGCGTCATGACTGCCGCTGAGCGAATCCAGGACGACGCGGCAGTCTACGACCGGCAAGGTTTCGGCCGTTCGCTGACGCTACCACCGCCGTATAGCTTGCTGATCGTCGACTTCGTCGTGGGGTTCGCGGATCCCGATCAGTTCGGTGGCGGCAACATCCCAGCGGCAATCGAACGTACAAGGGCGTTGTTGCGAGCCGCACGGACGGCCGCTTGGCCGGTGGCCCAATCGCGTATCGTCTTCGCGGACGACCGGAGTGACGCCAATGTCTTCTCGCACAAGGTGCCAAGCCTACTGGGATTGTCCGAGACATCACCATTGTCCCAGATCGTTCGCGAGCTGTCACCGATACCCGGCGAACTGGTGGTGCGAAAGACGCTGCCTTCGGCCTTCGCTGGCACGGACCTGCAGAGCTGGTTGGCACAACGCGGAATCCGCACCCTGCTGGTAGCGGGATGCACTACCAGCGGCTGCGTCCGCGCCAGCGTCATGGACGCGATGAACGTCGGTATCGAACCACTGGTGGTGTCGGATTGCGTTGGGGACCGAGCCATCGCGCCACATGAGGCCAACCTCTTCGACATGCGCCAGAAATATGCCGAGGTGATGCCGCTCGATAGGGCGCTGGAAGTGACGAGAATGGAAGCTGCGGAGGGGTAGTCTTCTTGCCAGGCAAGGCCGGATCCCCGTAATGCCTGGGATAGGATGTTGCCCCTTCTTGTCCGCGTTCCTGCCAAGTGTGGACAGGCCAATTACGGTTTCAGGTTGCGCCGGATTAAATCCGGTGTTCCGCGTCTCAGCCGCCCGATTTCTCAGGGAGAAGTCGATAGTCAGTTGAATTGATCTGCCGTTCGATCGTCCCGACCAATTCATGAGGCCTGCTCATCCTCATCTCCTGCTTTCTGATGGCGGACCCTCTTATAAGCCTCTGGACGCCTAAGGGAGTAGACCAACCGCAGTCTCGGGATCCGACAGATCACTCGCGCTCATATCGGGCTTCCGCCTCCTGGATCCTCGCCAATCCGACGATCTCATTGAAGGCGTCGAAGCCGATCATGTGTTCCGCGGCTTTGCCGTACCCGCCGGTCTTGCGCAGCGCGGCGAAGTAGCCCTGGAGCGCATGGGCGACTGAGTAGAGGACATCGGCCTGTAGGTAATAGGCATAGCCAAGCGCCGCCAGTTCATTGCGAGGGATCAGCGGTGACTTGCCCTTGAATACCCAGTTGTAGAGCGTCGGTCCGGCGATCAGCCGCGGGATGCGCGCCGCCTGCTCCCCGTCCAGCGGCGCCTCGACGAAGATGACGTCGGCCCCGGCCTCCAGGTAGCGGTTGCCGCGCTCGATGGCGGCCTCGAAGCCGTCGGTCGCGATCGCGTCGGTGCGCGCGAAGAGCAGGAAGTCGTCCGAGTCCCGGGTGTCGACGAAAGCCTTGATCTTGGCGGTGAAGGCCTCCGCCGGCACCAGTCGCTTGCCTTCCATGTGGCCGCATTTCTTCGGGAACACCTGGTCCTCAAGGTGGATACCGGCGGCCCCGGTACGCTCCACCTCCCGGACAAGGCGCATGACGTTGAGGTAGTTGCCATAGCCGTCGTCGCCGTCGACCAGGACCGGACGGTCGGTGCAGGCTGTGATGCGCCGCACTGCCTCGCAGGTCTCGCTCAGTGTCAGCAGACCGACATCGGGCATGCCGAAGGCGGAACCGGAGATGTTGTAGCCGCCGACATGCAGCCAGTCGAAGCCCTGGGCGTCGGCAAGGCGTGCGCTCAATCCGTCATAGACGCCGATGATCTGCTGGCAGACGCCGGCCCGCGGCCGATGATCGCGCGCCATCTCAGGAGGCCTCCCTGCCGTAATGCGCGGCGAGGTAGCCGGCGCTGTACTTGCCCGACCGCCGGTCCTCCTCGATCGCCGCCCGATCGCGCTCCCGAGGGGGGCCATAGCCGCCGGCTCCCGGCGTCTCGATCGTGATCATCGCCTCGGGTCCGAACTCGACCCCGGCGGGCTTGCTCGGCAGCTCCGAGAGGGCGCCGTCCCGGTCCCGCCTGGAGAAGGTTCCGCAGGAGCCCGGCGCGCCACCGAACAGCCCCCAGGGCCGCGTGCGGTTGCGCTCGCCCGAGCCGGAGAAGGTACAGACATGGCCGACCGGACGCAGCGTGCGCCGCAGGCCGAGCCCGCCGCGATAGTGTCCGGCACCGCCCGAATCCTCGACCAACCCGTATTCGACGACGCGCAGGGGGTAGTCCATCTCGATCGCCTCGACGGGAAGGTTGGAGGTGTTAGTGATGTGCACCTGAACGCCATCCTTGCCGTCCCGGGTGGCCCGGGCGCCGGCGCCGCCACCCAGCGTCTCGAAGTAGATGTAGCGTCGTCCGGTGTCCGGATGGATGCCGGTGAACACGGCCGTGGTGTTGGCGCCGTTGCCGGCGGCGACGACCCGGTCGGGCATCGCCTCGGCCAGCGCGCCGATCAGTGCGTCGATAATGCGCTGGCAGGTGTGGGCACGGTTGGCGACCGAGGCGGGGAACACAGCGTTGACGATACTGCCCTCGTGCGCCGACCATTCGCAGACGTCCAGCACGCCCTGGTTATTGGCGATCTCCGGATCGAGCATGGCCTTCAGCGTATAGCTGATGGCCGAGAGCGTGGCCGAGGGCGTGCAGTTGATGTTGCCGGCGGTCTGCCCGGCCGAGCCCTCGAAGTCGACATGGAAGCGGTCGCCGGCGATGGTCACGCGCACAGCGATTGCGAGCGCCTCATTGCCGCAGCCATCGTCGTCCATGACGTCGGCGAAGCGGTAGACGCCGTCGGGGATGCCCGCGATGCCGTGGCGCATGCGCTTCTCGGTGCGCAGGATGATCTCGTCGAAGGCCTGACTCAGCAGCCGTCCGCCATACTGGTCGACGAGGTCCTCCATGCGGCGGGCACCCAGCTTGGCCGCGGCGATCTGCGCGTTGAGGTCGCCTCGGCGCTCCTCGGGAACCCGCGTGTTGATCAGGATCATGTCGTAGATGTCCTGGCAGAGCTGGCCGGCGCTGAACAGGCGCACCAGCGGCACCCGCAGGCCTTCTTGGTAGATCTCGCGCATACCGCCGCCCATGCTGCCCGGCGTCATGCCGCCGAAATCCGCGTGGTGGGCGATGTTGCATACGAAGCCGATGACCGCCCCGCCGTCGAACACCGGCATCGCCAGGTTGAGGTCGGGAAGGTGGGTGCCGCCGGCCTCGAACGGGTCGTTTGCGGCGAAGATGTCGCCCTTGCGCATCTGCGCGAGCGGGATCTTCGCCAGGACCGTTTGCATCAGGCCGAGCATGGAGCCGAGATGGATCGGCAGCGAGTCGCGGGCCTGTACCACCAGCCGTCCGGAGACGTCGGCGAAGGCGGTCGAATGATCGCGACGCTCCTTGATGTTCTGCGAATAGGCAGACTTCATCAGGGCGAGGAAAGTGTCGTCCACCATGGCGCCGAGTGCGTTGTGGACGATCTCGAGTGTGATCGAGTCGATGGCGTCGTCCGGCATCAGCCGAGCTCCAGAATAAGGTTGAGGCCGTCGTCCACCCGCGCGTTCGAGCCCGGGTGGATCACGGTGGTGGTATCCATCTGCTCGATCACCGCCGGCCCGACGATCCGATGACCAGGGTCCAGGGCCTCGCGATCGAAGATCGGCGTGTCGACCGGCGCGTCGCCGGCAAACCACACCGGCCGCCGCTCGAAGGGGACCGGCTCGGCACGCCGACGCGGTGGCGGGGTGGCGGGCTCAGCGCGATGCAGACGGGCCAGCGCCACGGCACGCAGGTTGACGGTCTCGATCGCCGCGGAGGGATCGCTGTGGCCATAGGTCTGATCATGCGCGCCGTGGAAGGCGGCGGCGAGTTCGGCGACGAAACCGCCCGGATCCCGTGTCAATGCCGCGGGCTCCAGGGGGATCGAGAGCTCGTAGTTCTGCCCGGCATAGCGCAGGTCGGCGGTGAAGGCGAGGCGGCGGTCCTCTTGCGCGATCTCCTCGGCGCCGAACCAGGCATCGGCCTCCGCGGCGATGCTCTCCACCGCGTCGCGCAGGCTCTGGACGGCGTCGCGCGTGAAGGGCAGCTTCACCGTGCGCACGAAATGCTCCTTGAGGTCGGACAGCACGATGCCCTCGGCGCACAGGATGCCAGGATTGAGGGGAACGAGGACGCTGCGCATGCCCAGCGCCCTGGCCACGCCCTCGGCATGCAGCGGGCCACCGCCGCCGAACGGCATCAGCGCGTAGCGGCGCGGGTCGTGTCCGCGCTCCACCGAGATCGAACGGATGGCGCGAACCATGGTGGAGATGACGATGTCGACGCAGCCGAGGGCGGCGGCCTCGAGTGACATCCCCAGCCGCTCGGCGATCGGCCGGTAGGCGGCGCGGGCGAGGGCGAGATCGAGCGGCACGCGGCCCTTCAGCAGGCCGCGCGGGGAGAGGCGGCCGAGGATCAGGTTGGCGTCGGTCACCGTCGGCTGGTCACCACCGAGGCCGTAGCAGGCCGGCCCTGGCCGTGCTCCTGCGCTGAGCGGGCCGACCTTGAGCATGCCGCCCGCGTCGAAGGCGGCGATCGAGCCGCCGCCGGCGCCGACCGCGTTGACGTCAACCATGGGCAGGCGCACCGGAAAGCCGCCGATCGAGCGGTCGAAGGACACCCCGGCCTGACCGTCGGTGATCAGGCAGACATCGGCGCTGGTGCCACCCATGTCGAGGGTGATGACGTTCGCCAGTCCGGCCTGACGCCCGACATGCCCGGCGCCGATCACCCCGCCGGCGGGTCCGGAAAGGGCTGTGCGGACGGGAAAGCGGCGTGCCTGCCGCACCGACATGAGGCCGCCCGACGACTGGTTGATACCCACGGCGGCCTTCGGGAACTCCACTGCCAGGGTCGCTTCCAGCCTTTCGAGATAGCGGTTCATCACCGGAATGAGAAAGGCGTTGAGGGTGGTCGTCGACATCCGCTCGAACTCGCGGAATTCGGGCTGAACCTCGCAGGACAGCGCGCTCTCGATGCCGGCCTCCGCCAGGGCTTCGCCCAGGCGCTGCTCGTGTTCGGGGTTCAGGAACGAGAAGAGCAGACATACCGCACAGGACTGCACGTCCTCCGCGACGAGTTGGTCGACGAGCCGCTCGACCGCTTCCGGCTCCAGTGGTTCGACCACGTCGCCGCGCGCGTCGAGACGTTCGCGGACCTCCAGGCGCAAATTGCGTGGCACCAGCGGCGCCGGGTTATCGACCTGCGGATCGTACATGTGCGGCCGGGTCTGGCGGCCGATCTCCAGTAGGTCGCGAAAGCCCTTGGTGGTGATCAGCGCGACCGTGCCGCCCTTGCGCTGGATCAGCGCGTTGGTGGCGACCGTCGTGCCGTGGCAGATGCGGCGAAGATCCGCCGCCGTGAGGACTCCCTCGTGGCGCAGATGACGCAGGCCCTCGACGATCGCGTCGGCCGGGTTCTCCGGTGTCGACGAGAGCTTGAAGATCGCCGAGGAGCCGTCCGCCTGGTCGAGGATGTGGAAGTCGGTGAACGTTCCGCCAACATCGACCCCAATGATCTTCATTGCTGCCAGCCTCATACGTATACAAATAATATACAATCTCGTATGATCGCGACATACACATGTCAATGAAATGTTGTGTCCACGCCGGCGTCTTCGTATGAACGACGCCGTGCCCGAGGGGCGACGGCAGCATATGGGGTCCGGGAGGCGCAGATGACCAAGAAGGCCGGCACCAGACGGCCACGGGGCACCGGCGCGCGCTGGGCCTACGAACAGATCCGCGAGATGATCCTGAGCAACGAGCTTCAGCCGGGCTCCGACCTGGATGAGGCGCAGCTCATCAGGCAGCTCGGCGTGTCGCGCACGCCGATCCGCGAAGCGATCATCCAGCTCACGGTGGAAGGGCTGGTCGAGGTGTTGCCGAACCGCGGCGCCCGGGTCTCGCATATCGACCTCACCGTGGTGCGCGAATTCTTCGAGGCGTTGAGCGCGCTGCAGCGCATGGTCACGCGCTGGGCCGCCATTCGTCGGCGGCAGAGCGATCTCAGCAACATCGAGGCCTGCAGGGTGGCGTTCGAGGACGCGGTGACGGGCAATCGCATCGCCGACATGACGCGGCTCAACGCCGACTACCACATCGCCATCTCCGAGGCCGCTGGTAACGCCTTCATGGCCAAGACCTATGTCCAGCTGCTGCGCTTCGGCATGCGGCTGTCGCGCATCGCCCTGGTCTACGAGGAGGGCAGCGAGGACGGCATCGAGGGCAAGGAGCGGCACATCGCCAACATCATCGAGGACCACCGCCGGATGACCATGGCGATCGTGACCGGCGACGCGGATCTCGCCGAACGTCTGGCGGCCGAGCATGTCGAGCTGTTCCGCCGGCGCGTTCTCAGCTACCTCGCCAACAACCTGTCGGCCGATATCAGTTTCTGAGTCGCCTCGCGGCCTCGTGTCGTGCCAACCGCGCCCGTCCCAACCGCGGCCGTCCCAACCCCACCTGGCTCAGTCCGAGCCCACGGCAATACCTGTTCATCCGTGCCACTTGGTGCGCCAGCGTGGAGTGGTCTTCAGTGCCCTGCGGATATTTTTTGTGGACAAATTGTATATTCATTGAATACGGTTGGCGTCGGAGACAGCAGTGGAGGCCCGAATGACAAAGATTCTCACCACCCGTGCGGCCGTTTTCGGCGTGCTGGGTGTCGCCTGTACGATGACCGCGCCGGCAACGGCGCAGTCGGTGACCTGGGATCTCACCAACGACTATGCGGCGAGCTCGCTACCCGGCCAGGTCGACCAGTTCTTCGCCGACCGGCTGGCGGAGCTGAGCGGCGGCGACATCGACCTCACGCTGCATCTCGGCGGCGCCCTGGGCTACAGCTCGCAGGACGCCTTCGACGCGGTGCGCACGGGCGCGGTCGACCTCGCCGATGCCTCGACGGCGTTCTGGGGCGGCATCGAGCCGATCTTCCGGCTGTCGAGCCTGCCCTTCCTGCTGGCCAGCGCAGACGAGTCGCGGCTGCTCTATGAGGCGGCGCGGGAGCATTACGAAGCCGTGCTGGTGGAGAACAACCAGACCCTGCTCTACGCTGTGCCCTGGCCGCCCTCGGGCATCTGGGCGAATGCGCCACTCGGCTCGCTCGACGATCTCTCGGGGCTCGAGATCCGCTCCTACGACGCCACCTCCACAACGACTCTCGACGCGCTCGGCGCCGCACCGGTGCAACTGCCCTGGGGCGACGTGGTGCCCCAGCTTGCCGCCAACGCGATAAGCGCGGTGCTGACTTCGGCCGATGGCGGCATCAGTGCGCAGTTCTGGGAGCATCTCGACCATTTCGTCGAGATCAACTACGCCATGCCGCTCAGCATGACGACGCTGAACCTAGACGCCTATGAAAGCCTGACACCCGAGCAGCAGGAGATCGTCAGGACCGCCGCCGCCGAAGCCGAGGCCTTCGCCTGGGAAGCGCTGGCCACGCGCACCGCGGAAAATTACGAGATCCTCGCCGAGCGCGGCGTCACGGTCGTCGACGACCTGCCGGACACCTTCGTCGACGAGATGATTGCCGCCGGCGCCGCCACGCACGAACAATGGGCGGCCGATGTCGGCGAGGTCGGCGAGTCCATCCTGTCTGACTTTCGCGACGCCGCCGGACGCTGACCGCAGCCAGCTGACTGCAGACCTGAGAGCGTAGACCGGACATGGGCCGGATGCCAGGTCACCCGAGGGGGACCGGCATCCGGCGCCGTCGGAGGGGAGCGCGGACCTCGCAATGATGCTGCTGAGCCGCCTGTCGCACGCGATCGCGGCCGCCGCCGCGCTTCTCGCCGGGCTGATCCTGGTGGCGATGGTCGGCCACACGGTGCTGGAGATGACGTTGCGCGCCTTCTTCAGCAGTTCGACCTTCGTGCTCGACGAGTTCGTCGGCTACGAGGTCGCCGCGCTTACCATGCTGGGCCTCGGCTACGCTCTGAACACCGGCGGTCTCCTGCGGGTGAACCTGATCGCGCCGCATCTGCCGCGAGTGCTGCATCGCTGGCTCGAGCTGGTGCTGGTCCTCATGGTGCTGGGCCTGATGTTGCTGCTCGCGACCTACCATCTCGACGCCGTGATCCGCGCCTATGACCGCAACACGCTCAGCGGCACGCTGGCGAACACGCCGATGTGGATCCCGATGGGCGTGTTCCTCGTGGGGCTGGGCGTGTTCATCCTGCAACTGATCACCTACGCGTTGCGGCTCCTCGTCACCGGCGAGCTCATCGAGACCGTCAGGGAAGACGTCTAGGCCGTGGCCTCGGAAGCGATCTACGCCGCGCTGGGAGTCCTGGTGCTGATGCTGGGCCTGCTGGGCGCCAGCATGTGGATATTCGCGGCGCTGCTGGGAGTGGCGGCGCTTTCGCTGCTGCTGATCGCCGGCTTTCCGCTGCAGCGGGTCGGCGCGATCATGCAGTCGATCACCTGGGGAGCGGCGAACAAGTGGGAACTCGCCGCCCTGCCGATGTTCATCCTGATGGGCGAGCTGATGTTCCGGACCGACATCTCGGACCGGCTGTTCCGCGGGCTGGCGCCGCTGGTGTCGTGGCTGCCCGGCAAGCTGATCCATGTCAACATCATCGGCAGCACCATGTTCGCCGCGGTCAGCGGGTCGAGCGCGGCCACCACGGCCACCGTCGGCAAGATCACCACGAGCCAGTTGATATCGCGCGGCTATGACCGCCGGCTGTCGATCGGATCGTTGGCGGGCGCCGGCAGCTTCGGTCTCCTGATTCCGCCATCCATCGTGCTGATCGTATACGGCGTGCTTGCCCAGGTCTCGATCACCAGGCTGTTCATCGCCGGCATCCTGCCCGGCATCATGCTGGCGGCGATCTTCTCGGGCTACATCGCGATGCGCGCGCTGCTCAACCCGTCGCTCGTTCCCGCCGACGCGGCGCGATACGGCCCGCGCGACTATGCCGGGGCGCTGGTCACGCTGCTGCCGGTGCTGCTCCTCGTCGGCTGCGTGATCGCGATCCTTTATTCCGGCATCGCCACCCCGTCGGAGGCGGGCGCCGTCGGCGTCACCGTCAGCCTCGCGGTCATCGCGGCGACCGGGCAGCTTCGCCTGCGGATGGTCGTCGAGGCCTTGCGCGCGGCCGTGGTGACCTCGGCCATGCTGTGCAGCATCATCGTCGCCGCCAGCTTCCTGTCGACGGCGATCGGCTACCTGCACATTCCGGCCACGGTGGCCGAGATGATCGGCCAGCTCGGCCTCGGCCCCTACGGCACCATCCTGGTGCTGGCGGTCTTCTACCTCATCCTGGGGATGTTCCTGGAAGGCACATCGATCACCGTCATGACCCTGCCGATCACCTTGCCGCTGGCGGTGCAGGCCGGCTGGGATCCGGTGTGGTTCGGCATCTTTCTGGTGGTCCTGGTGGAGATGGCGCAGATCACGCCGCCGGTCGGCTTCAACCTCTTCATCCTGCAGGCCCAGACCGGCGATTCCATCGTGCGCGTCGCCCGCGCGACGGTGCCGTTCTTTGTCCTCCTCGTGCTCGGTACGTCGCTGCTGGTGCTGTTCCCGGAGATCGCGCTGGTCTTGACACGCTGAGGAGACGTCCGCGCGCGGCGCCTGCATGGTTCTTGTGGAGACGCTGAAACGAAGCTGCTGTCCCGCCTCCGGTCTCTTCGGCGAGCGACGGACTAGTTCCCTTTGCACCACCGATCGCGATGCTGGACGACACCACCAGCCGGCCGCCGACCACCTTCCGGAACTTTCTCGCCTTCGCCAATATCGGGGCGACGGGGTTCGGTAGCGTCCTGCCGATCGCGCGTCACGTGCTGGTGGATCGCTGGCGGCTTCTGAGCGCGCTCGACTTCGCCCACCTCCTGACCCTGTGTCACCTGCTTCCGGGACCCAACATCATCAATCTGACCGTGCTCTACGGCACGCGGACGCGGGGCGCCGCCGGCGCCGCCGCGGGGCTGCTCGGACTGCTGGCGTTGCCGCTCGTGGTCATCCTCGTTCTGGCGGCGCTCTACCGCGAGGTCGCTGACGTGCCCGCGGTGGCGAACGCAATCGGCGGCGTGGCGATCGCCGCCGGTCTCTGTGGGGCTGATCGCCACCAGCGGCCTCCTGGTCACCGACGCGGCCGTGTGGGGCTGGACCGGCTATCTGCTGGCCGCGGGTGTCGCCCTGATCGTGCTCAGGACGAAGCTGCATCCGTTCTGGATGCTCGCCGCCGGCGGCATGCTCGGCCTCCTCGGCCTGGTCTGAGGCCGTCCGGCCGGGTGCGGACCGTCAGTCCGCGCCGGCGTCCCATTTTGGCGGCTTCAGCGGATCGGCCGCGTCGGGGCGGAACATGTAGGAGCGCACATGCAGGAGGTGACGGTGCATCCATTCCTGGGCGCCGTCGATGTCGCGGTTGCGGATTGCCAGGACGATCTGGCGATGCTCCTCCTGGAGGCGGCGCCGTCGCTCGACGGTCAGGCTGCGGGCCTTGAGCTGGCCCCACTCGCCCTGCTGGCGCACACGTGACAGGCTGGCGTTCATCTGGATCACCGCCGGATTGCGGGTGGCCTCCGCGATCGCCTGGTGCAGGGCTTCGTCCCAATGCTCGAACATCCGCCAGTCCTCGGCATCGTTCCCGCGCCGCAGATGGGATTCCATGCGTTCCACATCGGCCTGGGTCGCGCGCGTGACGGCCAGCCCGGCCATCGCTGGTTCGAAAATGAGCCGGCATTCGATCACGTCGGCAGGGCTTGCATCGAGCGCCACCGATGCCGGGGGGCGTGCCGCCGCGGTATCCTGTTCCGGCGCCTTGGCCAGAAACGTGCCGCGTCCGACCTGCCGTTCGATCAACCCCTGTCGGACCAGGTCGTCCAGGGTATTGCGTACCGTATTCCTTGCTATTCCGAGATTCTTGACCAGTTCTCGCTCGGTCGGGAGGCGCTGGCCCACGGTCCAGGCACCAAGGCGGATTTGCTCCTGGATGAAGGCGCGGAGCGCCTCGGCGTCCCTTCTTGCCTTCTCCCGCACATTGATCGCCTCGGTATCGTTCCGCTCGAAAGCCACTTGACAAGTATCCTCCCAGGCCGCGACTATTGGTTTGCAAATAATCCGCTTAATTCCATATTGGTTTGGAAATGGATCGGGGTCAATGAGATTTGCGACGGCGTTGATCGAGGGCCGGCAGGCGGTGGTGCTGGTGGATGCGGATGGCCAGCGCGCCTGGCCGGTCGGCAGCCTGCAGCCGGACCTGGAGCCGGCCGTCGCCAGCGACATGATGGCCTTCGTGACGGCCTTCCCGGTCCTGCCGCCCTTCATCACGCCGACGAGCGGCGGGTCGTCGGTGGGAGAGTTGACGCTGCTCGCACCCTTTCCCCGGCCGGCCAGGGACGTGATCTGCGTCGGCAAGAATTACCGGGAGCATGCCCGGGAGTTCACCGCGAGCGGCTTCGACAGCAGCGCGGCGTCTGTCGCCGAAGCCATCCCCGACGCGCCGATCATTTTCGTGAAGTCGTCGGGTTCGGTGGTGGGGCCTCGGCAACCGATCCTCCTTCATCCCGGCTTCGACCGGCAGATGGACTACGAAGCCGAACTCGGCGTCGTCATCGGCAAGGCCGGACGCCGTATCGCCCGTGAGAACGCGCTTGATCACGTCTTCGGGTATACGATCATCAACGACGTCACCGCGCGCGATCTTCAAGCCAAGCACAAACAATGGTTCATTGGCAAATCCCTGGACGGATCATGTCCCATGGGACCATGGCTGGTGACGGCCGACGAGATCGACCTCGCGTCGACCCGTGTCGAGTGCCGGGTCAATGGCGAGCTGCGCCAGAGCGCCTCGACGGGGCAGATGATCTTCGACGTGCCCTGCCTGATCGAGACCATCTCGGCCTGCTCGACGCTGGAGCCCGGCGACATCATAGCCACCGGGACACCCGCTGGCGTCGCGCTCAGCTTCGACCCGCCGCGCTATCTGGGTGACGGCGATGTCGTCGAGATCACCATCGACGGCATCGGGACACTTACCAACAAAGTGCGCCGCCTCGATGCCGAAGAGGTGGCTGTGCCGCCGACGGGCGTGGCGCTCCGCGACCAGTCGCGGTCCGCTGCCGCTGCCACCGGCCGGGGGATTTGACCATGGACGCCACGGCCGGGAAGCGGAACGGGACCGCGACTTCAGAGGCGCGGTCCGCGGTTCTGCTCGCCAATGCGACCGTGGTCACCATGGATGCGGATCGGCGCATCCTCTCCGGCTGTGACGTGCTGGTCGGTGACGGTCGGATCCTGGCGGTCGGCGCGCAGGCGCGCGAGCGTCACGATGGTACCGGCGAGGTCATCGACTGCACGCGCAAGGTCGTGTTGCCGGGGCTGGTCGACCTGCACGGCTATCTCGGCGGAAGCATCCTGAAATCCGTCGGCGACTCGCTCGATCCCGCCACCCGACGCGGCCTGCTCGAGGAGATCCTGTCGCAGAAGATCGACCTCGAGTGGTGGGCGGCCGACGCCCGGCTGGCGGCGATCGAGCGCCTGCGGTTCGGCACCACCTTCATGTTTTCGATGATGGGCGGCAACGGCACGCGCACGGACAACAAGGACTTCGTGCGCGTGGCAAGGCGGTCACTGGAGGAGGCTGGGCTGCGCAGCCGCATCGGCCTCGGGCCGGCCCGTCCACCCTGGCCCCGGACCTACGTGACCTGGGAGGCGGGCAAGCCGCGCGAGCGCGCTGTCTCGTTCGAGACCGTGATTGACAACTGCGACACGCTCCTTGGCGAGCGCGCCGGCGAGGCGGACGGCCTTGTCGACTATTGCGTCGCCCTGTCCCGGTTCGGAAACCGCAACGAGCACGATCCTGTCTGGTCGCCGGAGCGCGAGCAGTGGGTCGGCCGCCAGGCCGAGGCCTGTCGCGACCTGATGGACCGCCACGATGTCGGCTTCTGGACCCATGCCTACGGCAACTCTGTGGAATACGCCGCCGACGAGAAGCTGGGCCTGCTTGGGCCACGTTCGATCCTGTCGCACTGCACCGACATCTCCGAGCGCGCCATCGCCATATTGAAGGAGACGGGCACCAGCGTCGCCCACCATCCCCGCGCGGCACGCATCTACACCGCTCCCGGCCGCTGTCCGCTGCCCGAACTCATCGATGCAGGCGTCACCGTGGCGCTCGGCGCCGATTCTCCCTCCAACCACGACTGCGACATCTTCCTCGACATGAAGGCGGCGATCATGGCGCAGCGCATGCACTTCAAGGATCCGCGCCTGCTGCCGGCGGGCAAGACCTTGGAGATGGCGACCATCGATGGTTACCGGGCGCTCGGCCTGGACCATGAACTCGGATCCGTCGAGGCGGGCAAGAAAGCCGACCTGATCGCCGTCGATTTCGACCGCCCGCACCTCTCGCCGATCGACATGCCGGTGCACCGTCTCGTCTACCAGGCCAGCGGACACGATGTCAGCCACGTCATCGTCGACGGCCAGGTCGTGGTGCGCGACGGCGCCATCCAATCGGTCGACCAGCGTCGGGTCATCGACGAGGCCGAGGAGATGTACCGCCGTGTCCTCGAGCGGGCGGGGATCGACCTTAGTCCGGATGACCGGAACCAGAAGTGGGGAGTATCGCGGGCGTGACGCTGGCGCGGGTCACAACGCCGGAGCGTGCCTCCTGCCGCTGGCGGGGAGACCGGTCATGCTGACCTACGTCATCAGGAGGACGGTCCAGCTCTTCCCGATCATCGTGGTGATTGTCTGCGTCAACTTCGTGCTGCTGCACCTGGCGCCGGGCGATCCGATCAACTACCTGCTGGGTGACGCGCCGGCCAGTCAGGAGTTCGTCGACCAACTACGGGCCCAGTACGGCCTCGACCGGCCGATCGTCGAGCAGCTTTTCATCTATCTCTGGCAAGTCGTGCGCGGCGATCTTGGCTACTCCTTCATCTCCCGCGAGGACGTCTCGACCATTCTGATGTCGCGCTTGCCCGCGACGCTGCTGCTGCTCGGGACCCAGTTCGTCCTGTCGATCATCTTGGGCGTGCTGATGGGTGTGATCTCCGCCTACCGTCAGGGCACGATCGTCGATCAGTCCGTCACCGTCCTGTCGCTCGTCGGCGTGGCGGTGCCTGCCTTCTGGCTCGCCCAGATGCTACTCCTGGTCTTCTCGCTCGGTCTCGGTCTTTTTCCTGCCCAGGGAATGCAGTCGCTGCGCTACGACCTGACCGGCATCGACCGCATTCTCGATATCGCCCACCATCTGGCTCTGCCGGCCCTGACGCTGACGATCTTCAACTTGGCGCTGATCGCGCGGGTGACGCGGGCGAGCATGGTCAACACGATGCGGTTGGAGTTCATCACCTTCGCCCGCTCCAAGGGGGTTCCGGAACGCACGGTCGTCTGGTCGCACGGGCTGCGCAACGCGATGCTGCCCGTCATCACCGTGATCGGCCTCAATATCCGCACGCTGATCGCCGGCGCGGTGCTGACCGAGACCGTCTTCGCCTGGCCGGGCGTCGGCCGCCTGACTTATGACGCCATCATCTCGCGCGACTACCCGGTGCTGATGGGGATCCTGATCATCATCGGCATCACGGTTGTGATCGCCAATATTCTCACCGACATCGCCTACGCCTACCTCGATCCCCGGGTGCGGCTGCGATGAGGCGGGCGCAAGCGGACTTCTCCGGCACCGGGAACGATGGGGCGCGGCCCCGGTCGCGGCGTCTTGGCAATCTGCGCGACGGCTGGGGCAGGTTCCGCCAGCACCGGCTGGCACTGGCCGGCCTCGTTGTCTTCGTGGCGTTCACGCTGGCCGGGCTGGTGGCGCCACTTCTCGCGCCGTACAGTCCGTTCGAATTGATCGGACAGCGCCTGGAGCCGCCGTCCTCGGCGCACCTGTTCGGCACCGACCATCTTGGGCGAGATGTCCTGAGCGGCGTCATCCACGGCGCCCGCACCTCGGTTCAGGTGGGCCTGCTCTCGACGCTGCTGTCGGTCGTCCTGGGCGTGCTGGTCGGTGCCGTAGCGGGCTATTATGGTGGCCGTCTCGACGACTTGCTGATGCGCGTCACGGAGGTCTTCCAGGTCCTGCCGCGCTTCTTCCTCGCCCTGGTGATCGTCGCCATTTTCGGCGCCAGCCTGTGGGGCATGATCTTCGTCATCGGCATTCTGTCCTGGGCGGAGATCGCGCGTCTCGTGCGCTCGGAATTCCTGACCCTGCGCGAGCGGCCTTTCGTCGTCGCCGCGCGCGCCTATGGTGCCGGTGACCTACAGCTGATGTTCCGAGAAATTCTGCCCAACGCGCTGACCGCGGTGGTGGTGGCGGCCTCTCTGCAGGTGCCCAGTGCCATCATCCTGGAAGCTGGGCTCAGCTTCATCGGCGCCGGCGACCCCTCGGTGATGAGCTGGGGCCGCATGCTCAACAACGCCCAGCAATATATGCGCCAAGCCTGGTGGACGGCGCTGTTCCCGGGGCTGGCCATCTCGCTGATGGCGATGAGCATCGCCCTGCTGGCAGATGGCATCAACGACTTCTTCAACCCGCGCTTGCGGCAGAAGGGATGACGATGCCATCGCCCGACCCTCTGCTTCAGGTTGACGACCTGAAAGTCCATTTCCCCACATCGCGTGGCGTCGTGCGGGCTGTCGATGGCGTGTCAATCCACGTCGGCAGGGGCGAGGCCGTCGGGATCGTCGGGGAGTCCGGCTCAGGCAAGTCGATGACCGCCCTCTCCCTGCTGCGCCTCGTGCCACGGCCAGGGCGCATCGTCGAGGGTGACATTCGCCTTGAGGGTCGTTCCCTGCTCGACCTGACGGAGAAGGAGATCCGCGCCGTGCGGCTCTCCGAGATCGCCATGATCTTCCAGGACGCGGGCAGCTACCTGAACCCGATCATGAAGATCGAGGAGCAGATCGCCGAGGCGATCGGCCGCCGCCGGTCGCGCCTGCCTGAGGATCGCCAGCGGGTGCGCGAGGCCCTGCGGGCAGTACGTATTCCAGACCCGGACAGGGTGGCGGCGGCCTATCCACACGAGCTGAGCGGCGGCATGCAGCAGCGCGCGATGATCGCCTCGGTGCTGATCCGCAAGCCCAAGCTGATCATCGCGGACGAACCGACGACCGCGCTCGACGCGACGGTGCAGTACCAGATCCTGAAGTTTCTGGCGGCGTTGCGCTCGGAGATCGACGCATCGCTCATCCTTATCTCACACGACCTCGCCGTGGTGTCGGAAGTCTGCGACCGGGTCTACGTCATGTATGCCGGCCAAGTGGTCGAGGAGGGGCTCACCGACGCCATCTTCGACGAGCCCAAGCATCCCTACACACGGGCCCTGGTCGACTCCATCCTCGATCCCTACGAGCGGAAGGAGTCGATCTTCGCGCTCGAGGGCACGCCGCCCGACATGGCGGCGCCGCCCGCTGGCTGCCGGTTCCACCCCCGTTGCCCCGACTGCTTCGCGCCATGCGCCGAGGAAATCCCTCCGGTCGTCGCTTTCGCTGGCGACGCGAGCGCCCGCTGCTGGCTGCATGCCCGGGATGTCCGGAGGACGCATGTCGGCTGAGACCATCGCCGTCGCCAATGGCGCCGTTCACTTTCCGGTCAGGGCGGGCTTTTTCGGTCGGTCGACACGCCACGTCCACGCGGTCGACGATGTCAGCCTGGCCTTGCACGAGAACGAGACGGTGGCGCTTGTCGGCGAGAGCGGCAGCGGCAAGACGACCCTCGGCATGTCGATGCTGGGGTTGCGGCATCTGACGGACGGGACGATTCGCTGGCGAGGTCGTGATCTGGGGGCCCTGACGCGGGATGACTATCGGGCTTTCCGTAAGGACGTGCAGATCATCTTCCAGGACCCGTATGCCTCCCTGAATCCGCGACAGACGGTGGCTGAAGCCCTGTTGCGGCCGCTGCGCTTGCACCGGGTCATGCCACCTGAGCGAATGCTCGCCCATGCGGAGGAGATGCTGGACAGGGTAGGTCTGCGACCCGCGCATCTCTACATCGACCGCTACCCACACGAGTTCAGCGGTGGCCAGCGCCAGCGTGTCGCGATCGCGCGGGCGCTGATCCTGAGCCCGCGCATCATCGTGGCCGACGAGCCGGTCTCCGCCCTCGATGTCTCGATCAGGGCCCAGATCCTCAACCTGCTGAAGCAGCTCAAGGACGACCTGAAGCTGTCGATGCTGTTCCTGAGCCATGATCTCGGTGTCGTCCGCTTCGTCGCCGACAGGGTGGCGGTGATGTATCTCGGCAAGCTGGTGGAGATCGGACCGGTCGACGAGGTGTTCGAGCGGCCGAAGCACCCCTATACGAAGCTTCTCCTGAAGAGCGCGCCGACGGTGAAGCGCCGCGCCACGGGACAGGAAAGCGAGCTTGACCTGATCGGCGAACCGCCGAACCCGGCCAATCCACCATCGGGTTGCCGCTTCCGCACGCGCTGCCCGCACGCCTTCGATCGATGCACCGCGGAAATGCCGCCACTCTCCCGTGTCGGCGCACTGCATGACGCCGCCTGTCACCTCAACACCTGATGACAGCTCTCGCCGAACGGCTTCGCTCACCGTTCGGCGCAAGGCGAGGAACGAGCCATAAGGACCCGAGGATCGGCTTGAACATGGAGGGAAGGATGACTGAAACACGGTACCTGAAACCCGGCAGCTGGCGGGGCGCCCTTGCGTTCGTCGCGCCGCTCGCCCTGCCTGTGCTGACCTTCGGGCTCGTCCCCGCAATATCCGGCGACGTCCTGGCGCAGCAGGAGATCCAGGACGGCGGCACCATGGTGGCAGCGATCACCGGTGACCCACCGATGCTGACCACGGTGTTCGGCGCCAACATCCTGGCGGTCACCCTGAGTGGCCAGTTGCACGACACGCTGATCACCATGGACCAGCAGGGCAATATCGAGCCCAGCCTCGCGGAATCCTGGGAGATCAGCGAGGACGGGCTGACCTATACCTTCAACCTGCGCGACGATGTCACGTGGCACGACGGCGAACCCTTCACCGCCGCCGACGTCGCCTACACGTTCGGGGAACTGACCAGTGAGTACAACTCGTTGGCCAACGCGACCTACAGCGTCGTCGAGGAGATCGAGACACCGGACGATCACACCGTCGTCCTGCACCTAGCGAACGCCGACCCGGCGTTCTTCCCGTGGGCCTTCTCCCAGACCAATTTCGCGCAGATCTTTCCGCGCCATATCTACGAGGGCACGGACGCGGAGACCAACGAGAACAACTACGCGCCGGTCGGCACCGGGCCATTCGTCTTCAGCGAGTGGGTGCGCGGCAGCCACATCATCATGGAACGCAATCCGGACTATTTCGAACCGGTCCACCTCGATCGCATCGTCTTCCAGATCATCCCGGAGCCGGGGGCGCGTCAGCTCGCGCTCGAGCAGGGCGACGTCGACTACCTGCCGTACTTCGCCCTGGCGCCGGCATCGGTCGACCCGCTGTCCGAGAACCCAGAGACCCAGGTGATCCCCGCCATGCGGCCGCCGGCCGGCGAGATCATCATGTTCATCAACCTGCGCGAGGCGCCGCTCAGCGACGTGAACGTCAGGCGGGCACTGGCCTATGGCCTGAACCGTCAGCAGATCGTGGATCTTGCGCTTGCAGGCCGGGCCACGCCGGCCACCGGACCGATCCGCTCGGACTCCTTCTTCTACAACCCGGAGATCGAGACCTATCCGCGGGACATCGACCGCGCCAACCAGATGCTCGACGATGCCGGCTATCCGCGCGGCGACGACGGCACCCGCTTCACGCTACGCCTGTCCTACGAGGCGGCCGGAGAAGGAGGCGCCTTCCAGTCCGCGGCCGAGGTGATGCGCGAGCAGCTGCGCGAGATCGGCGTGGCGCTCGACCTGCAGCCTTCGGATTCGGCGACCTGGCAGGAACGCGCCTTCATCCAGTGGGATTTCGATCTCGCCATGGGGTCGTTCGGCACCGGCCCGGATCCGGCGATCGGCGTCGCGCGGCTCTACATCACCGAGAACATCGTCCGGCAGAACGCCCGCAACCTCTCCGGTTACAGCAATCCCGAGGTGGACGCGCTATTCGCACAAGGCGCGGTCGAACTTGATCCCGAGGCGCGTCGCCAGATCTACCAGGAGGCGCAGGCGATCCTGGTGGACGAGTTGCCGGCGATCTGGCTGTGGGAGAAGTTCTATCCCATCGCCATCCGCACCGGTCTCGTGGGCATGCCCTCCGGGGCCATGCATTCCGAGCCCTGGTCGAATGTCGGCTGGGCCGTCGAGTAGCGACACCCGAGGACGTGAGGGGGCGCCCGGCTCGCCCGGCGCGCCTCCCACGTCGCCTCGCGTCATGCGCCACGTCGCCACTCTATCGCTCACGAGAAGGATGGAAATTCCCCCATGCCGGACGCAGCAAACGACCCGATCCCGGGCAATGACCACTGGACCACGATCGAGGGCTCCGATCTGTTCCTGTTCGAGAAACCGGCACGCGCCGGCCTGCCGAGGCGGGGAACGGTCGTCTTCGTGCACGGGTCTTCCATGGCCTCGCAGCCGACCTTCGATCTGAAGGTACCGGGTCGGCCGCACTCCTCGGTGATGGACTGGTTTGCCGCACGCGGCTTCGACGCCTGGTGCTTCGACTCCCGCGGCTACGGCCGATCGAGCAAGCCCCCCGGCTTCAACGCCTTCATCGCCGAAGGTGCGGCGGATATCGCCGCGGCCACGGACTATATCGAAAGGACACGGCGGAGCGGCCCGGTCTGCCTCTACGGAATCTCCTCCGGCGCGCTGAAAGCCGCCTGCTTCGCGGAGGCACATCCGGAGCGCGTCAGCCGGCTGGCGCTCGACGCCTATGTCTGGACCGGCAAGGACAGCCCAACCTTGGCTGAACGACGCAAGAAGCTGCCCAACTTCAAGGCCGGGGAGCGCCGGCCGATCGACCGTGCCTTCGTGCAGACAATCTTCACCCGGGATCACCCTGGGACCGCCGAGGACCGGGTCGTGGACGCCTTTGCCGAGGCGATCACGGCGCTCGACGACTCCATGCCGAACGGCACCTATATCGACATGTGCACCAACCTGCCGCTCAACGATCCGGCAGCCATCACCGTGCCGACCATGGTGATGCGAGGAGAGTATGACGGCATCGCCGGTTTCCGAGACCTTCTGGAGTTCTTCGAGAAGCTGCCCAATCCCGACAAGCAGTTCACGGTCATGCCTGGCATTTCGCACGCCTCCTTCCAGCAGAAGAACTATCAGATGGTCTACGACATCCTCTATGGCTTCTTCGCCAGGACGGCCCCGGTTTATCGGCCTTGACCGCCGAAACACGAGTACAAGCAAAGGGATGATGGGCTTGAAAGGGGATCGATTTCGAGTTGCTGCCTAACCTGGTTTCTTCGGCAGCTACACTGGGAACGGTTGGACGAGCGTGATGGTGCCTTCCATCCGTGCAACCGTCGAGACAACGTTGCGCTCGATTCCGTCATCCCGACTGTCCTCGCCAGCGCATTCTTCAGACCGAACCGTGGCCGGAAATCTCGATAGAATAAGGGGGGCACGGTCGGGGCAATTCACCGATCCAGCTGATAGTCACTTTCATTGAAGTCCCATATGTTCGCGGTATCGCGTGACAGTTCGTTTTTCCGGATACGTTGGGTTGGTGTCTTCGGGAATTCGTCGATGAACTCGACATAGCGCGGCACTTGGTAGTAAGGCATGCGCGACTCGCAGAACCTGATGAGCTCCAGCGGGTCGAATGAGCCTTCCGAACTCGCCTTCACGACGATCTTCAGATCTTCATCGCCCAGATCATTCTTCACGCCAACCAAGGCCGACTCGACGACGCGATCGAACTTGTTGACGACCTGCTCGACTTCCCAGGCGGAGATGTTGATACCGCGGCGCCGGACCATCTCCTTCTTCCGTCCGGCGTAGAACAGGAAGCCATCAGTATCCCTGCGTGCCAGGTCGCCGGTGTGGAACCAGCCGTCCTTCATGACTTCACGTTCGGCGTCGGGATTGCGGAAGTAGCCGAGAAAGTCGAGACCGTGTTGCGTCGCCCTTGCGACGATCTCACCGACCTCTTCGGCTTCTGTCTCGCTGCCGTCCTCGCGAACGATCCGGATGTCGTAGAGCGAGATCGGCTTGCCGCAGGAACCGATCCGCCCCTCCTTGTTCAGGGTGACGAAGGTGATCAGTTCCGAAAGACCATACCCTTCCCTGATCTGCACTCCGAAGCGCTCCTCGACTTCCTTCCATATCTCCGGGGGGCAGCCGCCACCCCAGGCGATACGAACCTCGTGGTCGCGTTCCAGCGCGGAAGGCTGTTGCTTCAGCAGAATCGGCAGCACGCCCCCGAGGTAGTGGATGTGCGTGACGCCATCCCGCTTCACGTGGCCCCAGAAGCCTGACGCCGAGAACTTGGTCATCATCGACAGGGTGATCCGCCCGATCACAGCGGCGATCAATACGGCGACGCCGGCGCCATGGTGCAAAGGTTCCCAGAAGAGAAAGACGTCGCCGGGCTGAGCGTCGGTCAGGTCGAGCACGCACATCGGCCCGGCACGCAGGGTCCTATCCGACTTTATGACGCCCTTGGGGGCGCCCGTGGTCCCGGAACTGGGGGTGAGGGCAAGCAGGTCGTCAACCCCGAACTGGCAGGTCGGAGTTGAGTCGTCGCGGTGAGCCAGAAGAGTCTCGAAGCGGTCCGATGCCTCCGGAGCACCACGCCAGATCGTCGGCACAGACCTCACCGCCGCGAATGCGTCCTGCAGCACGTCATGGTAGGCGGCATCAGCGATCAGGACTGCAGGATCGTAGCTTCTGAAGGCGTGCTCGAGCGAAAGCCCCTTTGCGTGGACATTGATCGGCACACGCACCAGGCCGGCTTTCATGGTCGCGAAGATTGCGACCACATGGTCGGGATCGGTGCTCAGCATCAAAGCGACGCGGTCGCCCGGGTGCAATCCCCGGGCCAGCAGGCCGTTTGCCAGCCTGTTCGCCGCAGCATTGATCTCGCCGATGGTGTAGTCCCGCCCCTCGTGCCGAAGCAGAATAGTGTCGGGTGTCTCGGCCGCCCGCGCGTCCAGGGTTTCCCAGAAGGGCGTGTCGTCGATCGGATTGATTCGAGGCATTTGTGTAACCTAGGCGGACCCGCGCACCCTCCGTTTGGCGCGCTCGGCCAGGAATGCCTCCATCATGCGGGCAGGCTCCCCTGAGCCATAGGCCTCGCGCTGGATGCGAACGCCGGCGGCCATGGTTTCGAGGAAACCCTCTTGTGTCACCTCTCTGAAGCGCTTCTTGGTCAACGCCATGGCGATCGGCGGCTTGGCTGCCAATTCCTTCGCCAGCGAAAAAGCTTCCTCCTGGACCTGGTCCCGAGGGACCAGCCGATGGATAAGGCCAATCGACCGACATTCCTCCGCGTCCATCATGCGGCCGGTCAGTGTCAGTTCGACGGTGCGGGACAGGCCCAGCATCTCGCGCATGATCCACGGCCCTGTTACGCTTGGAATGCCGGAGTTGATCTCCGGTTGGCCCATGCGCACGTCAGGGTGTCCGACACGCACGTCGCCCAGGAGTGCGACCTGGAAGGCGGAGCCGGCGGCCAGACCGTTGAGCGCGATGACGAGTGGTTTGGAGAGTGCGCGGATCGTGTCATAGAGCCGCTGCCATTCCGCCATCCACTCCTCGGCCCGATCAGCATCGAACGTCTTCGATTCCGACAGGTCCTGTCCGGCGCCGAAGGCCCGATCGCCGGCCCCGGTCAGGACGATGGCGCGAATGTCGTCATCCGTGTCGACCTGGTGCAGGATGTCGAGCAGTAGCTCGCGCATCGGCGCGTTCCAGGCATTGAGGACGTCCGGCCGGTTCAGCGTGATGGTGCACACTGTGCTGACCGTGGATTGCAGTACTGAGGGTTCCATGAGAGCCTACGTGTCGATCAAATGTATTGTATTGCGATATTAATTATCGATATTCTACATGCGCAGGCTGGTGAGTCAATCGTGGGAACGCGTTCGAGACTATGGGAATAGGTGAAGGGAACATGGGCGAGCGACTGAAGGGCGACAGCCTAATGGTCGGCTCTGTGGAGAAGGCTTTCAGGATTCTTGAAGTTTTCACACATTCGAACAAGAGCCTGAGCCTGACGGATTTGTCATCGCTCACCGGTATGAATAAAAGCGCGGTTCAGCGTTTCGCCCATTCGCTCGAGCGGGTGGGCTACCTGGACAAGGACCCGTCGACCAAACGCTACCGTCTATCGGTGCGGGTAATGGAACTCTCTGCTGCCTTCGTCACCTCGAACGACCTGATCAGCCGCGTCACGCCCTATCTCCTTCACGTCAGCAAGGAGACCGATGAGACCGTCAGCCTCAGCATGCTGTATGGCAAGGACATAATCTTCCTGTCCCGGTTCATGAACCGGAACATGCTGCACACCGATGTCGTGAACGGGACGCGGATGCCGGCTTATTGTACCGCGCCCGGGATCGCCATGCTCTCGGCACTGCCGCGTGAACGCGCCGTGGCAATCCTCAATGGATCCGATCTGAAGCGGTACACCGCCCACACGACATGTGACGTGTCCGCGTTGCTCCGGAAACTCGATGTGACGAGGGAGCGTGGGTTTGCAACTGCGATCAGCGAGTACTTTCTCGGTGATATCTCGATTGCGGCCGCCCTGCTCGATGCTCTGGGCGAACCTATCGGAGCGATCAGTGTCGGCGTACCGGACGCACGCTATACGGCGGAGGCGGCGATTGCCAAGTTCGCGCCGATCGTGATGACGGCTGCGCGAAACACGTCTCTGAAGTGATTGTCGCTCAGACGCCCTTGAATTTGGGTGGACGTTTCTCAAGGAAGGCGATGCGACCTTCTTCCCTGTCCTGTGAGCATTTCACCTGGTCCATGAGTCGCCCGAGGTCACCGAGGCTACGTTCAAAGCTGCCATCCAATATCGCCTCCATGACCCGCTTCACCGATTGGGTGGTCAGGGGCGCGCGCGTGGCTAGGGTCCGGGCGAACTCCTCTGCGGTCGCCGGTGCGTCTGTCGAAAGATCGTCGACAAGGCCACAAGCGCGGGCTGTCTCTCCGTCAACCGGATCGCCAATCACCAGCATGCGCCGGGCCATCGCCATGCCGGCGATCAGAGCTAGCCGGCGGCAGAGACGCGGTGGGTAGTAGTCACCGATTCTCGATACCGGGATGCCGATCTTCGCTGTCCGATCGGCCATGCGGAAGTCGCAGTGCAGCGCGATCGAGGCGCCGGCGCCAAGGCAGGCGCCCGAAATCGCTGCGATGACCGGCTGCGGAGCGGAGAGTATTGCCGAGTAGGTCTCCTCGATCAGTGTCGCGTAGCGGGAAGCCGCTTCACCGCCCAGCTTGAGCTCGGAATCCTTCAGGTCGTCGCCGGCGCAGAAGTGCCCCTCCGCGCCGGCGAGAATGATTGCCCGGATTCCGGGCCGATCCGACACCGTGCGAACGCCGTCACGCAACGCCATCCAGGCTGGACCGTTGAGCGCGTTCCGTCGCGCCGGTCGGCTTATCGTGATGGCCGCGACGGAACCTCGCTGTTCGACCTGGATGTCCGCTGTCATCGCTCCTGTCACTGCTCGCTGAAATCGACGCTCTCGACGAGGCGGTGCCACTTTTCCACGTCAGCCTCGAAGAACTCGGCATACGTCCCGCTCATGTTGGCGGACGAGATGATGCCGCGCTCCAGCATCGTCGTGGAGAAAGCCTCGTCCGCCGCGATCTCCGCAATCGCGTCATTGAGTGTCGAGACGATTGTCGGATCGACATCAATGGGAGCAAGGAGCCCGTAGACGGAGGCGACGTCGAAACCCTCGAGGCCGGCTTCAGGGGCGCTTGGGACGTCGGGTAGCGCGTCGATGCGTTGCTCGAGCGCAATGACAACCGGTGTGATGGCGTCAGCCTGGATCTGAGGCAGGGCAGTCGAAACGGTCGCGACCATCAAGGGAACGCGTCCGGCCACGACGTCCGCCATCGCGGGCGCGCCGCCAGTGTAGGGCACATGCAGCAACTCGACATCTGCGATCTGGCTAAACAGCACCGCACCGAGATGCTCAGTCGAGCCAACGCCGGAAGAGGCGTAGGCGAGCGGCTGAGACTGCTCGTTGGCGTAGGCGATCAGTTCCTGGGCGGAGCTTGCCGGTACGTCGTTCCCCGCGACGAGCAGCAGGGGGACGCGCCCGACGATACCGGCCGGGACGAAGTCCTCGATCAGATCGTAGCCGGCCGCCTCTGGATCGACGCCCGTGGTGATCGCGTTGCTGGTGACCGAGGTCATCAAGAGCGTGTAGCCGTCCGTGGGCGCGGCCAGAACGGACTGGGCACCGATGCTGCCCGAAGCCCCCGGGCGATTCTCCACGACGAACTGCTGGTCGAAATGCTCGGAGAGGTGTTCGGCCAGAACGCGGCCAACGAAGTCCACCGTTCCGCCGGCATTGTAGGGAACGACGATCCGGACCGGCCTCTCGGGATAGTCCTGAGCCGTTGCGACAGGCACGATGGCCAGCGAAGCTACGGTGGCAAGGATGAGCGCTCGCGACATGATGATCTCTCCTCAGATATTGAATACCGATAATATCAATCACATTGTAGATTTTACAGTCTGGTGCGTCAACGGCGACCGATTTCCGCGTGATCGCTTGACAGCACCGAAAATCGATGATCACTTGTCGAATAGCAATATAACGTATTGTATTGTGGGCAAATGGTAGACGAACCACTCGTCAAATCCTGGACCAATGCGGTCACTGGACTGCTTACCGTCCTTGTCTGCCTGTTCTTCCTGATCGGGGCAGTCTCGTATGGGATCGGGTCGGTTGCCCGTATGGGCCCGGGTTTCTTTCCGGCGAGTCTCGGCGTCATCGGACTCGTTCTAGGATTGACGATTCTCGTCAACGCAGTGCGGGAACCATTCCATTCCGCTACTCAGCTCCGGATACGGCCTTTTACCTTCATCCTTGTCTCGGTCATCCTCTTCGCACTCGTTGTGGAGTCCTCAGGCTTGATCCCCGCCATTGCCCTGGCGGGATTTGTCTCGGCACTCGGTGACAGCAGGACCAAGATTTGGGAGGCTCTGGCCCTGGCTGTGTTTCTATCGGCTGGCGTCTACTTAGTTTTCCTGCAACTGCTGGCGCTTCCCATTCGCGCCATCGCGTTCGTTTAGGCATGGAGCTCTTCGGCAACCTAGTAGATGGATTCAGCCAGGCGCTCAGCCTGAATAATCTGCTCTACTGCTTCATCGGCGTGACCGTGGGCACCTTCGTCGGAGCCCTGCCGGGAATTGGCTCGATCATCGGCATCACCGTGCTGCTGCCGACGACCTTCTATCTCGAACCAGCTGCCGCGCTAGTCATGCTTGCCGGCATCTACTACGGCGGCGAGTACGGAGGCTCGATCTCATCGATTCTGCTCAACCTTCCCGGTAGCGCGTCGACCGCCATCACCTGCCTCGACGGCAATCAGATGACCAAGAAAGGCAGGGCAGGCGTCGCGCTGTTCATCACGGCGATCGCGTCATTCACCGGCGGCAGTATTGGAATTCTGCTTCTCATCTTCTTCTCGCCGGCGCTGGCGGACCTGGCCCTACGCTTCGGTCCGGCCGACTACTTCTCGGTCATGTTCCTCGGCTTGATCGCCTCGGCGACTATTGGCCAGAGTTCACCCGTGAAGAATACGGTGTCGGTGGTAATCGGTGTGCTGCTTGGCCTGGTCGGCACGGATGTGAATACCGGAATCCAGCGCTTCACCTTTGGCAGCATTAATCTCTACGACGGCATCGACCTGATCGTGCTGGCGATGGGCATTTTCGGTTTCGCGGAGATCCTGTCGACCGCGGGCAGTAGCGCCCAAGACAACATCCGCCAGAAGGTCAGGCTGCGTGAAATGGTACCGACCCGCCAGGATTTACGCGATGGCGTCCGCCCAGCGGCCAGGGGTTCGGTCATCGGTTCAGCCCTGGGAGCGCTTCCCGGCACCGGTCCGACCATTGCCGCCTTCTCTGCCTACACGGTGGAGAAGAAGCTCGCGCGTGATCCATCGCGCTTCGGCACCGGCATCATAGAGGGCGTCGTCGCACCGGAAGCGTCCAACAATGCTGCGGCGCAGACGGCCTTCATCCCCACCCTGACACTGGGCATTCCAGGCAGTGCGACGATGGCGCTCATTCTTGGCGCCTTGATGATCCACGGCATTCCGCCAGGGCCGGCGTTGATGAGCGAGAATGCCGACCTGTTCTGGGCGCTCGTCGCCAGCTTTTGGATCGGCAACATTCTGTTGCTGGTTCTAAACATCCCGCTGGTTGGTCTGTGGATTCGGCTTCTGGCGATCCCCTACCGCTTTCTCTTTCCAACGATCATCTGCCTGGTGTGCGCCGGCGTCTACAGCATCGGACTTTCAGCCTTTGACATCTTCATGGTGATGGGGCTGGGCGTGCTTGGCTTCGGCATGCGTTTCGCCGGCATCTCGGCCGCGCCAATGCTCATGGGATTCATTCTCGGACCGCTCATGGAGGAGCATCTGCGTCGGGCCACACTGCTTTCTTACGGGGATCTGGGCACGTTTTTCCGAGAGCCGATCAGCGCATCCGTCTTGGCGGCGTCGGCACTAATGATCGGATGGTCGCTCTGGAAATGGATCCGAAGGAGCAGGTGAGCCCTCTTTGGACTTGCTGAGGCCGGTGAATCGACGACGCCAAGGTGCCTTTGGATTTGCCCCTTCTAGGCAGGCTCCGGCAGGCCGGACAGGTGGTTGATGACCGCGTTGCGCACGGCGCTTGAGAACGCCTCGACCAGCAGGCTGGCAGGTGCCTGCGGGGGCATGACGATCTCGTAGTCCATCTCGATCGCCGGGATGAGGGGGCGCAGCACCAATCTGGCGCCGAACTCGGACGCGGTTAAAGGATCGACGACGGCCACGCCCACTCCCTGGGCGGCGATCTGGCAGCAATTGGCGATAGAGGCCTCGAATGGTGTCACCAAGAGTTGACCAGCCTCGGCCATCACTCGATCGAGGTGAAGACGCAAGGGCGCGCGGCGCCCCGGCACGAGAAGGCGATGGCCGTCGAGATCGCTCACCGAGACGGTGTCCCGCCGGGCCAAGGGATGGTCCGCAGCCATGGCCGCGACGGCGCGGGTGCGGGCGATGGTCTCCGAGGGCAGGCCGGCGCGTCCCTCGTGACCGAAGACCAAGCCCATGTCGTAGTGGCGCAAGGCCACCAGGTCGACGATCCGATCGGTGCTCTCGGTGTCGAAGATCACCGTGACCTCGGGATAGGCTGCAAGGAAGGGCAGCATGACTTCCTGCATGCAGATCCCGTTGAGAGACGAGACCACGCCGATGCGCAGCACGCCGCCCTTCATCAGCCGGATGTCGTGCGCCGCCCGGCCGATCTGGTCAAGTCCGACATAGAGCCGCTCGACCTCGCGGAAGAGCAGGAGCGCAGCCTCCCGCGGCAGCAGGCGGTTGCCGCGCCGTTCGAACAACGGCATCTCAACCTCTGCCTCGAAGTCACGGATGAGGCGGCTGATCGCCGGCTGGCTGACATGCATGTGCTCGGCCGCGCCGGTCATGCTGCCGGAGAGCATGACGGCCCGGAAGGCCTCGATCTGGCGGGGAAAGATGCGCATGGGTTAGGGTTCAGCATAATATATCGTTATCCTAAGAAAACCAAATTCGATTGGCGTTTTGCAAGGCGTTGCGTCTTACTCGCTGCCAAATACGGCCCTCGAGACCCGGGCTCGAACCGGGTGCCGCACCGAATGCCACAGTCTCTGGGAGGAGATGAGCCATGAACCACCGCGTATTATTATCCGCGCTCACCGTCAGCACCGCCCTGACCACGACAGGCTTCGCGGGGGCCGCCCTCGCCCAGGAACTGGCGATCGGTATCGCCGCCTCGCCGACATCAATCGATCCGCAGTTCTATGTGCTTGGCCCGAACAGCGCCATGGCGCGCAACATGTTCGACGGCCTGGTTAACCAGGACGACCGGCAGCAAATCCAGCCGGCTCTGGCCGAGAGTTGGGAGATGCTGGACGACGAAACTTGGCTGTTCCACTTGCGTGAGGGCGTGACGTTCCACGACGGCAGCGATTTCACCGCCGCGGACGTGGTGGCCAGTATCAACCGTGTACCTATGGCGGCGGAGAACTCGCCCAGTTCCTTCGCCCCCTATGTTCAGGACGTTGCCACGGTCGAGGCCGTCGACCCGATGACCGTGCGGGTCACCACCAACGGTCCGGCACCGCTGCTGCTCAACAACCTGTCGCGCATCGCCATGATGCCGGCCGAGTTGGAGGGCGTGCCGACCGAGACCCTGAACCAGGGCGAGATGGTCATCGGCACCGGTCCGTTCCGCTTCGTCTCCTGGTCGCCCAACGACAATGTCGTGCTGGAGCGCTTCGACGACTATTGGGACGGTCCCTCCCATTGGGAACAGGTGACCTACCGCGTCTTCACCAATCCGAGTGCCCGAATCGCCGCCATTCTGTCGGGGGACGTGGACCTGATCGAGAGCGTACCGACGGCCGATATCGAACGGCTGGAAGCGGACGAGTCGATCGACCTCGTCACCACATCCAGCAACCGGGTCATGTACCTGCACATGGACCAGGACCGCGAGACCTCGCCCTTCGCCGCGGGTCCGGATGGCACCAACCCGCTTCGCTCCGCCGAGGTTCGCCGGGCAATCTCCATGGGCATCAATCGCCAGGGATTGGTCGACCGCATCATGGACGGGCAGGGTGTGCCGGCGGGCCAGCTGGTGCCGGAAGGTTATTTCGGCTGGTCGCCCGATCTCGAGGTGGATCCGTACGACCCGGAAGCCGCGCGTGAACTCATGGCGGAGGCCGGCTATCCGGACGGCTTCACGCTGACCTTCCACGCCTCCAACGACCGCTATCCCAACGACGAGCAGATCGCCCAGGCGATCGGCCAGATGCTGACCCGCATCGGCATCCAGACCGATATCGTGACCTTGCCGGCCAGTGTCTATTTCTCGCGCGCGTCGGCGCTGGAGTTCAGCTTCATCATGGGTGGCGCCGCGGCGGAGACCGGCGAGGCGTCGGGAGTGCTCGGCCCGCTGCTGGAAACCTTCAGCGAGACCGGCGGGCGCGGCAATCGCGGCCGCTACTCCAGCGAGGCGTTCGACACCGCGCTGGCGACGGCCCGCGAGACGCTGGACGATGCCGGGCGCGAGGCCCTGCTGCAGGAGGCTATGGAGATCGGCATGGGCGATCTCGGGGTCATTCCCGTCTTCTTCCTCGCCCATTCCTGGGCGGTCGACGAGGGCGTGAGCTATGACGGCCGCACCGACGGCTACACGCTCGCCTACGAAGTCTCGCCTGTGGAGTAGGTCGCGGGCGGCAATGAGAGGCGAACCATGTCGGATTTTTACGGTGTCTTTCCCTACCTGGTCTCGCCGATCGACGGAGAGGGCCAGGTCATGGAAGGGGTGCTCGGCGATCTCGTCGAGCACCTGATCGCCGCCGGCGTGCATGGCCTGACCCCGCTCGGTAGCACGGGCGAGTTCGCCTATCTCGGCAATGCCCAGCGCCTGGCTATCACCCGCTGCGTCGTGGCTGCGAACCGGGGCCGGGTTCCGGTGGTGGCCGGCGTCGCCGCCACCACAATCGCCGATGCGGTGGCACAGACCGAGGCGATGGTCGAAGCCGGTGTCGACGGCATCCTGGCCATCCTGGAGGCGTACTTCCCGATCCCGGACAGCGGTGTGGAGGCGTACTTCCGGGCGATCGCCCAGGCCGCGGGCGGGCGTACAGTCGTGCTTTATACCAATCCGGTCTTCCAGCGCTCCGACCTCTCGCTCCCGGTGATCGAGCGGCTGAGCCATGTCGACAACATTCGCTACATCAAGGACGCCTCCGCCAATACCGGGCGGCTGTTGTCGATCATGGCGCGCACGGAAGGCCGAATGTCGGTGTTCGCAGCCTCGGCGCATATTCCCGCCGCCGTGATGCTGATCGGCGGCGTCGGCTGGATGGCCGGTCCGGCCTGCGTGGTGCCGGAGCAGAGCGTGGCGCTCTACGACGACGCCCGCGCCGGCAGATGGGAAAGGGCAATGGAGCGCCAGCGACCGCTCTGGCGCATCAACGAACTGTTTGCGAAGCATTCGCTGGCGGGCTGCATCAAGTCCGCGCTGGCGCTTCAGGGTTTCGCCGTGGGCGACCCGTTGCCGCCGCAGCAGCCGCTCGACAGCGCTGCCCGCGGCGAAATCGAGGGGGCATTGCGGGCCGTCGGCGCGCTCTGATCCACCCGCGAAATCACTTTACCGATCGTATAGAATGGCGCCTGCCGTGCAGCCTCGACGCATCATCATCGACTGCGATCCAGGGATAGACGACGCGATCGCCCTGCTTCTGGCCTTCGCCTCGCCGGAGTTGGAGCTTCGCGGCATCACCGTGGTCTCGGGCAACGTGCCGATCGACCTGACGGTCCGCAATGCGCTGCAGATCTGCGCCCTGGCCGGCGAGTCGGGTCTCGCCGTGCATGCCGGCTGCCACCGGCCTCTGGTCCGCGAGCCGATCCGCGGCCTGTTCAGCGGCCCGACGGGACTCGGCAAGCTAGACCTGCCGGCGCCGACGCGCCCGGCCGCCGCACAGCACGCCGTCGCCTTCCTGGTCGAGACGTTGACCGACGCGGCCGATCGGGGGGCGCCGATCACCCTGTGCACCATGGGACCGCTGACCAATCTGGCGGTGGCGCTGCGCGTGAGCCCGGCGATCGCCGTGGGTATCGAGCGTGTGGTGATGATGGGCGGCGCCTATCAGGTGCCGGGCAACCGCACGCCGGTGGCGGAATTCAATATACTGGCCGATCCGCACGCCGCGCACGTCGTGTTCTCGAGCGGCCTGCCAATCACCGCGATCGGACTCGACGCCTCGCACCAGGCGCTCAGCACGCCCGATCGCGTGGCGTTGATCGAAGCGGGCGGTGGCGCGCTTAGCCGTGCCGTCGGCGACCTCCTGCGGTATTGGGATCGTGGCGATCCGGTGCGTTTCAACGGTCCCGGCGGACCATTGCACGACCCCCTCGTCATTGCCCACCTGCTGCGGCCGCAGTTGTTCGCGACCCGCGCCGCCGCTGTCGCGGTGGAGTTGGAGGGCGCCCTAACGCTGGGGCAGACGGTGCCCGACTGGTTCGGCCAAACCGAAGCGGCAGCGACCGTCGACGTAGTGACCGAGGTGGACGCAAACGCATTCTACGGCCTGCTCGCGGAGCGGCTCGCCAGCGGCCGGCGGCGGGTAGTGGCATGACGGCCTTGCCGCTCATCATCGACACCGATCCTGGCGTCGACGACGTGGCGGCGATCATGCTCGCCGCCGCTTCACCGGAGTTCGACCTGCGGGCGGTAACGACGGTCGCGGGCAACGTACCGCTCGACGCTGTCATCGCGAATGCGGGCAGGTCCCTGGCGCTGGCTGGATGTTCCGATGTGCCGCTGCACGCGGGTGCCGGGCAGCCTCTGGTGCGGCGGCAGGTGTTCGGCAGGCACCGCGCATTGGGTACTTTTGGCGACGACCTTATGCCGGTCGCGCCCGTCGCGACGTCGGGGCGATCGGCGATCGATGTCCTGATCGAAACCGCGATCGAGGCTGCGGAGCGCGGCCAGCCGGTCACGGTCTGCGCGCTTGGGCCACTGACCAACCTCGCGCTCGCCCTGGTGCAAGATGTCCGCGTCGCCGCCGGAATTGACCGCATCGTGGTGATGGGCGGCGCACTCTCCGCACTCGGCAACCGCGCGCCCTGGGCGGATTTCAACATGCTGGCCGATCCGCATGCGGCCGCCAGCGTGCTGCGAGCCGGCGTGCCGCTGACCTTGCTACCCCTCGAGGCCACCTTCCAGGTCCTGGTAACCGAGGCCGATCTGCAGCGGCTGGAGCGGGTGGGCTCCCTGCCGGCGCGCGTCTTCGCCCGGCTGTTCAAAGCCTCGGACCGGAGCGATCCGGCGCGTTTCGGGCGGCCAGGCGGCCCGGTTCACGACGCTTTGACTGTCGCCTGGCTACTCTGGCCGGATCTATTCCGCACCCAGGACGCGGCGATCGGCGTTGCCACTACTGGCGAGGTGCAGGGGTATCTCCACGCGGATTTTCACAACATCGGCGACCAGCCGGTCAATGCCAGTGTCGTCCGGGCCGTCGACGAGCGGCCGCTGCTCGACCGCATCATCGAAAGGTTCTGCGCCCTGCCGGATCCGGCGGGCACTCACGAGGCGGCTGCCTTATGACTGTCTTCCTGATACGCCGCATCGGACAGACGATGATCACCCTATTAGTGATGTCGGTGCTGGTCTTCGTCGGCATCTTCATGGTCGGCAACCCGATTGACATCCTGATCGATCCGGCGGCCACGCCACTGGAGCGCGAGCAGACAATCCAGGCCTTCGGACTGGACCGGCCAGTCTTGGAACAGTACTGGAGCTTCCTCACCAGCGCGCTCAGCGGCGACCTCGGAAACTCGTTCCTCTTCAACCAGCCGGCGCTAGACCTCATCCTCAACCGTCTACCGGCGACCCTGGAACTGGCCTTCTCGGCGCTGTTCATCGCGCTGGTGCTCGGCATTCCATTGGGAATCGTCGCCGGCCTCAATCCCAAGTCGCCGCTGGCCCGCTTCATCATGGGCTTCTCGATCCTGGGCTTCAGCCTGCCCACCTTCTGGATCGGCCTGATCATGATCATGGCTTTCAGCGTCTTCCTCGGCTGGCTACCGTCCTCCGGGCGCGGCGACACGGTCGATGTGCTGGGCGTCGAACTCAGCATCTTCACGCTGGACGGTCTCTCACACCTGCTTCTGCCGGCTTTGAACCTGGCGCTTTTCAAGATCTCGCTGGTCATCCGGCTGACCCGGGCCGGTGTAATGGAATGCCTGCAGATGGACTATGTCCGCTTCGCCCGGGCAAAGGGCCTGTCGGAGACACGGATCGTCAGCTTGCACGTGCTGAAGAACACGCTGATCCCGCTGATCACGGTGCTCGGCATCGAGCTCGGTTCGCTGATCGCCTTCGCCGTCGTGACGGAGACCATCTTCGCCTGGCCCGGCATGGGCAAGCTGATCATCGACGCCATCGCGGTGCTCGACCGGCCGCTGATCGTCGCCTACCTGCTGATCACCGTGGTGATGTTCTCGCTCATCAACCTCGTGGTCGACATTCTCTATTCCGCCGTCGATCCGCGCGTCCGGTTCGGGGACGAGGGCGAATGACCGACGCCGCGTTGATCCTTCCCGAAGAGGACGACCTGCCGCCGCCGCCACCGCCGCGCTCGCCCGGCCGAGAACTGCTGATCGAGCTGTTCCGCGACAAGCTGGCGCTGACCGGCATTCTCATCGTGTGGGTTCTGGCGGTTCTCGCCTTCCTCGCGCCGCTGATCGCGCCGCAGGATCCCTACGACCTGATGCAGATCGACTTCATGGACTCGCGCCTGCCGCCGGGCGCCGAGAGCATGACCGGGATGACCTTCTGGCTGGGCACCGACGACCAGGGGCGCGATCTGTTCAGCGCCATCCTTTACGGGCTGAGGACCAGTATAGAGGTCGGCATCCTCAGCGCCGCCATCGCCCTGGTGATCGGCGCCTCGATCGGTCTCGTCAGCGCCTATGCCGGCGGACGCACCGATGCCCTGCTGATGCGCATCGTCGACCTTCAGCTCAGCTTTCCGGCCATCCTCATCGCCCTAATCTTGCTCGCCATCCTGGGCCAGGGGGTGGACAAGATCATCATCGCCCTGGTGGTCACCCAGTGGGCCTATTACGCCCGCACGGTGCGCGGCTCGGCTCTGGTCGAGCGGCGCCGCGCCTATGTCGATGCAGCGCGCTGCCAGGCCCTGCCCAAGCGCCGCATCATCTTCGGCCACATCCTGCCCAACTGCCTGCCGCCGCTGATCGTGGTGGCGACCATGCGCGTGGCCTATGCCATCATGCTGGAGGCCACCTTGAGCTTCCTTGGCATCGGCCTGCCGGTGACAGAGCCCTCGCTCGGACTGCTGATCTCCAATGGCTATACCTATCTCCTGTCCGGCGACTACTGGATCAGCGTCTTTCCCGGCATCGCGTTGGTGCTTCTGATCATCGGTATCAACCTGATAGGTGACACACTTCGCGATCTCCTGAACCCCCGTTTGAGGCGCTGAGCCATGGTCGCGCCCGCATCCATGCCGACCCTAGAAGTCGAAGGGCTGGAGACCCGCTTCATCACTCGGCGCGGGCCGGTGCCGGCGATCCGGGACATCTCACTGACCGTGAATAAGGGCGAGATCGTCGGCCTGGTGGGCGAGTCCGGCTCCGGCAAGTCGGTTACCGGCTTGTCGATCATGGGGCTGATCGAAGCCCCGGGCGAAGTATCCGCCGGCAAGGTGCTTTTGAACGGCGAGGACCTGCGCAAAGTCTCGCGTCGACGTCTACGGCAATTGCGCGGCGACCGCATCGCAATGGTCTTCCAGGACCCGATGATGACTCTGAACCCGGTGCTACGCATCCGCACCCAGATGGTCGAGGCGATCCACGCCCATGACCAATCGGTCGGGGCGGAGGCTGCCCGGCAGCGCTGCCGCGACGCCCTCGCCCAGGTCGGTATCCCGTCGCCGGAGGAGCGACTCGACGCCTATCCACACCAGTTCTCCGGCGGCATGCGCCAGCGCGTGGCGATCGCCATCGCGCTTCTGAACCGGCCGGACCTGATCATCGCCGACGAGCCGACCACGGCGCTCGACGTCACCATCCAGGCGCAGATCCTTGCCGTCGTGCAGTCGCTCTGCCGCGAGCATGGCACGGCCTTGATCTGGATTACCCATGACCTCTCGGTGGTGGCCGGCCTGGCGGAGCGCATCTACGTCATGTATGGCGGCTGCGTTGTGGAGCAGGGCGGCGTCGACGCCGTACTCGACCGGCCGCTTCACCCCTATACCGACGGGCTGATCCGCTCCGTGCCGTGGCACAACGAGCCGGGCCGGCCCCTCAACCAGATCCGCGGCATGGTGCCGCCGCTCGACCGCATGCCGAAGGGCTGCCGTTTCTGGCCGCGCTGTGACCGGGCCACCGAGGGCTGCCGGGCGCCGGTCGCGCTCGACGAGATCCGCACTGGGCAGCGCGCGCGCTGCATCCATCCGCTGGTGGAGTCACGATGAGCGAGCAACCGCCCGTGATCGAGGTGTGCCATGTCAGCCGGCGTTTCTCTCGCCGTCTCGACCTAGTGCAGCGTGTCGCCCGCCGGCTCGGTGCCAGAGTGCACGAGCGCACCGTCCACGCAGTCGACGACGTCTCGCTGACCATCGGCGAGGGGGAGGCGGTCGGACTGGTCGGCGAGTCCGGCTGCGGCAAGTCCACACTCGGCCGGCTGGTCGCGGGCATCGATACACCGAGCGCCGGCGAGGTGCGCTTCCGGGGTCAGCCGGTCGCGCAGGACGACAGCGAGGCGGCCCGGCGCACGGCGCTGAAGATCCAGATGATCTTCCAAGATCCGCTGGACTCGCTCAACCCTCGCCATCGCATGGGCCGGATCGTGGGCGAGGGCGCGCGCTACCACCGCGTGGTACCGTCTGGCGAGATCGACAGCCATGTTGACACGGTGCTCGAGCAGGTCGGCCTCGACCCCTCGATGAAGAGCCGCTTCCCGCACCAGTTCTCCGGCGGCCAGCGTCAACGAATCGGCATCGCCCGGGCGCTTGCCGTGCGACCGGAGGTCGTGGTCTGCGACGAATCCGTCGCCTCGCTAGATGTCTCGATCCAGGCCCAGATCATCAATCTCTTCATGCGGCTGCGCGCCGAGCTGGGCCTTGCCTACCTCTTCATCAGCCATGACATCGGCGTGGTGCGTCACATCGCCGACCGTGTCGTGGTGATGTATCTCGGACGGGTGGTGGAGGAGGGCCCGACGAAGACGCTGTTCGACGCTCCGAACCATCCCTACACCCAGGCGTTGATGAGCGAGGTGCCGCGCCTCGACAACCGGCATGTCGACTTCAACCCGATCACCGGCGAGATCCCATCACCCCTCGATCCACCCAGCGGGTGTCATTTCCATCCTCGCTGCCCACACGCGCACGAGCGCTGCCGAATGGAGGTGCCGCGCCTGAAGCGGCTTGCCGATGGTCGATTCTCGGCTTGCCACCTGAACGATGCCTAAAGGAGAGGCGGGGATGCCCGGCAATGGCCCTCCAGTCAGGGAGAATGCTCAAGACTAACCCTCCAGGTTGGTCATGGGTGAACATGAGACTGGTTCTCAACCTTTCAGATCACGTTGGGTCGGTTGCTGCGATCTCAGATCCTCGCCAACTGATATATCAATTGACGCGAGGGCGCCTCTCCCGTAATCTGATATATCAATAAATATCAAACGGGAGGATGCGATGAAGTCGACAATTCTGACACTCTGTGCGTTTGGTGCTCTGGCGATTGCCTGGTCCGTGCCCGCTGCGGCGCAATGGCCCGAGCGGCCAGTGACAATCATTGTCCCGGCGGGAGCGGGTGGCGGAACCGATGCGACGGCCCGGTTGCTGTCGGTCCATCTGGAAGAGATCTTCGGTCAGCCGTTCAATGTGGTGAACCAGGGCGAGGGTGGCGGCCTCGTCGGTATCCTGAACACCGCCAATGCCGATCCCGATGGCTACACGCTCGGAATCGTCTACAACTACGCGCATTACGACCTACTCGGTCAGGCCGAGCTCTCCTGGGAGAGCTTCACGCCGATCGCCCAGTACAATTTCGACCCCGCCGGATTCAACGTCGCCATGGATTCTCCTTACCAGACGCTGGAGGAGGCACTCGTCGCCATGGCGGAGGATCCGTCGTCGTTCGACGTCTCCTGCGGCGGCAGCTGCGGCACGTCCTGGCACCTGGCCCTGGCGAGCCTCCTGCTCGAGCGCGGGATCGACCCCATGGCCCTCAACATGGTTCCCGCGCAGGGTGCCGCGGCGGGCCTGCAGGAGATGGTCGCCGGCAATGTCGACGTGGTGCCCTGCTCGGTGCCCGAGGCGGGAGCGCTGATCGATGCCGGGCGGGTGCGTGCACTCGCCATTCTCAGCGACGAGCGCCTCGGCGCTTTCCCGGACGTGCCGACGGTCGTAGAGGAGATCGGCGTTTCCGTCGAGGGTGGCGCCTGGCGGTCGATGGCGGGACCTGCAGGGCTGCCCGATGACATCACCCAGCAACTGGCCGAGGCGATGGACCAGATCGTCCATGACCAACGGTTCATCGACGCGATGACGGAGCGCGGCTTCGGCATCCGCTATCGTAGTACCGAGGATCTGATCGCGTTCATGCAGCAGCATGAAATCGATACACAGGCCGCCCTTGAGGGCATCGGCGCGATCTGATCGGGTATTCGGGTGCCGGCGATGAGCGATCGTGCTGAAGTCCGTGAAGGCATCGCCGGCACTCTCACCGCGTTGATCGGTGGCGGTATCGTCGTCGAATCCTGGAGTATCCCGACGGTGTTCGGGTTCAACTATGGTCCCGGCTTCTTTCCCGGCCTGATCGGTCTGGGGCTGCTGGTCGCCGGCCTTGTTCATATCACGACTGTGGTCATGCGCCGCGCGCCGCTTTCGTCGCCGGTGGAGGCGGGGACATCCCGGTCCGATGGACCAGCGGTTGCGGAACGCTGGTGGCGGCCCGCGATCGTTCTGCTGATCATGTTGCTGATGACGATTATCATGTCGCGCCTCGGCTTCCATCTGACGGCACCGGTCGCGCTTGGCCTGCTCTTTGTCCTGTTCGGCCTGTCCTGGAAATTCGCGATCGTGACGGCAATCGTCATGACCCTTCTCATGGACGCGATATTCCGGGCGCTGTTGCTGGTTCCGCTGCCCTGGGGCGTACTGACGCCCTGGACGGGAGTACTGGCATGGAGGTTCTAGGCGACGCGCTTGGACTTGTGTTCAGCTCCGCGACGCTGCTTGCCATCCTTGGCGCCAGCGTCTTCGGTCTGCTGGTGGGTGCCATTCCGGGCCTGACCGCATCGATGGCCACGGCGCTGCTTATCCCGTTCACCTTCTTCATGGACCCGGTACCGGCCATCGCAGCCATGGTGACGGTGACCGCCATGGCGATCTTCGCCGGGGATATACCGGGCGCCCTGCTGCGTATTCCGGGGACACCGGCGTCGGCGGCCTATGTCGACGAGGCGTATGCGCTGACCCGGCGGGGGCGGCCGGAATTGGCTCTCGGAACAGCGCTCTTCTGCTCGGCGTTCGGCGGCCTGCTTGGTGCGATCGTGCTGATCGTTGCTGCGCCATCACTGGCGGAACTCGCCTTCGCCTTCTCGTCCTTCGAATACTTCTGGCTCGCCTGCCTGGGTTTGACCTGCACGGTGCTCGTGTCGCAGGGACCGGCGCTGAAGGGACTGGTGTCGCTGCTGATCGGACTCTTCATCGCGACCGTCGGGCTCGATCCGCTCACCGGGCAGATGCGGTTCACCTTCGGGATGCCCGAGCTGTCGGGTGGATTTGGCATCGTTCCGGTTCTCATCGGCCTTTTCGCCGTCGGCGAAGTTTTGCGCTTCGCCCTCAAGCCGGTCGAGATCATGCCGCCCGCTCACACCCCTGTCCGTCACATCCTCAAGGGACTTATGCCGGAACTCTGGCGCTACCGCGCCTCGGTCCTGCGTGGCAGCGCTCTCGGTTCGGGTATAGGCGTGCTGCCGGGTATCGGGGCGGATATCTCGCCCTACGTCTCCTACGCCCTGGCGCGTCGTCTGTCGCGCACGCCGGAGAAGTTCGGAACCGGTCATGTCGAGGGTATCGCCTCGGCAACAGGAGCGAACAATGCAAGCCTGAGCGCGGCCTATGTGCCCACCTTGGTCTTCGGTATTCCCGGGGATTCCCTTACTGCCATGATCATCGGCGTGCTGTACATGCAGGGCCTCGACCCCGGTCCGACCGCCTTCGTGCAGCACCCCGCCGCCATCTACGGCATTTTCATGGTGTTCATCCTGGCCAACCTGCTGATGATCCCCTTCGGCCTCGCGGCGATGGGCCTTCTGCGGCGCGTTCTCGACGTGCCCCGACGGATCCTCATGCCGATCATCCTGGTCTTCTGCATGATCGGATCCTTCGCGGTCGAGAACACGATGACGGCCGTCTATGTGACCATCGTCTTCGGCATCCTCGGATTCGCGCTGGAAAGTCTGCGCTATCCACTGGCGCCGGTCATCCTGGGCATCGTTCTAGGACCGCTCGTCGAGGATCGGTTCATCACATCGATGCAGTTCACCCGCGGCGATCTTCTCGGCTTCTTCGATCGGCCGATCGCCTGTGTGCTTGGCGTGGTGACGCTCGCGCTGTGGGCGCTGATGCTGTGGAGCATGGTAAGGGATGCGGTCAGGCGCCGGCAGAAGGGCGGCGAGCTTGATCGGAAGGTTGCCCCATGACGTTCTCCACCATTGATCTTTCCTATCTTACTCTCGAGCAGCCGGAAAGCCTGGCGGAGAAGGCCCATGCCCGGCTGGAGCACATGATCGTCACCTTGGAGATCGAACCGGGCGCGCGCCTGACAGAGCAGGCGCTTTGCGCCATGCTGGACATGGGGCGAACGCCCGTCCGCGAGGCCATTCTGAAGCTTGAGCATGACCAGCTGGTCGAGATCAAGCCGCGCTCCGGCATCCAGGTCACACCCGTCAGGATGAACCGGCATCTGCAGACGACGGAGTTGCGCTATGTCATTGAGGATCTGATCGTCCGGCGGGCGACGACACTCGCCGAGCCGATAGAACGCCAGCAGCTCCGGCGTCTGGCTACAGAGATGCAGCGCGCCGCACGCGACGGCGATCTCGAGCGTTTCATGGCGATTGACGACGCTTTCAACCGGTTCGAAGCCAGTATTGCGCGCAATCCACCGGCAGCGCGGGCGATCGCCCCCCTGCATTCACTGGCTCGGCGTTTCGGCGCCCTTCATTTTCGCACATTTGGCAAATCGCGGCTGATCGGGTCGGCAAATCAACACGCCCGGCTGATGACGAATATCGCGGCTGGCGACGTGGCGCTCGCTGTGGCGTCACTTGCCGATCTGTTCACCTATTCCAACGAGCTCGCCCTCGAACTGATCGGGTCGGTCGAAGGATCGGACGACAGTACCGACCTGCCCGTAGACACGAGCCACTCAACCGCCGGAGGCGTTCAACGATGAGTGATGTCCTGCGATCCGATCGCGGTCTGACCCCTGACGAGGTCAGCTTCTTTCACGACAACGGCTTCTTGATCGTGCGCAATGTCGTTCCCGATGACCTGCTCGCGCGCCTGCGGGCGGAGACGGCAGATCTGGTGGACCGGTATCGCAGCTACCGCAAGGAGCCGCATATCTACTACGCACCGGTCGAGGCGAAGAGCTTCGAACGGATGATGGAGCAGGAGGAGTCAGCGGATCCGGAGAACATGCTGCTCTGGCGCATCGACAAGCTCGACGGTCGAGTGGGAAGTATCGACAGCCTACGCGCGTTGCCCTTCGTCCGTAAGGCGATGGCGGCCCTGCTGGGCGATGACGTCATTCACTACAACGAGTCCTTCGTGCTCAAGCAGCCGCACCGCGCGCCCCCAGTACCGTGGCACCAGGACCCATCATTCAAGACCCGGACCTACGACGATCCGATCTCGACGATGGACGTTTATCTCGACGACACGGACGAGGAGAACGGCTGCATATGGGTGGTCCCGGGTTCGCACAAGCGCGGGTCGATCGATACCGATGCGCTCATTGAGCATTATGGTTTCGACATTCCCGGTGCCGTTCCGGTGCGGATGCGCGCCGGAGATGTCGCCTTCCACAACAATGGCTGTCTGCACGGCAGCCGGGCGAACCTTTCCGACCGAATGCGCCGGATCATCTATCTGGCATTCCAGACCCGGCGCCAGGCCGCCGCCACCGGCAACTATTCCGAGGCGGACCTCGACCGGTACCGGCACCGGTTCGAGTCTCTCGGCGCGGTCGTTTAGCGTCTATGCAGATCACGGCGCTGGAAACCCTTTATCACCGCACCCGTCCCAACGTGGTCTATATCCGCCTCGAAACGGATGAGGGCATTACAGGGACCGGCGAGACCTTCTATGGCGGGGAGGCCATTGCAGCCTACGCGCACGAGGCCATCGCACCCAGCCTGCTTGGCGTAGACCCGCTGAAACGCCGCGCCGCCAACGCGATGCTGCGGCCCTATGTCGGCCGGCGGTCTGCGGGCGTGGAGATGCGCGGCATCTCCGCCGTGGACATTGCTTTGTGGGACATCGCGGGCCAAGCCTCTGGCCAGTCGCTTGTCACCATGCTCGGTGGGTCCACCCGTGACCGGGTACCCGCCTACAATACCTGCGCCGGAGACGATTATGTCCGCGCCACCCAGCGTGTGGACGCGAGCAACTGGGGATTGCAGGCCGGCGGACGCCACGATGACTTGCGGGGCTTTCTCGAACGGCCGGGAGAGCTGGCCGAGAGCCTCGTCGCAGACGGGTTTCGCGGCATGAAGGTCTGGCCCTTCGATCAGGCCGCAACGCAAAGCAACGGGCAGGAGATCTCGCCCGAATCGCTGAAGAACGGTTGCCGCATCCTGCAGGCGATCCGCGATGCCGTTGGCGACCGGATCGACCTGCTGGTTGAAATGCACGGCCTCTGGACCGTGCCGGCAGCCCGGCGCATCGCCGAAGCGGCGGCCGAGTATCGCCCATACTGGTTCGAGGATCCGATCCAGCCTGAAAATGCCCATGCCCTCGCATCCTTCCGGCAGCAGGCGCCCTCCTGGACGGCAGCCAGCGAAATGCTGACGGGCGCACCGGCATTCCTGGAGTTCATGTCGGCCGGTGCCATGGACGTGGCCATTGTCGACATCGGCTGGTGCGGAGGGCTGACCGAAGCGCTGAAGGTCGCGGCCTTGGCGGAGGCACATGCCATTCCCATGACGGCGCATGACTGCACCGGTCCGCTTCAACTGTGTGTCGCTGTGGCCTTCAGCGCGACCCAGGGCAATGGCCTGGCGCAGGAGATGGTGCGCGCCTTCTATCACGGTTGGTATGCCGACTTCGTCACCGAACTGCCGCCGTTCGAGGATGGTTTCCTGACACCGCTCTCAGGGGCTGGGTTGGGAACGGCCCTTTCAGAGCGTTTTCTGACCAGTACCGATCTCGTCAAGCGACGCAGTGACCTCACCCGATGAGCGGCAGGAAGAATATCGTCCTTTATGGCCGCCCCGTCATCGGCCGGGCTGATTGGCTCTCCGCGGCGCTCGATCCTTCCTGGACTGTCACGGCGATCGACTACACCGCCTCTACTGAGGACAAGACGCGCGTCTTCGCCGATGCCGATGCCGTGGTATGCGTGCGCTACAATGGCGAGGTGCCCCCTGCACCCCGTCTGCGGCTGGTTCAGGTGCCCGGAGTCGGGACCGATGAGATCGACAACGCTGCGCTGCCGGGTGCGGCGACACTCTGCAATGTCCGAGGACACGGGCCCGGCGCGGCGGAGTTCGTGATCTTGCAGATGCTGGAATGGCGCCAACGAAGCCGTGATGCGGAGGCCAGTTTCCGGTCGGGAAGCTGGGAGGCATCCAGCCGGTTCGGCGCCCCGCCACGCGGCGAACTCTTCAGCGCCACGGTCACCCTGATCGGCTATGGCGAGATCGGCCGGGCGATCGCCGACCGGCTTGAACCCTTCGGTGTCAGCCTGCGGGTCGCCAACCGCTCTCCGCTTCCAGATGCCGACCGATTTGAGTGTACCGGGAGGCTCGATCAGGTCGGTGACCTTGTGGAGGGTGCGGATTTCGCCGTCGTCTGTATCGCCCTGACCGCGGAGACGATCGGACTTATCGGAGGAGAGGTTCTCTCCCGGCTCGGCCCGGAAGGCGTGGTCATCAATGTCGCCAGAGGGCCCGTTGTAGATGAGAAAGCGCTGTTCGAGGCGCTGAGCGAAGGTCGCCTTGGCGGCGCGGTGATCGATGTATGGTACCGCTATCCGGAAGCGGACGATCCCGACCAATCACCTGCAAACCATCCCTTCGCAACGCTCTCGAACGTGGTGATGACGCCGCATATCAGCGGCTGGACAAAGGGCACCGTCGACCGTCGCTGGGCGGACATTCTCACCAACCTGGATCGCCTCGGCGAGGGAGGGGGGTTCATCAACGTCGTGCGCCCGGCGCAATCATCATGAGGTCAGGTAGCCATGACGGCGGTGTCTATGCGGTGCTTTACGCGTTGTTCGATGCCGGGGGCGAACTGGATCGGGGCGCGATGCGCGCGCAGACAAACCTATGCCTCGGCATGGGCGCGGCGGGTGTCGTCGTGCTCGGGCTCGCCACCGAGGTTCGCTCCCTCGCGCCGACCGAACGGCGTCAACTGGTCGAATGGACTGGCGCCGATATCGCCGGCCGCGTGCCCTTCGTCGTCACAATCTTCGAGGAGACGCCCGAGGCACAGATCGCCGCCGCGCTTCACGCCGCGGGTCATGGCGCGGACTGGCTGATCTTCCAGCCCCCGGGGACGAGTGATCTTCCGCTGGAGAACGCCTTCGACAGGGTGCTGGGCCAGTCGCCGCTACCCGCCGCGATCCAGAACGCCCCAGGCTTCATCGGGCGGGGTCTGGATGTCGACCAGATCCTCACGCTCTCCTCCCGGCATTCCGGCTTCTGCCGTATCAAGCAGGAAGTCTCCGCCGTTGAGACCGCCGAATTGATCACCCGGCTGGACGGTGCGCTCGAAGTCTATTCCGGGCGCGGCGGCATCGAGCTGATTGACGGCTGGAAGGCCGGAACGGTCGGCCATGTCCCCGCTCCGGAATATGCCGACCGGCTGATCTCCATCTGGCAGCGCCTGGAAGCCGGGGACGAAGAGGGAGCGATGCGCGACTATGAACGCGTGCTGCCGCTCGCGACGTTCATCGTTCAGTCGATCGACAGCCTGCTCGTCTACGGCAAGCTTCTGTTCTGTGCCCGCCACGCACTACCCTTTCATCTGCGTCAGCCAGGACTGAAGGTCACACGGTTCGGGCTCGATCGACTGGCGGCTCATGCTGCGAACGCCGGGATCGACGTGGATGTTCATCGCGCAGTCCGAGACGGTGAGCGATGAAGTCGCTGCCGGTCGGCATACAGGCAAACGGCATCCGCCACCGTTCCGACGACCCGCCTCCCGGAATTCTCGAGCAGTTCATGATGGTCCGGGACAGCGGTCTTTTCGACTATGTGGAGAAGACGCCGGCACCCGACGAGGTTGACGGCTATCTTCGCGCGGCGGAGAGGTCGGGAATACCGCTCCGTTGCGGCGGCTGGTACTACACGCTGGGACGTGACGAAACGCTGCTGCGCGACCACATCCGCCTGGCCGGTCGTTGTGGCATGGCGCTGCACAACATTCAGGTTCTGGCGGCCGATGCCGAAGGACGGCCAGTCGACGATGCCCGCCTTGTCGAGATCTATCTCCAGGCGCGGGAATGGGCACTCGACTGCGAGGTCGACATCGCCTTCGAGGTGCATGTGAACATGTGGTCGGAGGATTTTCGCCGCGTCAGTCCCGTGGCGCGCGCGGTCGAGGCGCGCGGCGTTCCGTTCCGTCTCACCCTCGATCACTCGCATGTCATCTTCAAGATCGACCACCCCGAGGAACAGGAGGTGAGCGGTATTCGCGCGGACGTCGAGGCAGGAAGGCTGATCCTCGATCCCGAAGTTCCAGGTGCCGTCACGACGGCTTGGATCGAGGCCAACTGGGTCGCGCACGCCCACGCCCGTCCAGTAATTCCCAACAATCCCCGCAACCGGGCATATCGGGATGCCGAAGGCCGGCCGGGCCGTGGCATCCAGTATCCGTTCGAGGCGCCGCCGGCGGGCACCTTCGACGGGCCGTGGCGGGGTGAGCGTCTGGCGCCCTGGAAGCGTGTCGTTCGACAACTGCTCGATTGGCATGCCCGGACACCTTCCAGCCCGCTTGGCCAGGTGACGACGGAGTACATCCCCGGTCCCGACTACGGCGCAGGCACCCGGTACTCGCTGTTCGAACAGTCGCAGGCCTGCGCGGCCTGGCTGCGCGAGGAATGGCGGCAGCGCGTGGAGGATCATCCGCATGACTGAGCCGGGCGCCATTCTTGTGGACTGGGGGACGAGCCGGCGTCGCGCTTGGCTGGTCTCGCCGGAGGGCACGACGCTGGACCGGCGCGAGGATGGTGCCGGCATGCTGTCCCTGACGCCGGAGGCGTTCGCTCCCTCGTTCGAAGCGTTCACCGTCGACTGGCCCGCATGCCCGGTCCTCTTTGCCGGCATGGTCGGCGCCCGACAGGGTTGGGTGGAAGCGCCCTATATCGACTGTCCCACCACCCTGTCCGTTCTGGCCGGTCATCTGAAGCAGGTCCCCGGCCGCGACAACGGCTGGATCGTTCCCGGCCTTCGCTGCCGTGACGATGCCGGAGGTGTCGACGTGTTGCGCGGCGAGGAGGTGCAGGTGTTCGGCATGGTGGCTTCCGGCCGTTCCTTCGAAATGCTGGTCATGCCCGGTACCCATTCGAAGTGGGTCACGCTCGACCGGGGACGCGTCAGCGCGTTCCGAACCTATATGACGGGCGAACTCTATGACCTGCTGATGCAACACGGCTCGGTCGGGCGGGCCGGCGAGGGGCGCGGTGACGACGCCGAAGCGCTAGCAGCCGGACTTCGCCTTGGCGGCGCCGATCGCGACACCCTCGGGCGCATCTTCGCGGTAAGGGCCGCCGCGGTCGGCGGCGATCTGCCAGCGCGCTCGGTCGCGTCGATGCTCTCGGGTTTGCTGATCGGCAGGGAAGTGGCCGACGCCCTCCAAGGCGAACGTCCTGACGGCGCCGTCGCGATCATCGGGCGCGGCGATCTTGCCGAGCGGTATGGACTGGCACTATCCCGGCACGGCGTCGAGACAGAGATCATCGGCGGCGAGATCGCCCGTGAGGGGCTGATAGCGATCGCGCGGGAGAGGGGGTTCATGTGATGAGTGAAGAGACGATCCGCTCGGCCTTCGATGCGATGCCGCTCATCGCGATCCTGCGGGGCATTGCCCTGGAAGAGGTGAAGCCGGTGTTCGAGGCCTTAGCAAGAGCAGGCATCCGGCTCGCCGAAATCCCGCTGAACTCGCCCGACCCCCTCAAGAGCATCGCCATTGCTGGTGGCGTCGACGGAATCCTGGTCGGTGCCGGAACCGTGTTGACGGCGGCGGATCTCGATGCGGCAGTCGATGCCGGCGCAGCCTTCGCCGTCGCCCCCAACGCCGATCAACGGGTGGTGACCGCGGCACGTGCGCGGGAGGTGCCCGCAATTCCCGGCGTCGCCACGCCGACAGAAGCGTTCGCGGCCATCGAGGCCGGGGCCTGGGCGCTCAAGCTGTTCCCCGGCGAGGTCATCGGTCCTCCGGGCCTCAAGGCCTGGAAGGCCGTCATGCCCGCTGCGGTTCCGTTGATTGCGGTTGGCGGTGTCGATCAGCAATCGATCGCCGGCTGGCGCTCGGCTGGCGCCGGCGGCGTCGGCGTTGGCAGCGCCTTGTACCGGCCGGGCACACCGGCCTCGGAGGTTGAGCAAAATGCCCGTGCGCTGATTGGTGCATGGCGTGCGGACGCGAAGAGAGGCAGGCAATGACAGTAGGCAAACGGCGGTCTCAGGCCTGGTTCGGCGGACTCGACAAGGACGGCTTCATTCACAGGAGCTGGATGCGCAACAGCGGTATTCCGGACCATGCCTTTGATGGCCGTCCGATCATCGGCATCTGCAACACCTACTCCGAGCTCACGCCATGCAACGCGCATTTTCGTGGGCTGGCGGAGGCCGTGAAGCGCGGCGTGATCGAAGCCGGCGGATGGCCACTTGAGTTCCCCGTGTTCTCCTGTGGCGAGTCGAACCTGCGACCGACCTCAATGCTCTTCCGAAACCTCGCCTCGATGGATGTGGAGGAGGCGATCCGCGGCAATCCATTGGATGGTGTCGTGCTGATGGTCGGTTGCGACAAGACCACACCCTCGTTGCTGATGGGGGCGGCAAGCTGCGATGTTCCTGCTATCGCCCTGTCGGGTGGTCCCATGCTCAACGGACGTTACCGTGGCCGGACCTTGGGATCCGGAACGGATGTCTGGCGGCTCTCGGAGGAGTTCCGGGCAGGAACCATCACGGCTGAAGATTTTTCGGAGGCCGAGGCCGCCATGAGCCGGTCGGCAGGACACTGCATGACCATGGGAACGGCTTCGACCATGGCCTGCGTGGTGGAAGCCCTGGGTGTCGGCCTGCCGGGAAACGCGGCATTTCCCGCTGTCGACGCCAGGCGCGTGGCCCTGGCACACGCGGTCGGCCGACGTGCCGTCGCACTCGTCGAGGAAGATGTCCGGCTCTCCCAAATCCTCACCCGCGACGCCTTCCAAAACGCGATTCGGACGGTGGCGGCGATTGGCGGATCGACGAACGCCGTTGTCCACCTGTTGGCTATTGCCGGCCGCATCGGTGTCGAGCTTTCGCTCGACGACTGGGATGCCTGGGGCCGTGACGTGCCGACACTGGTCGACCTCATGCCGTCCGGCCGCTTCCTGATGGAGGAATTCTGTTATGCGGGCGGCATTCCCGCGCTGATGAAGCGGCTCGAAACGGCGGGGCTGCTGGTCGGTGACGCGCTCACCGTAAGCGGCACGACGATGGCCGAGAACATCGCCACCGCTGAAGTGTTTGACGAAGAAGTGATACGCCCGCTGGACAGACCGGTTGTCGCCGATGGCGGGCTGGCCGTTCTGCGGGGCAATCTCGCCCCGGACGGAGCCATCGTGAAACCGTCGGCCGCGACGCCGGAACTGCTTGTGCACGAGGGACCTGCACTGGTGTTCGACTCGATCGAGGAACTTCGGGCCCGCCTTGACGATCCGACGCTACCGGTGACCGAGCAGAGCGTGCTCGTGCTGCGCAATTGCGGGCCGAAGGGCTATCCCGGCATGGCTGAGGTCGGCAACATGCCAATCCCGGGGAAGCTCCTCAAGGCGGGCGTTAGGGACATGGTGCGGATATCCGATGCCCGCATGAGCGGCACCGCCTACGGCACCGTTGTCCTCCATACCGCGCCGGAGGCGACGGTCGGGGGGCCGTTGGCGCTCGTCAGGACCGGTGACCGAATCCGCCTGGACGTGCCCGGCCGTCGCCTCGACCTGCTGGTCGACGAGGCGGAATTGGAGCAACGGCGCTCTGAATGGCAAGCGCCGCCTCCAGTTGCTGTTGGTGGCTATCAGGGGCTCTATGTAGAACACGTCCTGCAGGCTGATCGCGGCGTCGATCTGGATTTTCTCGTAGGCTGCCGTGGAGCGGATGTGCCACGAGAGTCACATTAGACGCATGTATCGGGCACTAACTAAAGGGCGGTACAGCTGCGGTGTGGAAGCTTCAGGGCAGGAACCCGGTTCTCCTTAATAAAGGAAATGACCAGGCGACATGGGCCAAGATCTATGCACTCAGGTTGTGAATGCAGCTGGCATATCCTGTCGGGGTAAGCGTCCATTCCTCACACTTCGGTCAGTTGCCGACGGCCGAGGCCTTCCAGTTCCAAGGGAGAAGATCGTCGAGACGGCTGACCTGATGGCCGTTCGTCATCTGCTCGAGGACGTCCGTCAGCCATGCCCATGGCTCGATGTCGTTGAGCTTTGCGGTCTCGATCAGCGAGGCGACGATCGCCCAGAGGTCGGCGCCGCCGTCGGAGCCGGCGAAGAGATGGTTCTTGCGGCAGAGCGCGACGGGCCGGAAGGCCCGCTCAACCGGATTGTTGTCCATCTCGACCCGGCCGTCGTCGATGAAGAGAGAAAGGGCCGGCCATCGTGCGAGCGCGTAACGGATCGCTTCCGCCGCGCCGCCGCGCGGTGGCACCTGCCGGAGCTGCATCTCCAGCCAGGGCTTCAGGTCGTCCACGAGCGGACGGGACTGGGTCTGGCGGACGCGTTGCCATTCGCCGGCATCTCCTCGCCGTCGAGGGGTACATCGATGATCGCGACGTCGACGAAGTCCGGCCCGGCCGTCGCCAGCTCCTGCCGCCACCGGCAGATCACCCGCCGGGCGATGCCGAAGCGCCGGGCGACCTCCGACACGCTGGCATCAGGCATGGTCGCCTCGGCCAGGATCCGGCGCCGCTCGGCCTCGCTGAACCGGCGGCGGTGGCCCGCCCGCGGCGGCGGCACGGCTGGCGCCGGCGGCGCCGAGGAGGGGTAAGTCCCGTGACTAAGGGTGTGACTTACAGTGTGACAAAGGGTGTGACTTACGCCCCCGTGCCGATACAGGAGCCGCCGTCCAGGCAGCTCGGGCTCGGCTCTGAACTTCGCCCGCCAGTTCCCGAATGCCTTCAGCGGGATGCCCTGAGATTCGCAATACGCCCGCTGATTCAGGCCGCTACGCTTCCACGCCTCATGGTGTGCCCGCCAGAACGCCTCGCCCTGGCGCGACTATCGTGTCCGATCGCCTGCCATCCTGTTCTCCTCTCGCCTCAAGTCCGCGAAGGAGAACAGATCGTGCCGGGCCCGCTCCGGAAAAGCGTGTGATCACTGGACGCTTGCGGATTGCCTGTCGGGCTCTGAAAATTCCCTGATACGACTTAGGGAGTTCCCTGTTCGCTGCCATAGGGAAAATATGGTTAAGGCGCTGATAAATATAGGTTACTCCGCCCTTCCGGCCCTTCCTATGTGCTCAGACCAATAAAATTCCCTGTATCTTCCCTGATTATCAGGCAGCAGGTCCAGAGACGGATTCGCGTCAGCCTCGCTGCACAGCCAGCAAGTCCACCGACATTCCCGAACCCGCTCTCGCACCACAGGCGTCGACCAAGAATGGCGGCGTTCCGCGCGGCACAGCCGGAGAGGGTTCACGTTGAGGAACCGGAGATGCGCCGGCGCGGCCCGTTTGGGGCGCGATCCAGCCCGTTGGTCTCTCCAGGCGAATACGGCGGTTCGCTTTCACGACGGTGACGTTTGCAGCGAGCTGACCGGGCGCGCTTCCCGTCGGAGACCACATGGCTAGGTCTCGCTGTCGCCACGATCTCGCACATGTCGCGTTGGCGCCTCATCCAGCAATATCCCAATGCGCCGCGGCCTCCTAAGCATAGACGATTGCTGATGGCGTAGATTCAAGCGGAATGTGGGGAGTTTGCGAAGCTAGCGAGAGAAGCCCAGGGCGCGCGTCTGCCGGTCCCAACAGGCAGGGATCTCAATGTGCTTGGAAAGTTGCTCGGCCGTCAGATCGATCGGCTGGCGTCCTTCCAGGATCGCGGTGACGATATCCGGCGCGATAAAGGCGAGCGGCAACAAGTTGCTGAGATAGCGACTGCTGACACCGTACCGCTCCGCGATGTCGCCGAGGGTCTCGAACTTCCCGGACAGCAGATCGTCGAACCAACGGTGCGCCCGAGCGACGGCGTTGATCAACGCAAGATCCGGCTTGGCGCTCGGCGTCGTTCCAGGTCCATCCACCACGAGCTTGTTCTCGACACCGCGTCTGCGGATGCTGATTGGAATCTCGATCTGGAACGGCGGGACAGCCGCCGACACGATCGGGGAGAGATTGATGCTCATGGAGATCCGGGACGTGTCGAGGTCGACACGCTCGATCAGAGCGAAGCTGAATCCCTTTTCCGCATCGATCGAGGTCACCAGGTCGCTGGAGCGCGCGATCGGAACGCCCGCCTCATCGAGAAGGTCCAACAGCCCGCCTCGGTCGCCAAGCAATCGCTCGATACTCTCCCGCAACGTCCGCTCGAGTTCGCTTGCCGGCAGGCGCCAGGCGCTGCTGTCTTCCGATGCCCCGTTCGGTACCTCGCCGGTGATCAGGTGCCGGGAGACGTAGTAGCGATAGCGCCGGCCGTTCTTGACCGCATGGCTCGGGGTGAGGGGCTGGCCATCGGCATCGAACAGCTTGCCGATGAGCGGGCTCGGCTCGGTCAGGCGCGGGGCCGATGACCGGTCGTGGCTGTTGCCCAAGAGCCCGGCCTGCACGGCGTCCCAGGTCTCCTGGTCGATGATCGGCCTGTGCTGGCCCGCGTAGTTCGTCCCCTTGTGCGGGATGCGGCCGATATAGAGCGGGTTGCCAAGCAGCTTGTAGAGATAGCCCCGGCTCATCGGCCTGCCGCCGCTGGTCCGGCCATCGGGATAGCGGCGCCGCTTGGTGATGAGGCCCAGCCGGTCGGTCTCCTCCTTCACGCGCCGGACGGTGCCGTGTGCGAGATAGAGCCGGAAGATCGTGCGGACGGTCTCGGCCTCCGCCGGATTTATGGAGAGCGTGCGGCCGTTCGGCTCGTAACCAAGGGGCACGGTGCCGCCCATCCACATGCCCTTCCGCTTGGAGGCGGCGATCTTGTCGCGGATGCGCTCGCCGGTCACCTCGCGCTCGAACTGGGCGAAGCTGAGCAGCATGTTGAGGGTCAGCCGGCCCATCGAGGTGGTGGTG
>Ga0207773_100123_pt1 | contig 64634 bp, 78 predicted proteins | sample TtaePargueraPR_2_FD_187281 | JGI IMG/M metagenome (GOLD analysis project Ga0207773, IMG submission 187281) | Aerobic enrichment media microbial communities from Bioluminiscent Bay, La Parguera, Puerto Rico - Tt and M1 (3) (SPAdes) | ecosystem: Environmental > Aquatic > Marine > Unclassified ...
AGCCAACGACACCTCAGCGTCATCACTTCCATGATACGCCTCGACGAAACCCCTCATGCCAAGCACGAGACAAACCTCCGCCGACCGCGTATCCCTTCTTCGCTCATCCACTTGTCAAAGAACCGGGCTTCCGAGTCGCGCCAAGCTGGCCGGGCCCCGAAGCCGAACCGCCCCGCATCCGCACCTGCCTGGTGCCGATTTCGGGACGAGCTTTTAAGTCTAGTCTCCCGCGCGGTCGCTGACAAGAGGCGCCAGCCTTCCGCCCCGAGCCACCGTTTGGAACCGGCGACGGACGTTTCCGTCGGGAGCGGAGCGGTATGTAGGCCGATGCCCCGGCCGTGTCCAGAGAAAAACGCCGGCCCGACGGAAAAAATCTGACCGATCGGTCAACTTCCCCGCCGCCGCCCGCCCGCGCCATCGCCGGACCGTCGTGCCCACCCCTGAACGCCTCTTTGAACGCCTCTCTGGACGCCTTCCCCTCGGCCCCTTCCCTTATCCCCCGCTCAGGGACCGGAAGCGAGATCGCGACCCGGCTACAGCAGGCCGATATCGCGCAGACTAGCGGCCAGGTCGGGCGGCAGGTCGTCTGCCCCCAGCGGCCCGACATCGGCGGGCGCGTCGCCTGGCGCGAGGTAGCGCCAGCCCTGCATGGGCCGGCGTGGCTGCGCCTCGGTCAGCACCAGGACCGGGTCGTAGACGAGACGGCAGAAGGTGTTGCCCCGCTCGTCGCTGGCCTCGTCGAAGGCGAGGAGGCGCTGGCGCACGCGGATCGCGCCCCGGATGATCCAGTAGATCGAACCGCCATCGAGCAGCGCGTCCGTGCGGGTCGGCCGGCGGCGGGTGAAGCCGTGCACGACGTCGCGCCCGTCGCGGAGATGGCGGTTCGCCCGCTGGCGTTCCTGCAAATGGGCCAGGTCGCGGATGCCCACGGCCATGCGCAGCAGGTGCACGGTCATGCAACGAGGCGGTCGGTGGCCGTGCCGCGGTTCGCCAAGGCTAGGAACCGGACCTGGCGAGCAGCGCCCGCGCCGCCTTGGAGACCGGCGGCCGTCCCAGGGCGTCGGAGACGAGGCGGCTGGCGACGAGCAGGCGCTCCATGTCGACGCCGGTCTCCACCCCCATGCCGTCCAGCATGTAAAGCACGTCCTCCGTCGCCACATTGCCGCTCGCCCCTTTCGCGTAGGGGCAGCCGCCAAGACCGGCGACGGCGCAGTCGACGATGCGGATGCCCTCCTCCATGACGGCGAGAATGTTGGCGAGCGCCTGGCCGTAGGTGTCGTGGAAATGGGCAGCCAGATGCGCCATCGGCACCACCCCGGCGACCGCGCGCACCATGGCCCGCGCCTGGGACGGCGTGCCGGTGCCGATGGTGTCGCCGAGCGAGATCTCCGCACAGCCCATTTCCGAAAGCGCCCTGGCGACCTCGACCACGGCCGCGATCGGCACCGCCCCCTCATAGGGGCAGCCGAGAACGCAGGAGATGTAACCGCGTACGGCGACGCCCGCCTCGAGCGCCTGGCGGACCACCGGGCGGAAGCGCTCAAGGCTCTCGGCGATGGAGCAGTTGATATTGCGCTGGCTGAAGGTCTCCGAGGCGGCGCCGAAGACGGCGATCTCCCTGGCCCCGGCGGCGAGCGCGGCCGCCAGCCCCTTCTCGTTCGGGACCAGGACCGGATAGCGCACGCCCGGCCGCGGCGCGAGCGCGCGCAGGACCTCGCCCGAATCGGCCATCTGCGGCACCCATTTCGGGGAGACGAAGGCGCCGGCCTCGATCACCGGCAGGCCCGCCGCGCCCAACCGGTCGATCAGCGCCAGCTTGCTGGCGAGCGGCACCACACCGGGTTCGTTCTGCAGCCCGTCTCGCGGGCCGACCTCGACCAGCGTCACCCGATCAGCCATCTGGCCTCTCCAGTTCGTCCAACAGCCGAGACTTGATGTCGGCCGGCAAGTGGGTCCAATGCATGTCGAGCAGGCCAGCCGCCAATGCCCAGAGCAGGTTCAGCGACACGCCCGCCGGCGCGGTGGCGCGGACCCGGCGGAAGGCGGCCACCGCGCCCAGCCGGCGCAAGGCGCCGACCGTGTCGATGCCGGCCGCCGCGAGCCATGCGGCCGAGCGGGGCCCCAGGTTCCGGAGCCGTCCGACGGCTGCCCCGTCGGCCACCGCGCCCTGTTGCCGCCTGGTGCGGGCCGCGCTCACGCCGGCGGCTTGATGATGGCGAGTTCGACCCCCTCCTCGACCTGCTCCCCGGCCTTGAAGGGCAGCCGCTCGACGGTTCCGGGGCCGGGTGCTCGGATGGTGTGCTCCATCTTCATCGCCTCGAGCACCAGCAGCGCCTGGCCCGCCGCCACCTCCGCACCCTCGGACACCAGCACGGCGATGACGCGGCCCGGCATCGGGGCGGTCAGCGCCCCCTCTGCGGCGCTGTCGTGGTCGGCCAGGGAGACCGGGTCGAGATGGTCGAAGCCATGCGCCTCGGCGCCGTCGAAAACGGTCAACCTGAGCCCGTGCCGGGCCACGCGCCAGCGGCGCACGCCGGACTGCGTGCGCGCCTCGGTGACCAGGTCGTCGCGGCGCGGCAGATCGCAGACCATGCGCCAGTCGCCGATGGCGAGCCCGAGCCGCCGCCCGGGGAGATGATCGACCACCACCTCAATGATGGTGTCCACGATCTTCAGGCGGATGGTCTCGCGATGGCTGCCGTTGAGCCGCCAGCCGGTCAGTGCGGCCCAGGGGCCGCCGTCGGCGGCGCCCGCGCCGCGCTCGGCGATCAGGCTCAGCGCCGCGCCGGCCACCAGGTCGGGCGCGGGCGGTGCCGACGGCGCCAGCAGCGCCTCTCGGTGCCGCTCGATGAAGCGGGTGTCGAGATCGGGCGGACCCTCGACCGGCGCGAAGCCTGGATGGCCGATGACCCGTGCCAGGAAGCCGAGATTGGTCGCCAGGCCGGCGATCGCGGTCTCCGCCAGGGCCCGGCGCAGCGTGCGGATCGCCGCCGGCCGGTCCGCACCCCAGGCGATGATCTTGGCGATCATCGGATCGTAATGGACGGAAATGCGGTCGCCCTCGTCGACGCCCCGGTCGACGCGCACATCGGCCAGCCGGTCGGGGAAGCGCCCGGTCTCCAGCGTGCCGGTGGCCGGCAGGAAGCCGGCTTGCGGATCCTCCGCGTAGAGCCGCACCTCGACGGCATGGCCAGTGATGCCGAGCGCCGCCTGGCTCAGCGGCAGCGGCTCGCCGGAGGCCACCCGCAACTGCCAGGCGACCAGGTCGGTACCGGTGATCAGCTCGGTCACCGGGTGCTCGACCTGCAGGCGGGTATTCATCTCCATGAAATAGAAGGCGCCGTCCTCGTCGAGCAGGAACTCGACCGTGCCGGCACCGACATAGCCGATGGCGCGGGCAGCGGCGACCGCCGCCTCGCCCATGCGATCGCGCAGCCGCGCGGTCATGCCGGGTGCGGGCGCCTCCTCCACCACCTTCTGGTGGCGGCGCTGGATGGAGCAGTCGCGCTCGAAGAGATGGATCGCCTGGCCGTGGGTGTCGGCGAAGACCTGCACCTCGACATGGCGCGGCCGGGCCAGATACTTCTCGATCAGCACCCGATCGTCGCCGAAACTGGCCGCCGCCTCCCGGCGGGCGCCAGCCAGCGCCTCGGCGAAGTCACCGGCGCGCTCGACGACCCGCATGCCCTTGCCGCCGCCGCCGGCCGAGGCCTTGATCAGGACAGGAAAACCGACGGCAGTCGCCTCCTCGAGCAGCAGGTCGTCCGACTGGTCGGCGCCATGATAGCCGGGCACGAAGGGGACGCCGGCCTCGGCCATCAGGGCCTTGGCCTCGGACTTGCCGCCCATGGCGCGGATCGCCGCCGCCGGCGGGCCGATGAAGGTGACGCCCGCCTGCTCGCAGGCCTCGGCGAAGGCGGCGTTCTCCGACAGGAAGCCGTAGCCGGGATGGATCGCCTGCGCCCCCGTCGAGCGGGCGGCGGCGATCACCTTGTCGATCGCGAGATAGCTCTCCCGCGCCGCCGCCGGCCCGAGCGCCACCGCCTCGTCGGCCAGGCGGACATGCCGGGCCTCGCGATCGGCCTCGGAATAGACGGCGACGCTGCGGATGCCCATGGCGCGGGCGGTGCGGATCACCCGGCAGGCGATCTCGCCCCGATTGGCGATCAGGATGGTGTCGAACATGCCCCGCCTCAGCCCCGCTCCTTACCGGCCCGCCAGGCGGGCGACCGTTTGTCGAGGAAGGCGCCAAGTCCCTCCTGACCTTCCGCCGAAACCCGGATCGCGGCGATGCGGTGGCAGGTCTCGTCCAACACCGTGTCCGGCGTGCCGGTCTCGGCGAGGAAGGCCAGGTCCTTCGCCGCCCGCTTGGCGACCGGCCCGCCCTCGCCAAGCGCCGCAAGCAGACGGTCGATCTCGGCGTCAAGCTCCGTCTCGTCCTCGGCAACCTCCGACAGGAGCCCCAGCCGAAGGGCGGTCGCGGCGTCGAAGCGCTCGGCGGTCTGGAAGAAGCGCCGCGCCGCCCGCGCCCCGATCGCCCTGACGACGAAGGGACTGATCACGGCCGGTACGATGCCCAGCTTCACTTCCGAGAGGCAGAAACTTGCCCTCGGTGAGGCCACGGCGATGTCGCAGGCGGCGACGAGGCCGACACCGCCGCCGAAGGCCGCGCCCTGCACCCGGGCGATGGTGGTCTTCGGGCAGCTGTCGATGGTCTGGAGGAGCCGGCCGAGGGCACGCGCGTCGGCCAGGTTCTCCGCCTCGCCATAGCCGGCCATGCGGCGCATCCAGTTCAGATCGGCGCCGGCGGAGAAGCTGCGGCCCTCGGCCGCCAGGATGACCGTCTCGACCTGCCCGTCCATGGCCGCCCGGTCGAAGGCCCTGGTCAACTCGGCGATCAGCGCGTCATCGAAGGCGTTGTGCACCTCCGGCCGGGTCAGGGTGACGCGGGCGACCGCGCCGGACGTCTCGTAGGAAAGCGTCGGCATGCCCGCCTCACATCCGGAAGACGCCGAAGCGGCCGGGCGTGACGGGCGCGTTCAGAGCCGCGGCCAGCGACAGGGCCAGCACGTTGCGCGCCTCCGCCGGGTCGACGATGCCGTCATCCCAGAGCCGGGCGCTGGCATAGTAGGGATGGCCCTGGTGCTCGTACTGCTCGCGGATCGGCGCCTTGAAGGCGGCCTCCTCGTCCGCCGGCCAGTCCTCGCCCCGGGCTTCCAGCCCGTCGCGGCGCACCTGGGCCAGCACGTTGGCCGCCTGCTCGCCGCCCATTACCGAGATGCGGGCGCCCGGCCACATCCACAGGAAGCGCGGCGAGTAGGCGCGTCCGCACATGCCGTAATTGCCGGCCCCGAAGCTGCCGCCGAGGATCATGGTGATCTTCGGCACGCCGGCGCAGGCGACGGCCGTCACCATCTTGGCGCCGTCCTTGGCGATGCCGCCAGCCTCGTATTTCCGGCCCACCATGAAGCCGGTGATGTTCTGCAGGAAGACGAGCGGGATGGCGCGCTGGTTGCACAGCTCGATGAAGTGGGCGCCCTTCAGCGCGCTCTCGGAGAACAGGATGCCGTTATTGGCGACGATGCCGACCGGCATGCCCCAGATGTGGGCGAAGCCGGTCACCAGCGTGGTGCCGTAGAGCTGCTTGAACTCGTCGAATTCGGAGCCGTCGACGAGGCGGGCGATGACCTCGCGCACGTCGTAGGGTTTGCGCAGATCGGTGCCGACGATGCCGTAGATCTCCGCCGGGTCGTAGAGCGGCGGTCGCGGCTCCGCGCGTACCACGCTCTCCGGCCGGCGGCGGTTCAGATGGCCGACGATGCGCCGGGCGATGCCAAGCGCGTGGGCGTCGTCGCGGGCGTAGTGATCGGTGACGCCGGAAACCTTGGCGTGGACATCGGCCCCGCCCAGCTCCTCGGCCGTCACCACCTCGCCGGTCGCCGCCTTCACCAGCGGTGGGCCGCCTAGGAAGATGGTGCCCTGCTCGCGCACGATGACGCTCTCGTCCGACATCGCCGGCACATAGGCGCCGCCCGCCGTGCAGGACCCCATGACCACCGCCACCTGCGGAATGCCCGCCGCCGACAGCGTGGCCTGGTTGTAGAAGATGCGCCCGAAATGGTCGCGGTCGGGAAACACCTCGTCCTGGGCCGGCAGGAAGGCGCCGCCCGAATCGACCAGGTAGACGCAAGGCAGGTTGTTCTCCCGCGCGATCTCCTGCGCCCGCACGTGCTTCTTCACGGTCAGCGGATAGTAGGTGCCGCCCTTGACCGTGGCGTCGTTGGCCACGACCACGCATTCCTGGCCCCGGATGCGGCCGATGCCGGTGATGATGCCGGCCGCCGGCACGGCGTCCTCGTAGACCCCGTGTCCGGCGAACTGGGAGAGCTCGAGGAAGGGCGAGCCGGGATCGAGCAGCAGGCCGACGCGGTCGCGCGGCAGCAGCTTGCCGCGCGCCAGATGACGCTCTCGCGCCCGCTCGCCACCGCCCTGCTTGATCGTCGCCACCTGTTCCTGCAGATCGGCGACGAGCGCACGCATCTGCCGGTCGTTCTCGGCGAACGTCTCGTCGCGCGTGTCGATCGAGCTCTGGATGACGCTCATGGATGCTTCCGGCGGTTGCGGCCTGATCTCTCCCTCGCGCCGAGGCGCCCTGCTGGCATACACCAATTGGCGCCGGCCTGGAAATGGCGCACGGCGCGCCCACCGTCCAGCGGCCCACGGGAGGCCTCAGATCTGGCCTGCCGTCGCGACCGGTTCCCCCCGGCGCCACGGCCCGCTACTCTCGCCGGCCCCGACAATCCGCCAAGCCGAGCCCCCGCCGATGCTGCCCACCCGCGACGATCTCGAGGCCGCCGCCCGCACGGTCTACCGCGCCATGCCGGCGACGCCGCAATACGCCTGGCCGCTGCTGGCCCAGCGCACCGGGGTCGAGGTCTGGGTCAAGCACGAGAACCACACCCCGGTCGGCGCCTTCAAGCTGCGCGGCGGGCTCGTCTACATGGACGCCCTGAAGCGCGAACACCCGGATCATCCGGGCATCGTCTCCGCCACCAGGGGCAATCACGGCCAGTCCCTGGCCTTCGCCGGCGCCCGCGCCGGCATCCCGGTCACCATCCTGGTGCCGCGCGGCAACAGCCGGGAGAAGAACGCGGCGATGCAGGCGCTCGGCGCCGACCTGATCGAACATGGCGACGACTTCCAGGACTGCGTCGACCGCCTGCCCGACATCGCCGACGAGCGTGGCCTCGACCGGGTGCCCAGCTTCCACCCGCTGCTCGTCCACGGCGTCGGCACCTACGCGCTGGAGTTCCTCAAGGCCCAGCCGGAGCTCGACGTGGTCTACGTGCCCATCGGGCTGGGCTCGGGCATTTGCGGCATGATCGCCGCGCGCGAGGCGCTGGGTCTGACGACGGAGATCGTCGGCGTCGTCGTCGAGGGCGCGCCCTGCTACCGCCTGTCCTTCGAGACCGGGCGGCCGGTCAGCACCAACCGGGCCGACACCCGCTTTGCCGACGGCATGGCCTGCCGCACCCCGGTGGCCGAGGCGGTGGCGATCATCAACGCCCACGCCGCGCGCATCGTCACGGTCAGCGATGCCGAGATCACCGCCGCCATGCGCACCTTCTACACCTGCACCCACAACGTCGCCGAGGGCGCCGGTGCGGCCGGCCTCGCCGCGCTGATGCAGGAGCGCGACCGCCTGGCCGGCCGCCGCGCCGGGATCGTCCTCACCGGCGGCAACGTCGACCGGGAGCTCTACCTGGAGGCTCTGAACCATGGTTGATCCGACGGCGCCCGAGATCGCCGACTACCACGCCCACGTCTATTTCGACGCCGACACGGTCGATGCCGCCGAGGCGCTGTGCCTCAAGGCGGCGGAGCGCTTTGCGCTGACCATGGGCCGCGTCCACCGCAAGAACGTGGGGCCGCATCCGCGCTGGAGCTGCCAGCTGCTGTTCGGCACCGACATCGCCGGCGAGATCGTCGGCTGGCTGGCGCTGAACCGAGACGGCCTCACCGTCTTTCTGCACCCCAATACCGGCGACGCGCTGGCCGACCACACCGATCACGCCATCTGGATGGGCGAGCTGCTGCCGCTCAACCTCGACGCCCTGCGCTGAGCCGCCTCGTCTCGCCGGCCATGGCGTTTGCGCCAGCCGGCGAACCCGGCTAAGCAGGCGCGTTCCCGACGACGAGACCCGCCCCATGACCGACAGCCTGCCCGCCCCTCACCGCGCGCCCTTCGGCGGCTGGCTGAAGGGCATCTTCGCCGCCGCCGCGATCATGGCGGTGGTCGGCGTGCTGGCCGGCATCGGTTTCGTGCCGATCTCCATCGACCTCGCCGACGGCCGCACGCTGACCGCGCTGATCGCCGGGCTGGAGCCCGCCGGCTGGGTGGTGGCGGCCGCCTCACTCGCCTTCCTGGCGCTCGGACTGCTGCGCGTGCCGGTCTTCCCGGTCGCCGGCATCGGGCTCATCTGGGTCGGCTGGCTGGCCTATGCCGGAACCATCTACGTCGCCGCCAGCGAGCCGGTCTTCCGGATACGCGGCGCCCGCGTCGACCCGCCGGGCGAGGTGGCGGCGCTGACGCCCGAGCAGGTCGCCGTGGTCTCCGACATCTTCATCGTGCAGGCCCTGGTGATCGCCGGCTTCGCCTTCCTGCTGGGCGCGCTCGTCACCGCCTTCCTGCTGCGCTCGGCCCAGGTCCGCGCGGTCTACCGGCGCAGTTAGGAGAGCGACGCGAGGGCGAGGCACCACCGGCCCGGCTCACATGCCGGCCGGGCCGCGGTCGCCCTCCGGCGCCATCTGCCGCTTGAGGATCTCCTCCATCACGTAGAGCCGGTCCACGCCCCAGAAGTTCTGCGCGTCCATCACGAACCAGGGCGACCCGAACACCCCGCGCCGGAGGGAAGCGGCACTCTCCTCCTTGAGGCGTTCCTTCACCGCCGGGTCCCCTAGACCGGCGGCGACCGCGTCGCGCGCGAAGCCCGCCGACTCGGCGACGTCCAGCACCCCATCGGCGCTGGCGATGTCCTCGCCGCGGCCGAAATGCGCGGCGTAGAGCGCCAGCGCCAGGCGCCTGGCGGCGTCGGGCCCCTCCGCCTCGTGCGCCCACCAGAAGGCGCGCCCGGCCTGCAGCGCGAAGATCGGCATGCCCGGCGGCTCGGTGAACTTGATGCCCCACAGCTTGGCGAGGCGCGGCAGGTCCTCCCTGGCATAGGCGGCGCGCAGCGGCACCGCCGTCTGCGGCTGGGCGCCGGTCTCCTTCATCGCCGGGCCGATGAGGATGGCGCGCCAGTCCACCGTCCGTGCGAAGCGGGCGGCGAAGGCGTCGATCCGCTGCGAGGCGAGATAGCCATAGGGGCTGGCGAAGTCGAAATAGAAGAGGATCGGGTTGGGCATCTCCAGGCTCATCCCCCGTCGCGGTGCCAGTCGCGGTGCCTGTGGCGGTGCCGGCCGCTCACCACGGCAGTTCCTTGCCGTCGTAGTTGAAGAAGCGGCCGCTCTCCGCCGGGCCCAGCCGGTCGATCAGGCGCTTCAGCCCGGCCGCGCTCTCCGCCGGCGAGACCGGCGCCTGGTCGCCGCCCATGTCGGTCGCCACCCAGCCGGGATGGAAGACGTTGACCGTGAAGCCCTCCCCCTTCAGGTCGTGTGCGATCGAACGCATGGACGCGTTCACCGCCGCCTTGGACGCCCGGTAGGGAATACGACCGCCGGTCTGGTTGTTGGCGATGGAGCCGAGCTGGCTCGACAGCGTCATGATCTTCTTCTGCTCGCCCTGGCGAAGATGCTCCAGGAAGGCCTCGGCGATGCGCACCGGGCTGATCGTGTTGACCTCCAGCACGCGCTGGAAGGCCGCGAAATCGATCTCGCCGAACGGCTTCTTCGGATCGCCCACACCGGCATTGTTGATCAGGAGGTCGATGGCCAGCCCCGACAGCCGCGCCGACAGGATACCGACCGAGGCAGGGTCGGCCACGTCCAGCGTCACCGGCACCACGTCGCCGTCGAGGCGCGACACCGCGTCGGCCGCCCGCTCGCTGCGCACACCGGCGATCACCGTCCAGTCGTCGGCGGCGTAGGCTTCAGCCAGCGCCAGGCCGATGCCGCGGCCGGCGCCGGTGATCAGGGCTGTGGGCATGGGCGCTCAATCCCCCGCGATGAAGACCTGCAGACGCCAGCCTTCCGGCGTCTCCACGAAATATCCTCGATACCCCACCCACTGCCGGAAGTCTTCCCGCCAGATGTAGCCCGGCGTGCCGGTCGGCAGCACGACGCGCGCCCAGACATCCTCCCAGTCGCCGTCCGGCGGTGGGTCGGTGAACTCGACATCGGTCCATACCTCGTAGGCGGAGCGGCCGATCACCTGGGCGTCGGCTCGCGGCTGGGCGCGGATCGCCGCGTCATGGCGGATCACGAAGATGGTGGTGAAGGCGTTAGCCCCCGGCCCCGCGTCCTCCGGGTCGAAGGAGCAGTTGAAGTAGGGCACGCAGTATTCCATGCGCTCGTTGAAGGCGCCGCCCAGGCGCATGGTATCGGCGAGCGCGAACCAGATTTCCTCGCGCCAGGCGGACATGTCGCTGTCGGCCGGCGCGTTCAGAACCTCCGCCCAGGCCTCCGCGCCGTTCTCCACCCCGAAGCTGAACTGCAGTTCCGGCAGCACGTATTGCAGCAGTGCCTCGGTGTCGCGGTCGTCGACGGCCTGCAGGATCGCCTCGATGGTCTCCTCCAGGGCCGGGATCTTGTGCGCCTCGTTCACCGGAAAGGCGGTCGGCCGGCCGTTCTGGGCGGCGGCTGGCGCGGCGGCCAGCGCCAGGCCGGCGAGAAGAACGAGGGGGGCGGCGGTGCGATGCATGATGATGTCTCCAATCATCGCTTGTGAGCCTGGGACCACTCTAGCAGGCCGTCCGGGGCAGCAGCATGACGGCGTTCACGGCCCGGACCCGGCCCCGACCCCGGCGGTCCGTCTGGTGGGCATGATCAGGCTGGTCACCATCTCCAGGACGACCTCGTCGTCCTGGTTCAGCGTGCGCACCCGCATGGTGACCGTACCGAAAGGCCGGCCGCCGCTCGACGGCCGGGTCTCGATCACCTCGGCCGTGACGTGCAGCCGGTCGCCCGGACGGACGGCGCGCGGCCACTTGAGTTCCCGCGCCCCCATGCCGATGATCGGCGCGCCGCCCAACGCCTCACCCTCGACCAGAAGTTTCATGGTGATGCTGGTTGTGTGCCAACCACTTGCGACGATTTCCTTCAGCACGGTCTCGGCCGCCGCCGCCGGATCCAGATGGTGCGGTTGCGGGTCGAACTGGCGGCAATAGGTCTCGATCTCCGCGGCGGAAACCGCGATCTCGCCGGTCGTCACCCGGTGGCCGACCGCGATGTCCTCGAAATAGCGCTTGTGGACCCCACTCATCGCCGGTGCCGTTCCTCCAGCATCGCCCGCGGCCGAAAACATGAACAAAAATTAACATTCCTTATCATTCGGTCCATTCTCCAGCCTGACCGGGCTGATCCCGGCCCCGTTGAATTCTATGAAAGATATCCTAGGTGCCGGCCGCAAACCAGACCGGCTTGTGCGATACCGCCTACCTCGCCGACACTGCCTGTCACCATGGACACGGTCGCACAATCCCCCCTGGGCGCGCTGACACCGGCCGACTTCCTCGCCCGGCACTGGCAGCAGGCGCCGCTGCTGGTGCGCCAGGCCCTGCCCGACATCGCCGGCCTGCTGACGCCCGACGACCTCGCCGGCATCGCCTGCGATCCCGAGGCCCTGGCCCGGCTGGTCATTCGCCGGCGCGACCGCTGGGAGGTCCGCCACGGCCCCTTCGAGGAAGACGATTTCAGCCGCCTGCCCCGGCGCGGCTGGTCGCTGCTGGTGCAGTCCGTGGAGGCCTGGGTACCGGCGCTGGCCGCGGTCACCTGCCGCTTCGGCTTCCTGCCCGCCTGGCGCTTCGACGACTGCATGGTCTCCTACGCGCCGGAGGGCGGTGGCGTCGGTCCCCATGCCGACCAGTACGACGTCTTCCTGGTGCAGCTCGCCGGCCGCCGCCGCTGGTCGATCGGCGGCTCCGTAGGCGATTTCCGGCCCGGCCTGCCCCTGCGCATCCTCGAGCATTTCGCGCCGACCGAGCGCTGGGATCTGGGCCCCGGCGACATGCTCTACCTGCCGCCCGGCACCGCCCATGACGGCGTCTCGCTCGACGACGACTGCCTGACGCTGTCGATCGGCTTCCGCGCGCCGGCGACGGCCGACCTGCTGGCGGCCCTGGCGCAGGGGCTGGCCGAGCGGGAGGACGCGCGTTTCGCCGATGCCGGCAGGGCGCCGGCCGAGCGTCGCCTGGAGATCACTGCCTCCGATCTCGATCGCGCCCAGGCGTTGCTGCGGGCCGCGGTTGAGGACCGCGCGGCCGTCGCCGACGCGCTCGCCCGCCTGGTCACCGAGCCGCGCCTGGACCCGCCGGACAGCGACAGCGACCGGGCACTAGCCCTGGCGCAGCTCATCGCCGAGACCGACACCGAGCCGATGCTGCGGCCCGACGCCCGCCTCGCCCTGCTGCCCCGGCCGGACGGGCGGTTCGAGGTCTATGCCGAGGGCCGCCACACCGCCACCACCGACGCCGACGGCGCCGATTTCCTCCACCGCCTCGCCGCCGGCACCGCCGGCCGCCGGGCGAAGCATCCGGTCCTCGCCCCGCTGCGCCATTCCTCCTGGCAGGTCGCCTACGATCTCGAGGATGCCGCGGAGACGCTGGCCGAGCGGGAGGACGTCGAGGCGGACTGACGGCTTGACAGGCGGCGCCGGAGGGTGTTCAACCCCGCCCCCTCGAACCGTGATGAAACCCCGCTAGTGCGGATCTTACCTTGACGGAATCGCGTCGGCGCTTCCGTCAAGGTAAGATCCGCACTAATTGATTGATAACAGACAGGATTCACACGGCTCAATGGAGCCGAGGCCGGCTCCGTTAAGCCGTGTTCCTGTCTAGGGTCGACGTCGATCCTCGCCCAACGGGAGCGCCCGGCCATGCGGTTGTTCTTCTTCGGCAGCCTCGTCGACCGCGACCTGCTGCGCCTCGTCCTCGCCCGCGACCTCGCGACGCTGACCGTGCGGCCGGCCACCCTGCCCGGCTGGCGCCGGGTGCGGGTGCTGGGCGAAAGCTATCCGGTGATCGTGCCCGCCACGGACCACGCCGTCGACGGCATCACGGTGGAGAGCCTGCGGCCCGACGATCTCGACCGCCTGCTGTTCTTCGAGGGCGACGAGTACGCGCTGCGGCCCGTCGACATCGCGCATGGCGGCCTGCCGGCCCGGGCGCATGTCTTCGCCTCCACCGAGATCCTGCGGGCGACCGACCGCGACTGGCATCTCGACGACTGGCGCCGGACGGAGAAGGCGGAGGCGATGTACGTCACCGAGGAGTGGATGGCGCTCCATGGCCGCCTGACGATCGAGCAGGCCGAGGAGCGCTGGGAGGACGTCAAGGCCCGCGCCCTCGCCCGCTTCGCCACCGACCAGCGCCGCCGCCGGGCGGGGTAACGGGCTGACACCAGCGGCGGGTGGGCCCAGGACGACGAAGACGGCCGACCGGTCCCGCGTCTGCATCGCATCACTGTCGTGCCGCGCTGCGCCGCGCCGGGTCGTGCCGTGCCGCGCACGGGACGACGAGGTTTTCTCCTGTCAATCAAGATGCTGTCGTCCCGTGCGCGATGCGGCGCGAAGTGCCGCTTCGCAGACCCGGGACCGGTATGGCGTCTTCGCTACCAGACCGCCTCGCTCCCCTCCGCGCCAGCCCCCAAACATTGTCATCCCGGCCGACCGGAGGGAGAGCCGGGATCCAGGCGGCGGCGCCACAAGCGCCGTCGGCATGGATTCCCACTTTCGCGGGAATGACAAGAATAACAGAGCTCTAACCAGCCGACCTCAACCGCAACGTCAGCGCTTCCCGCTACCGGCTGCGGCCGTCATAGGGTGTCACGGGGAAGTCGTCCGGCGACACGCCGTCCAGGCACAGCGTGTTGATCGCCACCATCTCGCCGACCTCCGGCACCGTGCCGTAGGCGTAGGATTCGATCCCGCAGGTCCGGCAGAAGCGGTGGTGCACCATCTTCTTGTTGAACAGGTATTCCGCCGTCGCATCCTCGCCCGACAGCAAGGAGAAATTCTCCCGCTGGGTGAAGGCCAGGCGATGGTTGCGCATCTGGCAATAGGAGCAGTTGCAGGCGATCACGCCCTCGATCGGCATCGTCACCTCGAAGCGCACCGCTCCGCAATGGCAGCCGCCCCGATAGGTCTTCGCTTCGGCCATCGCCCTTGCCTCCTTCGTCGATCCGGTCCGCCGGCGTCGTCAGGCCGTCTCCCGGAACAGCTCCCGGCCGATCAGCATGCGGCGGATCTCAGAGGTTCCGGCGCCGATCTCGTACAGCTTGGCGTCGCGCCATAGCCGGCCGGTGGCGTATTCGTTGATATAGCCGTTGCCGCCAAGGGTCTGGATCGCCTCCCCGGCCATCCAGGTCGCGCGTTCCGCGGCGTAGAGGATGGCCCCGGCGGCGTCCTTTCGGGTCACCTGGCCGCGGTCGCAGGCCTTGCCGACCATGTAGACGTAGGATTTGGCCGCGTTCATGGTCACGTACATGTCGGCCAGCTTGCCCTGCATCAGCTGGAACTCGCCGATCGGCTGGCCGAATTGCTCGCGCTGATGAACGTAGGGGACGACGATGTCCATGGCCGCCTGCATGATGCCGAGCGGCCCCGCGGCGAGCACCGCGCGCTCGTAGTCGAGGCCGGACATCAGCACGCGCACGCCGCCGCCGAGCTGGCCCAGCAAGTTCTCCTCCGGCACCTCGCAGTCCTGGAAGACGAGCTCGCCCGTGTTCGAGCCGCGCATGCCCAGCTTGTCGAGCTTCTGGGCGACGGAGAAGCCCTTGAAGCCCTTCTCCACCAGGAAGGCCGTGATGCCCTTGGGGCCGGCCGCGGGATCGGTCTTGGCGTAGACCACGATCACGTCGGCCTCCGGCCCGTTGGTGATCCACATCTTGCTGCCGTTCAGCACGTAGCGGTCGCCCCGCTTCTCCGCCTTCAGGCGCATGGAGACCACGTCCGACCCGGCCCCCGGCTCCGACATGGCGAGCGCGCCGACGAAGTCGCCGGCGACCAGCTTCGGCAGATACTTGCGCTTCTGCGCCTCGTTGCCGTTGAGGCGGATCTGGTTGACGCAGAGATTGGAATGGGCGCCGTAGGACAGCCCCACCGAGGCCGAGGCGCGGGAGATCTCCTCCATCGCCACCATGTGCTCCAGATAGCCCATGCCCGCACCGCCATATTCCTCCTCCACGGTGATGCCGAGCACGCCGAGATCGCCCATCTTCTTCCACAGATGATGCGGGAAATCGTTCGTGCGGTCGGTCTCCTCGGCCAGCGGGGCGATCTCGTCGGCGGCGAAGCTCGCCACCTGGTCGCGCAGCATGTCGGCGGTGTCGCCGAGGTCGAAGCTCATCGTCGGCAGGCTGTTGGGGATCATCTCGGGCTCTCGCTCCTCCCATTCGCTCTCGTCAGGGGCCGGACACGCCCCTCAGGTGCCGTCCGCCGCCGGATCGACCCGTCTTATCGTCACCCGGCCGCGCGCTTCGTCCGGGTCCTCCACCACCTCGCCCTTGCGCAGCATCTGCACCTGGCCGGTGCGGGCAAGATACAGCACCTGCTGCTTGACGGGGTTGAGATATTTGCGCCACGCCTCCGGCCCGTCCTTCGGCTTCACCCGGCCGACCGCGAAGGCGCGGGCCAGCTCGTCCGCCGCCGGCCAGGGCTCGTGGGCGGCGCGTTCCAGGATGAACGCCACCAGGGCGTCGGGCTTCTTCTCGTCGCTGTCGCTCATGGGGCCGGGGTTCCGTCGCAGGCGGTTGTCATCGGGCCGGGCATAGCACGGCCTCAGGGCGTTTCGCCCGGCACGGTGATGCAGGTCTGCTGCATGCGCGCCACATGCTTGCGCCGCCCGCCTGTCTCGCCGAAAACGTCGATCTCGACCACGCTCAGCGTCCGGCCGGCGCGCAGCACCGTGGCCTCGGCCACGAAGCGCTCGGCCTTCGCCGGCGCCATCAGGTTGATCTTGAACTCGACGGCCAGCACGTTCGCCCCGTCGGGCATCAGCGTGGAGGCGGCCACGCCGCCGCAGGTATCGGCCAGGAGTGTGGTGATGCCGGCGTGCTGGTAGCCCATCTGCTGGGTCAGCCGCCGGTCGAAGGCGAGGCTCATCACCGCCCGGCCCTTCTCCACCGCGTCCAGCCGCGCGCCGACCAGCTTGAGCACCGGCATGCCGTCGACGATGGCCCGGGCCCGGGCGCGCCAGGCCTCCTCACCCGTCAGAGGATGATCCATGCCGCCAGCCCCAGGAAGGTGAAGAAGCCGACCACGTCGGTGACCGTGGTCAGGAACACGCCGGAGGCGATGGCCGGATCGATGTTGAGCCGGGTCAGCGCCATCGGGATCAGCCCGCCCGACAGCGCCGCCACGATCAGGGTGATCACCATGGCGAGGCCGATGATCCCCCCGAGGATCGGGTCGCCGAACCAGGCCCAGGCCACCGCGGCGCCGACCAGGGCGAAGATCACGCCGTTCAGCAGGCCGACCGCCAGTTCCTTCATGATCAGCCGCCGGGCGTTGCGCCCGGAAATTTCCTTCGTCGCCAGACCGCGCACGGTGACGGTCAGCGTCTGGGTGCCGGCATTGCCGCCCATCGAGGCGACGATGGGCATCAGCACCGCGAGCGCGACGATCTCGGCGATCGTCGTCTCGAAGAGGCCGATCACCGCCGAGGCGAGGACGGCCGTCAGCAGGTTGACGCCGAGCCAGGTGGAGCGCCGCCTGGTCGTCTCCCAGACGGTCGAGGTGCGATCCTCCTCCTGCACGCCGCCCAGCTTCAGCAGGTCCTCCTCGTTCTCCTCCTGGATCACGTCGACCACGTCGTCGACGGTGATCACGCCCAGCAGGCGCCCGTTCTCGTCCACCACCGGGGCGGAGACCAGGCTGTACTGGCGGAACAGGAAGCCCACCTCCTCCTGGTCCATGTCGGCCGGGATGACGCGCAGGTCCTCGTCCATCAGGTCGGCCAGCTTGATCGAGCGGCGCGAGCGCAGGATGCGCGACAAGAGCGCGCCGCCGACCGGCCGGAAGCGCGGGTCGACCATGATGATGAGGTAGAAATCCTCCGGCAGGTCCTCCGATTCGCGCAGGAAGTCGATGGTCTTGCCGACGGTCCAGAACATCGGCACCGCCACCATCTCGCGCTGCATCAGGCGGCCGGCGGAGTATTCCGGGAAGGTCAGCCCTTCCTCGACCAGCTTGCGCTCGGAGGTCGGCAGCCGGGCCAGCACCGCCTCGCGCTTCTCCTCGTCCAGATCCTCGACGACATAGAGCGCGTCGTCGGAATCGAGCTCGGTCAGCGCCCGGGCCACTTCCTCCGGGCTCAACAGGTCGAGCACGTCGACCCTGACCGCCTCGCCCAGATGGGTGAGGAATTCCGGATCCTCGGAGAGCTGCGGGCGGATCAGCCCGATGACCAGGCGCCGGTCGTCGGGGCCGAGCTGTTCCAGGAGGTCGGCGAGGTCGGCGGAGTGCAGCTCGAGGATGACGCGCTCGGCCTCCTCCAGCTGGGCGTTGTCGAGCAGGCCCTCGATGCGGTCGACCAGATCGCGGCGCGCCTGATCGTCCTCGACCATCTCCATCGGAGCGGGCGGGGCGTTGTCGATCTCCTCGGCGCGCGTCTCGGTCACGATATCAGACCCTCCAATGCCTTGAAGGAGGCCTCGCGGGCGAGCAGGTCGACCGGGCAGACCGCGTCGGAGCCCTGGGCGTCGACCACCGCGATGGCGGTGACGTTGACGATGCCGCGCACCGTCACAGTCGGGGTCAGGATGTGTGCCGGCCGCGCCACGCCCAGCAGCAGCGGCCCGATCGACACGGCGTCGTCCAGCACCTTGATGATGTTGAAGGCGATGTTGGCGGCGTCCAGGCTCGGCATGATCAGCAGGTTCGCCTCGCCCTTCAGGGTCGAGTTCGGGAAGATGCGCTCGCGCATCACCGGCGACAGCGCGGCGTCGGCATGCATCTCGCCGTCGATCTCAAGTTCCGGCATCCGTTCGCGGATCAGCGTCAGGGCGCGGCGCATTTTGATGGCGCTTGGGGTGTCGAGCGTGCCGAAATTGGAGTGCGAGAGCAGGGCCGCGCGCGGCGTCACGCCGAAACGGATCATCTCCTCCGCCGCCATCGCCGTCGCCTCGGCCAGCTGCTCGGGTGTCGGGTCCGGGTTGATGTAGGGGTCGGTCATGAAGACCGTGCCCTTGGGATGGATCAGCGCGGTCAGCGAGGCCGGCGACTTCACCCCCGGCTTCAGCCCGATGATCGACAGCACGTGGCGCAGATGCTCGCGGTAGGAGCCGTAGGTGCCGCAGATCATCGCGTCGGCGTCCTGCTTCTGCACCATCAGCGCGGCGATCACCGTGGTGTTGGTGCGCACCGCCTCGCGGGCCCTGGGCGGCGACACCCCGCGCCTCGCCAGCAGGTCGTGGTAGAGCGTCCAGTACTCGTTGTAGCGCGGGTCGTCCTGCGGATCGACGAGCTCGAAATCCGTGCCCTCGCGCAGGCGCAGACCAAGCCGCTCGAGGCGGGTTTCCACCACCGCCCGGCGGCCGATGATGATCGGCCAGGCCATGCCGTCGTCCACCGCCACCTGGGCGGCGCGCAGCACACGCTCCTCCTCGCCCTCGGCGTAGACGACGCGCTTCTTCTCCAGCCGGGCCGCCTGGAACACCGGCTTCATGATCAGCCCGGAGCGGTAGACGAACTGCTCCAGGCGGTGGCGGTAGGCCTCGAAATCCTCGATCGGCCTTGTCGCCACGCCTGAGTCCATCGCCGCCTTGGCCACGGCCGGGGCCAGCTCCATGATCAGCCTGGGGTCGAAGGGCCTGGGGATCAGGAAGTCCGGCCCGAAGGCCGCCTCCTGGTCGCCATAGGCCTTGGCGGTGACGTCCGTGCCCTCCTTGCGCGCCAGGTCGGCCAGCGCGTAGACGCAGGCGATCTTCATCTCCTCGTTGATCGTCGTCGCGCCGACGTCCAGCGCGCCGCGGAAGATGAAGGGGAAGCACAGGACGTTGTTGACCTGGTTGGGATAGTCCGACCGTCCGGTGGCGATGATGGCGTCCGGCCGCGCCTCCTTGGCCAGCTCCGGCAGGATCTCCGGTGTCGGGTTGGCCAGCGCCATGATCATCGGCTTCTCGGCCATGGTGGCGACCATCTCCGGCGTCAACACCCGGGGCGCGGACAGGCCGAGGAAGATGTCCGCGCCGGCGATCACCTCGGCCAGCGTGCGCTTGTCGGTATCCTTGGCGTAGCGCGCCTTGCGCGGGTCCATCAGGTTCTTGCGGCCCTCGAAGACCACGCCCTCGATATCGGTGACCCAGATGTTCTCGACCGGCAGGCCCATGTCGACCAGCAGGTCGAGGCAGGCGATCGCCGCCGCCCCGGCCCCGGAGGTCACCAGCGTCACCTCCTCCAGCTTCTTGCCGGTCACCCGCATGCCGTTGACGATCGCCGCGGCGACGATGATGGCGGTGCCGTGCTGGTCGTCGTGGAAGACCGGGATGTTCATGCGCTCGCGCAGACGGCCCTCGACCTCGAAGCACTCCGGCGCCTTGATGTCCTCCAGATTGATGCCGCCGAAGGACGGCTCCAGCGCCGCGATCACCTCGATCAGCTTCTGCGGGTCGTTCTCGGCGATCTCGATGTCGAAGACGTCGATGCCGGCGAATTTCTTGAACAGGACGGCCTTGCCCTCCATCACCGGCTTGGCCGCCAGCGGACCAATGGCGCCGAGCCCCAGCACCGCCGTACCGTTGGTAATCACCGCGACCAGATTGCCGCGTGCGGTGACGTCGCGCGCCGCATCCGGATCGGCGACGATCTCCTCGCAGGCGAAGGCGACACCTGGGGAATAGGCCAGCGCCAGGTCGCGCTGGGTGGTCAGCGGCTTGGTCGGGGCCACCGCCAGCTTTCCGGGCGCCGGGCTGCGGTGATAGTAGAGCGCGGCTTCGCGCAGCGCGTCGGCGGATTTGTTGTCGCTCATCTCTCAGGCCAGCAGGTCGCAGGGACGCCTGCGGTTATAGAGCGCCCGCCCCGGCCAACGCAAAGGCGGACGCTGCAGCGCTGGCCGGTATTTCGGGCCGGTGGCCGGACTTGGTGGCGGGGGACGGCATCCGCTCGGGTGCATCGGCGACAGCCGCCGAGCGGGACTCGTCGGGGATATCGGCGGGAGCAGGTCTCGAGGTGATTGACATACTTGTTTCAGCACCGATATTTCTGAAACGAAAATGATCATACTCATGGGGGCACGCCCTCATCGATCCCGGAAAGGCCACCGCGATGTCGGAACCGCAGACACGACCGGTCGCTCACTTCATCGAGCAATTGCAGCGAACAGGCGGGCTCAAGGGCACCGACATCGCCAACGCGACCGGGGTGTCCAAGGCGACGGTATCGCGCTGGTCGAGCGGACAGAAGACGCCGCATCCCAAGACGCAGCTGGTGATGTCCGACCTCGCCTATGTGGTGATGCGCCTGTCGGAGTATTATGGGCAGGAGGAGATCCGCGCCTGGCTCTTCGCCCGTCACCCGCAGCTGGGTGGCACGCGGGCGATAGACCTCATCCATGATGGACGCTCGGAGGAGGTCATCGCCGTCATCGATCGACTCGACGCCGACGCCTATCTCTGACGATGGCGGGCGGATCGGGTCGTCTGCCGCCGGTACGCGATCCGGCGCTGCTGGATGCGTTGGAGAATCTCGCCCAGGCACCTTATGCCGCGACCGTTTGGCGTTCCGTGCGCGAAGGTCGCGATCCGCTCATCTGTTGGCGTTCGGGCGGGCGCTGGGACGATGGGACGTTCGACGTCCTCTACACTTCCGAGACGCGGGCCTGCGCCATCGCGGAACGGCGCTTCCACCTCTACCAGGGCCAGCCGATCCCTCCCTCTCGAGTCCGGTACGAACTCTTCGAAATCGCGCTGTCGCTCGAGCGTGTCATCCGGTTCGACGACCTGGACGCCCTGGCCGCCGTCGGCCTCGATGTCTCGACCTATGGCCAGCTCACCTATGCCGGGCGCGTGCGGGAGTATCCGACGTCGCAGGCCATCGCCGAGGCCTGCTTCTTCCTCGGAGCCGACGGTATGGTCGTGCCAAGCGCCCGCGACCAGAAGGCGCTGAACGTCATCGTCTTCTGCGAGCAGGATACCGCGATCACCAAGCGGGTCGTTCGCAATCACGGCCCGATCGACCTGCGCCGATCCTGATGGACCACGCGGAACTCGGATTAATTCTTGGGATCAATGGTGCGGTCGAGAAGACTCGAACTTCCACCCTGTTTCCAGGACAGCGACCTCAACGCTGCGCGTCTACCAATTCCGCCACGACCGCACGTGTCAGGGCCCCTTGTTCGGGGGTCGACGCTAACCACTTGCGTCGAAGACGTGCGCGGAGATAGCAAATCGCCGTGAGGCAATCAAGACGCCCGATGCGGGCGAGGGACAGGCAAGGGTGGCATCAGACCCCTTCCCATCCGGCATGGCTCCGGAATGGCGTACCAGCGAGGGGCCGGTCGGCTACCAGGCGGCGGTGGCCGAGATGGACGACCGGGTGCGGGCGATCCGCGAAGGCGTCGCCGGCGAGCTCGTCTGGCTGCTGGAGCACCCGCCCCTCTACACCGCCGGAACCTCCGCCGATCCCTCGGACCTGACCGCGCCCGACCGCTTTCCGGTCCACCGCACCGGGCGCGGGGGCCAGTATACCTATCACGGACCCGGCCAGCGCGTGGTCTACCTGATGCTGGACCTCAGGCAGCGTCGCCCGGACGTGCGCGCCTATGTGCGCACGCTGGAGGACTGGATCATCGCCGCCCTCGCCCGCTTCAACGTCAAGGGCGAGCGGCGGGCCGGCCGCATCGGCATCTGGGTGGTCAAGCCGTCCGGCGAAGAGGCGAAGATCGCGGCCATCGGCGTGCGCCTGCGCCAGTGGGTGACGCTGCACGGCATCGCCATCAACGTCGAGCCGGATCTCTCCCACTATGACGGCATCGTGCCCTGCGGCATCCGCGAGCACGGCGTCACCTCGCTGGTCGACCTCGGTCTGCCGGTCACCATGGCCGATCTCGACGTGGCGCTCCGGGACACCTTCGAGGAGGCCTTCGCCAGGCTCGTGCCGGCGGCGGCATAAGCTCACACCGTGCCGCGTCGGCCGAAACCGGTTTCGCCGTTATCGGTGGTCTCGGTCACGTCGATACGCGCGACCTCCGCGCGCTCCGGTCCCTCCAGGCAGGCCTGGCGCAGGGCCTCGACCACCTCGGCGCCGCCCACCGCCTTGATCTCGACCGTGCCGTCCCGGCGGTTGCGCACCCAGCCGTCGACACCCAGGCGCTGGGCGGTCATCACCGTCCAGTCGCGGAACCAGACGCCCTGCACCACGCCATGCACGCGAAACAGCCGGGCGACGCGCGGGTCAGTCATGGGGCCCTCCCGCTGGACCTGCCGCCTCGCCGGCGGCGCCGCGTCCCAGGATCCTGGCGACCAGGGTGACGGCGCGCCGGGCGTCGTCGGCCAGCGCCTCGGCCTCGAACCAGAACATGTCCGGGGTCAGCGCCGGCGGCTCGGACAGGTGCACCAGCCGGTTGCGCCGGTGGCGCAGCCAGTCGAAATCCTCCTCCAGCCCGGCTTCCGCGAACATCACGCCTGTCGGCAGCAGCGGCCCCGCGCCGGTCTCGTGGCGCAGCTGGGCCTCGACGATGGCGGCGGCCAGGATCACCGTGGCGACGTCCGCGCCGGCGGTGAACACCGTCTCCAGTTCGGTCAGCAGCGCGTTCACCTGGTCGGGCAGGTCGACCGCCTGCGCCTGATGCAGGGCGCGGGCGAACCAGCGTGCCCGTTCGGCCGCATCGGCGCGCCCGTCCGCCGCGTCGCGCATCAGCGGCGCCCCGCGTCCGGGCCGAACAGCTCCATCACGAAGGCGGTGTGCACGGCGAGCGGCGCGCCCCAGGCGATCAGCGGCAGGAGGAACCAGGGCTCACCCGGGGCCAGCAGAACGTTCAGCGGCACCAGGATCACCATGACTCCGAAATAGGCGATGAAGTGGTTGAGGAGCTGGCCACGCCGGCGCCGGCGACGCGCCGCCAGCGCCCGGTCTTCTGCGTCTGTCATCCGGCCTCCGTCCTGTCGCGTCGGTTCTCCATCAGGCGGCGCAGTCGACGCAGTTTGGCACCGCCGGGTCGTTCTCCAGCCGCCGCTCGGCGATCGGCTCGCCGCAGGCGACGCAGTAGCCGTACTCCCCCTCGGCGATGCGCTCGAGTGCCGCCCGGATGCGCCCACCCTCGGCCTGGCGCCGGCGGCTGCCCTCCGCGGCCATGGCCTGCACCTGCAGCGCGTCCATGCGCGACAGCCGGCCCTGCACCTGCTGGTCGAGTTCGACCGGCCGGCGCATCGCCGCCCCCGCCGCGTCCAGGGCCTCCAGCTCGGCCAGTTTCGCCTCCAGGCGGCGCTTCATGCGATCGAGGTTCATGTCAGCCGCTTCGGAGATGGCGCAGGAAGCTGTCCGCCGCCTCGATGTCGGCCACGGCCAGCGCCCGGCGCCGGGCCGCCTCCACATCCTCGCCCCAGCGCTCGGCCTGGTAGTCCTCGTCCACGAAAGAGGCGGCGATCACCGACTCCGCCGGCATGGCGCCCTGAGCCAGCGACAGCGCCAGCACGACGGAGCCCGTCACCCCGGCGACGTGCCCGACCATGCCCAGCCGCCAGTCGTCGAAGGCGCAGACGATCTGACGCATGCGCTCCAGCGCCTCGGGCGCCTGCGGCAGGTGCACGATGCCGTTGGTGGGCACCAGCGCCACGCCATAGGTCCTGCCCAGCCAGTCGAGCGGCGGGTCCCAGGCCCGGGCCTGGCGGATCACCAGGATGTCGGGGCCCTCGGCGCGATAGCACAGGAGATCGGTGTCGGCGTAGCGCATGATCTCATCGACCACGCCCGTGCGCGCCTCCGGCAGCCGGTCGATGGCGGTGTTGGCGAACTGGGTCAGCGGCATGGACGGCAGGTCCAGGGTCTCGCCCTGGCCGTTCCACTCCGCCGCCACGGCCTCGGCCAGGCCTCGGCTGGGCAGCCGGAAGGGGCGCTTGGCCGGCGTCTTCATCGGCCGCCCGTCGAGCGTGACGGCATGGCCGTCCGCCTCGGATACGACGCTCGCCTCGCTGTAGAACCGTTTCATCGCTCGTAACCGCTCAGAAGAACAGGCCGCCCTCGTCGGCGTGCCGTCTCTGGCCCTCCTCCCAGGACAGCCGGGTCACCCGCCCCAGCCGCGTCAGTGGCCCGATCACCAGCCGGTCGGCCGTCACGTGCAGGGTCACGTCCACGGCCTCGAAGATGCCCGAGGCCTCGACCGCCTGCACATTGAGTTCCGCCGCCGTCAAGTCAATGGCCGCCTCAGCCCGGTTGCCCGAGAGGTCGACCGTCGCGTCGCCCGTCGCGAACCACTCGCCGGAGCGGAAGGTGAAGTCGTTGACGTCGATCCGGGTGCCGCCGGCGATCACCCCGCCTTCCAGCTGGAAGGCCGGCAGGTTCTGCGGCAGGCCGAGGAAGCGGGCCGCCACCGCCGGGTCGTCGACGGCCAACCGGCCGCGCATGTCCACGACCGGCAGCCCACGGTCGAAGCCGAAGCTGCCGGCACCGCTCAGCTGCATGCCGGCGAAGCGCAGGCGCGCCGTCATGTCCTCCGCACCGCCATCCACCGGTTGGGTCAGTGCCACCTGCAACTGCCAGGGCGCACCGTCGTAGTTGCCGACCACCTCCAGCATGCGTCCGCCATCCGCCGCGCCCAGACTGGCGCGGCCGACGGTGATGGCCGGACTGCCGTCGAAGGAGATGTCGACCTGGCGCAGCGCGAAGCTGCGCAGGTCGCCCAGCATCGGTCCGAGATCGGCGATGTCCCAGTTGTGCTGATCATCGCCCAGACGTTCCAGCGACAGCGCAACGCCGTCCGCCTCCAGGCCGATGATGCTCTCACGCCCGGCCAGCAGCGGCAGCAGGGCCAGGCGGATGTCCAGCCGGTCGATGCGGGCGAGATCGCCGTCGCTGCCCCCAGGCGCGTTGGCGACACGCACCTCCCGCAGCACCGCCACCGGGGTGAACCCCCAGTCCAGGTCGAGGTCGCCCTCGATGGTGACGACCCGGCCGAGCGCCTCGGTCAGCGCGATCTCGATCTCGTCGCGCCGGCTGTCCAGGTCGAAGACGAGGACGAACAGGATCACCGCCGCCGCCGCCAGCGCGACCAGCCAGTAGACGACACGCAGGATGCGGCGGGCGGTGCGTCTCATGCGGCGGGCTCCGTGACGCCGAGCCGGGCCAGCGCGACCGCCGCCAACTCCACCGGATTCGCGACGATGGCCTGCGCGCCGGCCTGGCGCAGGGCGTCGACCGGGTGATAGCCCCAGGCCACGCCGATCGCCTGCACGCCGGCCGAGCGGGCCATCAGCATGTCGTAGGTCGTGTCGCCGATCATCACCGCTTGCGCCGCCTCGACCCCGGTTTCCGCCAGCGCCCGCTCGAGCATTGCCGGATGCGGCTTGCCGGGCGGCTGGTCGCCGGTCTGCAGCGAGACGAAGCGGTCGGCGATCCCGTGCGCGGCAAGCGCGGAGTCGAGCCCGCGCCGGGTCTTGCCGGTGGCCACCGCCAGCAGCACCCCGGCCGCCTCCAGCGCGTCGAGTGTGTCGGCGATGCCGTGATACATCGGATCGACCGCCCCGTGGACCTCCCGCTGCGTGCGGTAGGCGGCGCGGTAGCCCTCGGCGATCGCCAGCGGGTCGAGCCCGGGCCGCCCGCCGATCAGCCGCTCGATCCCCTCCACCAGGTTCAGGCCGATGATCGCCCGCACCGCCTCGTCGGCCGGCAGGTCCGGGCCATGCGGCTGGAAGGCGGCGCGCATCGCCGTGATCACCGTGTGCTGGCCGTCCAGCAGCGTGCCGTCGCAGTCGAAGACCGCCAGGCGCAGGGGCTGGTCCTCCAGTGTCACGGGAGCGGTCGTCACGCCAGGTCCTCCGGCAGGTCGAGCGGCAGGGTCTGGTCGAGGCCCAGATAGCCGAGCGTCTCCATGATGTGCGGGGCGAGCGGCGCCGACACGTCGAGCGTGCCGCCCGACGGATGCGGCAGACGGATGCGGCTCGCATGCAGATGAAGCCGCGCCGCCACCTCCGCCCCCGGCAGGAAGGCGTCCCGGCCGCCATACTTGCCGTCGCCCAGGATCGGCGTACCCATGGCCGCGCAGTGGACGCGCAGCTGATGGGTGCGGCCGGTCAGCGGGAACAGCGCCAGCCTCGCCGCCCGTTTGCCCGCCTTGTCCAGCACCCGGTAGTAGGTGACCGCGCGCCTGGCATCCTCGTCCGCCGCGTCCTCCGCCACCCGGCTCCTGCCCTTGTCGGGGCGCAGCAGGGCTGCGTCGATGCGGCCCTCCTCCAGCGCTGGCACGCCCACCACCACCGCGTCGTAGCGCTTCAGCGCCGCCTTGGAGCGGAAGGCGGCGGTCAGCGCCCGGGCGGCCGCGGCGGTGCGGCCCAGCAGCAGGACGCCGCTGGTGTCCCGGTCGATGCGGTGCACCAGCCGCGGGCGCTCCCCGCCCTTGGGCGTAAGCGCGTCCAGCATGCCGTCGATGTGGCGGGCCACCTTGCTGCCGCCCTGCACGGCAAGACCGGCCGGCTTGTCGAGTACGATCACCTGCTCGTCCTGGTGGATCACCAGGGAGCGGATCAGCGCCGCGTCCTGCTTGCCGACGGCGGGCCGGGCCGGTGCCTGGGGCGCCGCCGTCTCCGGCGCGCCGAGCGGCGGCACGCGCACCACCTGGCCGGTCTCCAGCCGGGTGGAGGTCTGCGCCCGCTTGCCGTCCACCCGCACCTGACCGGTGCGCAGCAGCTTGGACAACCGGCCATGCGGCAGTGCCGGGAAGTGCCGCTTGAACCAGCGGTCGAGGCGCATCTCGGCCTCGTCGGCACCGATGCGGCGCTGCTCGACGCCGCTCATGCCAGCACCAGCCGCATGCCGCGCATGCCCAGGTAGACACCAAGGACGCAGATCACCACCGAGGCCGCGACGTAGAGCGCCGCCGGAACCGGCTGGCCACGCTCCAGCAGCGCCACGACCTCCAGCGAGAAGCTGGAGAAGGTCGTGAAGGCGCCCAGCACGCCGACCACGATGAAGGCGCGCAGCTGCGGCGAGGGCGACCAGGCCAGCGCCGAGACCTCGATGACGATGCCCATGACGATGGAGCCGACGACGTTGGCGGTCAGCGTGCCCCAGGGCCAGCCGGTGCCGACCAGCCGGCCGATGCCGGAAACCACGGCGAAACGGCCGACGGCGCCGATGGCGCCGCCCAGCGCGACGGCGAGGATGGTCGACAGGGCCATGGGTCCGGCTATTCGTCCCTGGTTGACGGGTCTGGCTCTTGCGGGCGGTCCAGCGCCGCGCCGATCGCCGCGAGCCAGCGGTCGACTCGGGCGCGGTTCACCCCGAAATCGGCATAGCCATAGCGTGCCCGGCTCCAGATCGCGAGGGTCGCGCCCGCATCGCAGGGCAGCGCCTCGACCGTGATGTCGTCGGGGAAGCGGAAGACCCGGCTCACCTGCACGAACTGCCGGGCGCGCGGCGTGCGCGCGGTCTCGCGGGTCCGGGGCTCGGCCGCCGCCACCTGGTCGACAACGGCGATCAGACGCTCCGGCGTCGCCGCGTACACCGGCGCGGCCTGGTCCGGCACGGCGTTGCGGCAATGCCCCGGTGGCGCCACCAGCCGGTCGTTGGGCCGGCCGCTGCGCGCGGCGGTCGCCAGCTCGGTGACGCCGCTCACGCCTCATCGCTCCCGTCCGCGCCGCGCGCCGGTTCGGCCGGGGATGCGGCCTGTCGGGTCTCGCGCTTCGCCCGCAGTTTCGCCCAGTAGTCCAGGCGCTTGGCGATGTCGCGCTCGAAGCCGCGCTCGACCGGGCGGTAGAAGGCCTGGCGCGCCATGCCGTCGGGGAAGTAGTTCTGGCCGGAGAAGCCGTCCTCGGCGTCGTGGTCGTAGGCATAGCCCTTGCCGTAGCCGAGATCCTTCATCAGCCGGGTGGGCGCGTTGAGGATGTGCAGGGGCGGCGCCAGGCTGCCGGTCTCCCTGGCCGCCCGCTGGCTCGCCTTGAAGGCGGTGTAGGCGGCGTTCGACTTCGGCGCCGTGCCGAGATAGATCACCGCCTGGGCCAGCGCCAGCTCGCCCTCCGGCGAGCCCAACCGCTCGAAGACGTCCCAGGCCGCCACCGCCTGGTGCACCGCCTGCGGATCGGCGAGGCCGACATCCTCGATGGCGAAGCGCACCAGCCGGCGGGCGATGTAGAGCGGGTCCTCGCCGCCGGTCAGCATGCGGGCGAGCCAGTAGAGCGCGGCGTCCGTGTCCGATCCCCGCAGGCTCTTGTGCAGGGCCGAGATCAGGTTGTAGTGGCTCTCCTGCGCCTTGTCGTAGACGGGTGCCCGGCGCTGCACCGCGCCGGCCAGCCCGGCGGCGTCGAGCGCCTCCTGCCCCGCCCCGAGATCGAACAGCATCTCCGCCATGTTCAGCAGGTAGCGGCCATCCCCGTCAGCCATCGCCTTCAGGGCACTCCGCCCCTCCGCCGTCAGCGGCAGGGTGCGGCCCTCGGCGGTCTCCGCCCGGCCGATCAGCAGGTCCAGCGCGGCATCGTCCAGGCGCTTGAGCACCAGCACCTGGCAGCGCGACAGGAGGGCCGGGTTCAGCTCGAAGGATGGGTTCTCCGTCGTCGCGCCGACCAGGGTGATGGTGCCGTCCTCCACCACCGGCAGGAAGGCGTCCTGCTGGGAGCGGTTGAAACGGTGGATCTCGTCGACGAACAGCAGCGTGCCCTGCCCCGCGCCGCGGCGCTGGCGCGCGGCCTCGAACACCTTGCGCAGCTCCGCCACGCCGGAAAAGATCGCCGAGATAGGCGTGAAGGCGAGGTCGGTGCGATCGGCCAGCAGCCGCGCGATCGTCGTCTTGCCGCAGCCGGGCGGCCCCCAGAGGATCAGCGAGGCGAGACGGCCCGACGCCACCATGCGGCCGAGCGGCTGGCCAGGGCCCAGCAGGTGGTCCTGTCCCACCACCTCGTCCAGGCTCCGGGGCCGCAGGCGGTCGGCCAGCGGCTGCGGGGCCGTGTGGCTGAACAGGGTCTCGGCCAAGTCAGCCCCGGATGGTGGCGTCGATCACGCGGCCACCGCGGTTCAGCGTGATCTCCCAGGCCGGCGCGGCCTCGGCCGTCGCCGCCACCACGTCGGCGACGCTGGAGATGGTGGCGCCGTTGATCGCCACCAGGATGTCGCCCGGCTGCACGCCCACCCGGTCGGCCGGCGAGCGGCTGAGGACGGAGGCCACGATCACCCCCTCGAAGGGACCTTCGGCCAGACCGTTGCGGATGGCGAAAGCGGGCGACAGGTTGGCCACCTCGGCACCGGCGAAGGGGTTCACCCCCTCGATCAGGGTGATGTCGGGGGCCGGTTCCTCCGGCGGTGCCTCGATCGGCAGGTTCAGGCTCAGCGCCGCCGCGTCCCGCCGCACGGTCAGCACCGCGGCCTCGCCCAGCATCGCGGTGGCGATGCGGAAGTCGAGCGCGTCGCGGTCCTCGACCGGCTGGTCGCCGACCGCCGTGATCACGTCGCCGCGGCGCAGCCCGGCGCGGTGGGCCGGCCCGTCCGGCACGATCTCGGTCAGCACCACGCCGGCCGGCCGTTCCAGGCCGAGGGAGTCGGCCAGCGACGCGGTCACCGTCTGGCCCTGGGCGCCGAGCCAGGGCCGGGCCAGCGGCATGCCGTTGTCCCATCCCGCCAGGAAGCTGCGCACCATGTTGGCCGGGATGGCGAAGCCGATGCCGACGGAGCCGCCGTCCTGGCTGAAGATGGCGGTGTTGATGCCCACCACCGTGCCGTCCATGGCGACTAGGGCGCCGCCGGAATTGCCCGGGTTGATGGCCGCGTCGGTCTGGATGAAGAAGGAGAAGTCGGAGATGCCCACGCCGGTGCGCGCCTCCGCCGAGACGATGCCGCTGGTCACCGTCTGGCCGACGCCGAACGGGTTGCCGATCGCCAGCACCAAATCGCCGGCCTCCAGCCGGTCGCTGTCGGACAGCGCCACCGGGTCGAGCGCGCGGTCGCCCAGCCCCTCGACCTGCAGCAGGGCGAGGTCGGTGTGCTCGTCGCTGACCAGCACGGTGGCGTCGTACTCGCTGCGGTCGGACAGCACCACGCGCACGCCCTCGGCTCCGGCGATGACGTGGTGGTTGGTCACCACCAGCCCGCCCTCGCGCACGATCACGCCGGAGCCGAGCGAGGTCTGGCGCTGCTCGCGGAGTTGTCCCCCGAACGGACCCCCGAACTGGCCGCCAAATCGGTCGCCGAAGAAGCGCTGGAAGAAGGGGTCGTTGAACAGGGGCGAGCGCTCGCGCGCCATCACCGTGCGCTCGGCGTAGATGTTGACGACCGACGGCGCCACCTCGCGCACCAGGGGCGCGAAGGAGATCTGGATCTGCTGGCGGTCGGCCGGCACCTGGCGCTCGCCCGCATTGTCGGAGACCAGCGTCTCGCGCGGCGTCGCCGGCGTCTCCTCCTGGGCCAGCAGCGGATAGGTCAGCCACACCGTGCCCAGGGCCGCCACGGCGCCCAGCAGGACGCCGGCCAGCACCAGCGACAGGCGCCGCGTGTGGCGGGTCGAAAGCATCGCGGATCGTCTCATCACGCCATTCGCCTCAGCGGGTTCAGGTGCCTGCAACGAAGCGGCGACAGCTTACAAAGGATGATGCCGTCGGGCCATGCCGACTGATCGCAGGAGATGGCGGCCCGCTGCAAGGCGGTGCGACGCCTTCCCCTCCGCAACGGCGAACGGCCGGCCCCCCCCGCTCGGGGGGAACCGGCCGTCCGGAACCTGACGTCTGGAAAGGGGAGCGGCTGGCGCCTACTCCTCGTCCTCCTCGGCTTCGCGCTCGGCCTCGACCCGGGCCCGGTCCTCGGCACCCTTGGCCTCGGGGTCGCGGTCGACCAGCTCGATCACCGCCATCGGCGCGGCGTCGCCATAGCGGAAACCGGCCTTCAGCACGCGGGTGTAGCCGCCGGGCCGGTCGGTGTAGCGGCCAGCCAGCGTGTCGAACAGCTTGGTCACCAGGTCATCGTTGCGCAGGGTGGCGAAGGCGCGGCGGCGGTTGGCCAGCCCGCCCTTCTTGCCCAGGGTGATCAGCTTCTCCACCACCGGCCGCAGGTCCTTGGCCTTGGGCAGGGTGGTGACGATCTGCTCGTGCCGGATCAGGGACGCCGCCATGTTGGCGAACATCGCCTTGCGGTGGCTGGAAGTCCGGTTGAGTTTACGTCCGCTCATGCCATGACGCATGGCTGTCCTCCTTCATGGCTTGGCCTCGCCTGACGGTCTATTTCAGGCGAAACCGCTGGTGGGTCCCGTCGCCCGTTCCGCCCTGGCCGGTTGGCCGGGGGGCGGATGCCGGTACGTCGGGTGCGGGCCCGTGCGGCCCGCGGGGTCACGGTCGGCGCGCCGAGGCGCGGCCTCAGAACGGCTCCTCGAGCTTCTTGGCCAGATCCTCGATGTTCTCCGGCGGCCAGCTCGGGATCTCCATGCCGAGATGCAGGCCCATCTGGGACAGCACCTCCTTGATCTCGTTCAGCGACTTGCGGCCGAAGTTCGGGGTGCGGAGCATCTCCGCCTCGGTCTTCTGCACCAGATCGCCGATATAGACGATGTTGTCGTTCTTCAGGCAGTTGGCCGAGCGAACCGACAGTTCCAGCTCGTCCACCTTGCGCAGCAGGTTCTTGTTGAACGGCATCTCCTCGCCGCTCTCCTCCCGCTGGGCCGCCTGCGGCTCCTCGAAGTTGACGAACAGCTGCAGCTGGTCCTGCAGGATGCGCGCGGCCAGCGCCACGGCGTCCTCCGGCGTCACCGCGCCATTCGTCTCCACGGTCAGCGACAGCTTGTCGTAGTTGGTCACCTGGCCGACGCGGGTGTTGTCGACCTTGTAGGAGACCTTGCGCACCGGGCTGTAGAGCGCGTCGACCGGGATCAGGCCGATCGGCGCGTCCTCCGGCCGGTTCTCCGCGGCGGAGACATAGCCCTTGCCGAGGTTGACGGTGAGCTCGAGGTTGAGCCGGGCGCCGTCGTCGAGATGGCAGAGCACCAGGTCCGGATCCATGATCTCGATGTCCGGGCCGGTCATGATCTGGCTCGCGGTCACCGGGCCGGGGCCCTCGGCGTGCAGACGCATGCGCTTGGGCCCGTCGGCGTGCATGCGCAGCGACAGCGCCTTGATGTTCAGCACGATGTCGGTCACGTCCTCGCGGACGCCCGGGATCGAGGAGAATTCGTGCAGCACGCCGTCGATCTGGATCGAGGTGACGGCGGCACCCTGCAGCGAGGACAGCAGCACCCGGCGCAGCGCGTTGCCGAGCGTCAGGCCGAAGCCGCGCTCGAGCGGCTCGGCGACCACGGTCGCCTTGCGCTGGGGGTCGCCGCCGGGCTGGATGTCCAGCGCCTGCGGCTTGATGAGGGCTTGCCAGTTGTTCGAGATCATCTTCGTCGAAGCATCCATGCCACATCGTCCGTTCCCGTCAGGCGGGAACTCCATTGCCGCTTGTCGGACCGGTCGCCGGCGCACCATGACGATGCGCCGCCTTCCCGGTCACCGATCCCTTCCGTTAGCCGTCGGATGTGGCGACCACGACGGTGTCCCGGATCGGCCGGCCTGCTTTCTCGATCCCGCCCCGGCGGACGGTCAGACGCGCCGCTTCTTGCGCGGGCGCACGCCGTTGTGCGGGATCGGCGTCACGTCGCGGATCGAGGTGATGGTGAAGCCGACGGACTGCAGGGCGCGCAGCGCGCTCTCGCGGCCCGAACCCGGCCCCTTCACGTTGACCTCGAGGGTCCGCATGCCATGCTCCATCGCCTTCTTGCCGGCATCCTCGGCGGCCATCTGGGCGGCGTAGGGCGTCGACTTGCGGCTGCCCTTGAAGCCCATGGCGCCGGCGGAGGACCAGCTGATCGCGTTGCCCTGGGCGTCGGCGATGGTGATCATGGTGTTGTTGAAGGTCGCGGCGACGTGGGCGACGCCGGAGGTGATGTTCTTGCGCTCGCGGCGGCGAAGGCGCGTTGCGGCTGGCTTGGCCATGTCTTTTCGGTCCTCTCGCGCTTACTTCTTCTTGCCGGCGATCGGCTTGGCCGGGCCCTTGCGGGTCCGGGCATTGGTGTGGGTGCGCTGGCCGCGCACCGGCAGGCCGCGACGATGGCGCAGGCCGCGATAGCAGGCCATGTCCATCAGGCGCTTGATGTTCATCGCCGTCTCGCGGCGCAGATCGCCCTCGACCGTGTGCTGCTGGTCGATGGTCTCGCGGATGCGCAGCAGCTCGTCCTCGGTCAGGTCGTTGACCCGGCGCTCTGACGGGATGTCCAGCCTGGTGCAGATGTTCTTGGCCGTGGTCCGGCCGATCCCGTGAATGTAGGTCAGCGCGATCTCCACGCGCTTGCCCGTCGGGATGTTGACGCCAGCAATACGTGCCACGTCGTCACTCCTTCAAATGGTCGCCACCTGCGGCCGGGCCGCTGAACCGTCGCCTTGGCGCCGGTCCCTGCCCCGCCGGGTATGCCGGTTGTCTTTGCCGCCCGATCGCCGCTTCCCGGGAGAAGCCGGTGCCGGGACAGCACCTGTTGCCCGGACGGGGTCGCCGCCGGGATGAGGCGCGGACTATAGCGGCCGATCGGCCGCTGTCAACGCCGCCGGAGCCGCGCCGGGACAGGGCCGCCATGCGTGGCGGGCCGGTCGGCCCGGAAGGTCGGCCCGGAAGGTCGGCCCGGGCCGTCGGTCGGCCCGGACGGTCAGCCCGCCCGCTCAGGCGTCCTGCCGCAGCAGGTCCTCGATCTGGGCGGTGACCGCGTCGATCGGCTGCATGCCGTCGACCGATTTCAGGACACCGCGGTTGCGGTAATAGGGCAGGATCGGTGCCGTCTGCTGGCGGTAGACGTCAAGACGGTGCAGCAGCGTCTCCGGCGTGTCGTCGGCGCGGCGCTCGCTCTCCGGCGTCTCGGCGATGCGTGTCTCGATGCGGTCGACCAGCACGTCCTCATCGACCTTGATCTCGATGACCGCGTCCATGGCCAAGCCCTTGTCGGCCAGCATGTGGTCGAGCGCCTCGGCCTGCGGCACGGTGCGCGGGAAGCCGTCGAGGATGAAGCCCTTGGCGCAGTCCGGCTGCTCGATCCGCTTGGCGATCATCTCGACCATGATGTCGTCGGAGACCAGCTTGCCGGCGTCCATGATCGCCTGGGCCTTCTGGCCGAGCCGGCTGCCGCTCGCCACCTCGGCGCGCAGCATGTCTCCGGTCGAGAGCTGCTTGATGCCGTGCTTGGATTCCAGGCGCTTGGCCTGGGTGCCCTTGCCGGCGCCGGGCGGGCCTAGGAGGATAATGTTCATCCGCGCCGTCCCTTCAGTCGGGCCTTCTTCACCAGTCCCTCGTACTGGTGCGCCATCAGGTGCGAGTTGATCTGCTCGACCGTGTCCATGGTGACGGTCACGACGATGAGCAGGCTGGTGCCGCCGAAGGCGATCGGGATCGCCGAGCGGGCGATCAGGAACTCCGGAATGAGGCAGACCAGGGCGAGATAGAACGCGCCCACGAAGGTCAGCCGGGTCAGCACGTAGTCGAGATAGTTGGCCGTCGCCTTGCCGGGCCGGTAGCCGGGCACGAAGCCGCCATAGCGCTTCAGGTTGTCCGCCGTCTCCTCGGGATTGAAGACGATGGCGGTGTAGAAGAAGCAGAAGAAGATGATCAGCGCGGCGTAGAGCAGCATGAACAGCGGCTGGCCGTGCTGCAGATAGCTGGCGAAAATCTGCGCGAAGCCCGAGCTCTGGTCGCCGGAGAAGCCGATCAGCGTCGCCGGCAGCAGCAGCAGCGACGAGGCGAAGATCGGCGGAATGACGCCCGCCGTGTTCAGCTTCAGCGGCAGGTAGGACGACTCGCCGCCGAACTGGCGGTTGCCGACCACGCGCTTGGGATACTGCACCACGACCCGTCGCCGGGCCCGCTCCATGAAGACGATGAAGCCGATCACCGCCACCGACATGATGATGATGCCCAGCACCGTCAGCGTCGAGATGGCTCCGGTGGCGCCGAGTTCGAGGATCTGCGCGATGGTGACCGGCAACTGCGCGACGATGCCCGCGAAGATGATCAGCGAGATGCCGTTGCCCACGCCGCGCGCGGTGATCTGCTCGCCCAGCCACATCAGGAACATCACGCCGCCGACGATGGTGATCACCGTGGAGGCGCGGAAGAACAGCCCCGGATTGGCGACCGCTGGTCCCTGGCTTCCCGATATGCCCTCGAGCCCCACCGCGAGTCCGTAGCCCTGGACAATCGCCAGCAGCACCGTCAGGTAGCGGGTGTACTGGTTGATCTTCTTGCGGCCCGACTCGCCCTCCTTCTTGAGCTGCTCCATGGAGGGGGAGATCGCGGTCATCAGCTGGATGATGATGGCCGCGGAGATGTAGGGCATGACGTTCAGCGCGAAGATCGTCATGCGGCCGATGGCGCCGCCGGCGAACATGTTGAGCATGCCCAGGAGGCCGCCCGACTGCGCCTCGAAGAACTCGTTCAGGACGTTCGCGTCGATGCCGGGGATCGGGATGTAGGTGCCGATCCGATACACAATAAGCGCACCCAGGGTGAACCAGATGCGCTTCTTGAGTTCCGTCGCCTTGGCGAACGAACCGAAATTGAGGTTGGACGCTAGCTGTTCAGCGGCTGATGCCATGTCGCCCCCGGGGCTCTCGCGGGACAGGAAGGGCCGGTGATGAGCCGGCCCGCCTGGTCTACATAATGCTTCGGCTTGCGAAGGTTAAGCCTGTTCGCCTGCCTCTGCCGGCTGGACCGTCGTGGTCACGCTGCCGCCGGCCTTCTCGACCGCGGCGATGGCGCCCTTGGAGGCGCGCGCCACCGCGAAGCTGGCCTTGGCGGAAAACTCGCCCTTGGCCAGCAGGCTGATGCCGTCATGGCTCTTCTTGATCAGGCCGGCGGCCTTCAGGGCCTCGGCGTCGATCACCGCCTTGGGGTCCAGCTTCTTGGCGTCGATCGCCTGCTGCACGCGGCCGAGATTGACCACGGCGTAGTGGCTGGCGAAGGGCGCGTTGGTGAAGCCGCGCTTGGGCAGGCGCCGGAAGATCGGCATCTGGCCGCCCTCGAAGCCCTTGATGGCGACGCCGGTACGGCTCTTCTGGCCCTTGTGGCCGCGACCCGCGGTCTTACCCTTGCCCGAGCCGATGCCCCGGCCGACACGCATCCTGGCCTTGCGGGCGCCGGCGTTGTCCTTTAGCTCGTTCAATCGCATTGCATGTTCTCCATTCCGCTCCGCGGGTTCGCGACCGGGGCTTGCAGCCTCAGGCCTCGACGCGGACCAGATGCTTGACCTTCTCGATCATGCCGCGCACCGCCGGAGTGTCCTCCAGCTGGCGCGTCCGGTGCATCTTGTTCAGCCCCAGGCCGACCAGGACCTGGCGCTGCCAGCCCTGGCGGCCGATCGGGCTGCCGATCTGGGTGACCGTGACCGTCGGCTTGTCCGAGGCCGGCTTGTCCGAGGCGGCCTTCTTCGACGCCCGGGACCGGCCCTTGGCGGCGGATGCCTTGGCCGTCTCGCCGGCCTTGGCCGCTGCCTTGGCGGCCGGCTTGCCGCCCGCCTTGGCACCCGCCTTGGCGGCCGACTTCGCCGGCGCCTCGCCCGCGGCCTTCGCCGTGGTCGCCTTGGCCGACGCCTTCTTCGGCGCCGCCTTGGCTCCGTCGGCCTTCTTCTCGGCCGCCTTGTTCTCCGGCGTCTCAGCCATTCACCGTCTCCTGAACCTCAGCACCCTCGCCGCGGCCGCCGCGGGACAGGTCGCTGACCTTCTTGCCGCGGCGCGCGGCGACCGAGCGCGGACCCTCGACCGCGCGCAGCGCCTCGAAGGTCGCCTTGATCATGTTGTGCGGGTTGGCCGTGCCCAGCGACTTGGCCACCACGTCCTGCACGCCCAGTGATTCGAAGATCGCGCGCATCGGGCCGCCGGCGATGATGCCGGTACCGGCGGGCGCGGCGCGCAGCACCACGTTGCCGGCGCCGAAGCTGGCCTGGATGTCGTGGTGCAGGGTCCGGCCCTCGCGCAGCGGCACCCGGATCATCGAGCGCTTGGCCTGCTCGGTCGCCTTGCGGATCGCCTCGGGCACCTCGCGGGCCTTGCCCGTGCCGTAGCCAACCCGGCCGCGGCCGTCACCGGCGACGACGATGGCGGCGAAGCCGAAGCGCCGGCCGCCCTTCACCACCTTGGCGACGCGGTTGATGCCGACCAGCTTCTCGATCAGCTCCGGCTCGTCGCTGCGGCGGTCGTCGCGCTGCCGGCGGTCGTCACGCTGCCGACGGTCACCGCGTTGTGTCTGTGCCATTCGTCCGCCCTTCCCTAAAAGGTCAGCCCGCCCTCACGGGCGGCATCGGCCAGGGCCTTGACCCGGCCGTGATAGAGGTATCCGCCCCGATCGAACACGACGGCATCGACCCCGGCGGCCTTGGCGCGCTCGGCGATCAGCTTGCCGACCGCGGCCGCCGCGGCGGTATCCGCGCCACCCTTCAGCGAGGACCGGAGATCCCGGTCCAGGGTCGAGGCGGCCGCCAGCGTGCGGCCGGCGGCATCGTCGATCACCTGGGCGTAGATCTGCTTGGACGACCGGAAGACCGTCAGACGCGGCCTGCCCTTGGCCATCTTGCGCAGCCGGGTCCGGTTTCGCATGGTCCGGCGGATGCGCAGCTCGTTACTGCTCAACATGACTGCGTACCCCTTACTTCTTCTTGCCTTCCTTGCGGAGGATGGTTTCCTCGGCGTACTTCACGCCCTTGCCCTTGAAGGGCTCCGGCGGACGCCAGCCCCGGATCTCCGCGGCGACCTGGCCGACCTGCTGCTTGTCGCGGCCGGAGATGGTGATCTCCGTCGGCTTCTCGCAGACGATCTGGATGTGCTCGGGGATCGGATAGCGCACGTCGTGGCTGTAGCCGAGCTGCAGCACCAGGTCCTTGCCCTGCACCTGCGCGCGGTAGCCGACGCCGTTGATCTCCAGCTTGCGGCTGAAGCCCTCGGCGACCCCCTTGACGATATTGTTCACGCGGCTGCGCGAGGTCGCCCAGAGGTCGTAGGCCTTGCGCGAGTTCGTGCGCGGCTTGACGACGACCTTGCCGTCCTCCATGGCCACGGTGATCTCGTCATGGGCGGTGTAGCTCATCTCGCCGAGCTTGCCCTTCGCCTTGACCGTCTGGCCCTCGACGCTGACCGTCACGCCCGACGGCACCGCGACCGGATGTTTGCCAATTCGCGACATCGTCTAGCCCCCTAGAATACCTCGCAGAGGACCTCGCCGCCGACATTGGCGGCTCGGGCTTCCACGTCGGACATGACGCCGCGCGGCGTCGACAGGATCTTGATGCCAAGGCCGTTGTAGTGACGCGGCAGGTCCCTGATCTTCGAATACACCCGCCGGCCCGGCGTGGACACGCGGTCCAGCTTGCGGATCACCGGCTCGCCGTCGTGATACTTCAGCTCGATCTTCAGCTCCGCGATGCCCTTGCGCACCTCCTCGGTGGAGAAGCCGCGGATGAACCCCTCGCGCTTCAGCACCTCGAGAACGTTCGCGCGCAGGTTCGAGGCCGGGCTGGAGACCACGCTCTTGCCCGCCATCTGGCCGTTGCGGATGCGCGTCAGCAGATCGCCCAATGGATCGGTTAGTGCCATTGCTCGAACACTCCTCCTACCAGCTCGACTTGACCGTGCCGGGCACGGCGCCCGACGAGGCCAGGTCGCGCAGCGCGATACGGCTCATCTTGAAGCGGCGATAGTAGCCGCGCGGACGACCGGTCACCTGGCAACGGTTGCGGATGCGCGTCGGCGAGGCGTTGCGCGGCAGTTCCGCCAGCTTCAGGAAGGCGTTGAAGCGATCCTCCGCTGACAGGTCCTTGTCCTGCGCGATCGCCTTCAGCCGGGCGCGCTTGCCCGCGTACTGGTCCGCCAGCTTGCGCCGGCGGGCATTCTTCTCCACAGCACTCTTCTTAGCCATGTCAGAAAATCCCTTCCGGCCTAGCTGTTGAACGGGAAGTTGAACCCACGCAGCAGCGCCTTGGCCTCCGCGTCGGTCTTCGCCGTGGTAACGACGATGATGTCCATGCCCCGGACCTGGTCGACCTTGTCGTAGTCGATCTCCGGGAACACGATCTGCTCCTTCATGCCCAGCGCGTAGTTGCCGCGGCCGTCGAAGGCCTTGCCGGAGACGCCGCGGAAGTCGCGCACGCGCGGCAGCGCCACGTTCACCAGGCGGTCGAGGAACTCGTACATGCGGTCCCGGCGCAGCGTCACCTTGGCGCCGATCGGCATGCCCTCGCGCAGCTTGAAGGTGGCCACCGACTTCTTCGCCTTGGTCACCACCGGCTTCTGGCCGGTGATGGCGGTCAGCTCGGCGACGGCCGCGTTGATCTTCTTGGAGTCCGCGACGGCCTCGCCCACGCCCATGTTGACCACGACCTTCTCCAGGCGTGGCACCTCCATCGGGTTGGCGTAGCCGAATTCCTTCATCAGGGAAGGCCGGATCTCGCTCTCGTAGATGTCTTTTAGCCTAGCCATGTCTCAAGCTCACAGGTCGATGACTTCGCCGGACGCCTTGGCGAACCGGACCTTGCGGCCGTCCTCCAGCGTCTTGTACCCGACCCGGGTCGGCTTGCTGGTCTTCGGGTCGATATGCGCCACGTTGGAGACGTGGATCGGCGCCTCCTTCTCCTCGATCCCGCCGGCCGAGGCCTGGGACGGGCGGTTGTGGCGCTTGACCATGTTCACGCCCTGCACGATGACGCGGGCCTCCTTGGGCATGACCTTGACGATCTCGCCCTGCTTGCCCTTGTCGCGGCCGGTGGTGACGATCACGCGGTCGCCCCGCTTGACCCTCAACTTCGCTGTGTTCGCCATCTACAGGACCTCCGGCGCCAGGCTGATGATCTTCATGAACTTCTTGGCCCGAAGCTCGCGCGTCACCGGGCCGAAGATGCGGGTGCCGATCGGCTCGCCCTGCTTGTTGATCAGCACGGCGGCGTTGCCGTCGAAGCGGATGGCGGTGCCGTCGGTGCGGCGGATCTGGTTGGCCGTGCGCACGACGACGGCACGGTGCACGTCGCCCTTCTTCACGCGGCCGCGCGGGATCGCCTCCTTCACCGACACCACGATGATGTCGCCGATCGAGGCGTATTTGCGCTTCGATCCGCCCAGCACCTTGATGCACTGCACCCGGCGCGCCCCGGAATTGTCGGCGACATCCAGGTTGGTTTGCATCTGGATCATGGTTCTACTCCCTCACACCCGCTCAGGCCGACGCGCCGGTGGTGCTGGCCTCGTCGACCAGGACCTCCCACCGCTTCGTCTTGGACACCGGGCTGCGCTCGATGATCTGGACGTGGTCGCCGACCTTGAAGCGGTTCGCCTCGTCATGGGCGTGGAAGCGCTTCGTCCGGGTGATGAACTTCTTGTACACCGGATGCATCAGCCGACGCTCGACCAGGACCGTGACGGTCTTGTCCATCTTGTCGGAGACGACCGTCCCGTGCAGAACGCGTCTTGGCATGGTTCCAGCCCCTCCTAGCGGGCCGCCGCGCTGCCGCGCGACCGCTCGTTCATGATCGTCTTGATGCGCGCGATATCGCGGCGCACCACGCCCATCCGGGCGGTGTTCTCCAACTGACCGGAGGCCTGCTGGAAGCGCAGGTTGAACTGCTCCTTCTTCAGGCCGACGAGCTGATCGGACAGCTCGTCATCGGTCTTGGCGCGCAGATCCTCTGGCTTCATCTCGCTTACGCCCCTTCGCCAAGGCGGGCGACGAACTTCGTCTCGACCGGCAGCTTCGCCGCCGCCAGCTCGAAGGCCCGCTTCGCCAGATCGGCGTCGACGCCGTCCAGCTCGAACATGATGCGGCCGGGCTTCACCCGGGCCATCCAGAATTCCGGCGAGCCCTTGCCCTTGCCCATGCGCACCTCGGCCGGCTTCTGGGAGACCGGCACATCCGGGAAGATGCGGATCCACACCCGGCCCTGACGGCGGATGTGGCGGGTGATGGCGCGGCGCGCCGCCTCGATCTGGCGCGCGGTGATGCGCGCCGGCCCCACGGCCTTCAGGCCATAGGCGCCGAAGTTCAGGTCGGTTCCGCCCTTGGCCGTGCCCTTGACCCGGCCCTTGTGCTGCTTGCGGAACTTCGTACGCTTCGGACTCAGCATGTCTCCTCGCTCCCTATCGGTCGCTCATCACCCGCGTCACGACTGACGCGGGTTCTGCTCGACGAGCCGCTGCTCGTGAGCGAGTGGGTTGTGCTCCATGATCTCGCCGCGGAAGACCCAGACCTTGACGCCGCAGGTGCCGTAGGTGGTCTTCGCCGTGGCGATTCCGTAGTCGATGTCCGCCCGCAGCGTGTGCAGCGGCACGCGACCCTCGCGATACCACTCCATGCGCGCGATCTCCGCGCCGCCGAGGCGGCCCGAGCAGTTGATTCGGATGCCCTCGGCGCCCAGGCGCATGGCGTTCTGCACCGCCCGCTTCATGGCGCGCCGGAAGGCGACGCGACGCATCAGCTGGCCGGCGATGTTCTCGGCGATCAGCTGGGCGTCGATCTCCGGCTTGCGGATCTCGACGATGTTCAGGCTGACCTCGCCGCCAGTGCGCTTGGACAACTCCTGGCGCAGCTTCTCGATGTCGGCGCCCTTCTTGCCGATGATCACGCCGGGACGGGCCGAGTAGATCGAGACCCGCGCCTTCTTGGCCGGGCGCTCAACCACGATGCGGCTGACCGCGGCCTGGGAGAGCCGGTCCTTCAGGTAGTTCTTGAGGTCGAGGTCCTCGTGCAGCAGGTCGCCGTAGTCCTTGCCCGCGAACCAGCGCGAGTCCCAGGTACGGTTGATGCCGAGACGCAGACCGATCGGATTGACTTTGTGTCCCATGGCTCAGGCTCCCTCGGACTCGGCGACGATCACGGTCAGGTTCGACCATGGCTTGATGACGCGGCCGACGCGGCCACGGGCGCGCGCCCGGAAGCGCTTCATGGTGAACGACTTGCCGACATAGGCCTCCGACACCACCAGGCGATCGACGTCGAGCTGGTGGTTGTTCTCGGCATTGGCGATCGCCGACTCCAGGACCTTCTTCACCTCCTGCGCCACGCGGCGCTTGGAGAAGGCGAGGTCGGCCAGGGCCTTCGACGCGGTCTTGCCGCGGATCATGCCGGCGACGAGGTTCAGCTTGCGCGGGCTGGTGCGGATGACCCGCGACACGGCCTGCGCCTCGGTCTCGCCGAGGCGGCGGGGTTGTGCCTGCTTGCCCATCGATTACTTCCTCTTCGCCTTCTTGTCCGCGGCGTGCCCGTAATAGGTACGGGTCGGTGCGAACTCGCCGAACTTGTGGCCGACCATGTTCTCGTTGACGAGAACCGGCAGGAACTTCTGGCCGTTGTAGACGCCGAAGGTCAGGCCGACGAATTGCGGCAGGATCGTCGAGCGCCGCGACCAGATCTTGATGATTTCGTTGCGCCCGCTCTCGCGCGACTTCTCCGCCTTCTTCAGGAGATAGCCGTCAACGAACGGACCCTTCCATACCGAACGTGCCATCTGGCGACCCCCTTACTTCTGGAACCGGCGGCGGATGATGTACTTGTCCGTCGCCTTGTTTGAGCGTGTGCGGCGGCCCTTGGTCGGCTTGCCCCACGGGGTCACCGGATGGCGGCCGCCCGAGGTGCGGCCCTCGCCGCCGCCATGCGGGTGGTCGACCGGGTTCATGGCCACGCCGCGCACCGACGGGCGCTTGCCCAGCCAGCGCTTGCGGCCGGCCTTGCCGATCTTGGTGTTCGACTGGTCTGGATTGGAGACCGCGCCGACCGTCGCCATGCAGTCGCCGCGCACCACGCGCAGCTCGCCGGAGGCCAGCTTCAACTGGGCGTAGGCCATGTCGCGCCCGACGAGCTGGGCATAGGTGCCCGCCGCCCGCGCCATCTGGCCGCCCCGGCCCGGCTTCAGCTCGATGTTGTGGACCACCGTGCCGATCGGGATCGAGCGCAGCGGCATGGCGTTGCCGGGCTTCACGTCGGCCCGCTCGGCGGCGATCACCTTGTCGCCGGGGCCCAGGCGCTGCGGCGCCAGGATGTAGGCCTGCTCGCCGTCGGCATAGGTCACCAGCGCGATGAAGGCGCTGCGGTTGGGGTCGTATTCCAGCCGCTCGACCGTGCCCTCGACGTCGAACTTGCGCCGCTTGAAGTCGACCATGCGGTAGAGCCGCTTGTGGCCGCCGCCGATGCGCCGGGCGGTGATCCGACCGGTGTTGTTGCGCCCGCCCTTGCGGGTCAGGCCCTCGGTCAGCTTCTTGACCGGCCCGCCCTTGTGCAGGGAGGAGCGGTCGACGATGACCAGCTGGCGCGTGCCCGGCGTAATCGGGTTGAATGTCTTCAATGGCATGCGACTAGACCCCCGTCGACACGTCGATCGTGTGCCCCTCGGCGAGGCTCACGATGGCGCGCTTGACGTCAGAGCGGCGCCCGGCGATGCCCCGGAACCGCTTGTTCTTTCCCTTGCGGACCTGCGTGTTGACGCTGGTCACCTTGACCTTGAACACCTGCTCGACGGCCGACTTGATCTCCGGCTTGGTCGCGTCCAGCGGCACCTGGAAGGTGACCTGGTTGAACTGCGACAGGATCGTCGACTTCTCGGTGATCACCGGGCGGCGGATGATGTCGTACATCCGCTCCTGGCTGACAGTCACGTTGGCCGTCATTTCAGGCGCTCCTCAAGCTTCTCGACCGCCGCCTTGGTGAGGACCAGCGTGTCGCGGCGCAGGATGTCGTAGACGTTCGCACCGGCCTCCGGCAGCACGTCCACCAGCGGCAGGTTGCGCGAGGCCAGGTCGAACTTGGCGTCGACCGCGCCGTCGATGAACAGCGCCGAGGCGATGCCCAGGCGGTCGAAGGCCTGCGCCAGGTCCTTGGTCTTGTGGCTCTTCGCCTCGGCCTTGTCGAGGACGAGGATCTGGCCGGCCTTGGCCTTCGCCGACAGGGCGTGCTTGAGCGCCAGCTTGCGGACCTTCTTGGGCAGGTCGAAGCCGTGGTCGCGGACCACCGGGCCGAAGATGCGCGCGCCGCCGCGGAACTGCGGCGAACGCAGGCTGCCCTGGCGGGCGCGGCCGGTGCCCTTCTGGCGATAGGGCTTCTTGGTGGTGCCGCTGATCTCGCTGATGCCCTTGGTCTTGTGCGTGCCGGCACGGCGCTTGGCGAGCTGCCAGTTCACCATGCGGTGCAGCAGGTCGGACCGCGGCTCGAGGCCGAAGATGTCCTCGGACAGCTCGATCTCGCCGGCGCTCTTGTTGTCGAGCGTCTTGACCGAAACCTTCATGGCTCTACGCGTCCTTCTCTTCGTCCGTCGCGCCGGACGCGCCGTCGTCGGCAGCGGTCTCGGCGGTTTGCGCGTCGGCGGCCTCCGGCTCCGGGGCGGGCGCGTCGGCCTTGCGCACGGCGCCCGGCATCGGCACGCCCTCGGGCAGCGGGAACTTCACCGCGTCGCGCACCATCACCCAGGCGCCCTCGGCACCCGGGACCGCGCCCTTGACCAGGATCAGGCCGCGGTCGAGATCGGTCGACACCACGGTCAGGTTCTGGATGGTCACCCGCTCGTCGCCCATGTGGCCGGCCATCTTCTTGTTCTTGAAGACGCGGCCGGGGTCCTGGTTCTGACCGGTCGAGCCGTGCGCCCGGTGCGACACCGAGACGCCGTGGCTGGCGCGCAGGCCACCGAAATTGTGCCGCTTCATGGCACCGGCGAAGCCCTTGCCGATCGAGGTGCCGGTGACATCGACACGCTGGCCGGCCACGAAGTGCTCGACCGTCAGCTCGTCGCCGACATCGAGCAGCGCGTCGGCGCTCACCCGGAACTCCACCACCTTGCGCTTGGGCTCGACCTTCGCCTTGGCGAAGTGGCCGCGCATCGGCTTGGAGACGTTCTTCACCTTGGCCTTGCCGGCGCCGAGCTGCAGCGCGGTGTAGCCGTTGGCGTCGTCGGTGCGCACGGCCACCACCTGGCAGCCGTCCACCTGCAGCACGGTGACGGGGATATGCTGGCCCTGGTCGTCGAAGACCCGGGTCATGCCCATCTTGCGCGCGATCAATCCTGTCCGCATGACGCTGGCACCCCCTTAGAGCTTGATCTCGACGTCGACGCCGGAGGCCAGGTCGAGCTTCATCAGCGCGTCCACGGTCTGCGGGGTCGGGTCGACGATGTCGAGCAGCCGCTTGTGGGTGCGGATCTCGAACTGCTCCCGCGACTTCTTGTCGACATGGGGCGAGCGGTTGACGGTGTAGCGCTCGATGCGCGTGGGCAGCGGGATCGGCCCGCGCACCTGCGCGCCCGTGCGCTTGGCGGTGTTCACGATCTCCGCCGTCGACTGATCCAGCACCCGATGGTCGAACGCCTTCAGGCGAATGCGGATATTCTGACTGTCCATGTCACGGACCCTTGTTGCTCAATCGAGAGGTGCGTGGCCGATCCGGAGCCAGGGCCGCGCACGTCGCGAACAGTCTCATCGAAATGCGAACTCCGGCGCCGGTCAGCCGACCGACCCCGGGGACGCTGCAGGAATTGGCTGCGGTCTTGGCGGCACCCGCGGGTGCCAGGCGCTCCGCCGAAGTGGAGCCTCAAACCACAAAAAACCCCCACGCTCCGGCGTGAGGGCTGACGACATGCGCGACTGGGGGCCGGAAATCGTCGGCCTGGGCGTCGCGTGGACCGTCAGGACTGCGTCTAACCCTCCATATGGCGGTGGGCTACAGCCAATCCCTAGCGGCGCGGTTGGTACTGCTTTGCCGGTTCCCTGTCAACCCCGGGGCCGGCCGGCCGCCGCGAAAGCGGCTACATGGGAGACATGCCCGATGCGCAGTTGGCCGCCCGCACGCGGGCCCGGGACTCGAACGGCGGAGGCTGCTCAGCACACCCCGACGGAAAGCGAAACGGCCGGGGCGATGCCCCGGCCGCGAAACTCGATCGCCCGATCGGGACCGATCCCCGGGGACCGGTCCCTGTCGTCGTCGAGCGGCCTGCCTACGCGCTGACCACCTATTCGATGATCTTGGAGACCACGCCGGCGCCGACGGTACGGCCGCCCTCGCGGATCGCGAAGCGCAGGCCCTCGTCCATGGCGATCGGCGCGATCAGCTGCACGTCCATCGCCACATTGTCGCCCGGCATCACCATCTCCGTCCCCTCCGGCAGCGTCACCACCCCCGTCACGTCCGTCGTGCGGAAGTAGAACTGCGGCCGGTAGTTGGTGAAGAACGGCGTGTGACGGCCGCCCTCCTCCTTGGTCAGGATGTACGCCTCCGCCTTGAACTTCGTGTGCGGCGTGATCGAGCCCGGCTTCGCCAGCACCTGACCGCGCTCCACGTCCTCGCGCTTGGTGCCGCGCAACAGCGCCCCGATATTGTCCCCCGCCTCGCCCGAATCGAGCAGCTTGCGGAACATCTCCACGCCCGTCACCACCGTCTTCGTCGTCGGACGGATGCCGACGATCTCGACCTCCTCGCCGACCTTGATGATGCCCCGCTCCACGCGGCCCGTCACCACCGTGCCGCGGCCCGAAATCGAGAACACGTCCTCGATCGGCATCAGGAACGGCAGGTCCTTCGGACGCTCCGGCGTCGGGATGTACTCGTCCACCGCCGCCATCAGCTCCAGCACCGCCTGCTTGCCGATCTTCTCGTCCGAATCCTCCAGCGCCGCCAGCGCCGACCCCTTGATGATCGGAATGTCGTCGCCCGGGAACTCGTAGGAGCTCAACAGCTCGCGTACCTCGAGCTCCACCAGCTCCAGCAGCTCCTCGTCGTCCACCTGGTCGACCTTGTTCAGGAACACCACCAGCGCCGGAACGCCCACCTGCCGCGCCAGCAGGATGTGCTCCCGGGTCTGCGGCATCGGACCGTCAGCCGCCGACACCACCAGGATCGCCCCGTCCATCTGCGCGGCACCCGTGATCATGTTCTTCACGTAGTCCGCGTGCCCAGGGCAGTCCACGTGCGCGTAGTGACGCGCGCCCGTCTCGTACTCCACATGCGCCGTCGAGATCGTGATGCCGCGCGCCTTCTCCTCCGGCGCCTTGTCGATCGCGTCATACGCCAGGTACGAGGCCCCGCCCGTCTCCGCCAGAACCTTCGTGATCGCCGCCGTCAACGATGTCTTGCCATGGTCAACGTGACCAATCGTGCCAATGTTGCAGTGCGGCTTCGTACGCTCAAACTTCGCCTTCGACATCGGTCTGTTTCAACTCCGTTCGTCGATCCCGGATGCCGGGATGCTGTAAGGTTTTCGACTGGGCTCGGCGGCGGTCAGGCCAGCTTGGCCTTGACCTCGTCGGCGATCGCCTGCGGCACCGGATCGTAGTGATCGAAGTGCATGGTGTACTGCGCCCGGCCCTGGGTCATCGACCGCAGGGTGTTGACGTAGCCGAACATGTTGGCGAGCGGCACCATGGCGTTGACCACGCTGGCATTGCCGCGGCTGTCCATGCCCGTGACCTGGCCACGGCGCGAGTTCAGGTCGCCGATGACGTCGCCCATGAACTCCTCTGGCGTCACCACCTCGACCTTCATCACCGGCTCCAGCAGGACCGGCTTGCCCTTCGGCAGGGCCTCGCGGACCGCCATGCGGGTGGCGAACTCGAAGGCCATGACCGAGGAGTCGACGTCGTGATAGGCGCCGTCGATCAGGCGCGCCTTCAGGTCGACCACCGGGAAGCCGGCGATCACGCCGGCATCCATCGAGGTCTCGAGACCCTTCTGGACGCCCGGGATGTACTCCTTGGGCACCGAACCGCCGACGATCTCCGAGGCGAAGCTGAAGCCCTCGCCGCGCTCGGCCGGCTCGAACACCAGCTTGACGCGGGCGAACTGGCCCGAACCGCCGGTCTGCTTCTTGTGCGTGTAGTCGATCTCGCAGGTCTGGGTGATGGTCTCGCGATAGGCCACCTGCGGCGCGCCGACATTGGCCTCGACCTTGAACTCGCGGCGCATGCGGTCGACCAGGATGTCGAGATGCAGTTCGCCCATGCCCTTGATCACGGTCTGGCCGCTCTCATGGTCGACGGCGACGCGGAAGGACGGGTCCTCCTGCGCCAGCCGCTGCAGGGCGATCGACATCTTCTCCTGGTCGGCCTTCGACTTCGGCTCGACCGCCACCTCGATGACCGGGTCCGGGAACTCCATGCGCTCCAGGATGATCGGCTTGGAGGGATCGCACAGCGTGTCGCCGGTCGTGGTGTCCTTGAGGCCGACGATGGCGACGATGTCGCCCGAGGCGGCCTCCTTGATCTCCTCGCGGCTGTTGGCATGCATCAGCAGCATGCGGCCGACCCGCTCCTTCTTCTCCTTCACGGAGTTCTGGACGTAGGAGCCGGACTCCAGCGTGCCCGAATAGATGCGCGCGAAGGTCAGCGAACCGACGAACGGATCGCTCATGATCTTGAAGGCGAGCGCCGAGAAGGGGGCGGTGTCGTCGCACGGACGGCTGTCCGGCTCGTCGGTGCCCGGCTTGACGCCGCGCACATTGCCCACGTCCTCCGGCGACGGCATGAAGTCGACCACCGAGTCGAGCAGCGGCTGCACGCCCTTGTTCTTGAAGGCGGAGCCCAGGATCACCGGCACGAACTGCAGGGCGATGGTGCCCTTGCGGATGCAGGCCTTCAGGGTCTCGGCGTCCGGCTCCTGGCCATCCAGATAGGCCTCCATGGCGGCGTCGTCGGCCTCCACGGCGGTCTCGATCATGGCCTGGCGGTACTCTTCCGCCTGGTCCTTCAACTCGGCCGGGATGTCGGTGTACTCGAACTCCGCGCCCAGCGTCTCGTCCTTCCAGATGATCGCCTGGTTGCGGATCAGATCGATCACGCCGACGAACTCGGACTCCGCGCCGATCGGCAGCTGCAGCACCAGCGGCGTGGCGCCCAGACGCGACTTGATCATCTCGACGCAGCGGAAGAAGTTCGCGCCGATGCGGTCCATCTTGTTGACGAAGCACATCCGCGGAACCTTGTACTTGTCCGCCTGGCGCCACACGGTCTCCGACTGCGGCTCCACGCCGGCGACGCTGTCGAACACCGCCACGGCACCGTCGAGCACGCGCAGCGAGCGCTCCACCTCGATGGTGAAGTCGACGTGGCCGGGCGTGTCGATGATGTTGATGCGGTAGTCGCGCCAGAAGCAGGTGGTCGCGGCCGAGGTGATGGTGATGCCGCGCTCCTGCTCCTGCTCCATCCAGTCCATGGTGGCGGCACCGTCATGCACCTCGCCGATCTTATGGGACCGGCCGGTGTAGTAGAGGATGCGCTCCGTGGTGGTCGTCTTGCCGGCATCGATGTGGGCCATGATGCCGATATTGCGGTATCGCTCGCGCGGATGGGTACGTGCCATGGAAAAGTGTCCCGGCTTGAAGGGTTGTCTGGTGCTTACCAGCGATAGTGCGAGAAGGCGCGGTTCGCGTCCGCCATGCGGTGCGTGTCCTCGCGCTTCTTGATCGCCGCGCCGCGCTGGTTGGCGGCATCCAGCAGCTCGGCCGACAGGCGGTCGACCATGGTGTTCTCCGAGCGCGCCCGGGCGGCATTGATCAGCCAGCGGATGGCCAGCGCCTGGGAGCGCTCCGAGCGCACCTCGACGGGCACCTGGTAGGTGGCGCCGCCGACCCGGCGGGAACGCACCTCGACCTGCGGCTTCACGTTGCCCAGCGCCTCGTGGAAGGTCTGCAGCGGATCGGCCTTGGCGCGCGCCTGGATCTTGTCGAAGGCACCGTAGACGATGCCCTCGGCGGTCGACTTCTTGCCGTCGCTCATGAGGTTGTTCATGAACTTCGACACGACGATGTCGCCGAACTTGGGATCCGGCAGGATTTCGCGCTTCTCGGCGCGGTGACGACGGGACATTGGACTGCCCTCCTTACTTCGGCCGCTTGGCGCCGTATTTCGACCGGCGCTGACGGCGATCCTTCACACCCTGGGTGTCCAGCGTGCCGCGAATGATGTGGTAGCGGACACCCGGCAGGTCCTTCACGCGACCGCCGCGGATCATCACCACGGAGTGTTCCTGCAGATTGTGTCCCTCGCCCGGGATGTAGCTGGTGACTTCAAAGCCATTGGTCAGGCGGATACGGGCGACCTTGCGGAGGGCCGAGTTCGGCTTCTTCGGCGTCGTCGTGTAGACGCGGGTGCACACGCCGCGCTTCTGCGGACACGCCTCCAGCGCCGGGACCTTGTTGCGCGCAGCAACCGGCTTGCGCGGCTTACGGATCAACTGGTTGATCGTTGGCATCTCGGCCTTTTTCCTTACCTCTTGGTCACATCAGGTCGTCGTTCGTTCGCCCGGCCTTCCGGCGCCGTCTTCCGACAGCACCACCCGGCTGGCAGCCCCCGGCTAGCACCCCCGGCTAGCAACAAAGCCCCGCCTGAGACCCACCGTGCGCCGGAGGACGCAGCATTGGGGTCTTGCGGGGCCTGATCCGTCGACGGACGTGTCGACAAAAGCAGAAGTGCTAACCTCGCTGGTGCGGTTGACAAGGCCGTGAAAACCCGGCGCAATGTCCTCTGCCCTGGCGAAGCGCGGCGGAAAATAAGGACGTCGCCCCGGGGTGTCAAGCCGTGCATGGCCATGGCGCCCATGTCATTCGGGCGCACAGACCATGCGCAATCGTCGGATCAGCTTGCCGAGGAACGACGCCTATGGGCCAGCGCGTGCGCCGGCGGATCATCTGGCCGCGGTTGATCATCGCCGCCATCCCGGCGTCGGCGATCGCCATCGCCGTGCGTTTCCTCTTTCTCGACGACGCCGATCCGATCCTTGGCGGCGCCGTGATCGGCGCCATCATCGGCGCGGTCCTGGCGCCGCTCGGCAACTGGTTCACCTATCCCGAGAGCGGTCCGGCCTCGGGCAGCCGGCCATCCGCCGACGGCGGCCGCTGACCGCGGCGCGAAAGCGAAAGCCAGAGGACGAGCCAGGGCAGCGCCGCGCCGCCGGCCGCGAGCACCCCCGACCAGACGATCAGCGCCCGCCCCTCCGACAGGCCAGGCGCAATCCAGCCGGCACCGGCATAGGCCAGCGCGAGGGACAGGCCGACCGTACCGGCCAGCGTGGCCGGCACGGCCAGACGCCGGCCACCGGTCTCAGGCCCGCCCCGGCCCCGCTCCCGCGCGGCATTCCGCTCCCGGTCCCCGTTCATATACGATAGTATATTCCCGGTCGCGCCGGGTGTCGCCAGGTTCCTCGCGCCGGTCGCCGCTCAGGGAACCGGCAGCGACGGGGCAAGAAAAAGCCCGGCCGCAGGGGCCGGGCTTCGTCAGTTCCGGTGGACGATCCGCCTTCAGGCGGCGTCGTCCGTGGTCTCGCTGTCGCCGGCGGGCAGGGAGAGTTCCTCCTGCCGCGCCGTGACGGCGGCTTGGTTGACCCGGTCGCGCTCGGCCGCGATCCGCTTCTGGCGGGCGACCACCGAACCGGTACCGGCCGGGATCAGACGACCGACGATGACGTTCTCCTTCAGCCCCGCCAAATCGTCGCGCTTGCCCGAGACGGCCGCCTCGGTCAGCACCCGCGTCGTCTCCTGGAACGAGGCGGCGGAGAAGAACGACTTGGTCTGCAGGCTGGCCTTGGTGATGCCCTGCAGCACCGGCATGGCCTTGGCCGGACGCAGATCCTCCTTCAGGGCCTTGTCGTTCTCGAGATCGAAATCCTCGCGGTCGAGGATCTCGCCGACCAGCAGCGTGGTGTCGCCATGCTCGGTGATCTCCACCTTCTGCAGCATCTGCCGGACGATCACCTCGATGTGCTTGTCGTTGATCTTCACGCCCTGCAGCCGGTAGACGTCCTGGATCTCGTTGATCAGGTAGTCGGCGAGCGCCTCCACCCCCATCACCGCCAGGATGTCGTGCGGCACCGGGTTGCCGTCCATCAGCAGGTCGCCCTTGTAGACGTAGTCGCCCTCCTGCACCGAGATGTGCTTGCCCTTGGGGATCAGGTACTCCTTGGGCTCGTTGCCCGACTCCTCCGGCGGCACCACGACGATGCGGCGCTTGGTCTTGTAGTCGCGGCCGAACTCCACGCGGCCCTCGATCTCCGAGATGATCGCGTAGTCCTTGGGCTTGCGGGCCTCGAACAGCTCCGCCACGCGCGGCAGGCCGCCCGTGATGTCGCGGGTCTTCGAGCTCTCCCGCGGGATGCGCGCCAGCACGTCGCCGGCCTTCACCTGCTGGCCGTTGTCGACCGACAGGATGGCGTCGACGCTCATGAAGTAGCGCGCCTCCAGGCCGTTGGGCAGGGTGACCACCTCGCCCTTGTCGTCACGCAGGGTGACGCGCGGCTTCAGCTGATCGCCCTTGGGCTGCTGGCGCCAGTCGATGACCACGCGGCTGGAGATGCCGGTGGTCTCGTCCAGCACCTCGCGCATCGAGACGCCCTCGACCAGGTCGACATAGTGGGCCACGCCTTCCTTCTCGGTGATGATCGGGATGGTGTAGGGGTCCCACTCGGCCAGCTTCTGGCCGCGCACGATGGTCTCGCCGTCGTCGACCGCCAGCTTGGCGCCGTAGGGCACGCGGTGGCGGGCCTTTTCCCGGCCGTGCTCGTCCTTCAGCACGATCTCGGTGTTGCGGCCCATGACCACGTTCAGCCCCTCGGAGTTCTTCACCACGTTGCGGTTGCGAAGCTCCACGGTGGCACCGTCCAGCGCGCCCTCGATCATCGAGATCTCGGCACCACGCTGGGCGGCGCCGCCGATGTGGAAGGTGCGCATGGTCAGCTGCGTGCCGGGCTCGCCGATCGACTGGGCGGCGATGACGCCGACCGCCTCGCCGATATTGACCGGCGTGCCGCGTGCCAGGTCGCGGCCGTAGCACTTGGCGCAGACGCCGCCCTGACTCTCGCAGGTCAGCGCCGAGCGGATCAGCACGTCGTCGACGCCCGCCGTCTCGATGCCCTCGAGCGCGGCCTCGTCGATGATCTCCCCGGCCGGGGCGATCACCTCGCCGCTGAGCGGATGCACCACGTCGCCGACCGGCACGCGGCCCAGCACCCGGTCGTCCAGCGGCACGATGACCTCGCCGCCGTCGACGATCGCCTTGGCGGTGATGCCCTGCTGGGTGCCGCAATCCTCCTCCACGACGATGCAGTCCTGCGCCACGTCGACCAGGCGGCGGGTCAGGTAGCCGGAGTTCGCCGTCTTCAGGGCGGTGTCGGCCAGGCCCTTGCGGGCGCCGTGGGTGGAGTTGAAGTACTCCAGCACGGTCAGGCCTTCCTTGAAGTTGGAGATGATCGGCGTCTCGATGATCTCGCCCGAGGGCTTGGCCATCAGGCCGCGCATGCCGGCGAGCTGGCGGATCTGCGCCGCCGAGCCGCGGGCGCCGGAATGCGCCATCATGTAGACCGCGTTGACGTCCCGCGTCGGGTCGTCGAGCGTCGAGGAGATGCCCTTCATCATCTCCTCGGCCACCTTGTCGGTGGTGTTCGACCACACGTCGACGACCTTGTTGTACTTCTCGCCGCGGGTGATCAGGCCCTCGAGATACTGGTTCTCGTATTCCTTCACCAGTTCCTGCGCCTCGTTGACCAGGCCTTCCTTGGTGGCCGGGATGACGAGGTCGTCCTTGCCGAAGGAGATGCCGGCCTTGCAGGCCCAGGAGAATCCGAGCCCCATCATCCGGTCGCAGAAGATCACCGTCTCCTTCTGGCCGCAGTGGCGGTAGACGATGTCGATGACGTTGGTGATGTCCTTCTTGGTCAGCAGGCGGTTGACCAGCGAGAACGGCACGTTGGGATGGCGCGGCAGGATGTCGGCCAGCAGCATGCGGCCGGGCGTCGTGGAGACGCGCAGCACCACGTCGTTGCCCTCGCCGTCGACGGTCGAGAAGCGGGTCTTGATCTTCGAGTGCATCGAGATCACGCCGGCCTCGCGGGCCTGCTCGATCTCGCCCAGCGAGGCGAAGCGCGGCACCAGATGCGCCGTCAGCGTGCCCTTCTTCAGCCTGTCGAAGATCTTCTTGGCGTCCGTCGCGTCGACCTTCTCCGTCGGGCTCTTGGGATCGCGCAGCACGATGTCGTCATGCGCCAGCGCCGCCTCCAGGGCCTCCATGCTGTCGATCGACACCTCGCGCCCGACGATGTCGTTGCGCTCCATCGACAGGAAGTAGAGGCCGAGCACGATGTCCTGGCTGGGCACGATGATCGGCTTGCCGTTGGCCGGCGAGAGGATGTTGTTGGTCGACATCATCAGCACGCGCGCCTCGAGCTGGGCTTCCAGCGAGAGGGGCACGTGCACGGCCATCTGGTCGCCGTCGAAATCGGCGTTGAAGGCGGTGCAGACCAGCGGGTGCAGCTGGATCGCCTTGCCCTCGACCAGCTTCGGCTCGAAGGCCTGGATGCCCAGGCGGTGCAGCGTCGGCGCCCGGTTCAGCAGCACCGGGTGCTCGCGGATCACCTCTTCCAGGATGTCCCAGACCTCGGGGCGCTCCTTCTCGACCATTCGCTTGGCGGCCTTGATGGTGGAGGCGTACCCGTAGAGTTCGAGCTTGTGGTAGATGAACGGCTTGAACAGCTCCAGCGCCATCTTCTTGGGCAGGCCGCACTGGTGCAGCAGCAGGTCCGGCCCGACCACGATGACCGAGCGGCCGGAATAATCCACGCGCTTGCCCAGCAGGTTCTGCCGGAAGCGGCCCTGCTTGCCCTTCAGCATGTCGCTGAGCGATTTCAGCGGACGCTTGTTGGCGCCGGTGATGACGCGGCCGCGGCGGCCGTTGTCGAACAGCGCGTCGACCGCCTCCTGCAGCATGCGCTTCTCGTTGCGCACGATGATGTCCGGCGCGCGCAGCTCGATCAGCCGCTTCAGGCGGTTGTTGCGGTTGATCACCCGGCGGTAGAGATCGTTCAGGTCCGAGGTCGCGAAGCGGCCGCCGTCCAGCGGGACCAGCGGGCGCAGCTCCGGGGGGATGACCGGGATCACGTCGAGCACCATCCACTCCGGATGGGCGTTCGACTCCATGAACGCCTCGATCAGCTTCAGGCGCTTGACCAGCTTCTTGCGCTTGGCCTCCGACTTGGTCTCGCGCAGCTCGTCACGCACGGTGACGCGCTCCTCCTCCAGGTCGATGCCCGACAGCAGGTCCTTCAGCGCCTCGGCGCCGATCTTGGCGGTGAAGTTCTCCTCGCCGAACTCGTCCTGGGCGTCGATGAATTCCGACTCCGACAGGAGCTGCAGGCGCTTGAGCGGCGTCAGGCCGGGCTCGGTGACCACGTAGTTCTCGAAATAGAGAACCCGCTCAAGATCCTTCAGCGTCATGTCGACCATCAGGCCGATGCGGCTGGGCAGCGACTTCAGGAACCAGATATGGGCGACCGGCGAGGCCAGCTCGATATGGCCCATGCGCTCGCGGCGCACCTTGGACAGGGTGACCTCGACGCCGCACTTCTCGCAGATGATGCCCTTGTACTTCATCCGCTTGTACTTGCCGCACAGGCACTCGTAGTCCTTGATCGGCCCGAAAATGCGGGCGCAGAACAGACCGTCCTTCTCCGGCTTGAACGTCCGGTAGTTGATGGTCTCCGGCTTCTTGATCTCGCCGAAGCTCCAGGAGCGAATCTGCTCGGGGCTCGCGATCGCGATGCGGATGCCGTCGAACTCCTCCGGCTTCTGCTGGATCCCGAGCATGTTCATCAGCTCATTCATACCTTGGTCCCCTTCGATCCCAGGGATAGGGCCGATCGGTCATCGACACCCGCCGGCCTGGCAATATCACCATGGCGACGCCCACCCCACAGGGGCGGGCGCGCCGTCATCGGGCCCGGAGGCCCGTCAGTAGGTTTCCTCTTCCAGATCCACGTTGAGGCCCAGCGAGCGCAGCTCCTTCACCAGCACGTTGAAGCTTTCCGGGATGCCGGACTCGAAATTGTCGTCGCCGCGGACGATGGCCTCGTAGACCTTGGTCCGGCCGGCCACGTCGTCCGACTTGACGGTCAGCATCTCCTGCAGGGTGTAGGCCGCGCCATAGGCCTCCAGCGCCCAGACCTCCATCTCGCCGAAGCGCTGGCCGCCGAACTGCGCCTTGCCGCCCAGCGGCTGCTGGGTGACCAGGCTGTAGGGGCCGATGGAGCGGGCGTGGATCTTGTCGTCCACCAGGTGGTGCAGCTTCAGCATGTAGATGTAGCCGACGGTGACCTTGCGGGCGAAGGCCTCGCCCGTGCGGCCGTCGATCAGCGTCACCTGGCCGGAGGCGTCGAGCCCTGCCTCGCCCAGCATGCGCACGATGTCGTCCTCGCGCGCGCCGTCGAAGACGGGCGTGCCCATCGGCACGCCGATGCGCAGGTTCTCCGCCATCTCGACCAGCTGGTCATCGTCCAGGTCGGCGATCTCCTGGGTGTACTGCTCGTCGCCGTAGACCGTCTTCAGCTTGGCCTTCAGCTCGCCCTTCACCGCCTCGGGCTCACCTGAGGCATATTTCAGGGCGTCCAGCATCTCGCCGATCTGCCGGCCGAGACCCGCCGAGGCCCAGCCCAGATGCGTCTCGAGGATCTGGCCGACATTCATGCGGCTCGGCACGCCGAGCGGGTTCAGCACGATGTCGACCGGGGTGCCGTCCTCGAGATAGGGCATGTCCTCCATCGGCGTGATGCGGCTGATCACGCCCTTGTTGCCATGCCGGCCGGCCATCTTGTCGCCGGGCTGCAGCTTGCGCTTCACCGCGACGAAGACCTTGACCATCTTCATCACGCCGGGCGGCAGCTCGTCGCCGCGCTGCAGCTTCTCGACCTTGTCCTCGAAGCGCTTCTGCAGGGCCTCGACCTGGTCGTCGAAGACCTTGCCGAAAGCCTCCAGATCGGCCATCCGGCTCTCGTCCTCGACGACGACCTGGCGCCACTGGGCGGCGGTGTAGCCCTCCAGCATCTCCGGCGTGATCTTGCCCTTGATGTCGGAGCCCTTCGGCCCCGACAGCGCGACCTGGCCCAGCAGCATCTCCTTCAGCCGGGCGTTGAAGTTGCGCTGCAGGATGGCCCGCTCGTCGTCGCGGTCCTTGGCCAGCCGCTCGATCTCCGCCTGCTCGATGGCCAGCGCGCGCTCGTCCTTGTCGACGCCGCGGCGCGAGAACACCCGCACCTCGACGATCGTGCCGGTCACGCCCGGCGGCAGCCTGAGCGAGGTGTCGCGGACGTCGGCCGCCTTCTCGCCGAAGATGGCGCGCAGCAGCTTCTCCTCCGGCGTCATCGGGCTCTCGCCCTTCGGCGTCACCTTGCCGACCAGGATGTCGCCCGGGTTCACCTCGGCGCCGATATAGACGATGCCCGCCTCGTCGAGATGGCGCAGCGCCTCCTCGCCGACATTCGGGATGTCGCGGGTGATCTCCTCCTGGCCCAGCTTTGTGTCGCGGGCCATGACCTCGAACTCCTCGATGTGGATCGAGGTGAAGACGTCATCGCGCACGATCCGCTCGGAGATCAGGATCGAGTCCTCGAAGTTGTAGCCGTTCCACGGCATGAAGGCGCACAGCACGTTGCGCCCCAGCGCCAGCTCGCCCAGCTCCGTGGACGGGCCGTCGGCGATGATGTCGCCGCGCGCCACGTGGTCGCCCACCTTCACCAGCGGCCGCTGGTTGATGCAGGTGTTCTGGTTCGAGCGCTGGAACTTCAGCAGATTGTAGATGTCGACCGTGGAGGCGGAGGCGTCGGTGGTCTCGGTGGTGCGCACGACGATGCGCGTGCCGTCCACCTGGTCCACCACGCCGGCCCGGCGGGCGACGATGGTGACGCCGGAATCCCGCGCCACGGTCGCCTCCATGCCGGTGCCGACCATCGGCGCCTCGGCGCGGACCAGCGGCACCGCCTGGCGCTGCATGTTCGAGCCCATCAGCGCGCGGTTGGCGTCGTCGTTCTCCAGGAACGGGATCAGCGCCGCGGCCACCGAGACGATCTGCTTGGGCGAGACGTCGATCAGATCGATCATGTCCGGCCGGGCCATCATCGCCTCGCCGCGCTGGCGGCACTGCACCAGGTCGCCGGTGAAGCGGCCCTCCTTGTCGAGCTCGGCATTCGCCTGGGCGATGGTGTAGCGGTGCTCCTCCATGGCCGAGAGGTAGATCACCTCGTCGGTGACCTGGGCGTCCACCACGCGGCGATAGGGGCTCTCGATGAAGCCGTACTTGTTCACCCGCGCATAGGTCGCCAGGCTGTTGATGAGGCCGATATTCGGCCCCTCCGGCGTTTCGATCGGGCAGATCCGGCCGTAATGCGTGACGTGCACGTCGCGCACCTCGAAGCCGGCCCGCTCGCGGGTCAGGCCGCCCGGGCCGAGCGCCGAAAGGCGCCGCTTGTGGGTGACCTCCGACAGCGGGTTGGTCTGGTCCATGAACTGGCTGAGCTGGGACGAGCCGAAGAACTCGCGCACCGCCGCCGCCGCCGGCTTGGCGTTGATCAGGTCGTGCGGCATCACCGTGTCGATGTCGACCGAACTCATGCGCTCGCGGATCGCCCGCTCCATGCGCAGCAGGCCGACCCGGTACTGGTTCTCCATCAGCTCGCCCACCGAGCGGACGCGCCGATTGCCCAGGTTGTCGATATCGTCGATGTCGCCGATGCCGTCCTTCAGCTGGTGCAGGATCTTCAGGATCTCGAGGATGTCGAGCTTGCGCAGCACGCGCAGCTGGTCGTCCGTCTCGAAGCCGAGGCGGGCGTTCATCTTCACGCGGCCGACGGCCGACAGATCGTAGCGCTCGGGGTCGAAGAACAGGCCCTTGAACAGCGCCTCGGCCGATTCCAGCGTCGGCGGCTCGCCCGGCCGCATGACGCGGTAGATGTCGATCAGCGCGTCCTCGCGGGTGGCGTTCTTGTCGATCTCCAGCGTGTTGCGGACATAGGCGCCGGTGGTGATGTGGTCGATCGCCAGCGTCTCGATCTGCTTGATCGATTTCTCGTCGAGGAAGGCGATGATCTCTTCCGTGATCTCGTCGCCGGCCTCGTAGAAGACCTCGCCGGTCTTCATGTCGACGATATCGGTGGCGAAGTAGCGGCCGATCAGCTCGTCATCGCTGACCAGCTGCTCCTTCAGGCCGTCCTCGACCAGTTTCTTGGCCTTGCGCGGGGTCAGCTTCTCGCCGGCCGCCAGGCGCACCTCGCCCGAGGCCGCGTCGACCAGGTCGGCGATCAGCTTGGCGCCCTTTAGCGCCTCCGGGTCGAACGGGGTCTTCCAGCCGCCCTTGACGCGCTTGAACGCCTGGGAGGTGTAGAAGTTGGCGAGGATCTCCTCCTTGGACATGCCCTGCGCCTCGTAGGGCAGCATGTCCTGGCCCTGCGCCTTGCGCTCGTCGCGCAGCGCCTCGGTGGCGGCGTCGTCCAGCGCCATCAGCAGCGTCGTCACCGGCAGCTTGCGGCGCCGGTCGATGCGCACGTAGAGGTGGTCCTTGGGGTCGAACTCGAAGTCCAGCCAGGAACCGCGATAGGGGATCACCCGGGCGGAGAACAGGTACTTGCCCGAGGAATGGGTCTTGCCGCGGTCGTGATCGAAGAACACGCCCGGCGAGCGGTGCATCTGCGAGACGATGACGCGCTCGGTGCCGTTGACGATGAAGGTGCCATTGTCCGTCATGAGCGGCATGTCGCCCATGTAGACGTCCTGCTCCTTGATGTCGCGGATCGAGCGCAGGCCGGTCTCCTCCTCGATGTCGAAGACGGTCAGGCGCAAGGTCACCTTCAGCGGCGCGGCATAGGTCATGCCGCGCTGCTGGCACTCCTCGACGTCGTATTTCGGCAGTTCCAGCTCGTAGTCGACGAAGTCCAGCTCCGCGCGCTCTGAAAAGTCGCGAATCGGGAAGACCGAGCGGAACACCTCCTGCACGCCGACATGCTCGCGCTTGTCCTTGGGCACGTCCATCTGCAGGAACTGATCGTAGGAGCTGCGCTGCACCTCGATCAGGTTCGGCATCTGGGCCACTTCCGGAATGCGTCCGAAATCCTTGCGAATTCTCTTACGGGCGGTTAGCGACTTGGCCATAGGTCCTCGACCTTTCACATCCACTGCTCGGGCGCTGCACGGGCACGCAGCGCCGGCCCAGGCTCGCCGAAGAGCCGCTCGGCGCCGCGTCAATGAGCGGCGGCCGGCCCTTCGTCGGCATCCATGCCCCCCGACCACCGGCGGTCCCTTGCGGCGGAACCTGCCGGAGCTGCGACGGCACCCATCGGCGCACCGTCGGAGGGAAAACCGGCCATCGCCTCCTGGGGGCACGGGCCGGGCCAGGAAGCCCGGGGTGCCCGGCGATCGCCGGGGCCGCCCGGCGCTCCGCGGCGCGGGGCGGGCGGGAAATCAACCGCGCCCGGGCCACCCCTCGGGATCGCTCCGAAGGGGTTTCCCCAAGCGCAAAGACGCCGTCAGGCGGCCAGCCCCCTGTCCAGGGGCTGGCCGCCTTCGAGCGTCGATATATGTGCGTCTGCTTCGTGCACGCCGCCTTACTTAACTTCGACCGTCGCGCCCGCTTCTTCAAGCTGTTTCTTCAGCTTTTCGGCCTCGTCCTTGTTCACGCCTTCCTTGACCGGCTTCGGCGCGCCCTCGACCAGGTCCTTGGCCTCCTTCAGGCCGAGACCGGTGATCGCGCGGACTTCCTTGATCACGTTGATCTTCTTGTCGCCGGCGGCGGCCAGGACGACGTCGAAGCTGTCCTTCTCCTCCTCCGCGGCGGGGGCGTCGGCGCCACCACCGGCGGCGACACCCGCGACGGCGACCGGCGCCGCGGCGGACACGCCCCACTTCTCCTCAAGCAGCTTGGACAGCTCGGCGGCCTCAAGCACGGTCAGGTTGGAAAGCTCCTCGACGAGCTTCTCGAGATCAGCAGCCATTGTTGGTACTCCTTGGAACTGGCTTGGAACGTCTGGTTTGGGTAACAGGTCGTCTTCCGACTACGCCGCTTCGTCCTTGCGCGCATAGGCGCCGAAGACGCGGGCCAGCTGGCCCGCCGGGGCTTGCAGCACGCCCGCGACACGCGTCGCCGGCGTCTGGATCATGCCCACCAGCTTGGCGCGCAGCTCGTCCAGGGACGGCAGCTTGGCCAAGGCTTCGACACCCGCCTTGTCGAGGGCGGTCGCACCCATGCTCCCACCAAGAATGACGAGCTTCTCGTTCTTCTTGGCGTACTCCACGGAGACCTTCGCCGCCGCCACCGGGTCGGTGGAATAGGCGATGGCCGTGGGGCCGGTGAACAGGTCCGCGATACTCTCGTAAGGCGTGCCCTCAAGGGCGATCTTGGCGAGCCGGTTCTTGGTCACGCGGAAGCCGGCTCCCGCACCGCGAAGCTGACGCCGGAGGTCGGTCGCTTCCGCAACCGACAGACCCTGCTGATGGGCAACGACCACCAGCTGGGCGTTTCCGAACGCCTCGCGCAGTGCGGCGACCTTCTCTTCCTTCTGCGAACGAAGCACCGATCGCCTCCTCTTTGCGTTGTTGGACCGGGGACGGGTCCCCTGCCCACATTGCCACTGGACGCTCCGGCCACGGCGCCCGCCAGGGCACCGCTCCGGATCGTCCGCTCGTTTCCTGCCCCAGAAGTCCAAGCCGCGGCGGGAGCGGGCATCACCCCGGTCCCGCTGGAATTCGGCTCATCCTCCTGTCTATTGCAGGCGATTTAAGTCCGGCCGTCGGGAGCTTCCGCCCCCTCGGGCCCGCGACACCTGCAGTCTCGGACAGGCCGCCCGCCTCCCCTTCCGCGGAAGGCCTTGGCGGGCGCTTCACGGTCGCCGGCGAACCGGCGGCCGCAACTCGTCAGCGGCGACCGGCCCTCAGGCCGTCGCCTCGGTCGTCGCGTGCAGCTTCGACACGTCGAGGCGGATGCCGGGCCCCATGGTGGAGCTCAGCGACGCCTTCTTCAGATAGGTGCCCTTGGCGCCCGACGGCTTGGCCCGGATGATCGCCGAGACAAAGGCCTGGGCGTTCTCCAGCAGCTTGTCCTCGGCGAAGCTGGCCTTGCCGATGCCGCCATGGATGATGCCCGCCTTCTCGACGCGGAACTCGATCGAGCCGGCCTTGGCCGCCTCGACCGCGCCCTTCACGTCCGGCGTCACGGTGCCCAGCTTGGGGTTCGGCATCAGGCCCTTGGGGCCCAGTACCTTGCCCAGCCGGCCGACCACGGCCATCATGTCCGGCGAGGCGATGACGCGGTCGAAATCCATGCGGCCGCCCTGGATCTCCTCGGCCAGGTCCTCCGCGCCGACCACGTCGGCACCGGCGGCCTTGGCCTCCTCGGCGCGGTCGCCACGGGCGAACACCGCCACGCGCACCGACTTGCCGGTGCCGTTGGGCAGCTGCACCACGCCGCGCACCATCTGGTCGGCGTGGCGCGGATCGACGCCGAGGTTCATCGCGATCTCGATGGTCTCGTCGAACTTGGCCGTGGCGTTGGCCTTGACCCGGGCGATGGCGTCTGCGAGCTCGTAGACGCTGTCGCGGTCATAGCTCTGCGCGGCGGCCTTCAGGCGCTTGCTGATCTTGCCCATGACGTCAGCCCCCCACCACTTCGATGCCCATCGAGCGGGCCGAGCCGCGGATCATCTCCATGGCCGCCTCGACGTCGTTGGCGTTGAGGTCCTCCATCTTGGCCTCGGCGATCTCGCGCAGCTGCGTCTCGGTCACCCGGCCGACATGGCTGCCCTTGCCGGTCGTCGAATGGCCCTTCTGCACCTTCGCCGCCTTCTTCAGGAAGAAGCTGGCGGGCGGGGTCTTGGTGGTGAAGGTGAACGACCGGTCCGCGAAGGCGGTGATCACCACCGGGATCGGCATGCCCTTTTCCATGTTCTGCGTGGCCGCGTTGAAGGCCTTGCAGAACTCCATGATGTTCAAGCCGCGCTGGCCCAGGGCCGGGCCGACCGGCGGCGACGGATTGGCCGCCCCCGCCGGGATCTGCAGCTTGATATATCCGACGATCTTCTTCGCCATGACATATCCCTTCTCTCGAACGTGCCGCCGTCGGCCTCACAGGGCCGCCGGGGCGGGATTGCCGTGGTCCGGCCGCCCCTGGTCTTCGGGGCGCCACCTCCCACAGCGCTTGAACCGCTACCTCAGGAGGCAGCGGAAACCCATTGATACATCAGGTCTTCTCGACCTGAGCGTACTCCAGCTCGACCGGCGTCGCCCGGCCGAAGATCGACACCGAGACCTTGAGGCGGGCGCGCTCCTCGTCGACCTCCTCGACCACCCCGTTGAACGAGGTGAAGGGTCCGTCGGCGACCCGCACGGTCTCGCCGATCTCGTAGGTGATCGACGGCTTCGGCCGCTCGATGCCCTCCTGCACCTGCTGCAGGATGCGCGTGGCCTCGGCCTCGGAGATCGGCGTCGGCGTCCCGCGCGAGCCGAGGAAGCCGGTCACCTTCGGCGTCGAGGTGACCATCTGCCAGGTCTCGTCGGTCAGCTCCATCTTGATCAGCACGTAGCCGGGGAAGAACTTGCGCTCCGCGTTGACCTTCTGGCCGCGGCGCACCTCGACCACCTCCTCGGTGGGGACCGAGACCTCGTCGATCAGTTCGACCAAGCCCTTCTGCTCGGCCTGCTCGCGGATCGACTGGGCGACCTTGTTCTCGAAGCCCGAATAGACGTGAATGACGTACCAGCGCTTGGCCATCGGCGCTCAGCCCCCAAGCCCGAGGATGAAGCGCACGGCGCCGCCGGCCAGCCAGTCTGCGAGCATGAAGAAGATCGACATGATGATCACGAAGATGAAGACCATCAGCGTGGTCACGCCCGTCTCCCTGCGGGTCGGCCAGGTGACTTTCGACACCTCCTGGCGCACCTGCCGGAGGAACTGGGCTGGACTGGTCCTTGCCATGCTCGCCGTCGCTCGCTTCCCGCGCCGATCCGTGCCGTCATGCCGGCACCGGCCGCGCCCTTCATAAACAATAAGAAGCCGGCGGTCGCCACCCCGTCTCGAGGGCGCCCTCGCCAGCCTTGCTCTACCTGCCGCCCGATGACACCTGCCGATGACACCCGCTCGCCGGCCCCCGGCTCGCTGCCGCCCGCCGCATGGCAGGAGTGGAGGGACTCGAACCCCCAGCCCCCGGTTTTGGAGACCGGTGCTCTACCAATTGAGCTACACTCCTTCGGCCCGCCACTCGTCACGAGGCGGAGCTATTTAGCCGAAGCGCCGCGGCATTGCAACCGACCCGGGGCCGCGCATGCCTGCCATGGCGCGGCTGCGGACCGGGTCATCGGGACCGGCCAAACGGAGCCGGTCCCGATTGCCCTGATCGTCCTATTCAATGATCTTGGAGACCACGCCGGCGCCGACGGTACGGCCGCCCTCGCGGATGGCGAAGCGCAGGCCCTCGTCCATGGCGATCGGCGCGATCAGCTGCACGTCCATCGCCACGTTGTCGCCCGGCATCACCATCTCCGTCCCCTCCGGCAGCGTCACCACCCCCGTCACGTCCGTCGTGCGGAAGTAGAACTGCGGCCGGTAGT
>Ga0207773_100124_pt1 | contig 64136 bp, 55 predicted proteins | sample TtaePargueraPR_2_FD_187281 | JGI IMG/M metagenome (GOLD analysis project Ga0207773, IMG submission 187281) | Aerobic enrichment media microbial communities from Bioluminiscent Bay, La Parguera, Puerto Rico - Tt and M1 (3) (SPAdes) | ecosystem: Environmental > Aquatic > Marine > Unclassified ...
CCCGCCTCGATCTCGGCGCGCACCTCCTCCAGCCTTGCCCGGCCGATATAGTCGGCCTCCTTCTTGCGCGGCACCTGGTAGGCGAGGTTGCACTGGAAGGGCAGTGTCTCCTGGTCCAGGTCCTGGCCCCAGGAGAGGATGCCGGCGGCGATGCGCCGGTGATGGGCCGGCGCGATGACCATCAGGCTGTGCTTCTCGCCCGCCGCCAGGACGGCGTTCCACATGTCCTCGGCGTGCAGCGTGGCGTCGCGCAGGTAGATCTCGTAGCCCTTCTCGCCGGTGAAGCCGGTCTGCGAGATGACCACCGGATGGCCGGCGATCTCGGCCTCCATCAGCCCGTAATAGGGGATGGCGCGCACCGCCTCGCCGAACAGGTCGACCATCAGGGCCTCGGACTTCGGTCCCTGGATCTGCACCGGGCAGACGTCGATCTCGCCGATCGTCACGTCGAAGCCCATGCCGATGTTCACGCCGCGCAGCCACCACTCGATGTCGCTGTCCGACAGCGAGAACCAGAACTCGTCCTCGGCCAGGCGCAGCAGCACCGGATCGTTGAGGATGCCGCCGGCCTCGTTGCACAGGATGACGTACTTGCCCCGCATCGGCTCGATGCGGGTGGCGTCGCGGGTGATGACGTAGTTCACGAACGCCTCGGCGTCCGGTCCCTTGACCTGGATCTGCCGCTCCACCGCCACGTTCCACATGGTCACGTGGTTGACCAGCGCCTCGTACTCGACCATGGCGCCGCCATCCTCCGGCCGAACATAACCGCGCGGATGGTAGACCCGGTTATAGACGGTGGCGCGCCAGCAGCCGGCCTGGTGCGACAGGTGCCAGTAGGGCGACTTGCGCACCCGGGTGGAGATCAGCATCTCGACCGGCGTGCGGCCGGACTGGCGCAGGTTGACCGGCACCTTGCGGTCGCTTTGGTCGACGGTCGGGCACTGGCGGCTGGCCCAGGGCGAAACCGGGCGGTCAAGGGTCTCGGGTGACTTCAGGGTCAGATCGCTCATCTCGTCGCTCATCGGCACGGGGTTGCTGGAATGTCGTTGCACCATTCCCGCCGATCACGACCGCCGCGTCTGTCCCAGGAGCGACACCGAGGAACAGAATTTCGTCACGCCACGCGAAAAACCCGCCGGCCTGTGCCTATCATCGCGTTCAGGACGCGTCGACGAGGCCAAGCACGTCGTTGAGCCAGCCGGCCAGATAGCGTGCGAAGGAGTTGCGTACCAGAATCTCGAACCGGGGCGCCTCGTTGGTCAGCGCCAGCAGCACCCGCGCCTTGGCCAGCACGGTCTGCGCGCAGTCGCCCGGACCGAAGCCGCGCGCGTGCAGGTCGAGGGCGCAGCCCGCCGACAGCGCCTCGCGCGCCAGCGGTCCGGCAAGCGCCAGGCCGGCGTAGTTGTGCGAGAGGTCGGTGACGGCGAGCCACGGGTCGTCCCCGCGTGCCGCCCGTATCGCCTGTTCCAGCGCCACCGACCGTCCGTCCGGCGCGGTCAGCAGCCATTCGTCCGGCCCCAGCCACCAGGCGGCGGTGCCGGCGTGGCCGGCCATCCGGCGGTTGGCCTCGACCGGTGGGCGCACGCCGGTCGCCGTCTCGACGGCGTCGAGGAAGCCATCGTCCCCGGCCCGTCCGCGCAGGTTCAGCATGGCGCAGGGTGCCAGCACCGTCAGAGCCTCGTGGCCGGTTCCATGGCGCAAGGGGTGCCAGGTCTGGCCGGACCCGTCCATCATCGGCTCAATCGCCATCACGCCGTGCTCCCTGCCTGTCGACGAACACCGGGTCGGTGATGCGCACCGGCACCGCGCCGCCGGCCAGCGCCGCCTCGATCACCTCGCCGTGCCGGGCCTGGCCGCCGGCGACCAGGGCGAGGCAGAAGTGCCGGCCGAGCGCGGCGCTCCAGTAGCTCGCGGTGACGAAGCCCAGCATGGGTACCGGCGGCGGCAGGCCGGCCGTGCCGCGCGCGACGAGCTGCGAGCCTTCGGGGATGTGCTGGCCGCCATCCTCCGGCAGCAGGCCGACGAGCTGCCGGCGGTCCGGGCGCCGGCAGTCGGAACGGCTGAGCGAGCGCCGACCGATGAAGTCCTTCTTCGTCGAGACCATGCGGCCGAGCCCGAGATCGGCCGGCGTCTGGGTGCCGTCGGTCTCCTGGCCGACAATGATGAAGCCCTTCTCGGCCCGCAGCACGTGCATGGTTTCCGTGCCATAGGGGGTGATGCCGAAAGGCGCGCCCGCCGCCATCGCCGCATCCCAGAGCCGGGGGCCGTGCCGCCACGGCACGGCGATCTCATATTGCAGTTCGCCGGTGAAGCTGATGCGGAAGACCCGGGCGTCGAGGCCGGCCACGACCGCGTCCCGCCAGGCGAGGAAAGGGAAATCCGCGAGATCGAGCGCGGGCGCCAGCGCGGCCATCACCTCGCGGCTGCGCGGACCCGCGAGGCTGATGGTGGCGAACTGCTCGGTCACCGAGGTCAGGCGCACGCGCAGTTCCGGCCACTCGGTCTGCAGATACTCCTCGAGATGGTCCAGGACATCGGCGGCGCCGCCCGTCGTCGTCGTCATGAAATAGCGGTCCGCGGCGATGCGCGAGGTGGTGCCGTCGTCGAAGACCATGCCGTCTTCCCTCAGCATCACGCCGTAGCGCGCCTGGCCGATCTGGAGCGTCTTCCAGCCGTTGATGTAGACGCGGTTCAGGAACTCCGCCGCGTCGGGGCCCTGGATGTCGATCTTGCCGAGCGTCGAGGCATCGAGGATGCCCACGCCGTGGCGCACCGCCGCGCATTCCCGCGCGACCGCCTCGACCATGGTCTCGCCTTCCTGCGGGTAGTGGCGCGGGCGCTTCCACTGGCCGACATCCTCGAAGACGGCGCCGTTGGCGACGTGCCAGTCGTGCATCGGCGTCTCGCGTTCCGGATCGAAGCGCTGGCCCCGGTCGCGCCCCGCCATGGCGCCGAAGGTGACGGCGGTGTAGGGCGGCCGGAAGGTGGTGGTGCCGATCTCCCCCATCGGCCGGTCGACGAGACCCGAGAGGATGCCGAGCGCGTTGATGTTCGAGGTCTTGCCCTGATCGGTGCCGAAGCCGGTCAGCGTGTAGCGCTTGACGTGCTCGACGGACTCGAAACCCTCGCGCACCGCAAGGCGGATGTCGGAGGCGGCGGTGTCGTTCTGCAGGTCGACGAAGGCCTTGCCCTTGTTCCGTTTGCCGGCGGGCACCTGCCAGAGCGGGGAGATGCCGCCGAACGGCACCGCGCCGGAGATGTCTGGCAGCCGCGGATCGGAGACCGTGAAGCCGAGCGCGGACGCGGCGTCACGGCCGGCCCCCTCGCCCTCGGCCAGCGCCGCGGCCAGATCGAAACTGGCGTTGCAGGCACCGGCGCAAGCCTGGCCTGCCACGTCATGAGCCGGACGCAGGCAGGCCAAGTCGGCATCGTAGATCAGCCGGCCCTGGGCATGGCTGAACAGGTGGACGGCCGGGCTGAAGCCGCCGGAGACGGCGAGCAGGTCGCAGGCGATGCGCTCCCCCGCCGCCGCCATCTCGTCGGGGCCGAGCGCCGCGACCTCAACCCCGGTCAGATGCCGGCGCCCGCGCGCGCGGGTGACGGCGTGTCCCGGCAGATGGCGGATGCCCCGTTCGGTCAGCATGGCACACAGACCCTCCGCGACCGCCGGCCGGGGATCGATGACGGCGGCGACCGTCAGGCCCCGGTCGTGGGACAGGCGCGCGGTTGCGTAGGCGCGGTCGTTGTTGGCGAAGAGCACCAGATGGCGGCCGGGCGCCACGGCCCAGCGGTTGAGATAGGTCGAAACCGCGCCGGCCAGCATGACGCCCGGCCGGTCGTTGTCGGCGAAGACCAGCGGGCGTTCGTGCGCGCCCGTCGCCAGCACCACCCGGCCGGCGCGGAAATGCCAGATGCGCTGGCGCACGGGCCCGTCCGCGACATCCTCGATGGCGCAGAGATAGTTGTCGTCGTAGCTGCCGAAGACCGTGGTGCGCGGCAGGATGGTGACCTCCGGCATCGCGGCGATCTCGGCCACCAGCGCGTCGGCCCAGACGGAGCCCGGCTGACCGTCGATGCTGACATCCGCGCCCAGCAGGCTGCCGCCGAGGCGGCCATCGGCCTCGCACAGCACCACGCGGGCACCGCTGGCGGCGGCGGCCCTGGCGGCCATGAGCCCGGCCGGGCCGCCGCCCACCACCAGTACGTCGCAATGCCGGTGCCGGTGGTCGTAGAGGTCCGGGTCCGGTCCCTCGGGCGCCCGACCCCAGCCCGCTGCCCGCCGGATCACCGGCTCGAAAAGATGGCGCCAGGCCCAGCGCGAGCCGAAGAAGGTCTTGTAGTAGAAGCCGGCCGGCATCAGCCGGGCGAACCAGCCGTTGACCGCGCCGATATCGAAGCTGACCGAGGGGAAGACGTTGACGCTGCGCGCTTCCAGCCCGTCGGTCAGCGCCAGCGTCGTCGCCTGCAGGTTGGGGATGGCCGTGGCACCCCGGCCGAGCTGGACCAGGCCGCCCGGATCCTCCACCCCCGCCGCCAGGATGCCGCGCGGACGGTGGTACTTGAAACTGCGCCCGACCAGATGGACGCCATTGGCGAGCAGGGCGGAGGCCAGCGTGTCACCCGCATAGCCAGTGTATGCCCGGCCGTTGAAGGTGAAGCCGAGCGGCCGCGTCCGGTCGACCAGCCCGCCCTCCGCCAGGCGAAAGGCCTGGCCGGTCGTGCCCGCGGCGCGGTTCGCGCGGACCCGTGGCAGGATGCCGCCGCGCGCCGGGTCGAGGACGGTTTCGGATGCCGTCGTCTCGCTCATGACGCCACGTCCCCGGCCCGATCCGGCCGCGCCTCGCCCATGCGGTAGACCGCGGTGATGCGATGGCTGCGCGTGTCGCGCAGGGCGTTGAACCAGCGCCGGCAGCCGGCGGCGTGCATCCAGCGCTCGGCGAAGACGCCCTTGGGGTTGTCGCGCATGAACAGGTATTCCGCCCAGGCCGCGTCGTCAAGCGCGTCGGGATCTGACGGGCGGGCGACATGCGCCTGGCCGCCATAGTGGAATTCGGTCTCGTCGCGGGCGCCGCAATAGGGGCAGATGATCCGCATCATGGCTCGCCTCCCCGTCAGTGGGCCACGGCGGCGGCGCCGTGCTCGTCGATCAGCGCGCCGGTGGTGAAGCGGTCGAGCGCGAAGGGCGCGTTGATCGGGTGCGGCTCGTCCTTGGCGATGGTCCAGGCGAAGACCCAGCCCGAGCCGGGCGTCGCCTTGAAGCCGCCGGTGCCCCAGCCGCAATTCAGGTAGAGCCCCTCCACCGGCGTCTTGGAGAGGATCGGCGAGGCGTCCGGGCAGACATCGACGATGCCGCCCCAGGAGCGCAGCATGCGCAGGCGCGAGAAGATCGGGAACAGCTCGACCAGCGCCGCCATCTGGTGCTCGATGACGTGGAAGCTGCCGCGCTGGGCGTAGGAATTGTAGGCGTCGATGCCGGCGCCGATGACCAGTTCGCCCTTGTCGGACTGGCTGACATAGACGTGAATGGCGCCCGACATGACGACGGTGTCCAGCACCGGCTTGATCGGTTCGGAGACCAGTGCCTGCAGGGGATGGCTCTGCAACGGCAGGCGGATGCCGGCCATCCCGGCCAGGACCGAGGAGTGGCCGGCGGCGACCAGCCCGACCTTCCGGGCCCGGATCGTGCCCCGCGTCGTCTCCACGCCGGTCACCCGGCCGCCGGCGCGCCGGATGCCGGTGACCTCGCAGTTCTGGATGATGTCGACGCCGCGCGCGTCCGCCGCCCGGGCGAACCCCCAGGCGACCGCGTCGTGCCGGGCGACGCCGCCGCGCCGCTGCAGGGTCGAGCCCAGGACCGGATAGCGCAGATAGGGCGAGGTGTTGAGGATCGGGCAGACACGCTCGATGTCCTCGGGTTCCAGCCATTCGGAATCGACGCCGTTCAGGCGGTTGGCCTCCGCCCGGCGCCGGCCGGCGCGCACGTCGCCCAGATTGTGCGCCAGGTTCAGCACGCCGCGCTGGGAGAACATGACGTTGTAGTTCAGCTCCCGCGACAGCCCTTCCCAGAGCTTGAGCGAGTGCTCGTAGAGCGCGGCGCTTTCGTCCCAGAGGTAGTTGGAGCGCACGATGGTGGTGTTGCGCGCGGTGTTGCCGCCCCCCAGCCAGCCCTTTTCCAGCACCGCCACGCGGCTGATGCCGTGCTCCTTGGCCAGGTAGTAGGCGGTGGCGAGGCCGTGACCCCCGGCGCCGACGATGACGACGTCGTATTCCGGCTGCGGCTCCGGGCTGCGCCATTGCCGCGACCAGCCCTCGTGGTGGCTGAGCGCGTTGCGGGCGACACTGAGAAACGAGAAACGCGTCATCGCCATGCCTCCCGACGACGGCCGGGGCGGCCTGCCATCGTCTGCAATCCTGCGCCCAGCTTGCGCCGGTCGTCGATCACCGGAAAGAACCGGCGATCCGGCGGACTTGCATATTTGCGACATGACGCGCGGGGTTGATCGCGCCCGGCATGATGGTGGACAATCGACTTCCGAGCCGGCCCACCAGATCAGCGACGGGAGAAGGCCCGTGGTGAGTGCAGCGGCGACAGAGCGCCCCTCCGACCGTGCCCCGGCCCTGCCGGCGCCCCGGCTGCGCGTCGGCTTCGTGCTGCTGCCCGAATTCACGCTGCTGCCCTTCGCCGGCATGATCGACGTGCTGCGCCTGGCCGCCGACGAGGGCGACATGAGCCGGCAGACCGACTGCCGCTGGACGGTGATGGCCGCGGACGGGGCGCCGGTACGGGCGAGTTGCGGCACGGCGATCACGCCCGACGCCGATTTCGGTGACCCGGCCGCCTTCGACTATGTCGTCGTCTGCGGCGGGCTGCTGCATCGCGGCCTGCCGCACGACGCGACCCTGGACGCATTCCTGCTGCGGGCGGCGGCGCGGCGGGTGCCGCTGGTCGGCCTCTGCACGGCCGTCTTCACGCTGATCCGGCTCGGCCTGATGTCCGGCCGCCGGGCCTGCGTCTCCTGGTACCACTACTGGGACCTGGTCCGGGCCTTTCCGGACGTCACGCCGATCGCCGACCAGCTCTTCGTCGTCGACCGCGACCGCATCACCTGCGCCGGCGGCACCGGCGCCGTCGACCTCGCCGCCTGGCTGGTCGCCCGTCACCTGGGCGAGGCCAGGGCGCAGAAGGCGACGCAGATCCTGCTGGCCGACCGGGTGCGCCCGGCCGAGGCGCCGCAGCCGCATATCGTGTTCGGCTCGAATGTCCGCGACGCGCGGCTGCGCCGGGCCCTGTCGCTGATCGAGCAGTCGGTGGCCCAACCGCCGACCATGGACACGCTCGCCGAGGCGCTCGGCCTCTCACGGCGCCAGCTCGAGCGGCTGTTCCGGCGCGAGCTCGGAGTCTCGCCCTCGGCCTATCAGCGGCGCCTGCGCATCCAGCAGGGCCACTGGCTGCTGACCCACACCAACCGCCCGGTGACGGAGATCGCCTACGATTGCGGCTTCGCCGACGCCTCGCATTTCAGCCGCCAGATCAAGACCGCCTTCGGTGCCTCGCCGCAGGCGATCCGCGCCCATGCCCGGGCGGAGGACGCGGCGGCCAAGGACGCGGCGGCCGAGGAGGCGGCGGCGCGGAACGCGGCCGGCACGGGCGCGCCGGGCCCGATGCAGGCCGCCTGAGCGGGACCTCCAGGCGGCGCGGCGGCCCAGCGATGTTCGATGTCGACCCCGAGGCCCGGCCGCAGCGCGTCGTCTTCCTGTTGCTGCCGAACTTCTCGATCATGGCCTTCACCGCCTCGATCGAACCCCTGCGCATGGCCAACAGGGTGGCCGAGCGGACCCTCTTCGAATGGCGCCTGCTGAGCCCGACGGGCGGCCCCGTGCAGTGCTCCAACGGCACCACCGTGCTGCCCGATGGCGGGCTGGAGGATTGCGGCGGCGCGGCGCTGATCGTGGTCTGCGCCGGCATCCATGCCGAGGTCTACCGCAATCGCGAGATCGACGCCTGGCTGCGGCGCATGGACCGCCAGGGCGTGGCGCTGGGCGGGGTATGCACCGGGCCGCTGATCCTGGCCCGCGCCGGCCTGCTGGATGGGCACCGCTGCACGATCCACTGGGAGAACGTGGAATCCTTCGTCGAGGAGTTCCCCGATCTCGACATCACCGCCAGGCTGTTCGAGATCGACCAGCGGCGCTGCACCTGTTCCGGTGGCACCGCGCCGCTCGACATGCTGATCCACCTGCTGGCCCAGGATTACGGGCGCGAGCTGGCGCAGACCGTGGCCGAGCAGCTGCTGCACACCTTCGTGCGGCATCCCTACGATTCCCAGCGCATGAGCCTGCAGCACCGCACCGGGATCAGCGACAAGAAGGTGCTTGCCGCCGTCGCCCAGATGGAGGCCTTCCTCGAGCACCCGCTCGGCATGGACGACGTGGCGGCCGCCGTCGGCGTCTCGCCGCGCCAGCTCGAACGGCTGTTCCGCAAGCATTTCGGCAAGTCGCCGATGCGCTACTACACCGAGCTGCGGCTGAAGAAGGCGCGGCTGCTGCTGCATCAGACGCCGATGACCATCATGCAGGTGGCGGTCGCCTGCGGCTTCACCTCGGCCAGCCATTTCGCCAAGAACTACCGCACCTTCTTCGGTCACGCCCCGCGCAGCGAACGCGCCAGCCTGAGCGGCCAGCTGCCGCCCTGATCGGTCACCGGGCGTGCCCCCGGGGTGCAGGGAGCGTGGGAGCGTGGGGGCGTGGGTCGTGGCGTCTTCCGCGCTTAGGCACTAAGGTCCGACGGAATCGTTCCCGCCACCGCCGACCGTGCCCATGCTGTTCCTGCGTTCCCTCGCCTTCAACATCGCGATGCATGGCTTCACCGCGCTGTGCCTCGTCGGGCTGGTCTGGCTGCTGGCGACACCGCGCCGCTTCATGATGGCGGTGGTGCGCTGGTATCTGCGCATGCTCGCCCTTATCGAGCGCTGGGTGATGGGCATCGACTACCGCGTGGTCGGGCGCGAGCACATCCCGGCCGGGCCCTATCTGGTGGCGGCCAAGCACCAGTCGATGTGGGAGACGATGAAGCTGCACCTGCTGTTCGGCGACCCGGCCGTGGTCATCAAGCGGGAGCTGCTGTCGATCCCGATCTGGGGTTGGTTCGCACGAAAGGCCCGGCTGATTCCGGTCGACCGGGGGCGCGGCGGCAAGGCGGTGCAGAGCATGGTCGACAACGCCGCCCCGGTGGTCGCCGAGGGCCGGCCGATCGTCATCTTCCCGCAGGGCACCCGCGTGGCCGCCGGCGCCTACAAGCCCTACAAGATCGGCATCGCCGCCCTCTACGCCGCCTACGATCTGCCGGTGGTGCCCATGGCGCTCAATTCCGGCCTGTTCTGGGGCCGCCGCTCCTTCACCAAGCGACCGGGCACGATCACCGTGGAGCTGCTGCCGCCGATCCAGCCCGGCCTCGAGCGCGACGACTTCATGGTCCGGCTCGAAAGCACGTTGGAGGAAGCCTGCGAGCGCCTGTCGCTGGCCGCCGGCGGACCACCGACCCGCTACCCGCCGGGCGCCCCGGCGGAGCGGCCGCGCACACTGGCGCCGGTGGGGGACTAGCCCGCAGGCAAAGGCCATGCCCCGGCCGCTCGGGGTCCCGGCTCTCCGCTACGCTCCGGCCGGGACGACGGGGTTGGTTTAGTGAGATAGACACCGCCGTCGTTCCGCACGCAGCGCAGCGGAGATGCGGAACCTCGCGACCGTCTTCGCCCATGCCCAGCCCCGCCGGGCGGGGCGTCAGCGCTGCGCCGTCCGGACCCGCCTTGCCAGGTTTTCCAGGCCGGCGTCGTGGATGCCCAGTTCGCGCAGATGGTCGAGCGTGTTGAACAGGTAGTCGGCGTTGGGGCCGGCCTGGCCGCGGCCCTGGACAATCAGCCGGGCGAGGCTGTCGGGATCACGCTCGGCGCAGTACTGGCGATGCCGTGGGTCGGCGATGAAGCAGGCCGCCGGCTGCCGCCGCCCGGCGAAGCGCACCGGCTTCATGGTCGGCCGATAGACGCCGGTCACCATCTCGCGGTCCCAGAGGTAGCGCGTCACCGCCTCGGCCTCCGGCGCGGCGACGCGGAACACCATACCGTGGCACGAGCCGCCGCGGGCGAGGCCGAGCACCAGACCGGGGACCTCCGGCGTGCCGCGATAGCGGTGGGAGTAGATGCAGAAGCGTCGATGATAGCCGTGCAGGATCGCCTGATGCGATTCCAGGTGCGGGAAGTCAGGCCGCCACATCAGCGAGCCATAGGCGAAGACCCAAAGCTCCTCGCCGGCGGCGACGAAGGGGCGGACGGCCATCACCTCGGTCTCCGGGGAGGTGTCGGCACCAGAGCCGGTGCCGGCCTCGGCCGAGGCGAGGACGGGGGCGGTGGAGCGGAAGGCGCTTGCGGTCATCGCGCCAGTCTGGCGGCCGGCGGGGCCTTCGCCAAGGGGCCGCGTCTCAACCCTGCTTCTTGGGCTCGGGATGGGGCATGTCGTCCTGCCGCGCCTCCACCACGCCGCGGCGGATGGCGCGGGTGCGCGCGAAGCGGTCCTCCAGCACCTCGCCCTCGCCCCGCCGGATCGCCCGCTGCAGGGCGGTCAGGTCCTCGGTGAAGCGCTGCAGCATCTCCAGCGTCGCCTCCCGGTTGTTGAGGAAGACGTCGCGCCACATGACCGGGTCGGAGGCGGCGATGCGGGTGAAATCGCGGAAGCCGGTCGCGGCGTAGCGGATCACCTCCTGCTTGATATCCTCGGCGAGGTCGACCGCCGTGCCGACGATGGTGAAGGCGATCAGGTGCGGCAGGTGCGAGGTGATCGCCAGCACCTTGTCGTGGTGGTCGGCCGACAGGATCTCCACCGTCGAGCCCAGCGCCTGCCAGAAGGCGGTCAGCCGCTCGACGGCGTCGGCGTCGGTGCCGGCCTCCGGGGTGAGGACGCAGTAGCGCCCGTGGAACAGCTCGGGAAATCCCGATTCCGGGCCGGACTGTTCGGTACCCGCCAGCGGATGGCCCGGCACCAGATGCACGCCGGCGGGCACGACGCCGCGCAGGTCGCGCAGGATGCTGCCCTTGACCGAGCCAACATCGCTGAGGATGGCACCTTCCATCAGATGCGGCGCGATGGCCTCGCCCACCGCCCGGTAGGTGCCCACGGGCGTGCACAGGATGACCAGGTCCGCCCCCTCGACGGCGACGGCGGCGGTCTCCTCCACCCGGTCGAGAAAGCCGAGCTCCATCGCCCTGGCCCTCGTTGCGGCGCTGCGGGCGTGGCCGACGACTTCGCGGGCGAGCCCCTTCTCCTTTACCCCCCAGGCGATGGAGGAGCCGATCAGGCCGAGACCGATGAGGCAGATGCGCTCGAAGCGGACCGCCGTCATGCCACCCCCGCCAGGTAGCGCGTCAGGCTCTCTACCACCGCCTTCATCTCCGCCTCGCGGCCGATGGTGATGCGCAGGCTGGTGGCGAGACCGTAGGCGCCCATCTGGCGCACCAGGATGCCGTCATTCTTCAGGTGCAGCCGCGCCGCCTCGGCATCCGCGCCCGGCACCGCCGCGAAGTCGACGAGCAGGAAGTTGGCGACCGACGGCGTGACACCCAGGCCGAGGCCGGACAGCTCCGCGGCGGTCCATTCCCGCCAGGTCTGGTTGTGCTCGCGGCTCTCGTCCTGGAAGGCGATGTCGCCGAGGGCGGCGATGGCGGCCGCCTGGGCCGGGGAGGAGACGTTGAACGGCCCGCGCACCCGGTTCAGCACGTCGGCGATGGCGGCCGACGCATAGGCCCAGCCGAGCCGCAGCCCGCCCATGGCGAAGATCTTCGAGAAGGTGCGCAGCATCACCACGTTGGAGGCGCGGTCGACGAGCTCGATGCCGGCTGAATAGTCGTTGCGCTTGATGTACTCCGCATAGGCGGCGTCCAGCACCAGGATGACGTGGCCGGGCAGGCCGGCATGCAGGCGCTCGATCTCGGCCGGCGGCAGGAAGGTGCCGGTCGGATTGTTCGGATTGGCCAGGAAGACCAGCCGCGTGCGTTCCGTCACCTTGTCGAGCAGCGCGTCGACATCGCCGGTCAGGCCCTGTTCGGGCGCCACCACGGGGGTCACGCCGCAGGCCTTGGCGGCGAGCGGATACATCAGGAAGCCATGCTGGGAGTAGACGATCTCGTCCCCCGGCCCGGCATAGGCCTTGACCAGCAGCGCGATCAGCTCGTCCGACCCGGCGCCACAGACGATACGCCCGGCGTCCAGCCCGTGCGCCAGGGCCAGGGCCTCGCGCAGCGCCTGGCTGGCGCCGTCCGGGTAGAACTGGATCTCGCCGGCGAGCGCGCGATAGGCCTCCATGGCCGCCCGGCTCGGCCCCAGCGCGCCCTCGTTGGAGGCGAGGCGCACGACATAGCCGAGATCCTTGTGCGGCACGGATTTCGACTCCCCGCCGACATAGGGATTGATGTCCATGATGCCGGGGCGCGGCGTGGGCAGCGTCATTCCTGATGGCCTTCCTGAGAGGTCCGGATGCGGATCGGCAGGTTGAAGGAGCCGAGCGCGTTGCAGCGCAGCAGCGACGGCCCCAGCCGGTCGATCATCTCGGCGAGGCGGGGGTCCTGCTCGGCGACGAAGCCGTCGACCTCGACCAGGACCAGGGGGTTGGGCACCCCGGCATCCTGCCCCCAGCTCCAGAATTGCAGCGTGGTCAGACCGGCCGCCTCCGTCACCTCGCGCAGGCGCGAGCGCGAGACGTCCTCCGCCAGTTCGAGGCCGATCAGGCTGTGCTCGTCGCCAGTGGCGCTGTGTAGCCGTCGCGCCACCACCACGGCCTCGGGCTTCGCCTCGCGGCCGGTGCTGACGATCGGCAGGCCGGCGATGACGCGCAGGGCCTGCTCGTCGCGCGTCATCAGCCCCGACCACCAGGGCGGCGCCTCGCCGCCGACGGGCCAGGGCACGACGCCCAGGCTGGCGCGTCCGTCCATCACCATGCGCACGGTCGCCAGCGGCGTGCCGCCGGGCAGCAGCCGCGCAACGCTGCCGTAATAGTCGCGGGCGAGGTCGCGCAGCGCCGTCTCGCCGTTCTCCACCTCGCTGGCCACGGCGATGGTGATCTCCGCCTGGATGGCGGTCGAGCCGGCGATGATCTCGCGCCAGATGCGCACCATGCCGAGCAGCGGGAAGGCGCCCTCGTGCCGCTCGACCAGGCGGCGCACGATCGCCATCTCCCGGTCCATGCGCACCGGCAGGCCGGTCCCCTTCTTCGCGCCGGCGATCTGCTCGACGATGCGGGCGCGCTGCATCAGCAGTTCGTGCATCTCGTCGTCGACCCGGTCGATGGCGGTGCGCAGCTTGTCGAGTGTCGCGGGATCGTCTGACATGATCGAAATCGTTCGGGGTTCCGGCCGGGGCTCCTGGCAGGGCGCCGGGCCGGGTCGGGCGAGGCGGTGTAGCAATACGTAAGCGGTCGTCCAAAATCAAAAGAAACGTCGGCATGCCGGCATGACGAGCGGTCATGTGCCGGACCGCCATCTTGCTCCGCCGCGCCGACAGCCCCAGATGGTTGCATCACCAGATGGTTGCATCAATTGACATCGGCGCGCCGCCCGGCGCATTGATGCCGTCCATCCGACACGCCGCCGCGCGAACACGAGCTTCGAAGCAGCCCATGGGCGCCAACCCGCTCCTGACCACACACAGCCGGGACATCCTCGATTCCCTGCCCGGCCACCGCGTGACGCTGGCGACGGACGCACCGATGGCGCTCGACAGCGGCGCCACGCTGGGCCCGATCCGGGTCGCCTATCAGACCTACGGCACGCTGAACGCCGAGCGCTCCAACGCCATCCTGATCTCCCACGCGCTGACCGGCGACCAGTTCGTCGCCGAGCAGCATCCGATCACCGGCAAGGCCGGCTGGTGGTCGATGGTCGTCGGCCCGGGCAAGGTGATCGACACCGACCGCTACTTCGTGATCTGCGCCAACGTGCTGGGCGGCTGCATGGGATCGACTGGGCCGCTCGACGTCGATCCGGCGACCGGCCGGCGCTACGACCTCGACTTCCCGGTCATCACCATCGGCGACATGGTGCGCGCGCAGAGCCTGCTGATCGACCGGCTCGGCATCGCGCAGCTGTTCTGCGTCATCGGCGGTTCGATGGGCGGCATGCAGGTGCTGCAGTGGGCGACCGACTTTCCGGACCGGGTGTTCGGCGCCGTGCCGATCGCCACGGCGGCCCGCCACTCCGCCCAGAACATAGCCTTCCACGAGGTCGGCCGCCAGGCCATCATGGCCGACCCGCACTGGCATGGCGGCCGCTACACCGACCACGAGGTGAAGCCGACGCGCGGCCTGTCGGTTGCCCGCATGGCGGCGCACGTCACCTATCTGTCGGAGGCCGCGCTGCACCGCAAGTTCGGCCGCTCGCTGCAGGACCGCGACGCCGTCTCCTACGGCTTCGACGCCGACTTCCAGGTGGAGAGCTATCTGCGCCACCAGGGCATCAGCTTCGTCGACCGCTTCGACGCAAACAGCTATCTCTACATCACCCGGGCCATGGACTATTTCGACCTGGGCCGGGACCATGCGGGGCAGCTGGCCACCGCCTTCCGCAACTCGCCGGTGCGCTTCTGCGTCGTCTCCTTCTCCTCCGACTGGCTGTTTCCGACCGCGGAGAGCCGGGAACTGGTGCGCGCGCTCAATGCCGTGGCCGCCAATGTCAGCTTCGTGGAGATCGACAGCGACAAGGGCCACGACGCCTTCCTGCTCGACGAGCCGGAGTTCCACCGCGTGCTCGACGGCTTCCTCGACGGCCTCGCCGAGCGGCGCGGCCTGCCGCTCCGGGGCCAGGGCTGATGCCGCTCGACACCGCCCGCCCGACCACGCCGCTCAGGCCCGATCTCAGGCGCATCGCCGACATGATCGCGCCCGACTGCCGGGTGCTCGACATCGGCTGCGAGGACGGGGCGCTGCTCAACTATCTCTGGCACGAGAAGAACGTCGACGGCCGCGGCATCGAGCTGTCGCCAGACGGCGTGCGCGACTGCGTGGCGCGCGGCCTCTCGGTGGTGCAGGGCGACGCCGACACCGATCTCGACGGCTATCCCGAAAAGTCCTTCACCTACGCCGTGCTGAGCCAGACGATCCAGGCCACCCGCGATCCCAAGGGCGTGCTGGCCAACCTGGTGCGCATCGGCGAATGGGCCATCGTCAGCCTGCCCAACTTCGCCTATTGGCGCATGCGCCTCGGCCTGCTGCTGCGCGGCCGCATGCCGGTGACCAAGACCCTGACCTACCAGTGGTACGACACGCCCAACATCCATTTCTGCACCATCCGGGACTTCGTCGGCCTGGCCGAGGAGCTGGAGATCACCGTGGACCGGGCGATGATCCTGCGCCGCTCCGGCCGGATCGCCGACATGCCGATCGGCACCTGGGCCAACTGGGTGGGCGAACACGCGATATTCCTCTTGCGCAAAGGTTGACGCCGGCGGCGCATGCCGACACTTTCGCCGCCTCGATCCCGCGAAACAGATGCCTGCACGGCAGGAGCCCGGCCTTGACCCACAACGAAATCGCCCGCCTGCAGACCTATCTGCGCACGCTGTTCTCCAACCCCCGGCTGCGCGTCGTCGGCCGCAAGGGCAAGGACGATTCGGCCGAGGTGATGATCGAGGACGAGTTCATCGGCGTGATCTTCAAGGACGAGGAGGACGAGGACCTGTCCTACGCCTTCCAGATGGCGATCCTGGACATCGACCTGCCCGACTGAGCCGCCCGGATGGTTTTATCCCTTTGATTTTTCGTGTCATTCCCGCGAAAGCGAGAATCCAGGCCCGGCGGTGCAAGCGGCACCGTCGCCTGGATCCCCGATCAAGTCGGGGATGACAAAAAGGGGGTGATTAGGCACCCAGCCGCAGCGCTGCTGAACTGCCATAAGGCCCTGATAAACATCAACGTCTCCTTGTCATTCCCGCGAAAGCGGGAATCCAGGCCGGCGGTGCAACCAGTACCGACCCTGGATCCCCGATCAAGTCGGGGACGACATCGAGGGAGTGACCCCCGATCAAGTCGGGGACGACATAGAGGGAGTGATCCCCGATCAAGCCCGGTACGACATAGAGGGGGTGACCCCAACTCCCTGCCGGCCGTTCCGCGCCACCGCGCCGCCGGGGACCGGCACCAGCAGCGGCCGGCGCGCCGGCTGGCGCTTGCCGGTGACGCCCTGGTACATCTGCTTCGACGCCTCGACCATGACGACGCCGGCGAAGCGTGGGAACCAGCGGCGGCCGATGCGTTCCCAGGCCGGGGCGGTGCGCATCAGGAAGCGTGAGCGGATCGGCGGCAGGTAGACCGCCCGCTCCACCCGCTCCGGCACGAAGGAATGGTCGCGCAGCAGGCGCTGAAGCTGCACCGCCGAATAGGGATGGCCATGTCCGAAGGGTGTTCGGTCGCTGCGCGCCCAGATGCCGCGCCGGCTCGGCGCCACCACGATCAGCCGGCCGCCGGGGGCCAGCACCCGCCAGCAGTCGCGCAGCAGCCCGCGCCAGCTCTCCGTCACCTCCAGCGCGTGCACCACCAGAAGGCGGTCGATCATGTTGTCCTGGAAGGGCAGCGCCGCCTCGTCGACCAGCGCCACCCGGCCGCCCTCGCGGCCCGGCCAGTGGATCACGCCCTGGCGGGCCGGCATCAGCGCCAGTACGCGCTCGGCCTCCTCCATGAAGGGCCGCAGATAGGGCACGGCATAGCCCAGGCCGACGACGATCTGGCCGCGCGTGTCGGGCCACAGCTCGCGCACGCGCCGACGGATCATCCGCTGGGCGATGTGGCCGAGCGGATGGTTGTAGAATTGGCGCAGGTCGATCACATCACTATACATGGGCACCAACATAACAGGCCGGGCGCGGCTTTGGCACACGTCCGGACAAGGGACCGAGTACGGGAGAACCCGATGAGCACGCTGACCGTCGACCTGATTCCCGCCTTCAAGGACAACTACATCTACCTTCTGCGCGCCGGCGGGAAGGTGGGGGTGGTCGACCCTGGCGACGCCGGACCGGTCACCGCCTATCTGGAAAAGCACGGCCTCGGCCTGGACACCATCTTCCTCACCCATCACCACGCCGACCACATCGGCGGCGCGGGGGAGCTCAAGCGGCGCTTCGGCGCCCACGTCATCGGGCCGGCCGCCGATCGCCACCGCATTCCCGACATGGACGAGACGGTGGGCGAAGGCGCTGCGGTCGCGCTCGGCGGGGTCGAGGCGTCGGTCCACGAGGTGCCGGGCCATACCTCCGGCCACATCGCCTTCCACTTCGCGGACCCCGGCATCCTGTTCAGCGGCGACACGCTGTTCTCCATCGGCTGCGGCCGGCTGTTCGAGGGCACGCCGGCCGACATGTGGCGCTCCTTGCGCAAGCTGCGCGACCTGCCGGACGACACGGCGGTCTATTGCGGCCACGAATACACCCAGTCCAACGCCCGCTTCGCCCGCGCCATCGATCCCGACAACGCCGCGCTCGCCAGACGGGCCGAGGAGATCGACCGCCAGCGCGACGAGGGTCGGCCGACGATCCCGGCCCGGCTGGGCGAGGAGAAGGCCGCCAACCCGTTCCTGCGCGCCGACCAGCCCGACCTGGCCCAGGCGCTCGGCATGACCGGTGCCGATCCCGTCGCCGTCTTCGCCGAGGTGCGCGCCCGCAAGGACGCCGCCTGATCCCACGCCGGCGCGCCGCCGGCGGTACCGCGCCCAGCCTTCGATCCTTTGGGAAAATCGCCCATGACCCGACTCAGCGCCGCTGAGATCATCCGCCTGCTCGACCTCCGGCCGCATCCGGAGGGCGGGCATTTCGCCGAGACCTGGCGGCACCGGCCCGAGACCGGCGAGCGGGGCAGCGGCACGGCGATCTACTACCTGCTGCAGGCGGGCGAGTACTCCCACTGGCACCGGGTCGACGCGACGGAGATCTGGCACTGGTATGCCGGCGCGCCCCTGGTGCTGACGCTCTCGGAAAACGGCCACGACGCCACTGCCCTGCACCTCGGACCCGATCTCTCTGCCCGCCAGCGGCCCCAGCTCGTGGTGCCGGCCCATGCCTGGCAGACGGCGGAAAGCCTGGGCGCCTGGACGCTGGTCGGCTGCACTGTCTCGCCCGCCTTCGACTTCACCGGCTTCGAGCTGGCGCCGGCCGACTGGCGCCCGCAGCCACGATGACCGTCTCCGGAGCGCCCCAGGGCCGCATCGCGCTCGGCATATTGTTCGCCGTGGCGGCGTTCTTCTGCTTCGCCACGGCCGACAACTCGATCAAGTGGATCTCCGGCGAGCACCACCCGATCCAGTCGCTGTTCATCAACGTCTTCTTCGCCTATGTGCCGGTGCTGGGCTTCATTCTGGCGACCGAGGGGCGCATCCGGCTGAAGCCGCGCTTCCCGCTGCTGACCCCGCTGCGCGGCGCGGCGGTGACGGTCAGCGCCATGTGCATCGTCACCGCCATCAGCACCATGCCGACGGCGGACGCCTATGCGCTGCTGTTCTCCATGCCACTGTGGGTGACGATCCTGGCCGGTCCGCTGCTCGGCGAGCGGGTCGGCATCATGCGCTGGTCGGCGGTGCTGGTGGGCTTCATCGGCGTGCTGGCGATCCTGCGCCCCGGCTTCGCCGATGTCGGCTGGGGCCACGGGCTGGCGCTGCTGGCCGCGCTGGCCTTCGCCTGCGGCGTGCTGATCACCAGGCGCGTCGGCAACGAGGAAGGGACCGCACCGCTGCTGGTCTGGCTGCTCGTCAGCACGCAGGTGATCTGCCTGCCCTTCGTCATCGCGCTCTGGGAGATGCCGGACTGGCACGCTCTCGCCTTCATGGCGATCTCCGGTGTCGCCGCCGGCTTCGCGCAGATCTTCGTGGTGCTGGCCTATCGCCAGGCGCCGGCGGTGGTGGTCTCCCCCTTCATCTATACCCAGCTGATCTGGGGCGCGATCTACGGCCTCATCCTGTTCGGCGAGACGCCCGGCTGGCCGGTGATCGCCGGCGCCGCGGTGGTGGTGGCGAGCGGCCTGTTCATCCTCTACCGGGAGACCCGCGCCGGCGCTTGATGGGCGCTGCCCGCCTTCGGGCCGCGGCGCAGCACTTCCTGCCCCGCCAGGGCGGCGCCGCCGACGATCAGCACGCAGGCCAGCACCACGTTGAGGTCGAGCACGCCGAAGCCGAAGGCGACCAGCAGGATGGTGGAGAACAGCGGCGCGCCGTAGGCGAAGGCGCCGAGCGCCTGGATGTTGCCGTGCTTGACGCCATGGTCCCAGGTGTAGAAGGCGGAGCCGACCGGCCCGAGGCCGAGGGCCAGCACCCCCAGCCAGCCCCAGCCCACCGGCGCCACCGTGGTCTCGAAGGCGAGATGGCAGGCGAGCGCCAGCAGCGCGGTGACGCCGCAGAAGCCGCCCACGGCGTCGGTCGGCACGTTGCCGACACGGCGACTGGCGACGGAATAGCTGGACCAGATCAACGCCGAGCCGATCGCCGCCGCGTAGCCGGCCAGGTGATCGAACGAGATGTCGAAGCCGTGCCGGCCGATCAGCAGCACGGCGCCCACGAGGCCGAGAAGCACGCCGACGAGGTGGAACCAGCGCAGACGCTCGCCCGGCAGCAGGGCCGAGAACACGACGATCAACAGCGGCCAGGAATAGTTGATCAGGTTCGCCTCGACCACCGGGGCGTTCTGCAGCGCCACGAAGTAGAGCAGGTGGAAGCCGAACAGGCCGCCCACGCCCAGCACCCAGACCGGCCAGGACTGGCGCATGGCGCTGAACGGGCTGCGGCCATGCGCGGCCGGCCAGGCGAGCCCCAGCAGGAAGGCGATGGCGAAGCCCATGGCGACCAGCTGGAAGGGCGGGATCGGCCCGGCCATGATGGTGAACAGGGCCAGCGTCGCCCAGTTCAGCACGGAGGTGCCGCCGATCAGCGTGGCGCGGCGGGTGGCGACATCGGTCATGGCGCGCTCATAACGCGAACAGGCGCGTGACGAAAGCCCGGGTCGGGGCGTCGTCCACCATCATGCCGGCGGCGACGGAGAAGTGACCCTGGCGCCGGATGGTCACGTTCTCCGGCGGCACCCGCCAGCGCTCCACCAGCGCCCTGCCGCCGGCATAGGGCGTGACTTCGTCCTCGGAGCCGAGCAGGGCGAAGATGTTCGCCCGGTCCATCACCGGATCGCCGATGCCCTGGCTGGCGCGGCCCCATTCCGCCAGGCTCTCGGTCGTCCAGCCGGCCTTGGCCAGCGCCCGGTCGAGGCGGAAGGCGCGGCCGAAGGCACCCGACATGCCGATCTCGTCGATGCGCTCGGCGGTGGCGACCAGGAAGGCGGCGTCGGGACGGCTGTCCGCCGGCCAGTTGCGCGACATGGTTGAGACGAGCTGGACGACGAAGCTGCCCAGGCTGATGCCCATCACGCCCACCGGTCCGGCCGCGTCCTGGCGGCACCACTGAACCAGGCGCCCGACCTCCGGCCCGTGGGCGCGGAAATAGTCGATCGCCCCGCGCGGCGCCGTGGCGACGACCGGCTCGCCGCCATAGAGGCCGGCTGGCCGCCGGCGGCCATGCCACGGCCCCTCGGGCATGACCACCCGGATGCCGGCACGCACCAGCAGCTCGACGTCGCGCAGCGGCAGGCGCCACTGCTCCAGCTCCATGCAGATGCCGTGCAGCAGGATCACCGTCGGCCCGTCGCGGAAGCCCTCGGGCACGAAGACCCGCGCCGTAGAGGGCTGCCGGCCGAGACCGCCGATGCCCGGTGTGGCCGGCACGCGCAGCCAGAACTCCCGACCCAGGCTCGACCTGAGGGAGTTGCTGGCGACCACCGGCCCCGACTCGCGCCACGGGAAGGCGGCCTCCGGCTCGCGCAGTATGAAGCCGAGCTCGTCCAGCATCCGCTCCCGGTCGGGGATCGCCCAGCGGCAGGGCTCGATGCCGTGTCGGCTGGCGATCCAGGCATACCAGAGGCGGTGCATGGTCAGGTTGTGCGCAAGGCTCCAGCGCGTCGCCTCGACCTCGGCGGCGCGGGCCGACGCCCGATCGTCGGCGTCCTGGACCGTGCCGAACAGCTCCTCCGCCCAGTCGGCCTCCGCCGCGGCCAGCGCGCGGGCGGCCGACGCCGTGGCGCGCAGCCGGCCCATCAGCAGGCCGCCCGGACGCACCGCGCCGCGCCGCGCCTCGACGTTGTCGAGAAAGACGCCTTTGTCCCCGTCGGCGAGGATGGCGGCGGCCCAGACCCGGCTCATCGGCAGCCAGCTTGAGGCGAGGAAGCCGATCGTCACCTGGTCGAGCCAGGGCCGCGCCACCAGCCGGCCGAGCGGACCCTTCAGCAGCGCGCCGAAATCGCGCGGATGCTCGAGCGTCGCCGCGCCGCTCACCGCGCGTTCTCCCGCCACCAGCGCTCGGCCTTGGCGATCAGCGCGCGGGCCGGCTGCCAGGTGACCAGGTCGAGCGCCTCCTCAACCGCGGCCCAGCGCGCCTCGGTGACGTCGTCCGCCGCCACCGGCATGCCCGACCGCCAGACGGCGATCACGTCGATGATGGTGTAGTGAAAGGCGACCCGGCCGGCCACGCCATCAACGATGTTGTCGACGACGCCGAGCACGTCGAGCGGCTCGATCTCCACGCCCGTCTCCTCGCGGGTCTCGCGGACCGCGGCCTCGGCGACGGTCTCCGCCCACTCCTGGCGGCCGCCGGGAAAGCTCCACTGGCCCTGGGCCGGCGGCTTGCCACGCCGGACGAGCAGAAGGCGCGGTCCGGCGGCGTCGGGCTTGACCACCACCGCGCCCACGCCGACGACCGGCCGTCTGGAGGTATCGCGCGACATCTGCTTTGGCATGCACCGGCCACCGGCGGGGCGCAAGGGAAAGATCGCGCCGGCGCCATTGCGCCGCCGCGGCGTTGCGGCAACCTTGTAGGCATGAGCACCGAACTCCTGTCCGCGGACTCCGAATCGCCCGATCCCGTGCCCCCCGATCCCGTGCCCCCGGGCGCCGACGCCGACGCGTACGTGTCGCGCCAGGCCCGGCTCCTGCGCCGCAATCGCCGGCTGGCGACCGGCATGCTGCTGGCGGCCGCCGCGATCTTCCTCGCCGCCAGCCTGCCGGGCGGCCCGCCGGGCTTCTGGCGCGGGCTGCTGATCGCCGCCGCCGAGGCCTCGATCATCGGCGCGCTGGCCGACTGGTTCGCCATCACCGCCCTGTTCCGCCGCCCGCTCGGCCTGCCGATTCCGCACACGGCCATCGTGCCCCGGCGCAAGGACCGCATCGCCGAGGGCATCGGGGGCTTCATCGCCTCGCATTTCCTCGATCCCGACCTGGTCAGCCGGCGCCTCGCCGCCGGCGGCAGCGCGGGCCGCCTCGGCCGCTTCCTCGCCGATGGCACGCGCCGGCGCCGCCTGGCCCGACAACTGCGCCAGTCGCTGCGACCGTTCCTGGGCGGCCTGGAGGCGCCGCAGACGCGGGCGATCTTCATCGACGCCACGGCGGAGAAGCTGCGCGAAACCGCCGTGGCGCCGCTCGTCGCCCGCGCCATGCGGCAGATCCTGGAAGGCAACCACCACGCGCCGGCGATCACCCGCCTGGTGGCGGCCGGGCGGCGCTATCTCGACACCCATGAGGCGGAGATCGCCGAGGCGGTGGAGCAGCGCACCGCCTGGTGGGTGCCCCGGCTGGTCGACCGGCGGATGGCGCGCTCGATCGCCAAGGCGCTCCGGGAACTGCTCGACGAGCTCGCCTCGCCCGGCAGTCTGGCCCGTGCCCGCCTGGAGGAGGCCCTGCGCCGGGTCGCCCACGACATCGATCACCGGCCGCAGACCCGCGCGGCGGTGGAGGCCGGCAAGAACCGGCTGCTCGACCAGCCGGACCTCCGGCTCGTCTTCGGCGATCTCTGGGACGTGCTGCAGCGCAGCCTGGTCGAGGACGTCGAGTCCGAGCCGTCGCGGCTGGAGGACGGCATCGAGAGCGCGCTGGCCGGCTTCGCAGAGCGCCTTGCCGCCGACGAGCGCCTGCGCGGCGAGATCGACCGCGCCATCGCCGCCCTCGCCGGCCAGATCGTCGCGCCCTGGCGGGAAAGCGCGGGCCGCTTCGTCACCGACGTGGTGAAGGCCTGGGACACCAGGACCGTGGTCGATCGGCTGGAGCTGGCGCTGGGGGCCGACCTGCAATATGTGCGCATGTCGGGCACCGTGGTCGCGGCGGTGATCGGCAGCGCCCTCTACCTGCTCACCGTCGTCCTCGACTGAGCGGAACCGGCCCGAGGGACGTCGCCGATTGATGGGAGACAATTCCGCCGTGGCGCCCGGCGACGAACTGCCTTACCGCTCCGCCCCATGATCGCCGAGACCTCCACGACGCGGCCGCACTCCTGGCTCGACCTCTACCGGGACGGCAAGGCCTTCATCACCATCGCCCTGCAGGTCGCCGTGGTGATCCACGCCTCGTCCACCTTCCTCGTCGCCACCATCCTGCCCAGCGCCGTGGCGGAGATGGGCGGCCTCGCCTACATGAACTGGACATCGACCGGCTATCTGGCCGGCTCGATCCTGGGCTCCGCCACCGGCGGCTGGATGAAAAGCCGGGTCGGCGGCCGCGCCGCCTTCAGCCTGGCGGCCGCCGCCTTCGCCGCCGGCTGCCTGGTCGCCGCGGCGTCGCCCAGCATGGACGTGCTGATCGGCGGCCGCGTGCTGCAGGGCATCTCCGGCGGGCTGTGGATCGCCACGGTCTACGCCGTCCTGCGCGAGGTCTATCCGCGCGAGATCTGGGCCCGCAGCCTGGCCGGCCTGTCGGCGATGTGGGGCATCGCCGCCTTCGTCGGTCCGGCGATCGGCGGCGTCTTCGCGGAATTCGGCCTGTGGCGGTGGTCGTTCGTGGCCGTGGCGCCGATCGCGCTCGTCACCGTCCTGCTGGCGGCAAGCCGCCTGCCGCGCCAGCCGCCCGGACGCACGGCCTCGGCCACGCCCTGGCTGTCGCTCTGCCTCGTCATCCTCGCCATCGCCGCGGGCAGCGTCGCCTCGCTGGCGACCGACTGGCGCTGGTCGGTCGCCATGATGCTGGTGGCGGGGCTGTCCTTCTGGCTCGCCGCCCGGCCTTGGGGCCGGGCGCGGCTGCTGCCCTCGCGCGGCTTCGCCAACGCCTCGACCGTCGGGCCCGGCCTGTTGACCGTCTTCGGCCTGATGATCGGCAGCAATCTCTACGGCCTCTACATCCCCTATTTCCTGCAGCGGCTGCACGGCTACTCGCCGCTCGGCGCTGGCTATGTCGACGCGCTGGAGGGTCTGGCCTGGACCGGTGCCGCCCTGGCCACCGCCTGGATCGCCGGCCGGCGGCAGGACCGGGTGATGGCCATCGGCCCGCTGATCGCCGTCGCCGGCATGGTGCTGGGGGTCTTCATCATCGCCGGCGGGCCGCTCTGGCTGACGCCGCTGCCGGGCATCCTGCTGGGGGCCGGCATCGGCCTCGCCTGGGCGCCGCTCGGCCAGCGCATCATGGCCTCGCCCCGCCCGGGGGAGGAGGACGTGACCGCCGGCTCCATCGCCAGTCTGCAGGCGATCGGCGGCGCCACGGGCGCCATCCTCGCCGGTCTCGGCACCACGGCGGCCGGCATGACCACGCCCGAGGCGCCCACGCCCGTCGTCTCCGCGGCCGCCCAGTCGGCTTTCCTGTTCTGCCTCGCGGGGCCGCTGCTGGCGGCGGTGATGGCGGAGGTCTGCCGGCGCCGCAGCCGGGGCGTCATGCAGGACGACTGAGCCGCCCCTGCGATCCCCGGAAGCGTCCGACGGGCCGGGCGGTCAGTACATGTGCTGGCCGCCGTTGATCGACAGGGTCGAGCCGGTGATGAAGCCGCCGTCGTCGGAGACCAGGAAGATCACGCCGCGGGCGATCTCCTCGGCATGGCCCAGGCGGCCGACCGGAATGCGCGCGACGATCTTCTCCAGCACGTTGGGCGGCACGGCGCGCACCATGTCGGTGTCGATATAGCCGGGCGCGATGGCGTTGACTGTGATGCCCTTGGGCGCGCCCTCCTGGGCCAGCGCCTTGGTGAAGCCGTGAATGCCCGACTTCGCGGCGGCGTAGTTGACCTGGCCGTACTGGCCGGCCTGGCCGTTGATCGAGCCGATGTTGACGATGCGCCCGAAGCTGCGCTCGCGCATGCCGTCGATCACCGCCCGGCACATGTTGAAGCAGGAGCCGAGATTGGTGTCGATCACCGCCTGCCACTGGTCGTGGCTCATGCGGTGCATGGTGCCGTCGCGGGTGATGCCGGCATTGTTCACCAGCACCTCGACCGGGCCCAGCTCCTCGCCGATCCTGCCGATCACCGACTGGCAGGCGTCGAAATCGCTGACGTCGCATTTGTAGACGGCGATGCCGGTCGCCTCCTTGAACTTGGCGGCGGCCTCGTCATTGCCGCCATAGACGGCGGCGACGGTGTAGCCCTCGTTCTTCAGTCCAACCGAAATCGCCTCGCCGATACCGCGTGTACCGCCGGTGACAACCGCAACGCGTCCCATGTCATGCCTCCCAGGTTCTGTTCAAACGGCGGGGCGGCCTTGACGCGGCGCCCCTTGATTGTCGGCGGCCGGCTCTCGTCGACCGGCCGCCGCTCCTCATTACGCGCACTCAGTCGCGCTCGACGCAGAGCGCGATGCCCATGCCGCCGCCGATGCACAGCGTCGCCAGCCCCTTCTTGGCGTCGCGACGCTGCATCTCGTGCAGCAGCGTGATCAGCACCCGGCAGCCCGAGGCGCCGATCGGATGGCCGAGCGCAATGGCGCCGCCGTTGACATTGACGCGGTCCGGGTCCCAGGCGAGGTCCTTGTTGACCGCGCAGGCCTGGGCGGCGAAGGCCTCGTTGGCCTCGATCAGGTCGAGATCGTCGATCGACCAGCCCGCCTTCTCCAGCGCCTTGCGGCTGGCCGGGATCGGGCCCGAGCCCATGACCGCCGGGTCGACGCCGGCCGTCGCCCAGGAGGCGATGCGGGCGAGCGGCCGGATGCCGCGCCTGGCGGCGTTGTCGACGCTCATCAGCACCACGGCCGCACCGCCATCGTTGATGCCCGAGGCGTTGCCGGCGGTCACCGTGCCGTCCTTGCTGAAGGCCGGCCGCAGCTTGGCCAGCGCTTCGGCCGAGGCGTCGCCGCGGATATACTCGTCGGTGTCGAAGACGATATCGCCCTTGCGGGTCTGGATCGTCACCGGCGTGATCTCGTCCTTGAAGCGGCCGGCCTCGCGCGCCGCAGCCGCCTTCTTCTGGCTGGCCAGGGCGAAGGCGTCCTGGTCGTCGCGGGTGATCTGCCACTGCTGGGCCACGTTCTCCGCCGTGTTGCCCATGTGATAGCCGTTGAAGGCGTCCCACAGGCCATCCTTGATCATGGTGTCGATCATCCTGGCGTCGCCCATCTTCACCCCGGCGCGCAGCTGCATGCAGTGGGGCGAGTTGGTCATGCTCTCCTGGCCGCCGGCAACGACGATGGCGTTGTCGCCCGTCTGGATGCCCTGCGCGCCCATGGCGACGCTGCGCAGGCCCGAGCCGCAGACCTGATTGATGGTCAGCGCCGTGCGCTCCTTCGGCACGCCGGCGGCGATCGCCGTCTGGCGCGCCGGATTCATGCCGGCGCCGGCGGTCAGCACCTGGCCCAGCACCACTTCGTCCACTTCCTCGGCGGCGACACCGGCACGCTCCAGGGCCGCCTTCACGGCCACCGTGCCGATCTCCGAGGCGCTGAGGGGGGCGAGCGTGCCGTTGAACGCGCCGATCGGGGTTCGGGCGGCGCCGGCGATAACGATGTCTGTCATGGTTGACTGGTCTCCTTGGGCTTCGGTCTGGGGCATAGATGGCGATGTTCCAGCACCGGTCCAGACCCCGCTTGGGCGGATGCTCCCCTGACTCCCCGCCCTGTTACCGGTCCTCTCCACCGGTCCTCTTTCCATCGAACGATATCAGGCGCGGGCGGGGATACAACCACCCACACCATCACCCGGCGAGCCAGGCGGCCAGTTTCGGCCAGACCTCGCGCCGGCCGCGCGCGGAGACAACCATGCCGATATGGCCGAGCGGCGGTGTCGCCACCTCGGCACCCGGCATCGCCACGGCCAGCGCCCGGGCGGACTCCGGCGGCACGATGCGGTCGTTGGCCGGGATCAGGTGCAGGGACGGCAGGTCGAGCGCCGCCGGATCCACCACCTCCCCCGCGACACGCCATTGGCGCCGCGCCGTCCGGTTTTCGCCGTACCAGCCGACAAGGCATTCCTCCGCCACCCGCGCCGGCAGGGCGACACCGTCGTTCAGCCAGTCCTCCAGGGCGACGAAGGCCTCGACGCGCGGGTCGTCCGCCGCCATGCCGGCGAGCCGGCTGAACTTGTCGAGCGCCAGGAAGGGGTCGAGGCTGGCGAACAGCATCTGGATGGCGTCGACCGGCAGCTCCCCCAGGAGGGCGATGCCCGGCTGCCAGAGCCGGTAGGCGGCGGCGAGGCGTTGCGCCTCGGCGGGCGAATGCGCGTGGAAGTCCCAGGGCGTGGCCAGCAGCGCCAGAGCCGCCACCCGGTCAGGCCGCCTGACCGCCAGCGCCGTGGCGAGCAAGCCGCCCATGCAATAGCCCACCACCTTCACCGGACCGCCGGCCAGGCAGGTCGCGGCGTCCAGCGCCCGTTCCAGGCGTCCGGCGATCATCTCGGTCAGGCCGAAGCCGCGCGCCAGGGGGTCGGGGGCACCCCAGTCGACGATCAGCGGACGGATGCCCTGGCCGGTCAGCCAGCGCGCCAGGCTGTTATCCCGGGCCAGGTCGAGCACGTACCAGCGGTTGACCAGGGACGGCACGAAAAGCACCGGCAGGCCGTCCCCGCCATAGTCGAGCAACCTCGTCGCGCCGTCGTCCAGGATCGACGGCGGGTCGGCTAGGTCGCGGCGATAGGGGTGGTCGCGATAGCGTTTCAGACCGGCCAGGAAGCGGTCCGACCGGCGGGCGATCTCACGATCGAGGGCGCCGGCCAGTGCCGCCTGGTCGCAGGCCGCCGCCCGCGCGCTCAAGTCGCTCCAGGGCGGCGGCAATGCCGTCCAGACGGCGCTCGACATCGGCAAGGCGACGCGCGACGTCCCCCAGAGCATCGCTGCCAGGGACAGGTGCATCGGCAGCGGGCGCGGTCCCAGCCGGCCTGTCTCCTTGGTCTCGACCGCGTGCGCCGTCATGGCTCGTCATTGCTGCGGAAAACGGGAACGGACCCGGGAAGGGTGCCCCGATTGCCGTCCACGGCGCAAGCCACCAGGGCGCGCCGGCCGGGCCGGCGACACCCGGAATCTCCGTAAAGCCCGGCGCGCCCGGCATGTTCGGGCCTTCCGGCGGGGCGCCGGCCGCCGTCCAGGCCTGCAGCATCCGCAGCGCCGGGGTGAGCGCCGCCGCGGGCTCGCCGCCGGTCAGCATGGATGTCAGCTGGCGCTGCCAGAGGTCGAGATAGTCCCGGGCCACGCCGTCGGCCGTATCCTCCGCCCCGGGCTCGGCCCCAGTCTCAGCCCCGGTCTCGGCCCCAGTGCCGGCCTCAGTCTTGGGCTGGTTCTCGGGCGCCGTCTCGCCGGCATCTCCGGCCGCCGCGGCCTCGGTCCGCCCGGCCTTGGTCTTGCGCGGCCGCGCGGTCCTGGACTGGGTGCCGCGTCGGGCCGTGGACTTCTTCGCCTTTTCGGACATGGCTCTGGTTCCCCCAGGTCGGCAGGGCCGGATGCAGGCGCGCGGCCTTGCCGCCCGCCGCACGGCCGCTTGCCGAACGGTCCCTTGCTGCACTGCGGCTTGTGCGCTGCACCGTAGTGCTTGCGTCATCCCCGGCACGAGGAGTACCACTGTAATGGCACCCTTCAAAGGGCTGGAAAAGCGGCGCATTCGCCGATCGGCCCACGGTAGAGGATGAAGCCTGATGGCGCGATCCAGTGCGACGGGATCCACTCGCGAAGCCGCCGGTGAGGAGGCCGCCAGGGAGCCCATCAAGATCAAGAAATACGCCAACCGGCGCCTCTACAACACGGCGACGTCGAGCTATGTGACGCTCGACCACCTGTGCCGGATGGTCAAGGAGGGCGAGGAATTCGTCGTCGTCGACGCCAAGTCGGGCGAGGACCTGACCCGTTCGGTCCTCACCCAGATCATCGTCGAGGAGGAGGCCAAGGGCGAGAACCTGTTGCCGATCAACTTCCTGCGCCAGCTGATCAGCCTCTACGGCTCGAACATGGAGCTCCTGGTGCCCAATTACCTGGAGTACTCCATGCGCGCCTTCTCCGAGAACCAGGACCGGCTGCGCGACTATTTCCAGTCCACCATGGGCGGCATGTTCCCGTTCTCCGCGCTGGAGCAGATCGGCAAGCAGAACATGGCCATGTTCGAGAAGGCGATGCAGATGTTCACCCCCATCGGCCAGCCGCCGACCGCGGGCGCCGCCCCGTCGGGGGCCGGCTCGGGCGAGGAGGACCTGAAGGCGTTGCAGGAGCGCCTCGACCAGCTGCAGGCCCAGCTGCGGGCGATGAAGGGCAAGGGCTGAGCATAGCCCCCGTCCCGCGACCCGACCCCGCGCCTTCTTCCGCGCGACCACCAGCCGACACGCCCCCCGATGTCCCTCGACCTGCTGCTCGTCTTCATTCCGGCCGCCTTCGCGCTCAACGTCGCGCCGGGGCCGAACAATCTGCTGGCGCTGTCGAACGGGGTGCGTTTCGGCTTCGGGCCCGCCTTCCTCGGCGGCATGGGCCGGATGGCCAGCTTCGCGGCGATGATCGCGCTGACCGTGGTCGGGCTGGGGGCGCTGCTGGCCGCCTCGTCCACCGCCTTCCTGGTCATCAAATGGGTCGGGGCGGCCTATCTCGTCTTCCTCGGCGTGCGGCTCTGGCTGACGCGGCATGACGGGCTGGACGGCGTGGAGGCCGGCATCGTCCGGCCCCGGATCGGCCAGCTGGCGCGCCAGGACGCGGCGATCGCGGCCAGCAACCCCAAGGCGATCCTGATCTTCACCGCCTTCTTCCCGCAATTCCTGGTGACCAGCGAGCCGGCCTGGCCGCAGCTGGCGACCATGGGCGCGGTGTTCCTGGCGCTGGAGGTGGTGGCGGTGCTGCTCTACGCGCTGGGCGGCCGCCAGGCGGCCTGGCTGTTCCGCCGGCCGACCGCCAGGCGCTGGTTCAACCGCGGCTGCGGCACGGCGCTGATCGGCGCCGGCGCGGCGCTGGCCCTGGCCCGGCGCGGGTAGGCGAGGCCGCCTATTCCTCCGGCCCGCCCATGCGTTCCTGGACGTAGTTCTGCACGCCGACCGTCTCGATCAGGCCGAGCTGGGCCTCCAGCCAGTCGATATGCTCCTCGGTCTCGTCGAGGATCTTCACCAGGATCTGGCGCGAGACGTAGTCCTGCGCCTTCTCGCAGGCGACGATCGCGGTCTTCAGGCAGCCCTGGTTGTTGGTCTCGGCCGCCATGTCGGCCTTGAAGATCTCCGGCACCGACTCGCCGATGTGGAGGCGGCCGAGGTCCTGCAGATTGGGCAGGCCGTCGAGCATCAGGATGCGCTCGATCAGGTAGTCGGCATGCTTCATCTCGCCGATCGACTCGTCGTACTCATGCTCGGCCAGCTTGAGGATTCCCCAGTTCTTCAGCATCCGCGCATGGAGGAAATACTGGTTGATCGCGGTCAGTTCATTCTTGAGAATGATATTCAACTGCGCGATGACGTCTCTGTCGCCCTGCATCTTCTATCCTCTCTCACTAGAGTGCGGACGGTTGCCGCGTTCCGCCTGGGAATCGACTGAACCGTGATCCGACTTTTATTTCTGCACCCTCCCAGGGTGGCAGAGGTGGGGTGCGGAATCCAGCCCGCAACCGAGAATTCCGTCGCCAGCACCAGGACGACGGGCTTCGGCCGGGCGGGTCATCGCCGTTCCTCCGCCACCGCCGCCACTATCCGCCGCGCCAGCGGATCGTCGAACACGGCCTCGACCGGCTTCGACAGGCGGCGGCGCCAGTTCGGATGCTCGTCCACCGTGCCGGGCAGGTTGATGAAATAGCGCTCGCCGATCAGGTCCTCGATCTGCACCATCATCAGCCGCGACGGCGCCCGGGCGAGGAAACGGTGCACCGCCTCGGCGAGTTCCGGGGAAAAGGGCAGCGCCTCGGTATCAACCGGCGGCTCGGCCGGCCACAGCCCGGCATCGATCAGGGCGTCGACCAGGCGGCGCCGGTCGGCGGCCTTGTCGGCCCGGTCGGCCTCCATCGTGGCGGCGTCGGGATAGATGTCGTGGGCCGCCCGCACCTCCAGGTCGACCCCCTCCCAATAGCCGCGCAGGGTCGGCAGGTCGTGCGTGGTGAAGGCCACCATGGCGGCCTCGGGATAGGTTGTGGCGCGGGCGAACAGGCCGCCCTCGACGCGCTCGAACATCAGCAGCCGGTAGGAGAGGATGCCGCTCGACGCCATGGCCTCGCGGAAGCCCTCGGGCACGGTGCCGAGATCCTCGCCGATGACGATGCACTGGTTGCGGCGGGATTCCAGCGCCAGGATGCGGCGCATCGCCTCGAACGGGAAGCTGACATAGGCGCCTTCCGCCGCGCTCAACCCCTCGGGCACCCAGTAGCCGTGCATCATCGCCATGGCGTGGTCGATCCGGAGCGCGCCGGCGTGGCGCATGTTGGCCCGCAGCGCCTCCACCCAGATCGAGAAGCCGTCATCCCACAGCCGCATCGGATTGAACGGCACCAAGCCCCAGTTCTGGCCGCGGCGGTTCAGCAGGTCGGGCGGCGCGCCGACGGTGACGCCCTGAACCAGCCGGTCCGGCGCCGCCCAGGCGGCCGCGCTCGACTGCGAGACGCCGACCGCGAGATCGCGGTAGAGGCCGACCGCCATGCCCTTCGCGCCGGCCAGGCGGGCGACGCCGCCCAGCTGCTCGTCGGCCAGCCATTGCAGCCAGGCCTGGAAGGTGACCGCGTCGGCATGGGCCGCCGCCCAGTCGGCCACGCCGCGTCCTGCCGGATCGCGCAGGCCTTCCGGCCACTGCCGCCAGTCGAAGATGCCCTCGGTCGCGACGAGGTGCCGGTGGATGGCCTGGAAGCGGGCGAAGCGCTCCAGCGCCTCGCCACCGGCCGCCCGGAAGACCTCGAAGCGCCGGCGACGCTCGCGATCGGCGCCGAAGCCCGAAAAGGCGGCCGACAGCGCCGCCATCTGACGCTCGGTGGCGGCGCGGTAGTCGACCAGCTCGGACGCTTCCGACGCCGCGTCCAGGATGGCGCGGGCGGCCGGGTTGGCGGTAACCTCCGGCACCCGTTCCAGGTCGATGTAGAGAACGTTCAGGAAGTCGCGATGGGCGGGCGAGTATGGGCTCTTGTTTTCCGGGTCGGCCGGGTAGAGCGCGTGCAGCGGGATGAGGCCAATGAGGTTCGCGCCCTCGGCGGCCGCCCGTTCGACCACGCGATCGAGATCGCCGAACTGGCCGATCGGCCGGCTGGCCCGGCCCCGCAGGCTGTAGAGCTGGACGGCGATGCCCCAGAGCCGGCGGCCAGGTGCTGCGTCCTCCGGCTGCCAGCATTCGGGCGGCGCCACGACGACGCGCGTGCGCCGCGCCGTGTCGCCGAGGTCCAGGTCCAGATCGTGATAGCCCTGGGGGAGCCCCGGCGGCAGCGCCACGCGGAAGCGGGCCAGCTTCTGACCGTCGACCGTTCGCCGCTCCACCGGATCGACGCCGTCGAGCGGGAAGACGCCGGTCAGGGTGCCGCCATCCTCGCGCCGCAGGATGTAGGAGACGGTGGAGGTGCCTTCGGGCAGGCAGAGCTCGACATGGCCTGGCTGGCTTTCCCAGGCGACGATCACCGTTCCGGGCACGCCGCGGCGCCAGGTTCGTTCCTCGATCGCGGCGAGGCTGGCCCGGCGCTCGGCCTCGCTGTCGGCCGGATAACCGAGCGCCCGGACGATCGCCGCCGCGGTCGCCTCGACCAGCGGGTAGTGATTGCCGAAGATGTCGTGGAACCCGTCCTCGACGCCCGCCGCCAGGGCGAGGGTCCTGATGTCGGTCATGCGGCTCTCCCCCGGTTGCCGGCGCCCTTCATGCGGGCTCAGCCGGCGCGTTCCTCGATGGCGAAGGCCAGGACGGCCCTGGGCGGGATGTCGACGCTGCCGCCGGCCGGCACCTCCTCGGCGCCCTCGGCCAGGTCCGGCCGGCTGGAATCGAGCAGCAGCGACCACGGTCCGGCCGCCGGGAGATCCGGCAGACGGTAGGCGAGCGGCGTCTCCTCGGCGTTGAAGACGAGGAACAGCGTCGCCGCGCCCGTCCCTTCGCGCGGCCGCCCTTCCGCCTGCCCCTCGGCTTGCCCTTGGGCCCGCCCACTCAGCAGCACGCCGACATGGGTGGCCTCGGGATCGTGCCAGTGGGCGCTATCGACGATCGGCCCGCCCTCGTCGTGCCAGCCGATGTCGGGCACGCCGGCCGGGCTCTGGCGGTCGCCGTGCAGGAAGCGGGGCTGGCGCAGCACCGGGTAGCGCTGGCGCAGCGAGATCACCCGTCGGCACCAGTCGACGAGCGCCTGATCGGCGGCGTCCCAGTCCAGCCAGCCGATCTCGTTGTCCTGGCAGTAGGCGTTGTTGTTGCCCGCCTGGCTGTTGGCGAACTCGTCGCCCGCCAGCAGCATGGGCGTGCCCTGGGACAGCAGCAGGGTGGCGATCAGCGCCCGCCTGGTCCGCGCCCGGGCGGCCTGGATGTCGGGGTCCTCGGTCGCGCCTTCCGCCCCGTGGTTGAGCGAGAGGTTGTGGTTGTGGCCGTCCCGGTTGCCCTCGCCATTGGCCTCGTTGTGCTTCGTCTCGTAGGCGGTGAGGTCCGCCAGGGTGAACCCGTCATGGGCGGCGACGAAGTTGATGCCCGCCTGGGGACGCCGGCCATTGTGCTCGAACAGATGGGCCGAGCCGGAGATCGCCGAGGCCAGGCCGGGTGCGGCGTGCGGGTCACCGCGCCAGAAGGCGCGCATGGCGTCGCGCGACTTGTCGTTCCATTCCGACCAGCCCGACGGGAACTGGCCCAGCCGGTAGCCGTCCGGCCCGACATCCCAGGGCTCGGCGATCATCTTGACGTGGCTCAGTACCGGGTCCTGCAGCACCGCCTGGAAGAAGGCCGCCTCGGGCGAGAAGGCCCCGCCCGCCGCCTCCGCCTGCCGGCCCATGGTGGTCGCCAGGTCGAAGCGGAAGCCGTCGATGTGGAAGGTCTCCACCCAGTAGCGCAGGCTGTCCATCACCAGCCGCAGCACCTGCGGATGGGCCGTGTTCACGGCGTTGCCGCAGCCGGTGTGGTTGACGTAGTGGCGCGGGTTGGCCTGGTCGAGGCGGTAGTAGCTGGCGTTGTCGATGCCGCGGAAGCTCAAGGTCGGTCCGCGCTCGTCGCCCTCGGCGGTGTGGTTGTAGACGACGTCGAGCAGCACCTCGATGCCGGCCTCGTGCAGGCGGGCGATCGCGGTCTTCACCTCCTCCAGATGGCCGCCGGCCAGGAAGCGCGGCTCCGGCGCGAAGAAGGCCAGCGTGTTGTAGCCCCAGAACTGCCGCAGCCCCCGGTCGACCAGGAAGCGGTCGTCGAGGAAGGCGTGCACCGGCAGCAATTCCACCGCCGTCACGCCGAGGCGCACCAGATGGTCGACCATGGCCGGATGGCAGAGCCCGGCGAAGGTGCCGCGCTCGCCCACCGGCACCGCCGGATGGCGCATGGTCAGGCCGCGCACATGCGCCTCGTAGATCACCGAGGAGGCCCGCGGCGTGCCCAGCCTGGCATCCCGGCCCCAGGTGAAGGAGGGGTCGACGACACGGGCCTTGAGCATGGAGCGGGCATTGTCGCGGCGGCAGAACGACAGGTCGCCGCGCGGCGAGCCGACCCGGTAGCCGAAATGCGAATCGGTCCAGCGGAAGGTGCCGACCAGGTCCTTGGCATAGGGGTCGAGCAGCAGCTTGTTGGGATTGAAGCGGTGGCCGGCCTCCGGCTCGTAGGGCCCGTGCACCCGGTAGCCGTAGACCGTGCCGGGCCGGGCGTCGGGCAGGTAGCCGTGCCAGATGTCCTCGGTCTTCTCCGGCAGGGCGATGCGGTCGACCTCGCGCTGGCCCGCCTCGTCGAACAGGCAAAGCTCGACCCTGGTGGCGTTGGCGGAAAACAGGGCGAAGTTGACGCCGCGCCCGTCGAAGCAGGCGCCGAGCGGCCGCGGGCGTCCGGAGAGGATGCGTGCCTGAGCGAGCGCGGGCGAGCGGGGCATGGTGCGGGCTTCCTGCATGCCGGACGAGGCGGCCTGGAAAGATGGCGGGACGGGGAACGGTGACGAGGGTGCGTGGTCGCGCACCCTCTTCGCGGCCTAGTTTTCGGGCGTCAGCACGATGGTTGCAAGCGGCGGCAGATCGAGCGCAATCGAATGGCCACGTCCGTGCCAGGCGATGGCGTCGGCCTGCCGCGAGCCTGGATTGCCGACATCGCTGCCGCCATAGAGGGCGGCGTCGGTGTTCAGTATCTCGCGCCAGCGCCCGCCGGAGGGCAGGCCGACCCGGTAGCCGCGCCTGGGCACCGGCGTGAAGTTGCTCACCGCCAGCACCGGGGGCGTCGCGCCCGCGCCCTTGCGCAGCCAGGCGAAGACGCTGTTGTCCAGGTCGCCGCCCTCGATCCACTCGAAGCCTTCCGCCGCGCAGTCGCGCTGGTGCAGGGCCGGCGTCTCCCGGTAGAGCCTGTTGAGGTCGCCCACCAGGCGCATCAGCCCCGCATGCGGGCGCCAGCCGCCGCCGTAATCCTGCTCGACCAGGTGCCAATCGAGCGAGTGGTTGTGATCCCACTCCTTCCACTGGCCGAACTCGCCGCCCATGAACAACAGCTTCTTGCCGGGATGGCACCACATGAAGCCGTAATAGGCGCGCAGATTGGCGAATTTCTGCCAGTCGTCGCCCGGCATCTTGTTCAGGAGCGAGCCCTTGCCGTGCACCACCTCGTCATGGCTGAGCGGCAGGATGAAGTTCTCGGTGAAGGCGTAGAGCAGCCCGAAAGTCATCTCGCCGTGGCGATAGCGGCGGTGGATCGGATCCTGGGCCATGTATTCGAGCGTGTCGTGCATCCAGCCCATGTTCCACTTGTACCCGAAGCCCAGACCGCCGGTGTAGACGGGGCGGGAGACGCCGGGCCAGGCGGTCGACTCCTCGGCGATCGTGGTGGCGCCGGCGAAGCCGCCGAAGGCCTCGCTGTTCATCGCGCGCAAGAGCTCGATGGCCTCGAGATTCTCCCGCCCGCCATGGCGGTTGGGGACCCACTCGCCGGCGTTGCGGGAATAGTCGAGATAGAGCATGGAGGCCACCGCATCCACGCGCAGGCCGTCGATGTGGTAGCGGTCGAGCCAGAACAGGGCGTTGGCCAGAAGGAAGTTGCTGACCTCCCGGCGGCCGAAATTGTAGATCAGCGTGTTCCAGTCCGGATGGAAGCCCTGGCGCGGATCGGCGTGTTCGTAGAGGTGGGTCCCATCGAAGCCGCCGAGCCCGTGCGCATCGGTCGGGAAATGGCCCGGTACCCAGTCCAGCAGCACGCCGATGCCCTCGCCGTGCAGGCGGTCGACGAGCGCGCGGAAGTCCTCCGGCGTGCCGTGCCGGCTGGTCGGCGCGAACAGGCCGATCGGCTGATAGCCCCAGGAACCGTCGAAGGGGTGCTCAGAGACCGGCAGGAACTCGACATGGGTGAAGCCGAGCTGCTTCACATGGGCGATCAGCCGGTCGCCGATCTCCTGATAGGTCAGAAAGCGGTTGTCGGGGCCGCGCTGCCAGGACCCCAGATGCACCTCGTAGACCGAGATCGGGGCGTCGAGCGCCTGGTGGCGGCCGCGCGCGGCCATCCACTCGGCATCCCGCCAGTCCGCCGCCGGCAAACCGCGCACGATGCTGGCGGTGGACGGCCGCAGCTCCGCCTGGAAGGCGTAGGGATCGGCCTTCAGCGGCACCAGGTTCCCGTCGGGACCGACGATCTCGAACTTGTAGCGCTCGCCCGCCGCCACGCCGGGCAGGAAGATCTCCCACAATCCGGTGCCGTGTCGCAGCCGCATGGGGTGGACGCGGCCGTCCCAGCCATTGAAGTCACCGACCACCGAGACCCGCCGCGCGGAAGGCGCCCAGACCACGAAACCGGTGCCGGCGACGCCGTCGAGCGTCATCGGATGCGCGCCCATGCGCTCATAGGCCCGGCGCCACGTGCCCTCGCCGAAGAGATAGGCGTCGAGATCGCCCAGCACGCCGCCGAAACGGTAGGGATCCTCGATATCGCGGCTGGCCCCGTCGCGGCTCACACGCAGCCGGTAGTGGAAGGGCTGCCCGCGGTCGGCGAGGCGGACATGGAACAGGTCGCTGCCCGGCACGCGATCCAGCGCCGCCAGCGCCGCGCCGCTTTCCGCGTCCACCAGGGCGACAGCCTCCGCCCGGGGCAGGAAGCAGCGGATCACCAGCCCCTGGGGTGTGAGGTGCGGACCGAGGAACCCGAAGGGATCGCCGTGCCGACCCTCAGCGATCGCCTTCACACTTTCAGGCGCGCTCAGCGGCGCGTCCGTCGTCGACATGGATGTCTCCCTTCGACACGGGCGGAAGGCTCAGGGTAGAGCCGCGGGGCGATCCGTCAACGCCTCGCCGAGGGCTGGTCCCGCAGAACCGGTCCCGGAGAGCCGGTTCGGCAGCGCCGGTCAGTTGCCCTGGGTGGTGTCGCCGCTCCCGGCATCGCCGTTGCCGGCGGACGCATCGTCACCGGTCGGGTCGTCGCCCGTCGAGTCGCCACCGGTCGGGTCGCCGTCGGCGGTGTCACCGCCACCTTGCGGCAGGTCCGTCGCCCCGTCTGCCGGCGGATCGTCGAAGGTGGTGCCCTCGCCGCTCAGCGCGCCATCCCCGCCGTCACCGCCCGGCGACGTGCCCTGGCCACTCTCCGGCGGCGGCCCGGCCAGCCGGCGGATCACCGAGGCGATGGCGCCCGAGGCGCCGCGCGCCATGTCGACATTCTCCAGCGGGCCCTCATGGAAGAAGGCGGAATAGAAATTGTCGTCCAGCACGAAGGTCGTCGCCATGTAGCTGGTGTCTTCCTCGCCCGAGCACTGGATTTCCGCCAGCGCGATCGCGTAGCGGTCCTGCAGTACCACGCTGTCGGTGATGCGGGCGCCGAACTCGCCGGTGCAGCGCTCCTCGATCTGGCCGATGAAGCGCTGCATGAAGCGTTCCATGGTCAGGCCCTCGGTGCCGCGCGGCAGCTGCTGCAGGCCGCCGATGATCGGGCCCAACGTCCAGGCGTATTGCAGGCCGAGATCGTCGTCGGGGATCTGCTCCGCCGGCACGATCTCGACCTCGTCGAGACCGGCCGCGCCGAGCAGGGAGGACAGCGAATCGCGGGTCATGCCCTGGAACTCGCCGACCTCGACGTCGACGCTCTCGGGCTCCGGCAGGGGCGGCAGCGCGGCGTTGGCCGCGTCGATGCATTCCTCCAGCCGGGGCAGCGCGTTGAAGGTGCCCGACAACGCGAACTCGAAGGTGACCAGCGGCGTCTGGATGCTCATCGCGTTGCCGCCGCGCAGCTGCTCGATCAGGTCGCCGGCCTGGCCGAGCGGGATGGCCAGCGCCGTGGCGCCCGCCGGCACCGCCGGATAGGTCTCGTCCCAGGTGCCGTCGTCGACCCGCAGGCGGGCCGTGATGGCCGGCGTCTGCTCGTTCATCGCGAAGGCCTCGGAGAGCAGCACGAGGTTGGTCTCCTCCCGCCGCGTCCGGGTGAACAGCAGGGTGATGCCGTTCTGGTACTGGCGGCCGATGCCGCAATGGCTGAAGGTCGTGCCGTCCGGCCGGGTGAAGGCGCCGCCACGCCAGCCGGCGGCGTCGATGGCGTAGGAGAACTCAGGATCGCCCCCAGCGGCATTGTCCTGCGCCATGGCGGGTCCGCAGGCCAGGGCGAGGAGGGACACGGTCGTCGCGAGCTTCTTCAGGGGCGCTGTGGTCATGGTCCTGTCGGCGGTTGTTTCGGGGCGATTCAGGCCGATCGGCGGCCCCGCATGCGGTGGACGGGGCGGCGCCACCGCGGCCGGAACGCCGGGCATGCGTTGCGAGACCGTTGGTCGCACACCGCGATGCCGATGTGAAGAGGGCGCGCGACGGCGGGCCGCCACGCATGTCGCCGGGGCCTGCCCCCGGAACCCGCCGGTTTCTCTAGGACCGGAATGCGGCGCCGGCATGGCCGGCACCGGCCCGGCGACCTCCCCGCCGACCGCCCCGATCGGGGTGTCGGGCCCCTTGATGAGGGTGTCAAAAGCCTCTATGGCGCAAGGGGCAACGGCGCTATGGTTGGGGCCCACGCCAGGACCACCGGCCTTGACCGGAGCGCGTGACAAGAACCGACACGACGTCCCGCCCGCCGGGGGTGGCCGCAATCTGGTGGCCTCGGGGGGCGACCGCACGGGGCGGGGGAACGTTACATCGACCAGTGCAGGGAGCATTTGCATGAGAAAGCTTTTCTTCGCCGCCGCCGCGACGGCGATCGCCATCACCATGCCGGCCCATGGCCAGGAGGACATCTCTCCGGCCGTGGTGTTCGACATGGGCGGCAAGTTCGACCGGTCGTTCAACGAGGGCATCTATAACGGCGTCGAGCGCTTCAGCGAGGAGACCGGCATCGAGTACCTCGAGTTCGAAGTCACCAACGAAGCCCAGCGCGAGCAGGCGCTGCGCCAGATGGCGCAGAACGGCGCCGACACCGTGATCGCCGTCGGCTTCGCCCAGGCGCCGGCCGTCGAGATCGTCGCGGCGGAGTTCCCGGACGTCAACTTCACCATCATCGACGCGGTGGTCGACCTGCCCAATGTGCGCTCGGTGGTGTTCCGCGAGGAGGAGGGCTCCTTCCTCGTCGGCATCCTCGCCGCCATGGCGTCGGAGACCGGCGCGGTCGGCTTCGTCGGCGGCATGGACATCCCGCTGATCCGGGCCTTTGGCTGCGGCTACGCCCAGGGCGCGCGCTACGCCGATCCCGAGGTCGATATCTACCAGAACATGACCGGCACCACGCCCGCCGCCTGGAACGATCCCGGCCGAGGCGGCGAGCTGGCGCGCAGCCAGTTCGACCGCGGCGCGGACGTGGTCTACGCGGCCGCCGGCGGCACCGGTCTCGGCGTCTACCAGGCGGCCGAGGACACCGGCAACCTGGCGATCGGCGTGGACAGCAACCAGAACTACCTGCATCCCGGCACCATGCTGACCTCGATGCTCAAGCGCGTCGACGTCGCCGCCTACAACGCCTTCATGGACTCCATGAACGGCACCTGGGAGCCCGGCGTGCAGGTGCTCGGCCTGGCCGAGGAGGGCGTGGGCTACGCGCTCGACGAGTACAACTGGGACCTGATGACGCCGGAGATGATCAACGCGGCCAATTCCGCCATCATCGGCATCATGAACGGCGACATCGAGGTGGTCGACTATCGCGAGGCCGGCTCCTGCCCGGTCGAGTGAACGCCCCCGAGCCCAAGGGACCAGTGATTGCCCGTGAGCGACGGCAGTACGGGTGAGACGATGGCCGGCGGATCCGCGCCGGCCATCGAACTCATCGACATCAACAAGAGCTTCGGCCCGGTCCACGCCAACAAGAACATCTCGCTGTCGGTGCCGCGCGGCACCATTCACGGGATCATCGGCGAGAACGGCGCCGGCAAGTCGACCCTGATGAGCATCCTCTACGGCTTCTACCAGGCCGATTCGGGGGAGATCAGGGTGAACGGCGCGACCACCGACATCCAGAGCCCCGACGCCGCCATCGCCCGGGGCATCGGCATGGTGCACCAGCACTTCATGCTGGTTTCGCCGTTCACCGTGCTGGAGAACATCATGCTCGGCGCCGAGGGCGGCTGGCTGCTGCGCGAGGGGCGCCGCAAGGCGCGCCAGACGCTGGAGGAGCTGGAGCAGGAATACGCGCTCGACGTGCCGCTCGACGCCATCACCGGCGAACTTCCCGTCGGCATCCAGCAGCGCGTGGAGATCCTCAAGGCGCTCTATCGCGGCGCCGACATCCTGATCCTGGACGAGCCGACCGGCGTGCTGACGCCGCAGGAGGCCGACCAGCTGTTCCGCATCCTCGACCAGCTGCGCGCCCAGGGCAAGACGATCATCCTGATCACCCACAAGCTGCGCGAGATCATGGCGATCACCGACAACGTCACGGTGATGCGCCAGGGCGAGGTGGTGGCCAATGTCGCCACCAGGGACACCGACCGCGAGCACCTGGCGGAGATGATGGTCGGCCGCAAGGTGCTGCTGCGCGTCGAGAAGGGCGCGGCCAGGCCGGCCGACACCCTGCTGGAGGTGCGCCATCTCGACGTCGTCGACCGGCTGGGGGTGCGGCGGGTCAAGGATGTCAGCTTCTCCGTGCGCGCCGGGGAGATCGTCGGCATCGCCGGGGTCTCCGGCAACGGCCAGTCGGAACTGCTGGCCGCCATCGCCGGCATCGCGCAGCCGGCCAAGGGCGAGATCCTGGTCAAGGGACGGGAGGTCCGCGAGGCCGGTGTGCGCGACGCCGCGGGCATGCGCCTTCTGGGCCTGGGCCACGTGCCCGAGGACCGCCAGCACGAGGGCTTGGTGATCGACTTCCCGGCCTACGAGAACGCCATTCTCGGCTATCACAACGGCGCGGCCTGCAACGACCGCCTGTTGATGAAGGGCCAGGAGATCGTCGACACCTGCCAGCGCTACATGGAGGATTTCGACGTCCGGCCGCCCAACCCGCTGCTCAAGGCCGCCAACTTCTCCGGCGGCAACCAGCAGAAGCTGGTGGTGGCCCGTGAGCTGGAGCAGGACCCCGACATTCTGCTTGTCGGCCAGCCGACCCGCGGCGTCGACATCGGCGCCATCGAGTTCATCCACCGCCGCCTGATCGCCATGCGCGACGCCGGCAAGGCGGTGCTGCTGGTCTCCGTCGAACTGGACGAGGTGATGGGGCTGGCCGACCGCATCCTGGTGATGTTCGACGGCTACATCGTCGGCGAGGTGGCGGCCGCCGAGGCCACGGAGCAGATGCTGGGCCTGATGATGGCCGGCATCGCGCCTGAGGACCAGCCCGCCGGCGCAACCGCGCCGGCGCCGGGCGACGTCAAGCTGGATCAGGGAGCGGGCCGGTCATGAGCGCTTTCGGCAAGCCCGCGGCGGCGCCGCGCTGGGTCAGTCTGGGGCTGGTGCCCGTCGTCAACCTCCTGCTCGCCTTTATCGTCGCCGGCCTCGTCGTGGTGATCATCGGCGAGGATCCGTTCCGGGCGGTCCGCGTGCTCATCGGCGGCGCCTTCGGCTCGATCGAGCGCATCTCCTTCACGCTCTACTACGCCACCAACTTCATCTTCACCGGCCTCGCCTTCGCCGTCGCCTTCCATTGCGGGCTGTTCAACATCGGCTCGGAGGGCCAGGCCTATATCGGCGGGCTCGGCGTCGGCCTCGCCTGCCTGGCGCTGGGCGACGTGCTGCCCTGGCCGCTGATGCTGCCACTGGCCCTGCTCGCCGCGGCGCTGTTCGGCGGCCTGTGGGCCTTCATCCCGGGCTGGCTGCAGGCCAAGCGGGGCAGCCACGTCGTCATCACCACCATCATGTTCAACTACATCGCCTCCGCGGTCATGGTCTACCTGATGGTCAACATCCTGATCGCGCCGGGCCAGCAATCGCCGGAATCCGTGCCATTCGAGCCGTGGACGACGCTGCCGCGCCTGCACGAGATCCTCGGCCTGTTCGGTATCGACTTCCAGCGCGTGCCGCTGAACCTCTCCTTCATCCTGGCGCTCGTCACCTGCGTCATCGTCTACTACTTCATCTGGCGCACCCGCTGGGGCTACGAGATCCGCACCGTCGGCGCCAACCAGCGCGCGGCCGTCTATGGCGGCATCTCGGTCAGCGGCAACATCATGCTGGCCATGACGATCTCCGGCGCGCTCTCCGGCTTCGTGGCGATCAACGAGATCATGGGCGTGCAGGAACGCCTGCTGCTCAACTTCGTCGCCGGCTACGGCTTCGTCGGCATCGCGGTGTCGCTGATGGGCCGCAACCATCCGGTCGGCATCGTGCTCGCCGCCATCCTGTTCGGCGCCCTCTACCAGGGTGGCGGCCAGCTGGCCTTCGAGATGCAGGCGATCACCCGCGAGATGGTGGTGGTCATCCAGGCGCTGGTCATCCTCTTCGCCGCGGCGCTGGAAAACCTGTTCCGGCCGCAGATCGAGGGCCTGTTCCGCCGCGATCCCGGCGACGGCGCGCCGCAGGCCGCGGAATAGGAGCCGGACGATGGAGTTCTTCAACGACGTCATCCTGATCCTCGACGCCACGCTGCGCGTCGCCACGCCGCTGATCCTGGCCGCGCTGGCCGGCCTCTATTCCGAACGCTCCGGCGTCTTCGACATCGGGCTGGAGGGCAAGATGCTGGCCGCCGCCTTCACCGCCGCGGCCACCGCCGCGGTGCTGGGCAGCGTCTGGGCCGGCCTCGCCGTCGGCATCCTGACCGGCGTCGGCATGGCGCTGATCCACGGCTTCGCCTGCATCACCCATCGCGGCAACCAGATCGTCTCGGGCGTGGCCATCAACATGCTGGCGCTCGGCCTCACCACGACGCTGGGCCATGCCTGGTTCCGCCGTGGCGGGCAGACGCCGTCTCTCTCCAATCCCGAGCCCTATCAGGGCGTCGCCCTGCCCTTCGTGCCGGCGGACGCCAGCCAGCTCGGCAGCCAGATGGCCGCCGCCGGCTTCGACCTGCGCAACCCGCGTGACCTGGAATACGTTTCCGAGCGCCTGGCCAACCTGCCGGCCGACGCGCCGCAGAGCTGGGACAGCTTCACCGGCTTCGTCACCTATCTGGTGGAGACCGACGAGGATCTCGGCCGCCGCGCCGCCGGCCGGCTGGAGAGCGCGGCGGAGAGCGCCGATGCGGACGGCAGCATCGAGGCGTTCAACGCGGCGCTCGACAGCGTCTCGGCCGAGCCGATCCCGGTCGTCTCCTGGGCCTTCGGCGGCATCCAGGACTTCCTCAACGGCTTCGTCGACCTGGTGCGGGCGGAGCGCTTCTTCGACATCCGCCTGCCGCTGGCCGACACCCTGGCCGAGGTGCCGATCATCGGGCCGATCTATTCCGAGCTGCTGTCGGGCCACAACCTGCTGGTCTACGTGGCGCTGCTCATGGTGCCGGTGACCGCCTACGTGGTCTACCGCACCCGCTTCGGCCTGCGCCTTCGCGCTGTGGGCGAGAGCCCGGAAGCGGTGGATACCGCCGGCATCGCCGTCAACGCCATGCGCTACCGGGCGGTCATCATCTGCGGCGTGCTGACCGGCATCGCCGGTGCCTATCTCTCCACCGCCCAGGGCGCGGCCTTCGGGCGCGAGATGACGGCCGGCCAGGGCTTCATCGCGCTGGCCGCGCTGATCTTCGCCAAGTGGCGGCCCTGGCCGGTGCTGCTCGCCTGCCTGCTGTTCGGCTTCCTGATCTCGCTCGAGGCGCGGCTGCAGGGTGTCTCGGTACCGGTGATCGGCGAGATCCCGGTGCAGTTCATCCAGGCCCTGCCCTACATCCTCACCGTCATCGTTCTGGCCGGCTTCATCGGCAAGGCAGTGGCGCCCAAGGCCGGCGGCATCCCCTATGTGAAGGAGCGCTGAGCGGTGGCGGCGACGGCCGGTCAGGGGGCGATCCCCGACGACCGCTACGAGCGCCTGTTCGCCGCGGCCAGGGCGGCCCATGCCCGCGCCTACGCGCCCTACAGCCGCTTCCAGGTCGGCGCCGCGCTGCTGACCGACGACGACCGGGTGATCGCCGGCTGCAACGTGGAGAACGCCGCCTATCCGCAGAGCCAATGCGCCGAGGCCACGGCCATCGGCCGCATGGTCGCCGAGGGGGCGCGACGCATCCGCGCCGCCCTGGTGATCGGCGGCGAGGTAGGCGATGGCATGGTCTGCACCCCCTGCGGCGCCTGCCGCCAGCGCCTGCGCGAGTTCATGGATCTCGACGGCCCGCTCTATGTCTGCGGGCCCGAGGGCCTCAGGCTAACCACCACGCTGGCAACCCTCCTCCCCCACTCCTTCGGACCGGACAATCTCAAGCCATGAGCCAGGCAACCGACGCCGTCGAGGCGGCCCGTCAGATCCAGAAGGCCGCACCGGGCTTCGTGCCGCGGGCGGCGATCGTGCTGGGCTCCGGCCTCGGCCCGCTCGCCCGCCGCATCGACGATCCGGTGCGCATCGCCTATGCCGACCTGCCCGGCTTTCCGGAACTGGCGGTGGAGGGCCACACGGGAGAACTGATCCTCGGCACGCTGGCCGGCACGCCGGTCGCCTGCCTGGCCGGGCGCAAGCACGCTTATGAGGGGCGCATCGACGCCATGAAGACGCCGGTCCGGGCGATGCGGCTGATCGGCGCGGAGGTGCTCTACCTCACCTGCGCGGCCGGCAGCATGCGCGCGGAGGTCGGCGCGGGCTCGCTGATGACCATCACCGACCACATCAATCTGATGGGCGGCAGTCCGCTCGCCGGACCGAACGACGAGGATTTCGGCCCGCGCTTCCCGCCCATGGCCGACGCCTACGATCCCGAGCTGATCGCGCTGCAGCGGCGGGCGGCGGACGAGCTCGGCATCTCCCTCGCCGACGGGGTCTACGCCGCCTGGCTCGGTCCCGCCTTCGAGACCCCGGCGGAGGTGCGCATGATCAAGGGTCTGGGCGCCGACGCGGTCGGCATGTCGACGGTGCCGGAATGCCTGGTCGCCCGGCATTGCGGGCTCCGGGTCACCGCCACCGCCGTCATCACCAATCTCGGCGTCGGCCTGTCGGACGAGCCGGTCAACCACGACCAGACGCTCGCCGCCGCCGCCGAGGCCGGCGAGCGGCTGCAGGCCCTGGTGACGGCGGTTGTGGGGGCGCTTGGCTAACGGGTCTTGCAGGTACCTGCGTCTTCTTTCGATTGGCACTGGTTACATAGTTCTCCGGATGTGGGCTCCGAGCGTCGTGACACGTAGTCAGCGGTCGGCCAGTTCGAGCAGTTGGTGCACCAGTGCCAGGTATCGCTTCCGTTCTTGCGCCGATATTCGGGCATCGTGAACACTCCAGTATGCAGTTAAAGCGAGAATAACAAGAAAAATATTCTATTATTTGATTCGCTGCCGGCTGTCGAGGCCAACGGCCTCATCCGCGATGGAAACGCCAACGCCATAGTGAGATGATGGCGTGAGGGAGCGCCCAGGGAAGAACCATGGTCCAGTCCGAGAAATCCGCGAAGATCCTGCATCCGCAGACGCCGTTCGGCGCCCTGGCAGGAAGCGAGGCGCTGCCCGCCCACCCGGCCAATCCGGGCAGCGATCTCGACCTCGACGCGGTGGAAAGGGTGCGGGTCAACCTGTCGGCGGTGGAGCGGCGGACGGCGACCCTGGCGACCCGGCGCACGGTCAAGAAGCAGTGGCAGGCGGCCTGGCTCCTGAAGGCGATCACCTGCATCGACCTGACGACGCTGGCCGGCGACGACACGGCCGGAAGGGTGCGCCGGCTCTGCGCCAAGGCCCGCGCGCCGCTGCGCGCCGATCTCGTCGAGGCGCTGGGCGTCGGCGGCCTCGACATCACCACGGGCGCGGTGTGCGTCTATCACCGCTATGTCGAGACCGCCGTGGCGGCGCTCGCCGGCAGTGGCATCCCGGTCGCCGCCGTCTCCACCGGTTTCCCGGCCGGGCTGTCGCCCCTCGACCTGAAGATCCGCGAGATCGAGGCCTCGGTCGCCGCCGGGGCGCGCGAGATCGACATCGTCATCACCCGCGAGCACGCGCTGACCGGCAACTGGTCGGCGCTCTATAACGAGATCCGCACCTACAAGGCGGCCTGCGGCGAGGCCCATCTGAAGGCGATCCTGGCGACCGGCGACCTGAAGACCCTGCGCGCCGTGGCCCGGGCTTCCTTCGTCGCCATGATGGCCGGGGCCGACTTCATCAAGACCTCGACCGGCAAGGAGGGGGTGAACGCCACGCTGCCCGTCTCCCTGACCATGGTGCGGGCGATCCGGGCCTATCGCGAACTGACCGGCCATATCGTCGGCTTCAAGCCGGCCGGCGGCATCTCCACGGCCAAGGACGCCATGGCCTACCAGTTCCTGATGAAGGAGGAGTTGGGCCGCCCCTGGCTGGAACCCGGCCTGTTCCGCTTCGGCGCCTCCTCGCTGCTCGGCGACATCGAGCGCCAGCTCGAACACTTCGTCACCGGCCGCTACGCCTCCCTCGACCACCACGCGATGGCGTGAGGGGGTGGCGAGAGGACGGGCTGGAGGTCCCGGGTCTGCGAAGCGGCACTTCGCGCCGCATCGCGCCCGGGACGACATGCCTTGTTGTTCCATAGGGTTCGTCGTCGTCCCGTGCGCAGCGCGAAGCGATGCGCTGCAGACACGGGACCGCCCACCGGTCTTCTCCAAGCCACCGGTCGCCCGGACGATGATGCAAGGCCTTACGCTGGTAACCCACGACCGGGTATTCTCCGGCGATCAGGTTCACTTCCCGGGAGCTTGATCCAGAAAGCACGCCGGTTCAGGGATGAAAGGCCAACCGATGACAGCCGCCCAAGCCACCGCCGCCCAACCATCCGTCGCCGAGGTGTTCGAGACCATGGACTACGGACCAGCCCCGGAGAGCGATGCGGCGGTCCGCGCCTGGATCGACCGGCACTTCCACCCCTCCAAGCTGTTCGTCGACGGCGCCTGGCGGGAACCGGCGGACGGTCGGTACTTCGACATCCTGAACCCGGCGACGGGCGAGGTGCTGGGGCAGGCCTCCCAGGGCGGAGCGGCGGATGTCGACGCGGCGGTGAAGGCGGCGCGCAAGGCCCAGCCGGGATGGGCGAAACTGCCGGGCCACCAGCGGGCGCGCCATCTCTACGCGCTCGCCCGGCTGATACAGCGCCATTCCCGCCATCTCGCGGTCGTCGAGACCCTGGATAACGGCAAGCCGATCCGCGAGACCAGGGACCTCGACATTCCCCTGGTCGCCCGGCACTTCTACCACCACGCCGGCTGGGCCCAGCTGATGGACACCGAACTGGCCGACCGGGCGCCGGTGGGCGTCTGCGGCCAGATCATCCCGTGGAACTTCCCGCTGCTGATGCTGGCCTGGAAGGTCGCCCCGGCCATCGCCTGCGGCAACACCGTGGTGCTGAAGCCGGCGGAATTCACGCCGATGACGGCGCTGGCCTTCGCCGAGCTCTGCCAGATCGCCGGCCTGCCCAGGGGCGTGGTCAACGTGGTGACGGGCGACGGCGACACCGGGCGGTTGATCGTCGAGCATCCGGACGTCGACAAGATCGCCTTCACCGGCTCCACCGAGGTCGGCCGCCTGATCCGCCGGGCGACCGCCGGGTCTGGCAAGGCGCTCACCCTCGAGCTTGGCGGCAAGTCGCCCTTCATCGTCTTCGACGATGCCGATCTCGACAGCGCCGTGGAGGGCGTGGTCGACGCCATCTGGTTCAACCAGGGCCAGGTCTGCTGCGCCGGCTCGCGCCTGCTGATCCAGGAGGGCGTGCACGACCGCATGGTCGCCAAGCTGCGCCAGCGCATGGAGGCGCTCCGGGTCGGCAACCCGCTCGACAAGGCGATCGACATCGGCGCCATCGTGGCGCCCGTCCAGCTCGAGCGGATCACCCGTCTGGTCGAGCAGGGCGTGGCCGAGGGCGCGGAGAAATGGCAGCCGAGCTGGGCCGTGCCGACCGAGGGCTGCTTCTATCCGCCGACCCTGTTCACCAACGTCGCCCCGGCCTCCACGGTGATGCGCGAGGAAATCTTCGGCCCGGTCATCGCGGCGATGAGTTTCCGCACGCCGGACGAGGCGGTGGATCTGGCCAACAACACCGCCTATGGCCTCGCCGCCAGCGTCTGGTCGGAATCGATCAATCTGGCGCTCGACATCGCCCCGAAGCTGAAGGCGGGCGTCGTCTGGGTGAACACCACCAACCAGTTCGACGCCTCGGCGGGCTTCGGCGGCTACAAGGAGTCGGGCTATGGCCGCGAGGGTGGCCGCGAGGGCATCGCCGCCTATACCAGGCCCGCCTGGGAAGCCAGGCGCCCGGCCTGGAAGGAGCCGAAACCCCTTCCGGAGGCCAGGCCGTCGGAACGGCCCCCGCTCGGAATCGACCGCACCGCCAAGCTCTATGTCGGCGGCAGGCAGGCCCGGCCCGATGGCGGCTACCCACGGCCCGTGCTGGCACCGGACGGCACCATCCTCGGCGAGGTCGGCGAGGGCAACCGCAAGGACATCCGCAACGCCGTGGAGGCGGCGCGCAAGGCCGCGGGCTGGGCCAGCGCCAGCCAGCACAACCGGGCGCAGATCCTCTACTACATCGCCGAGAACCTGGAGGCGCGGGCGGAAGAGTTTGCCCTCCGCATCCAGGCGATGACCGGCGTGAAGAAGGCCGAGGCCACGGCGGAAGTGGCGGCCAGCGTCGCCCGCCTGTTCGCCTACGGCGCCTGGGCGGACAAGTATGAGGGACAGGTGCACCAGCCGCCGATCCGCGGCCTGGCCCTGGCGATGAAGGAGCCGGTCGGCGTCGTCGCCATCGCCTGTCCGGAGACGCCGTCCCTGCTCGGCTTCGTCAGCCTGGTGGCGCCGGCCATCGCCATGGGCAACCGGGTGGTCGCCGTGCCCAGCGAACGCCACCCGCTGGCCGCCACCGACCTCTACCAGGTGCTCGACACCTCCGACGTGCCGGCCGGCGTGGTGAACATCGTCACCGGCGACAAGGCGGCGCTGGGGCTGGAACTCGCCCGGCACGACGCGGTCGACGCCATCTGGTACTGCGGCAGCCCGGAGGCCGGCCGGGCGGTCGAGGAGGCCTCGGCCGGCAATCTGAAGCAGTGCTGGACCGATCTCGGCCGCGGCCGCGACTGGCACGATCCCGACCAGGCCGAAGGCCCCGACATCCTCGCCCATGCCGTCCAGGTGAAGAATATCTGGGTGCCGTATGGCGAGTGAGGGAGATTTAACCACCTGATTTTCCTGTCATTCCCGCGAAAGCGGGAATCCAGTCCGGCCGCGCGGGCCGCGCACCGGCGGGCTGGATTCCCGGTCGAGCCGGGAATGACAACCAACTGAACGATCAGCCGCAGGCAACCAGGGTCCCGCCCCCTCATACCCGCCATCCCGAGGGTCCGGCTTGCCGTACCTCCACGGCTTCTTCATGGTGCCGGAAACGCCCACTCGAAGAAGCTCGCCGGAGCCGTCCGATCATGTCCGCATCGCCGTCCGCCGCCCGCTTCCTGCCGCAGGAGACCATCGCCCGGAAGCGTGACGGCGAAGTCCTGTCGGACGCGAAGATCGAGGCCTTCATCGCCGGCGTCACCGACGGACGGGTGAGCGAGGGGCAGGTCGCCGCCTTCGCCATGGCGGTGATCTTCAACAAGATGAACCTCGATGAGCGGGTCGCCCTGACCCGGGCGATGACGCGGTCGGGCCGCGTGCTCGACTGGTCGGCGGAGAACCTGCCGGGGCCGGTGCTCGACAAGCACTCCACCGGCGGCATCGGCGACAAGGTGAGCCTGATCCTCGGCCCCGCGATCGCCGCCTGCGGCGGCTTCAACCCGATGATCTCGGGGCGTGGGCTCGGCCATACCGGCGGCACGCTGGACAAGTTCGACGCCATCCCCGGCTATGCCACACAGCCCGACCTCGCCACCTTCCGCCGGGTGGTGCGCGAGGCGGGCACGGCGATCATCGGCGCCACCGACGACATTGCGCCTGCCGACCGGCGCATCTACGCTATCCGCGACGTCACCGCGACGGTCGAGTCCCTCGACCTGATCACCGCCTCGATCCTGTCGAAGAAGCTGGCGGCCGGCCTCGACGCCCTGGTGATGGACGTCAAGTTCGGCTCCGGCGCCTTCGCCCGCCGGCCCGAGGACGCGGTGGACCTGGCCCGCTCCATCGTCACGGTCGGCACCGGGGCCGGCATGCCGACGATCGCCCTGATGACCGACATGAACCAGTGCCTCGGCACGACGGCGGGCAACGCCCTGGAGGTGGCGGAGGCGGTCGCCATGCTGGCCGGCGAACCGGGCGACCCCCGGCTCTACCAGGTGACGCGGGCGCTGGTCGCCGAGGCGCTGGTGCTGGGCGGCATCGCCGGCAGCCAGGAGGAGGCGGGCGCCAGGTTCGACGCGGCGATCGCCAGCGGTGCCGCGGCGGAGCGCTTCGGCCGCATGGTGGCCGGTCTCGGCGGCCCGGCCGGCTTCGTCGAGGATCCGTGGGCGCATCTCCGCCGCGCCCCGGTGACCCTGCCGGTCCTGGCACCGGAGGCCGGCATCGTCCAGGCCATCGACGCGCGCGCCTACGGCCTCGCCGTCATCGATCTCGGCGGCGGCCGCACCCGGCCGGAGGACCGCATCGACCACGCCGTGGGCCTGGCCGAGTGCGCCGGCATCGGCGACCGGGTCGGACCGTCCGACCGGCCGCTGGCGGTTGTCCATGCCGCCGACGAAGCCGCCGCCGGGCGCGCCGCCGCGCGCATCCGCGCCGCCGTCAGCCTTGGCGAGGAGACACCGGCGGACCGGCCCCTGATCGCCCGGCGCCTCGCCGCGCATTCATGAGCGGCACCCGGTCATGACGGTCCAGGCCGCCGTGCCCGCGCGCGGCGTCGAGCTGCGCGGCATCGGGCTCTACACCGCGGCGATCCTGCTGCTCTCGGTGATGGACGCGCTGATCAAGTGGACCACCGACCACTATCCGGTGGTCCAGATCGTCGCCTTCCGCTCGGTCATCGGCCTGCTGCCGATCCTGGTCGTGCTGGCCTGGCGCCGGCGCTTTCACGAACTGCGCACCCGACGGCCGCTGATCCACGTGGTGCGCGGCGTCATCGGCGTCAGCGCCGGCTTCTGCTTCTTCTACGCCTTCAAGACCCTGCCGCTGGTCGATGCCTACGCCATCGCCTTCGCCTCGCCGCTGTTCATCACCGCGCTCAGCGTGCCGGTGCTGGGCGAGGCGGTAGGCCCGCGGCGCTGGACGGCGGTCGCCGTCGGCTTCGTCGGCATCCTGGTGATCCTGCGCCCCGGCATCGAGGGCATCGACCAGTTCCTCACCCTGGGCGGGCTGGCGGCACTCGCCGGCACCTTCCTGTTCGCGCTCTCCGTGCTGCTGATCCGCCGCTTCGGCCGCACGGAGACCAGCGCCGCCATGGTGCTGTGGTCCGGCATCACCGGCGCCGTCATCGCCTCCGTTGTCAGCCTGCCCGATTTCGTGGCCCCCGACGCCCTCGGCTGGGGGCTGATGGGTTCGATCGGCCTGCTCGGCGGCGTCGCCACCATCATGCTGACCGAGGCCTTCCGCACCGCCAGGCCCGCCGTCCTCGCCCCCTTCGAGTACACGGCGATGATCTGGGCCGTCATCTTCGGGCTGACGATCTGGGGCGACGTGCCGGACATCTGGGTCGGCGTCGGCTCGGCCATCGTCATCGCCGCCGGTCTCTACATCCTGCACCGGGAGCGCCGGCGCGATGTCGAGACCGCCGGATCGGAGCGCCTCGCCGCCGCCCCGCTGGCGGCCCCCCAGGGCGCCGGGGACAAGCCCGCCGGCGGCGAGCGCGAGGATTGACCGGACCACCGAACCCGGCCATGACAGCGCCATGACCGACCTCCACGCCCTGCCCAAGGCGGAACTCCACCTGCATCTCGAAGGCGCGGCCTCGCCCGACCTGGTGCGCCGGCTCGCCCTGCGCCACGGCATGACGCTGCCCGACGACCTGTTCGCGCCGGACGGCGGCTTCGCCTGGTCGGACTTCCTGCATTTCCTGCGGGTCTACGATATCGCCTCCAGCGTCATCCGCACGCCGCGGGACTACCGCGACCTGACCTACGACTATCTCTGCCGCTCAGCGGCGGAGGGCGGCATCTATGCCGAGCTGATGTCCTCGCCCGACCACGCCGCGGCGGCGGGCATGAGCTACCGGGATCATCTCGAGGGCATCGCCCAGGGCATCGAGGAGGCGCGGCGGGATACCGGCATCGAGGCGCGCATCATCGTCACCTGCGTGCGCCATTTCGGGCTGGAGCGGGCGATGGCGGTGGCCCGCGACGTGGTGGCGAACCCACACCCGCTGGTCACCGGTTTCGGCATGGGCGGCGACGAGGCGGCCTTCCCGCCCGGCCAGTTCGCGCCCGTCTTCCGACTGGTGCATGAGGAGGCGGGGCTGGCCTGCACCGTGCATGCGGGCGAGTTCGGCGGCCCTGAGAGCGTGCGGGAGGCGCTCGACACCTTGCCGGTCAGCCGGCTCGGTCACGGCGTGCGCGCCATCGAGGACGAGGGCCTGATCGCCGAGATCGCCGCGCGCGGCATCGTCCTGGAGACCTGCCCGATGAGCAACATCGCCACCGGCGTCTTCGCGACCTATGACGCCCACCCCCTGCCGCGCCTGCTGACGCTGGGGGTGCGCTGCACGCTGTCCAGCGACGACCCGCCCTATTTCGCCAGTTCCATCGGCATCGAATACGCCAACGCCGCCACCGTCTTCGGCTTCGACGCCGCCACGCTGGCCGGCTTCACCCGCACCAGTCTGGAGGCCGCCTTCGTCGACGCGGCGACGCGCGGTCGCCTGCTGGCGCGGCTCGACGCGGCGTGACATGACGACGCCCGGCCGCACCCCTCGCGGGCGCGGCCGGGCACCGCCGCCTCAGGACGCGGCCGAGGCCATGGCCTTGACGTCGCGGGCGGCCAACGGCTTGCCGCCGATGGCCCACTCGCCGCCGGCATATTCCTGGATTCTCACCCAGGTGACGCCGCGCATGGCCTCGCCTTCGATGGCGACCATCGTCTCGGTCACCTTCTCGATCATCTCCCGCTTCTGCTGCGGGGTGAAGACGTCCTCGATAAGCTGGATGTCGACGAGCGGCATGGTTCTCTCCTCTGCCTGGCGTTCGCGGCGGCGGGCGATCCCCGCCGCCAGTGGCCGCAGTGGTCCCATGACCGGCGGCCTGCCAGCCAGTTCACGATCTGAATCCACCCGATACAGATTCTGAACTGGCAGGCGCGGTGGCACCGCCCTTAATCTTCGGCCGCGAGACGGGAGCCCGATGATCCGTGAAGGAGGTGGGAGATGACCGAGACGCGCTACCGGCAGTTCTGCCCCGTCGCCATGGCGGCCGAGATCCTGTGCAACCGATGGACCCTGGTCGTGATCCGTGAACTGCTGGCGGGCTCGACCCGCTTCAACGCCCTGCGCCGCGGCGTTCCCCGCATGTCGCCGGCCCTGCTGTCCCAGCGTCTGAAGGAGCTCGAGGCGGTCGGCATCGTCGAAAGGCGGCCCGCGCCCGGCGAGCCGGAGGTGCTGGAGTACACGCTGACCGAAGCCGGCCGGGACCTGATGCCGGTCGTCGAGTCGCTGGGCTGCTGGGGCCATCGCTGGGTCGAATCCCGCCTGTCGCTGCAGAATCTCGACGCCGGCCTGCTGATGTGGGACATGCGCCGCAACCTCGATCCGTCGCCAATGCCGGCGCGCCGCAACGTCATCCAGTTCAGCTATCCCGAACTGGTGCCGGCACAGCGCCAGTGGTGGATGATCGTCGAGCCGGACGCCGAGGTCGACCTCTGCTCGATCGACCCCGGCTTCGACGTCGATCTCTACGTCTCCACGGATCTCGGGACGATGACGCGCATCTGGATGGGCATGACGACGGTCGAGCGGGAACGCGGCGCCGACCGGCTGCATCTCGTGGGCCGGCGCGAGCTGGAGCAGGCGATGCAGTCCTGGCTTGGCCTCAGCCCGTTCGCCGGCGTCGACCGCAAGGTCGCGTGACGGTGCGGGCCTCCCTAACCAATTGACATGAAATAATAGTAGCTGTTTCCGCGAGAACGGGAATCCAGAGCCCCTGTGCGGCGCGCGGCGCACCACGCACGGGACGACGCCGTTGATAAGTGCTTCTGAAAAAACCGCGTCGTCCCGGCCGACCGGAGGGAGAGCCGGGACCGGCCACCCGTCATCGCCGGCGGCGAGACCGGCGTGCAGGGCGCGGTCAGGTTTGCGGTGGGGATGACCGCTGGCCGTTGCCTGCCGCCTGCGCCTCGCGTGCGGCGCCCAGTGTGGCGCCCTGCTCGCCGATCAGCTCCCAGCGGGCCTGCAGCCAGTGGTCTTGGGCGAAGCCCTCGGGCCGGCCGGCGCGGTCCCAGATCGCACGGGCGCGGGCGCGGATATCTTCCTCGCTCAGTTCAGGAATGGGCACGGACCGCCGGCTCCCCGGTCTCACAGCACAGGCTCGGGAGCGAGAATGACCGGGGAACCGCGGCCGCGCAAGTGGCCGGGCGCGAGCCGGCGGGCTCAGGCCGCCTCGGCCACCTGCCCCTTGTCGCCGGCCAGCGCCGCCTCGCCATCGAGCGTGACGGCGACGGCATGCACCACCGCGGCGATGCGGATGGTGTCCTGGATGGCGTCCTTGGCGACGCCCTTCTTCAGCAAGACCTGCTCATGGCTGTCGATGCACAGCCCGCAGCCGTTCACCGCCGAGACGGCGATCGAGAATAGCTCGAAATCGACCGAGTCGACGCCGGAATTGGCGATGACGTTCATGCGCAGCCGGGCCGGCAGCTTGCCGTACTCCGCGTTCGAGGCGAGGTGCACGAAGCGGTAGTAGACATTGTTCATGCCCATGATGGCGGCGGCCGCCTTGGCCGCACCGGTCGCCTCGGCCGAGAGGTGTTCCGCCGCATCGGCGGCGACCGCCCGGATCACGGTGGCATTGCGCGCCGCGAGCGCGGCGGCGAGGGCGACGCCCCAGACCTGCTGGCCATTCAGCGTCGGGCTCTGCAGCACATTGGAAAGGTTGAGCTTGAGGTCCTTGGCGTAGTCGGGCAGGGCCGACTTCAGATCGGCGATCGACATCTGGTGCCTCTCCTGACGGGATGTGATGGGGATGGCGCGGCGGCCGGACGGCTTGATGCCGCCCGGCCGGCATAGCCTCACGCGGCCTGCAGGGTGTCCTGGCCCGGCTGCCAGTTGCAGGGGCACAGCTCGTCGGTCTGCAGCGCGTCGAGCACGCGCAGCACCTCTTGCGGGTTGCGGCCGACATTCAGGTCGTTGACCGCGACGAAGCGGATGACGCCCTCCGGGTCGACGATGAACGTGGCGCGCAGGGCCACCTCCTCCGCCTCCTCGAGGATGCCGAGCGCCCGCGACAGATCCTTGCGGATGTCCGAGAGCATCGGGATCTTCAGGTCGGCCAGATCCTCGTGGTTGTTGCGCCAGGCGAGGTGGACGTACTCGTTGTCGGTCGACACGCCGTAGACCACGGCGTCACGGTCGTTGAATTCCTCGGCCAGATCGCTGAACGCCTTGATCTCCGTCGGGCAGACGAAGGTGAAGTCCTTCGGCCAGAAGAACACGACCTTCCACTTGCCGGCGTCGGTCCGGCTGTCGATCGAGGCGAAGGCGCTCGCCGGATCGCGCGAGACGCAGGCCTTGAGGTCGAATTCGGGGAAAGTCTTGCCGATGGTCAGCATTACGGTTCGCTCCTTCCGTGGAGTTGCGAATTAGAACAGCTCCAAATTTCTTTCCAGACGCCGATTCTTCAATTCGGATCTGGCTATCGGCCCGATAGGCCAGGGCTATCGATTCATCGTTGACACAAAAACCGACCGGTTGGTATGTTTCGCTCATCGCATGAAGCCGCCCGGTCATCCAGCCGGGCGGAACGCCAGGAGAAAGCGCATGTCCGAGATCAAGGCCCTGACCCCCTGCCTGTGGTTCAACGGCACCGCCGAGGAAGCCTTCCGGCACTACCGCGGCATCTTCGCCGACACCGCCGAGCACAGCGTCAGCCGCATGCCGGCGGGCGAGAACGGCGAGCCCGGCCCGGTGCTGATGATGTCGGTCGCCATCGAGGGGCAGGATCTGCTGTTCCTCAACGGCCCACACGAGGCCCCCTTCACGGAGGCCATCTCCATGGTCGCGACCTGCCGCGGTCAGGCCGAGCTCGACCGCGTCTGGGCGGCGCTGCTCGATGGCGGCGAGCCGCTGCAATGCGGCTGGCTGAAGGACCGTTTCGGGCTCTGCTGGCAGATCGTGCCGGATGGCATGGGCGAGATCCTCGGCGGTCCGGACCAAGCCGGGGCGCAGCGCGCCCTGCAGGCGATGCTAGGCATGGTGAAGCTGGACATCCACGCCCTCCGGGCCGCCTATGACGGCGCGAGCAACTGACCCTCGGGGCGCCTGCCCCTCGAAAGGCGGCGATACCTGCGCCGCGCATGGCTCGACCGCGAATCGGAATTCTTCAAAACAATCGGGGAAACCCCTATCTGAAATAGCGTTTCCCGCCGCTATCCCGGAACCGTCAGCCGTGAACGAGCCGATCAGCCTGCGTCAGCTCCGCTACCTCGTGGCGGTCGACGACTTCCGTCACTTCGGCCGCGCCGCCAAGGCGTGCAACGTATCCCAGCCCAGTCTCTCGGCGCAGATCCGCCAGGTAGAGGAGCGGCTGGGATTCGCCATCTTCGAACGCGGCGGTCGCGCCATCGAGGCGACGCCCGGCGGCCGGCAGGTGCTCGCCCGGGCCCGGCGCGTGCTGGCCGAGATGGACAGGTTGGTGGCCGAGACCCTGCCCGGCAGCGCGCCGCTGTCGGGCCCCTTCCATCTTGGCATCATCCCCACCATCGCGCCTTATCTGCTGCCACGCATCCTGCCGGCCCTGCGCGGCATGGCGCCAGACCTGAAGCTGTACCTGATCGAGGAGACGACGGACCATCTGCTGGAACGGCTGAAGCGCGGCACCATCGACGCCGCCATCCTGGCGCTGCCGATCGACGAGAGGCGCTTCCGCACCGTGCCGCTCTACGACGAGCCGTTCCTCGCCGCGGTGCCGAGCGATCATCACCTGGCGGCGAGGCGGACGCTCACGCCCCAGGAACTGCGCGGGGAGCCGGTGTTGCTGCTCGAGGACGGGCACTGCTTCCGCGACCACGCCCTCGCCGTCTGCCAGCAGGCGGGCACTCGCGATGCCGGCTTCGACGCGGCCAGCCTGACGACCCTGTGCGAGATGGTTTCCGGCGGCCTCGGCAGCACGCTGGTGCCAGCACTGGCCACCGGGGGGAGCGCGGCGGGCCGGGTCACCATCCCCTTCGCCGAGCCGGCGCCGTCCCGCCGGGTCGGTCTGGTCTGGCCGGACGGATCCGGCCGCCGACGGACCGCCGCCAAGCTCGGCGCCATGCTGCAAACGCTGGTCCCCGATGCGCTCGGCAAGGCGGTGCGGCCCTTGTCAGCGGGCGTTTCGGCCGTATAGTCGCGCCCGCACCGGCAATCTCGACAACCTGTATCTTCGTTTCGGAAGGGGCAGTCCGCCATGGATCTGCGCAACATCGCCATTATTGCCCACGTCGATCACGGCAAGACGACCCTGATCGACGTGCTGCTGCGGCAGTCCGGCGCCTTCCGCGAAGGACAACAGGTGGCCGAGCGCGCGCTGGACAGCAACGATCTGGAGCGCGAGCGCGGCATCACCATCCTGGCGAAGTGCACCTCGCTGGTCTGGGGCGACACCCGCATCAACATCGTCGACACGCCCGGCCACGCCGATTTCGGCGGCGAGGTGGAGCGCATCCTGAACATGGTGGACGGCGCCGTCGTGCTGGTGGACGCCGCCGAGGGGCCGCTGCCGCAGACCAAGTTCGTGCTCTCCAAGGCGCTGGCCCAGGGCATCCGGCCGATCGTGCTGATCAACAAGGTCGACCGCCCCGACGCCCGCCCGGACGAGGTGCTGGACGAGATCTTCGACCTGTTCGTCGCGCTCGACGCCGACGACCACCAGCTCGACTTCCCCGTGCTCTACGCCTCGGGCAAGGAGGGCTGGGCCGCCCCCGACCTGGAGGCGCCGCGCGAGACGATGGCGCCGCTGTTCGATCTCGTGCTGGCCCATGTGCCGGCGCCGCGGGTGGAGCCCGGCCGGCCCTTCCGCATGCTCGCCACCACGATCGAGGCGAACCCCTATCTCGGCCGCCTGCTGACCGGTCGCATCCTGTCGGGCAGCGTGAGGCCGAACCAGGCGATCAAGGCGCTGTCTCGCGACGGCTCGCTGATCGAGCAGGGCCGTATCTCCAAGGTGCTGGCCTTCCGCGGGCTGGAGCGCCAGCCCATCGAGGAGGGGGTCGCCGGCGACATCGTGGCGATCGCCGGGCTTTCCGAGGCGACGGTGGCCGACACGCTGTGCGACCCGGCGAACGCCGACCCTGTGCTGGCCCAGCCCATCGACCCGCCCACCCTGTCGATGACCTTCTCGGTCAATGACGGGCCGCTGGCCGGCACCGAGGGCGACAAGGTGACGAGCCGGGTGATCCGCGCCCGCCTGTTCCGCGAGATCGAGGGCAATGTCGCGCTCAAGGTCGCCGAGACCGAGCAGAAGGACACCTTCGAAGTGTTCGGCCGGGGCGAGCTGCAGCTCGCCATCCTGATCGAGACCATGCGCCGCGAGGGCTTCGAACTCGTCATCGGCCGGCCGCGCGTTGTCTTCCGAAGCGATCCGCAGTCCGGCCAGCGGCTGGAGCCGGTGGAGGAAGTGCAGGTCGACGTCGACGAGGAGTTCGCCGGCACCGTGGTGCAGAAGCTGTCCGAGCGGCGCGGCGAGCTGATGGACATGCGTCCGTCGGGCGGCGGCAAGCAGCGGCTGATCCTGCACGTCCCGACCCGGGGTCTGATCGGCTACCACTCGGAATTCCTCACCGACACCCGTGGTACCGGCATCATGTACCGGCTGTTCCACGCCTATGTGCCCTACAAGGGCCCGATCGCCTCGCGGCGCACTGGCGTCCTGATCGCCAATGCCGAGGGCGAGGCGGTGGCCTACGCGCTGTGGAACCTCGAGGATCGCGGGCCGATGTTCATCCAGCCGCAGACGAAGGTCTATGCCGGCATGGTGGTGGGCGAGCACACCCGCGGCAACGACCTCGAGGTCAACGTGCTGAAGGGCAAGCAGCTGACCAATATCCGCGCCGCCGGCAAGGACGACGCCGTGCGCCTGACCCCGCCGGTGGAGATGACGCTGGAGAAGGCGCTGTCCTTCATCAACGACGACGAGATGGTCGAGGTCACGCCCAAGTCGATCCGCCTGCGCAAGGCCATCCTCGACACCCACGAGCGCAAGCGCGCCAGCCGCCGGGCGGACGCCGAGGAACAGGCCAAGGCGTCCTAGCGGCCTCGTCGGCGAGGACGGGCCCGAGGTCCCGGGTCTGCGACGCGGCACTGCGCGCCGCATCGCGCACGGGGCGACGGGGTTGATTTCTTGAATTAAAACAAGAAACTGGCGTCGTCCCGGCCGGAGCGCCAGCGGAGAGCCGGGACCGACCGGGCGTCCTCGCGGACCCCGCCGTGGGCGAAGTCGGGAGCGAGGTCCCGGGTCTGCGAAGCGGCACTGCGCGCCGCATCGCGCACGGGACGACGGGGTTGATTCATTGAATCAAAACAAGGAACTGGCGTCGTCCCGGCCGGAGCGGCAGCGGAGAGCCGGGACCGGCCGGGCGTCCTCGCGGCCCCCCGCCCGGCGAGGACGCACCCGAAATCACCTGATTTCCGCGTAGTTTGTCACGTCTCCGTGATCGGGGACGGCCGGGCTCGCCTTGGCTGGCGTGGGGATTATTCTGAGCGCTCGTTCGGAATGACCAGAAGAACCGGGAGTGACCAGGATGCCACGCCGTTTCCCCCTCGCCGCCGTCTCCGCGCTCGCCCTGATCGCCGCCACCGCGCTGCCGGCCGATGCCCAGGCGGAAAGCTTCCGCTGGGCCGGCCAGACCGATCCATCGACCATGGACCCGCATGCCCGCAACATCGCGCCGGTCCTCAGCTTCCTGAACAACATCTACGAGGGGCTGGTGCGCCGCGGGCCCGACATGTCGATCGAGCCGTCGCTGGCCACCTCCTGGGAGCCGCTGGAGGGCGAGGACGGCTGGCGCTTCCACCTGCGCGAGGGTGTGAGCTATCACGACGGCGCCGCCTTCACCGCCGACGACGTGCTGTTCTCCTACGAGCGGGCGACGGCCGAGCAGTCGGATGTGAGCTCCTGGTTCGCGCCGGTGACGGCGGTCCGCGTGGTCGACGCGCACACCATCGACTTCCTGACCACCGGCCCCAACCCGCTGTTCCCGAGCTCGATCGCCAACTTCCTGATCATGGACCGGGACTGGGCGGAGGCGAATGACGCCACGACGCCCGCCAGCGAGACCGAGAACGCCGCCACCCGCCAGGCCAACGGCACCGGGCCCTATCGCCTGGTGGAGCGCGCACCCGATGTCTCCACCCGGCTTGCCGCCTTCGAGGGTTGGTGGGACGACGACCGCGGCAACGTCACGGAGGCCGAGTTCGTGCCGATCACCTCGGCCGCCACCGCGGTCGCCGCGCTGATCTCCGGCGAGATCGACTTCTACGAGCCGATCCCCCTGCAGGACGCGCCGCGCATCGAGGCCTCGCCCGACCTCACCCTGCACAGCGGCGTGGAATCCCGCATCATCTTCTTCGGCTTCGAGATGGAGGCCGACCAGCTGCGCTTCTCCTCCGCCCAGGGCAATCCGTTCCAGGACGTGCGGGTGCGCGAGGCGGTCTACCGGGCGATCAACAACGACGCCATCATCCAGACCATCATGCGCGGAAATGCCGAGCCGGCGGCCCTGCTGATCAATTCGGCGGCGTCGGGCTACAATGCCGAGCTCGACGAAAGGCTGGCCTACGATCCCGAGCGGGCCCGGGAGCTGCTGGCCGAGGCCGGCTATCCGGACGGCTTCGACTTCCTGCTGCGCTGCTCCAACGACCGCTACATCAACGACGAGGCGGTGTGCACCGCCGTCGTCGGCATGCTGGAGCAGGTCGGCCTGGAGCCGGAACTGGTGGCCGAGCCGGTCAGCCAGTACTTCGCCAATCTGCGCGAGGAGCAGTTCGACATGTTTCTCCTGGGGTGGTCGCCCGGCACCTTCGACGCCGAGCACCCGCTGCGCTTCCTGGTGCATACGCCCAATGACGAGCTGCGCATGGGCTCGTGGAACTTCGGCGGCTATTCGAACGCCCGCATCGACGAGCTGATGCAGCCGATCCTGACCACCATCGACCCGACCGAGCGCCAGGCGATGATCGACGAGACCCACCGTATCGTCCTGGAGGACATCCCCTACGTGCCGCTCTACGTGCAGCCGCTGGTCTGGGCGAGCCAGGCGGATGTCGAGGTGGTGCAGCGCGCCGACAACTTCTTCCTGCTGCGCTGGGTGGAGGTCGGGGAGTAGCCGCTACCGGTCGCCGCTGGCGGGAGACGCCGGGACGGCGCCGGCCGGCGGTCCGTCCAGCGGCCAGCGGCCGATGATGTCGAGCGCCTCGACGAACAGGCCGGCGTGATCCGCCGCCGCCGCCACCGCCCGGGCCTCGACCACCACGGTGCCGCCTGCGGCGATGACGATACCGGCGAGCCCGGCCTCGGCCGCGGCGTCCACCGTCCGCGTGCCGATGGTCGGCGGGTCGAGACGCAGGTCCTGCTGCGGCTTGGGCAGCTTGACGAGAATGCCGCCCCGTGCCGTCACGTCCAGGCCGGCGAGCATGGCGTCTGTATGGTTCTCGCTTTCGCGCGCCAGGACCGTGCCGCCGGCGACGACCACCGCCTGGCCGCGGTCGGCCCTGCCATGCGCCAGCGCCGCGTCGAGGCCGTGCGCCACCTCAGTGGCCAGGGCCGGCGGCATCGACAGCGCCCCGATCGGACCGGCCGCGACCGCGAGATCGGGACACAGTTCCAGGGGCCCGACGAGGACAAGGCCGTGCTGCTCGAAGCCGCGGGCGATGGCGTCCAGGACCTGGGAATCGCCCATGCGCCAGAACGGCGTGGCCAGGAGGAAGCGGATGGCCCGCCAGTCCGGCCACAGCGTGCGCAGGCGCGGCCGCCCGACCTTGCCGCTCATGCAGAAATTCCGCACGTCCCAGCGCCGGAACCGGCGGATGATCTTGCCCGGCTGGCCGATGCGCACCCAGCAATGCTCGAACCCGACGACGGTTGCCGGATCGCACTGTCCCTTCAGGGCGATCACGCGCACCTCGCGGCCGCCGGCCCGCAGGTCTTCGGCGATCATCCGGGGCAGCGCCCCGGCGCCGGCGATGATCCCGACGGGACGGTCGGCACCGTCCCCGGCCGATCCCTGCCGGCCCTTGCCGCGCCGCCTCACCTCAGGCGCGGGAGGCGGGCGCCCTCACGCGCCCTCGCCGGTATCGACGCCCATCATCAGCGGGCGGTGACGCTCGCCGTCGATGAAGGCGAGAATCTCGTCGACGATGGGCGTTCCGGCCAGTGCCACCCGCGCCTCGGCCAGGGCCTCGCTGTAGGGGTGCCTGCCCAGGAAGACGCGGCGGTAGAGGGCGAGCGCCGCGCGGATCTGCTCCACCGGCACGCCCCGGCGCTTCAGGCCGACGATGTTGATGCCGGCCAGCTTGCCGCCGTGCTGGCCGACGGTGCCGAAGGGAATGACGTCGTAGCGCACCGCGTTGCAGCCGCCGAGATAGGCGCCGCGGCCGATGCGGCAGAACTGCTGCACCGCCGACAGCCCGCCGATGAAGACGTTGTCGCCGATCACCACATGGCCGCCCAGCGTCACGTGGTTGGCGAAGATCGCCCGGTCGCCAATCTGGCAGTCGTGGGCGATGTGGATCCCGGCCATGAAGAAGCCGTTCGCGCCCACCCGGGTGACGCCGCCGCCATGGGCGGTGCCGATATCCATGTTGGCGTATTCGCGGATGACGTTGTCCGGCCCGATCTCCAGGGCCGTCGGCTCGCCCTTGTACTTCAGGTCCTGCGGCGGCATGCCCAGCGCCACATGCGGGAAGATGCGGGTGCGGGCGCCGATGCGGGTGTGCCCGCGCAGCACCACGTGGCTGTCCACCGTGACGTCGTCGCCGATCTCCACGTCCGGGCCGACGGTGGTGAACGGACCGATGGTCACGCCCACGCCGAGACGCGCCCCGGGGTCGACCACGGCGAGCGGGCTGATGGCGCAGGCCCGGGCGCCTTCGTCGGACGAAGCTGGCATTGCTTTCAAAGACATATCCATGGTGGCCGGACCATAGCGGATGCGCGGATTCCTGACGAGTGCGCGTGCTCACGCCGTTCAACACATATTCTTAACGATTGTTGCGGGCCCGGTCCCGAGGGCTGGCACCTGCCATCGGCGGG
>Ga0207773_100125_pt1 | contig 63979 bp, 47 predicted proteins | sample TtaePargueraPR_2_FD_187281 | JGI IMG/M metagenome (GOLD analysis project Ga0207773, IMG submission 187281) | Aerobic enrichment media microbial communities from Bioluminiscent Bay, La Parguera, Puerto Rico - Tt and M1 (3) (SPAdes) | ecosystem: Environmental > Aquatic > Marine > Unclassified ...
AAGCGGTGTACGTCGAGGACCTGTGTGTCGTCGGTCTCGGCCGCACGAGGCTCGCCAAGAGCGTCCACGACGCCGGATGGTCGTCGTTCGTCGCCATGCTGGAGTACAAGGCGGCGAGATCCGGACGTACGTTCGCCCGGGTGGACCGGTGGCTCCCGTCCACCCGGATGTGCTCGGACTGCGGCCGGATCAACGAGAAGATGGCGCTGGACGTCCGGTCGTGGGTCTGTCCGTGTGGCGGTCACCACGACCGGGACGTCAACGCCGCGATCAACATCAAGGCCGCAGGGCAGGCGGACTTCAACGACCGTGGAGCGCGGGTAGGACCGGGACCCGTCCCGGCACCGCGCGGTGAAACGGTAACCCACCAGAACACTGCGCGTGTCACGCGCAGCGTGGCTGGAATCGCCGCCGTTTAGGGCGGCGAGGATGTCAATTCCGGACCAAGGAGGAGGTCCTCTCCGCGGACAACACCGAGCGGTTGCGCCTGGCCCAGGCCGAGATCCGGCTCCGGCACCCCGGCGAAAACCCGGCCGACGTGCTGCTGCGTACCGCCCGGCGGATCCTCGCCACCAGCACGTTCTCCAATCAGCTTTTCGCCCGGCTGGCACCGGTCCGGGTCCGGATGATCCTGGCCAGCCCGGCGCTGCAGGGCTACGCGCTACGGCTGCTGCTCAGCGGGCAGACCGAGCTGGCCCGAGGGCTGCACGAATCGTTTCCGGACGAGCTCGACGAAGTCACCGCCGCGGCGATGGTGGGATCCTTCGTCGGCGCGCTGGTCGCGGTGATGATGCAACTCCTCGCCGAGCTGCCCGAACCGGAGCGGGCGATCCTGGTCGACCAGGACCAGCTGCTGGCCGGCCTGCAGCGGGCGATGCAGGTCGCGGTCGCGGGGCTCGCCGACGCTAGCTGAGCCGGCGGGACTTGCGGACCAGGCCGCCCTCGCACCAGTCGTGGTAGTCGAACAGCTGCGGCTTGGCCAGCAGCACCCGGGTGTTGTGCGCCCAGACCGACATCAGCTCGTCGCCGTCCTGCTCGGCCTGCTCGACCAGCTTGCGTAGCCGCCGTTTCGGGTGGGCGCGGAAGTTGGTCCGGATGCCGTCCGCCGCGTAGATGTAGAGGCAGTGCAGCGCGAACCGGCGGGCCGGACAGGTCGGATCCATCGCCAGGTCGAACAGCGTGGTGATCAGCCGGTCGCCGGAGACGAGCAGATCCCAGTCCTGGGGCATCGACTGCAGCGGGACGGAGTCCGGCTGGTACGCCCAGGCGCGTAGCTCGGCGGGCGCCGGGTCCACCGGGTTGGCGAAGCCGCGGAACGCCGACTCTTGCACGCTCAACGGGGACCCTCCCGTTCGCGGCCGACAGGGCACAGTCGGCCCTGGGCCTACCACTAGCTACTGCTGCGCCACGGTAGCGTGTCGGAGGGTGATCGGGGAAGTCCCTGGTTGTGCCATTCACGAAGCCGGTACGTGTTGGTCCACTTCCGTCACGTGATCTCCGCTGGCCGCGAGGGGTGCGCGTCGCCCCCGCAGCCGACGCTTGAACCAGTGGGAATCCGGAATTCTGGCCAGCACCGGTCCGGTTACCACAGTGATGAGCACGTACGCGGTGGCCAACGGCGCGAGCGCCGGCTCGATACCGGAGCTGGCGACCGCCAGGCCGGCGATCACGATGGAGAACTCCCCACGCGGCATCAGCGCCAGCCCGGCCCGCCATCGACCGGGAGCGGCGATGCCGGCCCGCTTGGCGGCCAGGTAGCCGGTCAGCACCTTGGTGCCCATCGTCACCACCGCCAGGCCAAGGGCCGGCAGCAGCACCGGCGGGATGTCCCGGGGGTCGGTCACCAGCCCGAAGAAGACGAAGAAGACCGCGGCGAACACGTCCCGCAGCGGGGTGAGCAGTTCGGTGGCGCTGTGCGCCACCGGCCCGGACAGCGCGATGCCGACCAGGAACGCGCCGACCGCCGCGGAGACCTGCAGTTCGGCGGCGATCCCGGCGACCAGCAGGGTCAATCCGAGTACGCCGAGCAGCAACGCCTCCGGGTCGCGTACCGACAGCAGAGCGGAGATCCGGTGGCCGAACCGGACCGCGACCAGCAGCACGACGGTGACCGTGGTGACCGCTACCGCGACCGCCACGCTGCCGGCGGCGAGCCCGGCGCCGATCAGCACCGCGCTGAGCACCGGCAGGTAGAACGCCATCGCCAGGTCCTCGACGACCAGGATCGACAGGATGACCGGCGTCTCCCGGTTACCCAGCCGGCCCAGGTCGCCGAGCATCTTGGCGATCACGCCGGACGACGAGATCCAGGTGATCCCGCCGAGCACCACGGCGGCGGTCGGCCCCCAGCCGAGCAGCAGGGCGAACGCGACTCCCGGCACCGCGTTGAGCAGTGCGTCGATCAGGCCGGCCGGGGCCGCCCGGCGCAGGTTGCCGATCAGCTCGCTCGCCGAGTACTCCAGCCCGAGCATCACCAGCAGCAGCACCACGCCGATCTCCGCCCCGACGGCGAAGAAGTCCTGGATGTCATGCAGCGGGAGCAGCCCGCCGTGACCGAACAGCAGCCCGGCGAGCAGGTAGAGCGGAATCGGGGACAGCCCGTAGCGCCGGGACAGGCGGCTGAGCAGCCCGAGGAGCAGCAGCAGCGCGCCGAGTTCGATCAGCAGCAGTGCGCTGTCGTGCATGGCCGGGTCAGCCGGCCGGGTCGTCGTTGGCGAGAATGCCGCCGACGCCGTCCAGCCCGGACCTGGTGCCGACGACCACCACCACGTCGCCGGCGGCGAACCGGAACTCCGGCCCGGGAGAGGCCAGCACCTCCCGGTTGCGCAGCACCGCCACGATCGACGCCCCGGTACGGGTCCGCGTCTTGGTGTCACCGAGGGTACGGCCGACGAACGGCGAGCCGGCCGAGATCGGTACCTGCTCGGTGAGCAGCCCGGCGGCCTGGTCGCGCAGCCCGGCGAGCTGGCTGAGCATCAGCGACGCGCCGAGGATGTCGGCGAGCGCCTCCGCCTCGTCGTCGGTCAGCGGGATGTCGGCGTCACAGGCATCCGGATCGTCCCGGTCGTAGAGGACGAGGTCCCGACGCCCTGACCGGTGACTCACTACGCCGATCCGTCGGCCTGACTCGGTCATCAGGTCGTGGCGTACCCCGATGCCGGGCAGGTCGACCTGTTCCACACGTGCGCGCACACCGTCCACGCTACGCCGCCTACGGGCAGACGGTCGCGCCGCGTCCCGGCAGACTGGTGCGGACGCGGTGCCGAATCGGCCCAGGCGTGGTCGCCGGACCGGGCGGTCGTGGGGCGCGGACGAAAGGCGGCGGTGGATGCGACGTCGGGCAGGCGGGTCCGTCACGGCCATCGTTCTGTCGGCCCTGCCGGTCCTCACCGGGTGTTCGATCGGCGACATCCGCCGGCCTCCTCCAGACCGCACGGCCCCGTCGACCGACGCGACGGTGCCTGTCGGCGGGCCCGTCGTCGAGGTACGCCCGATGCGGGTGCCGGCCGGCTACGACGCACCATTCATCGCGTTCGACGACGCCGACCACGGGTACGCCTTCTTTCACGGATGCAACGCCCGGGCGTCCGTCGGGGTTGCGTCGGGTTGCCCGTCGCTGCTCTATGCGACCGCCGACGGCGGCCGGTCCTGGCAGCACCGGGAGCACCCGGACCCGGCGGCGGCGGAGCATTCGATGCTGGTCGGCTACGGCAGCTTGGTGCTGGCCGCCGACGCAGCCTGGTACCGGTCGGTCGACGGGGGTGTGACCTTCACCCGGGGTGACAGCCCGGACGGGTCGATGCCGCCCGAGTTCGCCAGTTGGGACGGGCCGTACCAGGTGTGTTGCCAGACCGATCCCGTGCCGCGGGTCGTCGAGGTGACCGAGCAGGGGACGGTCCCGTTGGCGCCGCAGCCGCCGATCCCGGTGGTGCAGACCGTCGGCCACATCGGCGACAAGCTGACCGTCGCCGGGCTGCACGACGGCCGGCTGCACGTGGCGTTCGGCGCGCCGGTGGCGACCGACGATGACGGCGGCGGTGGGCCCGGGGTGCGCTGGCTGTGGCGGACCGACGCGGTCACCGTCGCGGATCCGGAGCGAATCCGTCGGTTCGTCGTACGGACGACGCCGTCGCGCGGTTACTGGCTGATCGGCGAGCCGGTGCCCCTGCCGGGTGAGTTTCCGCTCGTCTGGCGGGCCGATTGGGGTCGGCTGGAGCCGGTGCCGGTCCACGACCCGCCGCCGGACGTGGTGGTGTCGGTGCTGCCGGACGGTGGCCGGCTGCTGGTCACCACCAGTACCGGTGTCTGGTCGCTCGGCTCCGACGGCCGCTTCGAGCCGATCGACTGGCCGGTGCAGGGCGCCTACCTCACCCGGCTGCGGGACGGGACGGTGCAGGCGGTCCGGCCGGGCGGCGCGGTGCTGCTCAAGGTGCGGCAGCCGTCGGGTGCCGGGTGGGTGGAGATCTCCTGGGAACCGTACGGGCGGTAGCCCGGCGTGGGTGGGGGCTTCGGCGGTCGACTCGTCGAACGGAGTTGAGTGGAATAGACTCAAGTTTGGTGGTGTCCTATCCCGTGGACCGACCTGCCGTACAGGGGAGCACATGAACGCCGAACGTCTGACCACCAAGAGTCGCGAAGTCATCACCGCCGCGGTCGCCATCGCCAACCAGCGGGGCCACGCCACGGTCGAACCGTGGCATCTGCTGCTCTCCCTGCTGGACACCGGCGGCTCGACCGCCGCCGGCCTGCTGCGGGCCGTCGGCGCCAACCCGGTGGAGATCCGCCGGTCCGCCGTCCGGACCGTGGAGAACCTGCCCGCCGCGCGCGGCTCCAGCGTCGCCGAGCCGAGCCTGTCCCGCGAGTTCGCCAACGCGATCGGCGCGGCCGAGCAGATCGCCCGCCCGCTCGGCGACGAGTACACCTCCACCGAGCACCTGCTGGCCGGCCTGGCCCGGGTCGGCGGGGCCGTCGCCGGGCTGCTCAAGGATGCCGGAGCCACCGAGGAGAACCTGGTCGCCGCGTTCCCGTCGGTGCGCGGCGGCGACCGCCGGGTCACCACCGCCGACCCGGAGCAGACCTACCAGGCGCTGGAGAAGTACGGCGTCGACCTGACCGCCAGCGCCCGCGACGGCAAGATCGACCCGGTGATCGGGCGGGACGCCGAGATCCGCCGGGTGATCCAGGTGCTGTCCCGGCGTACCAAGAACAACCCGGTGCTGATCGGCGAACCCGGCGTCGGCAAGACCGCGATCGTCGAAGGTCTCGCCCAGCGGATCGTCGCCGGCGACGTACCCGAGTCGCTGCGCGACAAGCGGCTGGTGTCGCTCGACCTCGGCGCGATGGTCGCCGGTGCGCAGTACCGGGGGCAGTTCGAGGAGCGGCTCAAGTCGGTCCTGGAGGAGATCAAGGGCTCCGACGGCCAGGTGATCACCTTCCTCGACGAGCTGCACACCGTGGTCGGCGCGGGCAAGGGCGAAGGCTCGATGGACGCCGGCAACATGCTCAAGCCGATGCTGGCCCGGGGCGAGCTGCGGATGGTCGGCGCGACCACCCTCGACGAGTACCGCGAGCACATCGAGAAGGACCCGGCGTTGGAGCGCCGGTTCCAGCCGGTGCTGGTCGGCGAGCCGACCGTCGAGGACACCATCGGCATCCTGCGCGGGCTCAAGGAGCGCTACGAGGTGCACCACGGCGTACGGATCACCGACGCCGCGCTGGTCGCCGCCGCCGGCCTGTCCGACCGCTACATCACCGACCGGTTCCTGCCGGACAAGGCGATCGACCTGGTCGACGAGTCCGCCTCCCGGCTGCGGATGGAGATCGACTCCCGGCCGGTCGAGGTCGACGAGATCGAGCGGGCCGTGCGCCGGCTGGAGATCGAGGAGATGGCGCTGGCCAAGGAGCCCGACCCCGGCTCGGCGCAGCGGCTGGAGCGGCTGCGCCGGGAGCTGGCCGACAAGCGTGAGCAGCTGACCGCGCTCAGCGACCGCTGGCAGCTGGAGAAGGGGCACATCACCCGGATCTCCACCGCCCGCGAGGAGCTGGAACGCCTCGGTGGCGAGGCCGAGCGGGCCGAACGCGACGGTGAGCTGGAGCGCGCCGCCGAGCTGCGGTACGGCCGGATCCCGGCGCTGCAGGGCGAGCTGGCCCGCGCCGAGACCGAGCTGGCCGCGCTGCAGGCCGACGGCGCGATGCTCAAGGAGGAGATCGGCGCGGACGATATCGCCGCCGTCGTCGCGGCCTGGACCGGCATCCCGGCCGGCCGGCTGATGGAGGGCGAGACCGCCAAGCTGCTGCGGATGGAGTCCTCGCTGGGTGCCCGGGTGGTCGGCCAGGCCGCCGCCGTCACCGCCGTCTCCGACGCGGTCCGCCGCGCCCGGGCCGGGGTCGCCGACCCGGACCGGCCGACCGGCAGCTTCCTCTTCCTCGGCCCGACCGGTGTCGGCAAGACCGAGCTGGGCAAGGCCCTGGCCGAGTTTCTCTTCGACGACGAGCGGGCCATGGTCCGCATCGACATGAGCGAGTACGCCGAGAAGCACTCGGTGGCTCGGCTGGTCGGTGCCCCACCCGGTTACGTCGGGTACGAGGAGGGCGGTCAGCTGACCGAGGCGGTACGCCGTCGGCCGTACTCGGTGATCCTGCTCGACGAGGTGGAGAAGGCCCACCCGGACGTCTTCGACGTGCTGCTGCAGGTGCTCGACGACGGTCGGCTCACCGACGGGCAGGGCCGTACGGTGGACTTCCGCAACGCGATCCTGATCCTCACCTCCAACCTCGGCTCGACGCTGATCAACGACCTGACGTTGACCGAGGAGCAGCGGCGCGACGCGGTGCTGGCCGTGGTCCGGGCGCACTTCAAGCCGGAGTTCCTCAACCGGCTGGACGACATCGTGGTCTTCGCCATGCTCAGCGGCGCCGAGCTGAGGTCGATCGTGGACATCCAACTGGACCGGATGCGGCGCCGGCTGGCCGATCGGCGACTGACCCTGGACGTCGACGACACTGCCCGCAGCTGGCTGGCCGAGCACGGCTACGACCCGATCTACGGGGCCCGGCCGCTGCGTCGACTGGTCCAGTCGGCGATCGGCGACCAGTTGGCCAAGGCGCTGCTGGCCGGCGAGATCCGTGACGGCGACACCGTCCGGGTGCAGCTCGCCGACGACAAGGAAGGGCTGGCGGTGCAGGCCGGCTGATCGGCGTCGATGCAGTCCGGTTGAGTGACGTCGATCTCCCGGCCCGTCGGCGCGGGCCGGGTTCGGCGGTGAAACACGAGGTCGACCCGGCGTCGTTTGCCCCATGTGACTGGCGGGGTACCGCTACGGTGATCTTCCGAAGCTTCGGGAAGGAGAGCCGTGTCGGATCCGAATCCGGCCGCGCCACCGGTCAAGGCGCGGCCGAGCACCGTCACCATTTCGAGTTACCTGCTGTTCCTGATCGCCGCGCTGCAACTGGTCGGCCTGATCGTCGCGCTGTCGGTGATGGGCACGATGCAACAGGTCTACGAGGACGCCTACGCCGGCACCGACATGGAGGCCGTCAGCACCTTCACGACGATCTCCCTGATCGCCGGCGCGATCTTCGGCCTGCTGATCGCCGCCGGCCTGGTGGTGCTCGCCTTGCTCAACAACCGGGGCAAGAACCCGTCCCGGATCGTCACCTGGGTGCTCGGCGGCATCTTCCTCTGCTGCTCCGGGGGCGGGCTCGCGCTCGGCGCGGCGGGTAGCGCGCTGCCCACCGGCCCGACCAGCACCGACCCGAACATGCCGGACCCGGCGCAGGTGCAACGGGATCTGGAGGCCGCGCTGCCCGGCTGGTACGAGCCGGTCAACCTGTTGCTCGGCGTCGTGACCGTGCTGGCCCTGCTGGCCGCGTTGATCCTGCTGGCGCTGCCGCCATCGAACGAGTTCTTCCGCAAGCCGGCCGTGGCCTGGGAGCCGCCGGTGCCGGGCGGCGGGTACGGCGTACCGCCGATGCCGGGCGGCGCCTACCCGAGCTACCCCGCCGCTCCCGGCACACCGCCGGCTGCCGGCCCACCGCCGACGGCCACCCCGCCCGGTCCGCCGCCGACCCCTGGCGCGCCGCCGGCTGCCGGGCCGCCGGAGAATCCGCCCGGCAACCCCCCGCCGCCGAGTAGCTGACGACCAGTCGATGACCGGGTCGGTCCGCCCCGGGCGGACCGACCCGGTCGGTACGGGGAGACCCGGTCCTCGTAGGAGGTGACGACGTGGGGGACAAGCCTGCCCTGCGTACCGCACTGGTCACCGGGGCCACTGCCGGCCTCGGTGCCAGCTTCGCCCGTCGGCTCGCCGCCGACGGGTACCGGCTGGTGCTGGTCGCCCGTGACCGGCAGCGGCTCACCACGTTGGCGGACGAACTGGCCGACCGGCACGGCGTGACCGTCGAGGTGCTCGACGCCGACCTGGCTACTGACGGTGGAGTGACCGCCGTGGCCGACCGGCTGCGGTCCGTTGACGCACCGGTCGACCTGCTGGTCAACAACGCGGGCATCGGTCTGAACCGGTCGTTCCGGCGCACCGACGAGGCGGACGAGCTGCGGCTGCTGCGGCTCAATGTGGAGGCGGTGCTGCGGTTGACGCATGCCGTCCTGCCCGGCATGGTGCAACGCCGACAGGGCAGAGTGATTAATGTCTCGTCGGTGGCAGGCTTTGGTCCGTTAGCAGCTGGTTCGACCTATTCGGCGAGCAAGGCCTGGGTGACGAACTTCAGTGAGTCGATCGACATGTCGGTCCGCCACCTCGGGGTGCGGGTGATGGCGTTGTGCCCGGGCTACGTCCGCACCGAGTTCCACGAACGCGCCGGCATCCGGACCTCCGGCTCGCCGACCTGGCTGTGGCTGCGGGCCGACGACGTGGTCTCCGATGGTCTGCGGGACCTGGCCAGGGGGCGGGCGGTGAGTGTCCCGGACTGGCGCTACAAGGCGCTCGCCACTGTGGTGCGTCACGCTCCGCATGGACTGCTCCGGTTAGCCGCCGGCCGGCCAAAGGGTCGCGAGTGAGCCGGAGAGCGTACCAGCGTGCCCGTCGAAACGCTTCCTGCTGCCGTGACCTGGAGTTTTGTGGTGTATGGGCAGCTAGCGACGTGGATGGCGTTATCGGCGAGTTGCCGGGCCGGCGGATGGGGACCCAGTGACGGGCAGTACTCTTTGTGACATGGGCGACCGCGACGACCTGCGCAAATTCATCAGTGATCTGGCCGTGGTGCACGGCAGGGTGGTGCTGTCGTCAGGTCGCGAGGCTGACTGGTACGTCGACCTGCGGCGGGTGACGTTGCACCACGCCGCCGCACCGCTGGTGGGACGGGTGCTGCTCGATCTCACCGCGGACTGGGAGTACGAGGCGGTTGGTGGCCTGACGTTGGGAGCGGACCCGGTGGCTCTGTCCATGTTGCACGCCGCTGCGGCGGAGCAACGGCGACTGGACGCCTTCGTGGTACGCAAGGCCGACAAGACGCACGGACTCCAGCGACGGATCGAAGGGCCGGACGTGGCCGGCCGGCGGGTGCTGGCAGTGGAGGACACCTCGACGACCGGCGGAAGCGTACTGACCGCTGTCGAGGCGCTACAGAAGGCAGGAGCTGAGGTGGTCGGCGTGGCGGTGATCGTCGATCGTGGGGCCGGTGACGCGGTTCGGGCAGCCGGACTGGCCTATCGGGCCGCCTATACGTTGGCTGACCTCGGCCTTCCGGCCTAAAAGTTTGCCGATTCGGATCTGCTGATATGCAGGCGGATCGATGCTGTTTGGTGGAAGGATGGGTTTCGTGGGAACTGCGTTGGCTGAAATGACCATGCCTCAAATCTCGCCGCTTGCCGGCGAGCCGATCGAACGCGCGGACGCGGAGCGACTCGCTGGAGTCCTCAAGGCGCTCGCCGACCCGGCCCGACTCAGGCTGCTCAGCCTGATCCAGTCGGCGCCGGAAGGCGAGGCCTGCGTCTGCGACCTCACCGCTCCGCTGGGGCTCTCCCAGCCGACGGTGAGCCACCACCTGCGTATCCTCACCGAGGCCGGCTTGCTGGAGCGGGAGAAGCGCGGAGTGTGGGCTTACTACCGGCTGGTGCCGACCGCGATCGCCACGATCGCGGATCTGCTGACCCCGCCGCGTAAGCGCGCCACCAAGAAGGCACGCTGACCTGACGGCACCTTGCCTGGTCGACTCGCGGAGGCGGAGCTGCCAGGCAAGGTGCCCAAGGTTTACGGAGGTCGCCGCGTGACGTACGTCGCTGGCGATCTGCGGGACCAGCTTGCCCACGTCGGGTACGACGTGGTGCGCGCCGGTCTCGTCGTGGGTTCCGGTGGCAACCTTTCCGCCCGCCTGCCGGGCGGCGATGAATGCTGGGTAACCGCGTCCGGCACCTGGCTGGACCGGCTCGTCCCGGCATCGTTCGTCCGGGTGCGGATCGCGGACGGCTGCACCCTGCCCGACAGCGACTCCACGCTGTCCGGCGACTCGCCGCTGTCGTCCGACGGCCGGCAGGCCCGGCCGACCAGTGAGCTGGCGCTGCACCTGGCGGTCTACCGTGCCCGCCCCGACGTCCGCGCCATCGTGCACCTGCACCCGCAGAGCATGCTGCTGCTGGACGCGCTCGGCGTACCGATCCGGTTGGTCACCACCGACCACGCCTTCTACCTGCGGCGCGTCGTCACCGTGCCGTTCGCGCCGCCCGGCGGACAGCGGCTCGCCCGAGCCGCCGCCGACGCGGCCGCCGACGGCACCAACTGCCTGATCCTGTCCCGGCACGGCTGCTCCGTACTGGCCGGGTCGGTGGAGCTCGCTCACAAACGGGCGGTCAACCTGGAAGAGGCCGCCCGGCTCACCTACCGGGCACTAGCCATCGGTCGGCTCGACGATCTGACGCCGCTGCCGGCCGACTACCTCGACCAGCTGCCGGACGCGGAGCACGGCACCGTCTGACCGTCCGGTGGAACGAACCGACCCGCTGGACCAGCCGGTCAACCGGCCGGCGGACTCAGTGGTGGGTCGGCAGCTGCGGCGACTCCTCCTGGGTGACATCGACCGCCGCGCGGCGCAACCGGCGCTGCTCGAGGACCACCATCGCGGTGACGATGACGACCCCCAGCACCAGCAGCAAGGCCACCGACAGCACATTGCCGTCGGGGGCGAGCAGCCCGCGCTCCTCGGTCTGCCACGGCCACAGTGCCCGCAGGCTACCGGCGATCACCCCGGTCATCACCGCGAGGGTGACCCGCCGGTGGTGCTCCAACAGGTACTGCAGCAGCTTCACGAACAGCGTCAAGCCGATCACCATGCCGGCGGCGAAGACCGCCAGGTAGCCGACGTCGCGGTCGTTGACCGCCTCGATCGTCGGCTCGTAGAGCCCGACGGTCAGCAGCAGGAACGACCCGGACACGCCCGGCAGCACCAGCGCGCAGACCGCGACCGCGGCGGCCAGCAGCACCACCACCGGGTTCGGGTCGATGCTGGCCGACGGCAGACCGGTCAGCACGAACGCCGCGACCCCGGCGGCGACCACCGCGAAGACGTCCCGGCCGCGCCACGGCCGGCCGATCATCGAGACCGGCACCAGCACCGAGGCCAGCACCAGGCCGAAGAACAGCCCCCGGGTGTGCTCCGGGTACTCCTCCAGCATCGGCTCCAGCAGCCGGGCCGCCAGCAGCAGACCGGGCAGCATGCCCAGCGCCAGCGGGATGATCACTCCCCAGTGCACCTGCCGGAACTGCTCCCGGCTGCGCGCCCAGCCCTGCTTGCGGGGCACGTCAATGACTCCGTACCGGACCGCGCTGATCAGGTGCCCGGCCGAGGCGATGAGCCGCTCGTACACGCCGGTGACCAGGGCGATGGTCCCACCGCTGACCCCCGGGACGGCCTCCGCCACCCCGATCGCCGCACCCCGGAACACATGGCCGACACGTTCGCGCACTGACATTTGCAGAACCATACCGGGCCAGTGTTCACAGTCGGGGGTCGACCGGTTCGGACTCGCAGGCGAGCACCGCGAAGACCAACTCGTGCCGGCGCCACAGCGGTGCGCCGGTGGCCAGCAGATCCAGCGCCGCCAGACCGAGACCGTGTTCGCGCAGCGCCATCGACCGCTTGCGGCCCAGCGACCGCCGGCGCAGCTCGGCCAGCCGCTCCGGTTCGGTGTACTCCGGGCCGTAGATGATCCGCAGATACTCCCGGCCCCGGCATTTGACGCCGGGCTGCAGCAGCCGGCCGGTGCCGCTGCGGGCGGTCAGTCCGGCGTACGGCTTGACCACCATGCCCTCACCGCCGGCCGCGGTCAGCTCCGACCACCAGTCGGTGGCGTCGGCCACCGCCGCGTCGTCGGTCAGGTCGACCACCCGCCGTCGGGTGGTGGTGAACAGCTGCGGATCGGCCGCCACCAGCGCGTCCGCGCACTCCAGCTGCCAGCCGTGGTCCCGGTCGGCGTACGAGCGGCCGTCGGCGGCCAGCACCGCGAACGGTGCCAGCGTCACCGCGTCCGGGTCACCGACGTACGCCCGGTAGGCGTCGGCGTACCGGTCGACGTCGACGGCCCGCCGGGCCAGCCGCTCGCGCAGTTGGCCGACCGGCAGGCCCCGACCGGCGGCGGCGTCGAGCACGTCCAACGCGGCGGGCAGCGCGGCTTTGCCGGCGGCGGCGACGCTGGCGTACTGCTCGCGGATCAGCCCGAGTGCCTTTGCCGACCAGGGCAGCAGCTCGCAGTCGAGCAGCAGCCAACCGGCCGGCCCGGCGCCGGTGGCCAGCCGCTGCCACAGCCCGGCCGCCTCGGCCGCCGCCCGGATCCGGGACAGCAGCGCCTCGGTCCGCTCGTCGGAGGTGAAGAACGGCCGCCCAGTGCGGGTGTGGACCACCCCGCCACCGGGGCCGAACAGCGGGTCGCCCGCCGGGTCGCGGCAGACCAGCACCACCGCCCGGGAGCCCATGTGCTTCTCCTGGCAGACCACCCGGTCGACGCCGGCGGCCCGATAGTCGGCGAACGCCTCCGCCGGATGCTCCAGGAACCCGTCCCGGGTCGACGTCGAGCAGGGCGACATGGTCGGCGGCAGCCAGACCAGCCAGCGGGGGTCCACCGCGAATCGGCTCATCACCTCCAACGCGGCGGCCGCGTTCTCGGCCGGGACCGTCGTGGTGCCGTAGCCGTAGTCGATGTGCCGGCGGCCGGTGACGTCGCGCAGGTCCAGCACGTCGTCGGGGCGGTCGGTGACCGGCCCGGTGCCGTCGGCGGCACCCGGCTCGGCCGTCAGCGGCCGGACCGGTGGGTAGTACTCGCGGTCGGCCGGCACCGAGACGAGCTCCCGCGACGGGTAGCGCAGCGCGGTCAGCCGGCCACCGAAGACGCAGCCGGTGTCGACGCAGATGGTGTTGTTCACCCAGTCGGGGCGGGTCGTCGGGGTGTGCCCGTAGACCACGGTGGCGGCACCCCGATAGTCGCGGGCCCACGGGTAACGCACCGGCAGGCCGTACTCGTCGGTCTCGCCGGTGGTCTCCCCGTACAGCGCGAAGCTGCGCACCCGGCCGGACGCCCGACCCTGGTATTCGGCCTTGAGCCCGGCGTGCGCCACCACCAGCGCGCCCCCGTCCAACCGATAGTGGCTGACCAGGCCGTCGATGAACCTGGCGACGTCGTCGGTGAACCCGGCCGGCTCGGCGGCCAGCTGCTCCAGGGTCTCGGCCAGACCGTGCGACACGGTCACCTTGCGGCCCCGCAGCTTGCGTAGCAGCTTCTGCTCGTGGTTGCCGGGCACGCAGAGCGCGGTGCCGGCCCGCACCATCCCCATCACCAGGCGCAGCACCCCGGGTGAGTCCGGGCCGCGGTCGACCAGGTCACCGACGAAGATCGCGGTACGCCCCTGCGGGTGCCGGGCATCGACCGGTCGACCGGCGTCGTCGCGGTCGATCGTCCAACCCAGCTTCGTCAGCAGCGCCTCCAGTTCGGCGCGACAGCCGTGCACGTCACCGATGATGTCGAACGGCCCGGTGAGCTCCCGCCGGTCGTTGTACAGCCGGGTCAGCCGGATCTCGGCGGCGTCGATCTCGTCGGTGCCGCGCAGCACGAACACGTGCCGGAAGCCCTCCCGGGTCAGCCGGCCGACCGAGCGGCGCAGATCACGCTGCATCCGGGTGATCACGTGCCGGCCGAAGGTACGGTCGGCCCGGCCCTGGGTGCGTTCCCAGCAGAGCTGCTCGGGCACGTCGAGCACCACCGCGACCGGCAGTACGTCGTGTTCCCGGGCGACGGCGACCAGCCCGGCCCGGGCGTGTTCCTGCAGGTTGGTGGCGTCGACCACGGTGAGCCGGCCAGCCCGCAGCCGCTTGCCGGCGACGTAGTGCAGCGCGTCGAAGGCGTCCGCCGACGCCGACTGGTCGTTCTCGTCGTCGGCGACCATCGCCCGGAAGGTGTCCGAGGAGAGCACCTGGGTGGCGGCGAAGTGCCGGCGGGCGAAGGTCGACTTGCCGGAGCCGGAGACACCGACCAGGGCGATCAGGGCGAGTTCGGGGATCTCCAGCACGGTCACCGGGCACCCCCGGTGCCCGTGCTGACTGCGCTGATGCCGTCCGGGCCGGTGCTGTCCGAGCCCGCGCCGTCGCGGGTGAAGACCGCCAGTTGGGTCGGTGGCCCCACGTCCGGATCGACCTCGCCGATCGGCCGGAACCCGACCCGGTAGCCGTACGCCGCAGCGGCCCGGCCGGCCCAGTCGGCGAACTCGGCGCGGCTCCACTCGAACCGGTGGTCCGGGTGCCGCAGCGCGCCCGCGGCGAGTCCTTCGTAACGCACGTTGTACTCCACGTTCGGGGTGGTCACCAGCACTGTGCCGGGTCGGGCGTGACCGAAGACCGCTTCGGCCAGAGCCGGCAGCCGGGGCGGGTCGAGGTGCTCGACCACTTCCATCAGTACGGCGGCGTCGTAGCCGCGCAGCCGGTCGTCGCGGTAGGTCAGCGCCGACTGCCACAGCCGGATCCGCTGCTGCTGGCGCGCCGGGAGCCGGTCCAGTCGCAGCCGCCGGGCGGCCAGCTCCAGCGCCCGGGCCGACACGTCGGTGCCGACGATCTCGGTGAACCGGGGCTGGGCGAGCAGTTCGGCTAGCAGCGCACCGCCGCCGCAGCCCAGGTCGAGCACCCGGGTGGCGCCGGCCTCGGCCAACGCGGACAGTACGGCGGCCCGGCGGGTCGCGGCCAGCGGTCGCGGCCGGACCGCCGCCGGCAGCCCCGCGTCCTCGTCGGCACCCGGGTCGGCGTCGGCACCCGGGTCGGCGTCGGCGAGCCGCAGCTCGGCGGCCCGCGCCTCGGCGAGCCGGTCCTCGGCGCGTCGGGCGAGCACCCGGCGGTGGGCCAGGTAGCGCCGGGTGATCAACCGGCGTTCCGGGTGGCCGGCCAGCCAGCCCTCCCCGGCCCGGATCAGCTTGTCCAGTTCGTCCGGGGCGATCCAGTAGTGCTTGGCGTCGTCGAGCACCGGCAGCAGCACGTACAGGTGGTTGAGCGCGTCGGCGACCCGCAGCGTGCCGGTCAGGGTGAGGTCGACGTAGCGGCTGTCCCCCCACTGCGGGTAGCGCTCGTCCAGTGGGATGGGTCGGGCGGTCACCGTCCAGCCGAGCGGGGTGAACAGGCGCTCGGCGAGAGTCGCGCCGCCCCGGCAGCGCAGCACCGGCACCCGGATGGTCAACGGCAGGGCGGTGCCGGGCAGGTCGGGGCGGTCCCGGCTCTCCCCGCGCAGCGCGGACCGGAACACCTTGGCGAGCGCGGCGGCGAGCAGGCTGGACGCGGCGTACGGCCGGTCGTTGACGTACTGGCCGAGGGTGAAGCTCTCCGGCATCGCGGCCGTGCGCCGGCCACGGCGCGGGCCGCCGGCGGCGAGGCGTGCCGGGTCGACGTCGAGCAGCAGCGCGGCGGTGCAGCGCTGCTCGGTGGCCTCCGGGTAGAACACGTGCGCCGTGCCGGTGGGTACGTCGAACGACTGCATCCGGTCCGGATGTTTGACCAGCAGGTAGCCGAGGTCGGTGGCGGGCCGGTGGGTCGTCGTCACGGTCATCAGCACCCGGGTGATGGTGCCAGCCGGCCGCCACCGGTCGACACCGGTTATCGCTGATGCGCGGTGGCCGTCGCGCCGTCGTCAGCCCTCAGCGGTAGCCGTCGTCATCATCGAGGTCGACGATGCGGGACTGCTCGACCGCGTCCCAGTCGTCGACCTCCAGACCACGGTGCACCTCGGGCTGCTGCTCGACCGGGTTGGCCACGACCGACTGCTCGACCGCGTCGTCGGCGGGTGCCTCCGGGTCACGTTCCTCGGGAGCGAGGTGGTCCCCTGGGGCGATGTCCTCGTCCGGGTAGGTCATGTCTCGCCTCCGTTCGTCCGTCCGTGCCGGTGCTCCCACCACGGTACGGGTCAACCGGGGTGCCCGCCGACCACCGTCCAAGATAAGAGGCTTGTCCGTTTTTGTGGCGCAGTGGTTTACTCCGGGTGGCAGGATGGCAGTATGGGATTCCTGATCAGGCTCGCGGTCAACGCGGTCGCCCTGTGGATAACCACGCTGATCGTGCCCGGCATCGACGTCACCGGTGACACCGCGACCAACAACGCGCTGACCCTGGTCATCGTGGCGCTGATCTTCGGACTGGTCAACGCGGTCCTCAAACCGGTCATCAAGGTCGTCGGCTGTGTCTTCTACCTGCTGACCCTCGGCCTGTTCGCACTGGTCGTCAACGCCCTGCTCTTCCTGCTGACCGACTGGCTGGCGCAACAGTTGGATCTGCCGTTCGCCATCGACGGGTTCTGGCCGGCATTCTGGGGAGCGATCGTCATGGCCGTCGTCGGCTGGCTGATCAGCCTGGTCATCCCCGACAAGTACGACCGCCGCTGACCGTGCCCACAGACAGGGCCGATGTCGCAGGCCCACAGACAGGGCCGATGTCGCCGGGGCGGTGCCGCTGCGGGATACTGCCTAACGGAGGACAGCGCGGTCCAGCGCAGTGAGCTGAGCATGGAATCCGGCCCGTAGACGGGCCGAACCGGTACAAAGGAGCGTTCGAGATGCCCATCGCCTCTCCCGAGGTCTACGCCGAGATGCTTGACCGCGCCAAGGCCGGCGCGTTCGCGTACCCCGCCATCAACGTCACGTCCTCGCAGACCCTCAACGCCGCGCTGCAGGGCTTCGCCGAGGCGGAGAGCGACGGCATCATCCAGGTCTCCACCGGTGGTGCCGAGTACCTCTCCGGCCCGACCGTCAAGGACATGGTCAGCGGCTCGCTGGCCTTCGCCGCCTTCGCCGAGGAAGTGGCCAAGAAGTACCCGGTCAACATCGCGCTGCACACCGACCACTGCCCGAAGGGCAAGCTGGACGGCTTCGTCCGCCCGCTGCTGGCCGCCTCCAAGGAGCGGGTCGCCGCCGGTGGCGCGCCGCTGTTCCAGTCGCACATGTGGGACGGCTCCGCCGTACCGCTGAAGGAGAACCTGGAGATCGCCACCGAGCTGCTGGCCGAGGCCGCCGCCGCCAAGGTCGTGCTGGAGATCGAGGTCGGCGTCGTCGGCGGCGAGGAGGACGGCGTCGTCGGCGCCATCGACGAGAAGCTGTACACCACCGTCGAGGACGGGCTGGCCATGGTCGAGGCGCTCGGTCTCGGCGAGAAGGGCCGCTACATGGCGGCGCTCACCTTCGGCAACGTGCACGGCGTCTACAAGCCGGGCAACGTCAAGCTGCGGCCGGAGATCCTCAAGGAGATCCAGGACGCGGTCGGCGCCAAGTACGGCAAGGAGAAGCCGCTCAGCCTGGTCTTCCACGGCGGCTCCGGCTCGCTGCTGGAGGAGATCCGGGCCGCACTGGACTACGGCGTGGTCAAGATGAACATCGACACCGACACCCAGTACGCCTTCACCCGCCCGGTCGTCACCCACATGTTCACCAAGTACGACGGGGTGCTGAAGATCGACGGCGAGGTCGGCGACAAGAAGTCGTACGACCCCCGGGCCTGGGGCAAGGCGGCCGAGGCCGGGATGGCCAAGCGGGTCGTCGACGCCTGCGAGCACCTGCGCTCCACCGGCACCACGCTGGCCAAGTAACACCCACCGAACCACCCGACGCGCGGCCGGTCCCGTACTCCGGGGCCGGCCGCGCGTCGCCGTCGTACGAACCACACCGGTAGGATCTACCGATTCAGAGTGGTCCGCTGCGGAGGTCGGTCGTGCTCGGCATCGATGGGTACGAGCCACAGTGGTGCCACGACGCCGCGACACTCGCCGCCGCCCACCGGGCCCGGTTCTCCCGCATCATCGGACGCCCGCTGGTCGACACCTGGCTGATGTGGGACCTCGACCTGGACACCTGGTACGCCAACGGCCCGGTCATCCTCGGCTTCGGTGACGTCAACGTCGAGGTCACCCACCGCAAGTTCGACGAATGCGCGATCACCTGGAACCAGGTCGACATGTCCATGCCGCTGGACCTGCCCGGCCTGCGGCTGGACTGGCACAGCGACCGGCACCCGGCACCCCTGCCGGCCCGGGGCCGACCGCTGCGGGCGGTCAACGTGATCGAGCGGATCATGCCGTCGCACTGGCGTCCACACGTGCTGCACGCCGTCGAGTTCCTCTTCGACGGTGCCCGGTTGGCGGTACAGAACGCCCTCGACGAGAACGGCCTGTCCGCCGAGCCCGACGTCGAGCTGCCGATCGTCGCCTGGCGCCGCCGCCCCGTCGCCTGACCCGGCTCGCAGGTCAGCTCGATCGGGTGACCTGGTGCGGTACGACCGGCGGCAGCGCTGCGGCGGTGAGCAGCGCGACCGCGTCGTGCACGTCGTCGGTGAGCCGGATCAGCGGGGACAGGTCGCCGGCCGGGGACAGCGCCAGCAGCGGCGCCAGCATCGCCTCGACCGGCAGGGTCTGGCTCCAGAAGGCGCGGTCCAGGAAGACGTACGGGCCGCTGGCCCCGTCGGTGCCGTAGAACGTCTTCGTGGATGCCTGGAACACCTCCTGCACGGTGCCGGCCCGGCCCGGCGCGAACACGATGCCTCCCCGGGCCAGCCGCAGAATGGTGTCCTCCCGGACGGCGTTGCAGAAGTACTTGGCGATCCGGCCGGCGAACAGGTTGGCCGGCTCGTGCCCGTACAGCCAGGTGGGGATGGCGAGCCCGCCGGCCCGCGCCCAGCCGGAGCCGCTGTCGTCGGACACCGCCTCGTCGACCGGGTACCGGTCGCGGACCGCCAGCGCCGCGGTGGTGTACGGCTGCTGGTCGGCGTAGTCCGGCGCGCCGGCCAGCAGGTCGATGGCGTCGGTCAGCTCCTCGGCGTCGTGGCTGCTCAGGTACGCGCCGAGGTTCGCCGCCTCCATCACGCCCGGCCCGCCGCCGGTGACCACCAGCCGGCCGGCCCGGGCCAGCTCCCAGCCGAGCGTGGCGGCCAGCCGGTACGCGGAGGTGCCGCGCGGCACCGCGTGTCCGCCCATCACCCCGATCACCGAGGCCGGCCCGTACCGGTCGATCCAGGTCCGGGTGGCGTCGGCGAGCGCGTTGTCGATGCCGTGGTCGTGCAGCCGCTGGGCCAGCGCCTCGCGGATCTGCGGCTGGGCGCCGCCGTGCCGGCGGAAATGCCGGTAGACCAGGTTGTCGTACATTCCGTCGGCGCCGTGCTCGGCGAACCCGGCGGCCAGGTCGGCCGGGGTGTACAGCCGGGGCGGGTGACTCGGGTACGGCAGCCCGGCGAACGGCGGGACCACATGCGCGCCCCGGCGCACCAGCTCCGCTTCCGCCGCCGCCGACGGGAACGAACAGCCCAGGAACAACGTGTCGGTGAGGTCGATGTCGGTCAGGTCGGGCACCGGCGGCACGTCGAACTGCAGGCCCTGCACGGTCAGCCCGGCCAGGCTGCCGGCGCGCAGATGATGGTCGAGCTCGGCGCGGGACTCCACCTCGTGCGGGGTGGAGTCGTAGTCGCCGGACAGCGCTGCGGGGGGTGGCGTGGGCATTCGGCCATCTTTCCGTACCGCCGCAACCGGCGGGGCGTGGCGCAGCGAGCCCTGGACGTACAGCGAAGCCCGGTGGCACGAGGCCACCGGGCTTCCCAAACCGGTTCCTGGGGAGGCTCCGGACCTCTATTTCTAGTCGAGTACCGGCATCGGCACACCCGCCGCACGCGTGACGAAGGACTCATCCGTTCAGACACCATGTCGCTGCGAATCCAGGTTGAATGGGCAAAATGCAGAACCTGTTGCCCGAACCGCCGGCCACCATGCTGCCCGGCGACGAGCAGGCCGAGGCGGCTCTCGCCGAGGCTGCCCAGGTGGACACCGAGGAGGCGTACGCCGCTGCCGCCGGACGCCACCCCACCTACAGTCGGGCCTGGGCGGTGCTCGCCCAGCGTGCGTTCACCAAGGGGGAGGTCGTCGCCGCGTACGCCTACGCCCGCACCGGCTACCACCGGGGCCTGGACCAGCTGCGTCGCAGCGGCTGGAAGGGGCACGGCCCGGTGCCCTGGTCGCACCGGCCGAACCAGGGTTTCCTGGCCTGCCTGCATCTGCTGTCCCGGGCGGCCGGGGAGATCGGTGAGAGCGACGAGGCCGCCCGGTGCGCGCAGTTCCTGCGGGACTGCGACCCGGCCGCCGGGGACGCTCTCGCCAGCAGTTGACGGCTCAGAGCCCTTCGGCCACCGCCGAGGCGATCTTCAGCCACGCCTGCCGGAACGTCGCGGACAACTGCCCGTACCGGATCGGTTCCCCGCTGTCGATGATCCGCTCGTACGGTGCCAGCAGCACCGTACGGGTGCGGGCGGCGAAGTGCCGGTGGATCGGTGCCAGGTCTATCTCCCGGCGGGACGGCGGCATGGAGATGACGGTGACCGCCTGGCGGACCAGCCGCTGCCGGCCGGTCTGCTCCAGGTGGTCGAGCATCCGGGCGGCCGGCTCGGCGGAGTCGTTGCGGGCCGACATGGTCACCACGAGCTGGTCGGTGGCGTCGATCGCCGCCTGCCAGTTCTGTGCCCGTACGTTGTTCCCGGTGTCCACGAAGATCAACTTGTAGAACCGGCTGACCACCTCGCGGATCTCGGCGAACGCGGCGGCGGTCAGCATCTCGCCGGCGGTGGCCGACTCGTCCGAGGCGAGCACGTCGAACATGCCCTCGCCCTGCGCCCGCACGTACTGCGACAGGTCACCGACCCGGCCGTGTGACCCCTGGAACAGGCGCAGGTCGCGCAGCATGTCCCGGACCGTACGGGAGTGGAAGTCCTGCTGGGCGCGCATGCCGAGGGTGCCCTGGGTCTCGTTGTTGTCCCAGGCCAGCACGTAGCCGCCGCGCTTCTGCCCGAACGTCATGGCCAGCATCAGGATGGCGACGGTCTTGCCGGCACCGCCCTTCGGGTTGACCACGGTGACTTGGCGCAGCCCACCGAAGTTGCGGCGCACCATCTCGACGTCCCGCCGGATCTCCTGCTCGTGCTGCCCCGGCGGCAACTTGACCAGGCCCAGCGTGGTCCGGTTGAGCGCGGCCCGGACCCCCATCGTGGCGACCGGGTTGGCCGGTTTCGCCGCCCGACGCAGGGCGAACTCCTCGGCGGTCGGCACGAACGAGTCGGGTGTCCAGCCCGCCGGCAGCTGGCTGCCGGTGGCCGGCGGGCTCGCCTGCTGGTGCGCCGACGCGGCCGGCTGCTGCCCGGGATCCTGGTACGCGGGACCCTGTTGGGTGGGACCCTGCTGCACCGCGCCGAGCACCCCGGGCGGCACCGGGTAGCCCGAGTCGAACATTGCCGACCGTGGCGGCGGCACCGGACGGTCCGGCCCCGGTGAGCCCGGCCCCGGTGAGCCCGGCCCCGGTGAGCCCGGCACCGGAGTGTCCGGCCCGGGTGAGCCCGGCACCGGACCGTCCGGCCCGGGAGGCGATGGCATCCGGTGCACCCCTGGCGCTTCCTGGTACGGCTGTCGGGGCAGTTCGGTCACGCCCGGACTCACCTGCTGGTACGCCGGTGCCGCCGACGGTGGCGGTGACCAGGCCCCGCCGTCCGTCGGAGTCCAGTCGTCCCAGCCGGGTGTCTCGGCCCAGCCGGGCGTCGCCGTGGGCGCCGACACAGCAGGCGATGTCGCCGTCGGGCCGGCGGCCGGCGGGGCCCACGGGTCGGCGGGCTGGCCCGGCGCGGGTTCCGTCGCCTCTTCCTGAGGCTCGCTCGGTCGGCCGGGGCCGGTCGGTGGCAGCGGGGGCGGCGTCGGCGTCTGACCGGGTGGTGGGGCGGGTCGGCTGGGACCGGGATGTGGCTGGCGGGGGTGGGTCGGGCCGGGCCGAGGCGGCGTCGGGTGCGGCCGGCCGGCAGCCTCCGACGTGGGCGTGGCCGCGTCCGTCGGCGGTACGGGCTGCTCCGTGAGCGGTACGGGCGCCTCCGTCGGCGGTACGGGCTGCTCCGGTGACCGCCGGGGAGCCGGCGGCACAGCGCCGGACGGGCCAGCATCGCCGGTGGTGCCCGCGGCACCGGTCGAGCGGCTGGTCAATCTGCTGGGGGGCTGCGCCCACGGCGACGCGGGCGAATGCGGTAGTTCCGGATCACGGTCGGCGGGCAGACCACCGCTGCCGTTGGCGCTGCCGCTGCCGTTCGCGCCGGCCTGCCCAGCACGGCTCAGCTGGCCGTTGCCCGCCGGCCTGCCGTCGTCGGGTGGCTGGCCGTTGCCGGGCCGGACCTCGGCTCCGGACGTCACCGTCGGAATGACCGGTACGGCGATGGTCTGATCGCTGCGGGGAGTTGCCACTACTTCGTCCGGCGGCCAGAACGGCTCCTCCACCTGACCTCCGTCGGTGCCGGTCGACCGCCCCGGATCGGTGTTGTCGTGCACTGCGTACCTCCCCCTCGCCCCCCGTGGACAACCCGAGGATGTGCAGGTCAGTCGCTACTTAGCGTCGCATACCAGGTCAGTATGTGTACACGGCCCAGGCGCCCGGTTCCACCCACCAGGAGCGTTTCCGGGTCAAGCCGCCCACCACCCCGTCGTCCAGGAACGGCAGTTCGCCGTCGCGCGGGGTGACCGCCGTCGCGCGACCACGGGCCCGGCGGATCTCGATGCGTACCCGCTCGCCGCGCCACCACGACCTGGTCTTCACCGGTACCGCCACCGCCACCTCCAGCACCCCGTCCGCCGGGTCCGCCCGGGTCACCAGCTCCACCTCCGCCAGCCGGGCGTACCCGTCGGCGTTCGCCACCACGCAGGCCAACAGCGGGTCGTCGCCGGCGCTCAGCACGGCGTCATCGACCTCGATCCGTCCGCGCCAGGGTAGCGGGTGATCGTGCTCGTCGGCGGCGCCCAGCAGCGCGCCGTCCAGGGTCACCGAACCACTGTCGGTCCGCAGCAGGTCCAGCCGGCGCTGCCGGCCGCCGAGGACCGCGGCGGCGACCGCGGCCGGCTCCCGGGGCAGGCCGAGCCGGCCGGCCAGGTCGGCCGGCGGGGCGTCGCCTGCCGGGGTACCGGTTGCCGTGGACCGCCGGGAGTCGGCAGAACCGCCGGGGTCCAGTGGCAGCACCCCGATCGCCGGCAGATCCGGCAGGGTCCGGGAGTCGGCCAGGTCGGCGGGTCGCCGGCTCGGCGGCGGCGCGTAGCGGCGTACCATCCGGCGCAGCACCGCCCGCAGTTGCCCGTCGGTGGCCGTGGCGACGATCAGCCGGGTCTTGCCGTCGTCGTCGGGCCAGGTCAGACCGTCCGGCCGGGCCGGGCCGTCCAACCGGGCGAGGACGTCGTCGATCTCCCGGTCGGACCGCGCCGTGACCGTCTCGACTCGGGCACCGGCGGCGACCAGCGCGTCCCGGCAGGTCAGCACCGGCACCCGGACCGGTTCGGCGCAGTCGGGCTTCGCCCGGGTGAGTGCCGTGCCACAGCTGACACAGCAGCCGCCGTCGCAGCCCGCGTCCGGCTGGCTGCCGAGTGTCAGCAGCACCACGTCGTACACCGTCGCCGCCTTTCGCCGATCTCTGCGGCCACGTCCACCAGGTTCGTGACCCTTGTTAGCCTGACTCCTCGGGCTTGCCACGCGGTCGCCACCTGGCACCCGAGCCCCATGGAGGCGGGTTACACAAGATGCCAGCGATCGTGCTGCTCGGCGCGCAATGGGGTGACGAGGGCAAGGGCAAGGTTACCGACCTGCTTGGCGAGCGGGTCCACTACGTGGTGCGGTTCTCCGGCGGCAACAACGCCGGGCACACCGTGATCACGCCGGACGGGCAGAAGTACGCCCTGCACCTGATGCCGTCCGGTGCGCTTTCCCCGAACGCGATGATCATCATTGGCAACGGGGTGGTGGTCGACCCGAAGGTCCTGCTGACCGAGATCGACGGCCTCGCCGAACGCGGCGTGGACGTCTCCCGGCTGCGGATCTCCGGTGACGCGCACCTGATCATGCCGCACCACCGGGCGCTGGACCGGGTGGTCGAGCGCTACCTCGGATCGTCGCGGATCGGCACCACCGGGCGCGGCATCGGGCCGGCGTACGGCGACAAGGTGGCCCGGATGGGCATCCGGGTGCAGGACCTGCTCGACCCCGGCATCCTGCGCAAGAAGCTGGAGCTGGCGCTGCGGGAGAAGAACCAGATCCTGTTCAAGGTCTACAACCGCAAGGCGCTCGACCTGGACGCGGTGGTCGAGGAGTACCTGGCGTACGCGCAGCGGCTGCGCCCGCACATCGCCGAGACCCGGGCGATCCTCTGGGACGCGCTGGACCGGGGCGACACGGTGCTGCTGGAGGGCGCGCAGGCCACCATGCTCGACATGGACCATGGCACGTACCCGTTCGTGACCTCGTCGAACCCCACGTCGGGCGGAGCCTGCGTGGGCACCGGCATCCCGCCGACCGCGATCACCAAGGTGATCGGGGTGACCAAGGCGTACACCACCCGGGTCGGCTCCGGGCCGTTCCCGACCGAGCTGTTCGACGCCGCCGGTGACCATCTGCGCAAGATCGGTGCCGAGTACGGCACCACCACCGGTCGCGAGCGCCGCTGCGGCTGGTTCGACGCGGTCGTCGGCCGGTACGCCGTACGGCTCAACGGCATCACCGACCTGGTCGTCACCAAGCTCGACGTGCTGACCGGGCTGGCGAAGGTGCCGATCTGCGTCGGCTACGAAATCGACGGCGAGCGGTTCGACGACATGCCGATGACCCAGACCGGCTTCCACCACGCCACGCCGATCTACGAGGAGCACGACGGCTGGTGGGAGGACATCACCGCGGCCCGCACCGAGGCGGAGCTGCCGGTCAACGCCCGGCGCTACATCGCCCGGATCGAGGAGCTGTGCCGGGCCCGGGTCAGTGTGGTCGGCGTCGGTCCCGGCCGGGAGGAGAACGTGGTACGGCACGAGCTGCTCTGAGCCGTACCCGCCCGATCTGAGCCGTTCCGTCCGACGGTTCCGTACCCGTATTCGTGACCCTGGCACGAGGATCCTCAGGAAATCCTCAGATCTCCGCCAAGCGTCGTGGGACCCACCTGCTTCATGATCGAACCGGACCCAACCGTCCGCCGGTTGCCATCAGCGCCGGCGGCGGGGCACCCTTTCCGGAATTCGATTGATAGTAACTGATAGCAGGGAGCAAGGCAGTGAGCCGGCTGTACGGCGATCCCAATCGCGTGCGAGACGCGATGGAGGCCACCCCCACCCCGACCCCTCCGACCGGCATCCCCCCGATGACCCTGGCGCGCTGGACCCTGTGGGGTGTGCTGGCTGCCAACCTGTTGATCCTCGAAGTGGCCTTCTTCGCGTATGGCCAGGGCAAGCATCCGGTGCTGACCGTCGCCAAGTTCTTCGGCCTGCACGCCGCCATGATCATGATGCTGCAGTTGACCCTGGTGGCCCGGATTCCCTGGCTGGACCGGCGGCTCGGGATGGACCGGCTCACCGCCTGGCACCGATGGATCGGTTTCGGTCTGTTCTGGACCGTGATGCTGCACGCGGTGTTCGTGATCGCCGGCTACGCCACCCTGTACGACATGGGCTTCGGCGAGACGTTCCTGAGCCTGGCCGGGGTGACCGCCTCGCTGCTCGGGATGATCGCCGCCGGCATCATGATCGTCGTGGTCGGGGCCTCCATCCGGTACGCCCGACGCCGCCTGCCGTACGAGGCCTGGCACAGCCTGCACGTGCTGATCTACCTCGCGCTGCTGGCCGGCCTGGTGCACCAGTTCATGGAGACCACCACCTTCGACTCGGCCCCGGCCAACATCTACTGGTGGACCCTGTGGGCGCTGGTGATCGGGTCGCTGATCGTCAACCGGGTCGCCGTGCCGCTGTGGCGCAACGCGTACCACCAGTTCCGGGTCGCCGCCGTGGTGCCCGAGGCCGACAACGTGACCTCGGTGTACGTCACCGGCCGCCACCTGGACCGGCTGCCGTCGCGCGCCGGCCAGTTCTGCATCTGGCGGTTCCCCGGCCACAACCGCTGGTGGCAGGCGAACCCGTTCTCGCTGTCCGCGGCACCCGACGGGCGTTCCCTGCGGCTGACCGCGAAGGCCGCCGGCAAGACCAGCGCCGGGCTGCGGCACCTGAAGGTCGGCAACCGGGTCTTCATCGAGGGGCCGTACGGCGCCTTCACCAACCTGCACCGCAAACTGGACAAGACCCTGCTGGTCGCCGGTGGCGTCGGGGTCACCCCGATCCGGGCGCTGCTGGAGGAGTCGGGCGGTTCGACGGTGGTGCTCTACCGGGCGGCCAAGGAAACCGACGCGGTGCTCCTCGGCGAGCTGCAGGGGCTGGCCGCCGCGCAGGGCGCGCAGCTGCACGTGCTGACCGGGCGCACCGGGTCCGGGTCGCCGCCGAACCGGCCGTTCGACCCGGAGAACCTGCTCGCCCGGGTGCCGGACATCACCGAACGCGAGGTGTTCGTCTGCGGGCCGCCGGCGATGACCACCGCCGTGGTCGACAGTGTCCGGGCCATCGGCGTGCCGAACGCCCAGATCCACGCCGAACGCTTCGGCCTGGGCTGACACCGCCAGGCCTCCGGCGAACCGTCAGCCAGAGAGGCAACCGCCGTCAGCGGGTCAGCCTGGCGGGGTGAGGCCGATGGTGGTGGCGAGGCGGGTCAGGTCGGGAGTGGGGCCGGCCCGTAGGAGCGTCGCGACGACGGCGTGCGCGACCGGCCGGGTGCGGGTTTCGGCGGGGGCGATCTGGTCGGCGGCGACGATGGCGCGGGCGGCGGCGGTCGGGTTGCCGGTGTCGAGGTAGGCGCGGGTGATGTCGATCAGGTGAGCGGCGCGGTGTTCGGCGGGTAGCTCCCGCCAGCCGTGACCGGTGGTCGCCCGCTGGTGGTGGGTGATGGCCTGGTGTGGGTCGCCGAGGGCTGCGGCGATCTGGGCGCGGGCGAGCGCGACGGCGGTCGGCCCGAACCCGGTGGTGATGCCACCGTGGTCGGGCCGCCGCTGGTCGTGGCTGGCGGCTGCGTGTCTGTCTGCGCGGTCGGTGAGCTGGTGGGCGGTGGCGGGGTCGTTGCCGGTGGCGGCGGCGAGGGCGGCTTCGATCAGCAGGGTGCCGGCGAGGGCCTGGTCGTCGGGTGCCGGGTCGTCGGTAGCAGCCGGGTTGATCAGCGGTACGGCGGTGAGCGCGGCCTGCGTGGCGAGGGTGGGTCGGTGCAGGGCACGGAGCGCTTGGGTGAGGGCGATGGCGGCTGCGGCGGTGTGCCGGGGGTGGCCGGCGGCGGTGGCGATGGCGCGGTCGGCGGCGAGCCAGGCGAGGTGGGGTTCGTCGAGTTTGGTGAGCAGGTGGGCGGTGAGTCGGTACACCAGGGTGAGCAGGTACGCGGTGTCGGGTGGGGCGTCGCTGGTGGTGGTGTGGCGGGTGTGGGTGAGCAGGTCGGGCAGCGTGCGGAGCAGTTGCGGGTAGTGGGCGTGCTGGTAGGCACTGTGCGCGTACTGGATGCGGCGGTGCAGGTTGTCGGCGGACGGTGTGGGCCGGTCGGGGGTGGGGGTGTCGTAGCGGGCGAGGGCGGCGCGGAGGTGTTCGACGGCGGCCGTGGTGGTGTTGGTGGTGGGTTCGGGTCGGCCGGTGGTGGGGGCGAGGATGGTTTCGGGGGTGACGCCGAGGACGGCGGCGACGGTGTGGACGACGGAGATGCGGTCGAGGGAGCGGATGCCGCGTTCGACCTTGTCGACCCAGGAGTGGGATTTGCCGATCCGGTCGGCGAAGACCTGTTGGGTGAGTCCGCGTCGGGCGCGGAGCTGGGCGACCCGCCGGCCGATGGGCTGGTCGGCGATGCGGTGGCGGCCGGGCGTGGTCATCGGTGCATGCTCCGGTGGATCTCCTCGGTGGTCGCGCCGCAGCGCGGGCACCACCGGGACTTGACCCGGAAGGCGAACAGGCCGAGGAGGAAGCCGGGCATCAGTCCGGCGAAGACGATCGGTAGCAGTCTGGCGATCACGAAAGACTCCGCTGTGGTGAGCGGCGGCGGAAATCAGGGACTGCGATACCCCTGCCGCCTGGTCGGCTGGGCATGCGGTTGCATGCGCCACACAGGACGGTAGGAGCTGATTGTAGTTGATCTATTACTGGTGGTTATGACTACAGTCTGATGCCGAGCCGGCCGGCCAGCATGCGCAGGTCATCGGGAACCGCGCGACGCCGGGTGCGGTGCGTGATGGCGACGACGGCCTCACGTGCAAGGGGGTTCAACGCGAACGGCGCCGGCGCAGCCCGCTCGGCCTGGACGAACGCCGCCAGCGCCTCGCCGTCGCGCCGCCCACTGGCGGACAACGCCCGGCCGAGGTCCAACCAGTAGGACTGGTGACGGATGGCGGCGACGAGGACGTGAGGACGCACCGTACGAGACAGTTCGATGACCCGGCCGTGCTCGCCCAGCTCGGCGGCGATCGACATCTCCCAGAGGCCGACGTTCGTCGGCCCGAAACCGCAGCCGTTGAAGCCAGCGCCGTCGGCTGGATCCCCGAGGCTCGCCGCGTCCCTGGCCGCCTCCGCCAGGTGATCACGAGCGGTGTCCACTCGACCGGTGACGGCCGAGGTCAACGCCGCCGAAAGGTGCAACTGGCCGAGCATCTGCCGTACCCGCTCATCAGCGGCGCCGGCCTGCACCTCGGCGAGCGACCGGTCGGCGGCCCGCGCCGCGAGCGCAGCGGACTCGATCGGCAGACTCTGGGTGTACGCGAACCGCGCCGCACCGATCCAGGCCGGATCCTCGACGTCCTCGGCGGCCGCCACCGCGATCCGGGCGGCGTTCAACGCGAGATGCCGGTAGCCGAGGTTCCGCAGGCAGGTCGAGGTCAGATAGGCGACATGAGCGAGCGTGGTCCCACCGACGGCGGCGGCTGCGCGCAGCAGATCGGGCAGCATCGGAGCCATCGCCGGATAGTTCGCGCCCGCCCTGAGCTGGTCACCACGGGCGATCCGCGCGGCAAGCTCGTCAGCAGTGACGGCTGACGCCTGCCGCTCGCCGTCCTCGATCTCGATCAGCGCCGACCAGATCTGCGGAACGCACGCCCCGGCCCGGTCCCGCGCCGGATCCCCCGGCTCGGTGCCCTGACCCAGCAGGTCGGCCACGGTCACCTGAAGAGCACTGGCGATGGCGACCAAGGTCGACCGCCGGTCGACACTCTTGCTGCCGGACTCCAACTGCGAGATGTACGGCTGGCTGACACCGGCCAGGCCGGCGAGGACGCCTTGGCTCATCCCGCCCCTACGCATCCGCCAGTACCGGATCCGGGAACCGACGCTGTCGGCCTTCTCCGCCTCAGGCATCCTGTCGCCACCTCCTGGACAGTGGGCCAGCCACCAACCGCTGACCTGGTCGGCGGGCATGCGCTACCCCGACCGTACCCGCTCCGGAGATTTACGCACGCCCCTGCCGCAACCCACACCCTCGACGGCAGTGATCCTCCAGCCTCGACCGTGAAGCGCGACCCTCCGACTGGAAGACCAAGACTCGGCCGCTCATCGATCGAATCCTCCGGTGCTGTCGATTATCCAGCAGGCAGTGCTGCCTGCCGCGATATAGAATCCAACGGTTGCGACCGACATTCCGGCGATCGCTCCCGGTACGACTCCTGTCGCCAGCGATGCGGCTGCCACGCCGACTCCTCCGGCAGCAACTGTGAGTGCCGTAATCGGATGAGTGACAAACGAATTGATAGTGCTGCAATAGAATCCGGCAACAGGGAGTACAACCTCATCGTAGAGCCAGTTCGCGGCATCAACTGCAGTGTCCAGGATGTCGTTGGGAGACGGTGGACAGGGGACGGCTCCGACCAGCGGCATGCTGCAGGACGGATCAGATTCGGGCGCCGCCGGAGGTCCCTTTACGGCCTGCTTGCCCGGTTCCTTCGGCGCCTTTCCCCCGTTGCCAACCCGCCGTGCAGCTTCACGTTGCTCCGCGGCTGCTCGCTGCGCGATCGCATCCCGCCTCGCGGCCTCATCTGCGGCCGCTGCCCTTGACCGAGCAGCCCTCGCGGTATGTGACCTTGCCCTCGACTCTGTTGATGTCTTGGCGGCATGACGTGCGCTCTTGGCCCGCTTGCTGTAGCCGAACAGGCCGTCGGGGTCGGTGACGGTTGGTGGGGCGTTGTTGCCGTACGCGTACCCGTGCATCTGCTGCGGGTCGGCCACGTCGATGATCGGGTCGACGGAGATGAACCGGCCCAACGCCGGGTCGTACTCGCGGGCACCGATGTGGGTCAGCCCGGTGCGGTCCAGGGTGCCGCCGACGAACCCCTTGTCCCCGGCCCACCAGGCCGGGTCGGAGCCGCGCATCCCGCCGAACGGCAGCGTGCGGCGGCGCTGCACCTGCAGGTCGGAGTCGCGTACCGCCGCTTCGCCGGTGTTGTGGTGGTCGGTGACCAGCCAGGTCAGGCCCTGCCTGGTCCGCACCGCGACGGTGGTGTCGATGTGCGAGTAGTAGCGGATTCCCGCCCGGGTGCCGGACGTGGCGTCGTAGCGCAGCTCTGCGCCGCCGGGCAGGTAGAGGGTGCCGCCGCCGGGGTCGCGGGCGATCAGCCGGTTGCCGTCGGCGTCGTAGACGTACGAGGTGACGTCGTCGCCGTCCGTCACCGACCGCAGGTTGCCTTCCAGGTCCCAGTCCAGGGTCTGGGTGTCGCCGCCGATCGTCCGCCGGTCGAGGTTGCCGACCGCGTCGTAGCCGTACGTGTCGAGGCTGGTGCCGCCCGGACCGGCGGTGGTCGCGGCGGTCACCGTGTGCGGGCGTGCCCCGCCCGCCGGCGGATGGGTGTACGTGGTGACGGTGTCGCCGCCGGTGGCGTGCGCCGTCTGGGTCAGCCGGTTGCCGGTCCGGTCGTACGTCCACGAATGCCAGTACGACGCCGGTCCGCCCAGGCCGGCGGTGCTCGGGTCGGCGGCGCAGTTGTCCTGGCCGCCAGCGGCCGGGGTCCACGCCGCGCTGAGCCGGCGCAGGTGGTCGTAGCGGTAGCACTGGGTGTCGTCGGCGGTGGCCGATCCAGGGCTGTCCGCGATGCGGGTCAGGTTGCCGACGTCGTCGTAGCCGTACGCTAGGTCCATGATCTCCGGGCGCAGTTCCGGCACCGCCGCCGCGTTGACCACCCGGCCGGTCGCCTCGTCGATCTGGTAGGTGACGGCGGTACGCCGGCCGTGCGGCCCGAGCACCCGCTGGACCAGCTCGCCCAGCTTGTTGTAGTCGACCGTGTTGACGTACGTGGTCAGCGGTGACACCACCCACGACGGTGCGCCGACGTCGTTGTAGGCGTACGTCATCCGTTCCGCCGGCAGGTCGCCGACCGCGGGCAGTGTGCTGGCCGCGGTCGACCCGTCCGCCCGGTACTCGGTGGTGGTCTCGTACACCCCGTCGAGGCCGGTCTCCCCGGCCGGTACGACGATCCGGGTGCCGGTCGGTCGGCCGGCGCTGTCGTAGCCGGTCACCTCGGACACGTACTGCAGGCCGCCGTGGTGGCGGATCGACCGGGCCGGCTTGCCGATCCCGTTCGGCAACGTGTCGAAGGTCCATTCGGCGCGTACGGCTCCGGTCGGTGAGCCCGCGCGGACGCTGGTCCGCCGGCCCAGCGCGTCGTAGGTGTAGCCGAGGGTCACGCCGCGCGCGTCGGTGACGGTGCTGACCTGGCCGGCGGCGTCGTAGCTGGTGACGACGGTGCCCTTGTCCGGGTCGGTGGACGACGTCTCCCGGCCCCGCTGGTCGTACGCGTAGGTCCAGGTGTTGCCGGCCGGGTCGGTCACCGAGGCCCGCTCGCCCCGCTTGGTGTACGTGTACCGGGTCTCGTCGTAGTCGCCGCTCGGTGTCGGCCCGTGGTACTGCCGCAACGCGGTCGTCTGGTCACGGGCGTCGGTGATCGTGGTGGTGGCGGTGCCGCCGGCCGGCGGGGTGGTGTGCACCCGGTCGCCGCCGTACCGGTACGACGTGCGCCATGCCTCCGCCCCCCGGACCAGGTAGATCTCGTGGGTGACCCGTTCGGCCCCGTCGTGCACGTAGCTGGTGATGCCGGGGGTCTGCGGCTGCCCGACGCCGACCAGGGTGGTGCTCGGCGGGTTGTTGAAGGTGTCGTAGTACTCCTTGGACTCGGCTTCCTTGAGCCCACGCGAGTCGTAGATCGTGTCGGTGACGACCCGGCCGCCGCCGGGCGCCTGGGTCTGGGTCTGCCGTTCGCGCAGCAGCCCGTCGAACAGGGTGATCGACGTCTGGTACGTGCTGCCGGTGGGCAGCAGTTTGCGGGTGGTGATCGCGCTGGGTGCGGTGTTGCGGACCAGGTACTCGAACCGGCTGTTGCCGCGCTGGGTGGCCCGGTCCCGGCCGGGCAGCCACACCTCGGTCAGCCGGCCCAGCCCGTCGTAGGCCAGCTCGGTGCGGTGGCCGTTCGCGTCGACGGTACGGGTCGGCAGGTGCCAGGCCGGTTCCATCGTCGAGGTGACGACGTGACCGAGTTCGTTGGTGGCCCGGGTGCTGGTCACCGGTCCGTTGCGGGCCGGCGTGTACGCGGTGCTGGTGGTGCGGCCGAGCGCGTCGGCGACCTCGACCGCCCGGCCGTTGGCGTCGTAGCTGGTCCGCTCGGTGGTCACCCGGACCGGTGTGCTGCCGTTCCGGTCGGCGACCTCCTGCTTGCGGACCGCCAGACCACGGGTCGGGGCGGCACCGAAGGTGTCCGGGTCGTCGTAGTAGGTCCGTTCGTCGCTGAGTACGTCGGCCGGTCGGCTCGGGCTGACGGAGCAGCGGACGCCGACGGTCTCGGTCCGGGACACCTTGTCGACCAGCCAGGTCGACGTGTTGCGGGCGTACTCGTGCCGGACGCACTTGTCGTCGGCGCTGGTGGCCTCGTCACCGAGGTCGTCGACGCGCACCGGCATGCCGTACGTGGTGTCGAAGGTCGTCACCGTCCGGGTCCACCGGGTGCCGCCGCCGGCGAGGGCGGTACGGGTCCGGGTGGTGCCGGTGTCGGTCAGCCACGCCTTCAGCGGCCCGGACGTGGCGGTCGGCCCGTGCCGCCACGGGTCGTGGATCTTCCCGGACACCCACGACCCGCCGGGTCCGTCGCGGACGATCTCCTCCCGCAGGAAACCGGCGTGCGCCTCGTGGTCGGTGATCGACTCACCTTGCGAGTCGGTCACCTGCACGTTCTTCGTGCCGCCGGACGGCCCGGCCCGGTCGCCGTGCATGCCGCGCAGGTAGAGATAGTTGGTAGCCGACTCGACGCCCTGGCCCTGAAGTCCCTTGCGGACCCGGACCTTGGAGTAGCCGCGCCACTGCCCCCAGGTGCGTTTCTTGCGGTCGACCAGCTCGGAGTCGTCGTAGTGCCAGGCCGGGTCGTCCAGGTAGTCGTAGTTGGTCTGCTGGTGCGCCGACGCACCGGTGTTGTCGTAGACGTCGACCCTGGTCACCACGTATTTGTGGAACCAGTCGAGGGTCGGCTCGAAGCCTTCCGGGGCGTACCACTGGGGCATGCAGCGCCGCCGGTTGGTGTGCGGCGTCGGCAGGTCGCCGCGGGTGCAGTCCCGGTCGGAGTAGCCGACGCCGATCTGCGCGCCGGACTCGGTGACGATGCTGCGCACCCGCCACCGGTACAGCTGGGTCCGTCCGTCGGACGGGCCGTCGACCCGGTTCGCCAGCGGCATCCCACCCGGGTCGAAGGTCACCTCCGGGTCGGCGACCGTGGCACCGCCGGCGGTGCCGACGTGGCCGGTACGGGTGATGCCGCGCAGCCACATCGGGACGCCTTCGCCGTCGGTGGCGCCCGCGTCGAGATACTGGTGACGCAGGGTCCACGATTCGACATCGGCGAACGACGAGCCACGCCACACCTGGCTGCGGATCTTGGCGAGCCGTTTCTGGGTCCAGAACGTCGGTGCCAGCTGGTCGGTGCAGGGTGCCGCCTTGCAGTACCGGTCCCACGGGGTGTCCGGCCAGGCCGACGGGTTCCCGGTGGTGCAGGTGGCGTTCGGCTTGCACCGGTCGGCGACGTCGAACAGCACCCGGGCGGTCACCGGCTCGGTGTGTTCGCTGCCCCGGCGGGTGCCGTACTCGATCCGGGTCAGGTGACCGCCCCGGTGGTAGGTGGTCCGCTTGTCCGGGTCGCTTTCCCGCCCGTACGCGCCGGTCTCCCGGCTGTAGAACAGGGTCATCGTGTTGCCGTGCGGGTCGACGACGTAGTCCAGGTTCCACCGCCAGGCCTGGGTGCAGCCGGATCCGGAGAAGTCCCCGGAGCGGTAGCACGGCTCGCCGGGGTGGTTGCCGTAGACCCGCGACGTCCAGGTGGAGTTGGTCGCCGCGCCGTCCGACGGGTACGCCGGGCGGCGGTGCCGCCCGAAGAAGTACTGGGTGCCGTCGGTGGTGGTGACCTTCCAGTACTCGCCGTTGTCGTCGCCGTTGCCGAGACCGGTGTCGGTCAACCGCTCGATCCGGGAGCCGTCGTCGGTCACCCCCCGGTAGCGGCCGCCGCCGTCGTGGACCAGCTCGGTGGCCTGCCCGTTGAGCGACATGGTGGCGTTGTGGTTGAACCAGCAGCGGTCACCGGTCTTCTTGTCCTTGTTGTTCGGGTCGTGCCCGTCCTGCCGGTCGGTGTCGTCGGCGCAGGAGCGGTACTGGCGTTCGATGTAGCCGGGCCACAGGTCCCAGCCGTCGCCGATCCACGAACCCTGGGTGTTGGTGTTGGCGGTCAGCCCGTCGACCGCCTGAGACGAGTACGCCAGGCTCAGGTTCGGCTCCGGGCCGCCCACCCCCGGCACCATCCGCAGCGGATAGGTCCAGGAGAAGCCGCCGGTCTGGCCGGACACCTGCCAGGTGGCGGCCGGCTTCAGACTGGTGGCGGAGTAGTCGCCGTTGTCGCCCGATTCGTCGGCGGCCACCGTCAGCGTCACCGCCGCACCGTCGGCGGGCAACGGCACCGCCGCCGCCAGGGTGCCGGCCCGGTGGTCGCGCGCGGTCGCCAACGGCACCGGTACGCCGCAGCCAGCACCAGCAGCGCCAGTTGCGCCGCTGGCGCCGGCGGTGGGCTCCGGGCAGCCGGGCAGCATGGCGATCCGCAACCGGGACGACCAGTCCCCGCCGTACGCGTGTCGGAAGCCGGAGTAGTCGACCTCGACGGCGACCCGGCCGGCGGTCCGTCGGCCGTCGGCGCGGGCCACCCGGACCAGCAGTCCCCGCACCCCGGCCCGCTCGGTCGCCGCCCGGTCGGCGACCGAGACCCGTACCCGGGCGGGGGTGGCCGCCTCCGCCCGGTGTAGCCCGTCGGTGCCCGCGTCCGCCTGACTCGAGGTCAGTGGCGCGGCACCGACCCGGATCGGCAGGTCGCCGGCGGTTGCCCGAGCCCGGTGGGTGGCCGCCGGTGCCCCGGCCGGGTCGGCCCGGCCGGCATCCGCGACCGAGCCGGCCGGCAGCGTCACCCGCTCGGTCGCCGGCGCCGGCCAGTCGACCGGCTGTTCCCCGGTGACCACCGCGTCGGCGGCCGCGAAACCCGGCGCGGAACCCGCAGCGAGGTCGGCGACCTCCACTCCGGCCACCTCGGGCGGTTCGGGCGGTGACCACGCCGGCTCGGGCGTGCCGGCCTCGGGCGCGGCCAGTACCGGCTGCTCGGCCAGGGTCACCGCGAGCACTGCGGCCAGCAGTCCGGCGACGGCCCGCCACCCGCCGCGCCGTACCCGGGCCCGGCCGGTCCGGCCAGTCTCGCTGCGGCCACTGCCGGCCCGGTTACCGATGATCCGGCTACCGTTGGTCCACCAGGTCGTCGTCATCGTCGCCTTCCCCTCAGCCTTCGACTCGCTGGAAGAGCACGCCCCGGCCGCTGGCCAGCGTCGGCGCGAACTGCGTGTGCATCATCGACCGGGTGCCGGTGCCGTCCTCGATACCGACGACCGCGCCGCCGCCCCGCTGCAGGGCGGTGTCGCCGATGCCGTCCCACGCCACCGCGACGTCGCCGCCTTCGGCGAACACCACCTGGAACGACACCCGCAGATCGGGGTCCTGGTAGAACTGGACGTCCCGCCACTCGACGACGAACCGTCGGTCGGGAGCCGACCCGAGCACGCCGGTCAGGACGCTCGCCTGGTCGTCGACGACGAAATCGGACCAGAACGGGTAGACCGCCGCGTTGGGCCGGCCCGGTGCCGCCTCCGACGGCAGCGGTGACACCGACCACGCCGACCCGTCCGGCTCCACCAGGCTGACCACCCCGTTGGTGTCCACCCAGGCCGTGTCGGACTGCTCGTCGTACAGCGACAACGCAAACGGTGCCGGCACGGCCGTGACCTCGTCGTCCCCGCTGAGGTCGAGCACCGAATCCACGGGCAGGAACGGCCGGTCCCCGGTGAGCGCCAGGTAGCCGCCGGAGACATCAGCCGGGGGCGTGAACACGACACCCTGACCTTCGGCCACCGTCGGGGTGAACTGCGCGTAGACCAGCGCCTCCGTACCGGCGGCGTTCTCGATGCCGACCACCCCGGCGGCGGACCGCTCCGCCAGCGGCGACCCGTCGCCGTCCCAGGCGACGGCGATCTGCCCGGACTCGTGGAACACCACCTGGAACGACACCCGCACGTACGGATCCGCCTCGGCCACCACGTCGCGCCACTCGACCACGTACCGGCGGTCGGGGGCGGCACCGTGCAGCCCGGTCCGGACGCTGGCTCCGTCGGTCACCGACCAGTCGCTCCAGAACGGATAGACCGCTGCGTTGGTCGTGGCCCAGCTCTGCTCGGACGGGATCGGTGAGACGTCGTAGATGCCCGACTCCGGTTCCTGGAAGGTGACGACTCCGTCGATGTCCACCCACGCCGTCTGGTACTGCTGCCCGTACAGCCGTACCGGGAACGGAAGCTCGACCTCGGTGTTGCCGTGCCAACCGGTCAGGTCGAGCACATCGGTGGTCGGCAGGAACTCCGCCGGCCCCGCCTGGCAGGTGTTGCCGTACTCGTCGCGGCCGGAGCCGATGCCGAGGTCGGCGACCACCTCCTGCCCGCTGGTCACGGTCAGGGCGCTGCTCGCGCCGGGACCGCCGCAGTGCCCGTCGAGATTGGCGGCGACCACACCGTGCGTGCCGACCGGGACCCCGGTGAAGCGGTACGTGCCGGTCGCGTCGGTCGAGGTGGTCGACCCGGCCGGGTTGAGCCGGACCATCGTGTCCGCCGCCGGCGCACCGTCCGCGTCGGTCACGGTGCCGGTCACCGTGCCGGTGGCCGGTGGCCGGAACAGCACCCCCTGGCCGGTCGCCAGCGACGGCGTGAACTGTGAGTACGCCAGTGCCTCGGTGCCGGTCACGTCCTCGATGCCGACGACCGCACCGGCGCCGCGCTGACGTGGGCTGTCGCCGACGCCGTCCCACGCCACCGAGATGTCCCCGTTTTCCGCCAGCACCGCCTGGAACGACGTACGGTGATCGGGGTCGTCGACCAGCCGCACGTCACGCCACTCGACCACGAACCGGCGGTGCGGTGTCGTGCCGAGCAGCCCAATGCGCACGCTCGACTCGGCGTCCACCATCCAGTCGTCCCAGAAGGCGTACACCGCCGCGTTGGACTCACCCCACGCCTCCTCGGAGGGGATCTGCGACGGGTCGTACGCCGACCAGTCCGGCCTCAGGAAGGTGACCAGGCCGTTGGTGTCGACCGTCGCCGTCTCGTACACCCGGCCGTAGAGCCAGACCGGGAACGGCAGCTCCACCTCGGCCGTCTCGTCGTCGCCGTGCAGCGGCAGCACGTCGGTGGTCGGGAGGAAGTCCCGGGTGCCGCTCGTGCAGCCGTACCCGAAGCTGTCCTGGCCGCACGGCGTTCCTGCGGGCAGGTAGTGGGCGGTGTAGGTGGTTGCCGTGTCCGGTGCGGTGATTTCGTGGGTGCTGTCTCCGCCGTGGGACCAGGAGGCGAACCGGTAGGCCGTGCCGTCCGAGGTCTGGTCGGTGGGTGCGTGCATCTCGACCCGTGAGCCGCGTACCACCCGCTGTTCGAAGGGTGCCACCCCCGTGTGTGGTCCCACCGACAGCGTCAGTCCGGCTGGTTGGGTCTGGAAGGTGAGGTCGACGGTTGCCGGGTCGAGTTGGATCACCTCGGTTGCTGGGAATCCGGTGCCTCGGTCGGCGGTGAGTTCGAGTTCGAGGTGTGCCGGGTAGGCGACGTCCGGTGTGACGAAGGTGCCGGATGTCGTCTGTGACCAGTCGTCGAGTACTTCGGACTGGCAGGGTGCGACCGTGCAGTCGACCAGTCGTAGTTGCCAGTTGAGTGCGTCGGCTGGCAGGGTGCCCTGGTCGTCGGTGGCCGTGCCGGTGAAGGTGATTTCCTCGCCCGCGCTCCACGTCACGCTGGTGGCCGGGCTGTCGATCACCACCGTCGGCGTCTGGTCGAACTGGTCGGCGTACAGGTCGGCTACCTGGGTCGCGGTCATCGCCCCCTGGTAGGCCCGGACCAGGTCGATCTCACCGGCGAAGTGGTCGGTGGAGATCCCGTCGGATTTCGTGTGGACGATCCGGCCCACGGTCATCGCCCCGTCCGCCCGCCACGGCGGATTGTTGTACTGGGCGGTCGCGGCCAGCTGCCCGTCGACGTACAGCTGGATCTGCAGCGCCGCCGCGTCGTAGACCCCGGCCAGGTGCGTCCAGCGGCCCACTTCGGGGGCGGGTCCGCAGGCCATGGTGCTCGCCGCGCCGATGGCGTCGCCGTGCCGCATCCGGAAACACCAGGTGCCGGTGGACAGCGCGTACTCCAGCCGGAACGCGCTCATCAGCTCGCCGTCCTGGCCGAGCACCGCGTGCCAGTCGTCACTGTCGGCGAGCCGGGCCCACGCGGACACGGTGAACGACTGGTCGGTGAGCAGCACCGGACCTTCGGTGTGCAGCTCCCCGGTCGACCCGTCGAAGGTGGCCGCCGTCGTGCCGCCGTACCCGTCCGGTGTCCAGCTCACCCCGCCGGAGAGCGCGGCGTGGCTGTTCAGCCCGGAGCCGTCGGTTGCGGTGCTGCCGGACCCCTCGTCGAGGTCCCAGGCACCGACCAGGACCGGCTCGGTGACCGGCGCCACGTCGGGGCAGGTGCCGAACCGGCAGGACGCGTACATCTGCGCCACGTCGGATGCGGTCAGCACCCGCTGGTAGGCCCGGACCTCGTCGATCCGGCCGGCAAACCACTCGGAATGGTCAGGGGTACGGCGGCCGACGGTGAACCTCCCCGCCGACGCCCACAGCGTGGGCGCGTCGGCCTCGTCGGTGCTGCCCTGGCCGAACTCCGGGTCGAACATGTCGGGCCCACCGTTGACGTGCAGCCGGATCTTGCCGGCCGGGCGGTCGTAGACCGCGACCAGATGGGTCCAGACCCCGACCTGCGGGGGCCGGGCCGCGCAGACCGCCGAGTTGCCGGCGGTCGTGCTGTCGGCGTGCGGCATCCGGAAGCACCACTGGTCCGTCTCGGGCTTGTAGTAGATCCGGTACGCGTAGGTGTGCTCGCCGCCCTGGCCGACCACCGAGTGGTAGGCGTCCAGCCGGTCGGGTCGCACCCACGCCGACACGCTGAACCCGGCCGCGTGGTTGGTGGCCAGCACCCGGGGCATCTCCACGTAGTCGTCGACCCCGTCGAACGAGACAGCCGTCCCGGACGCGGCCGGGTCGGTCAGCCCGAGCTGCGACGCTGCCCACTGGGCACCGCCGTGCAGGGTGCCGGCGTACGCGGGGTCACCGGTCGCGGTGCTCGCCGTGCCGCCGCTGCCGTCGTCGAACTTCCAGTAGGCGACGTCCACCGGCTGCGGCCGGACATAGAACGGGTACGGCCGCCAGCCGGACGTGTTGCCGGCATGGTCGACGCTGCGTACCTCCAGCAGTTGCTCCAGGTCGCGTTGCGGAACGATGTCGCGGGCATGACCGGCCCCGGCCGAGACGTGCACAGTGGAGACCGATCCGCCGTTGGTTCGCCACTGGTAGGACACCACGTCGTCCGACCCGTTCGGGTCGAAGGTGAACGAGCCGGGCTGGCCCACCCCGCCGTTCCAGGTCCCGGTGTCCTTGTGCTGGTACGGATCCCCGGCCACCAGCGGGGTGTTCGGAGCTTTGGTGTCGACGGTGAACTTGTAGTAGCCCGACCACGGCCCCCAGCCGACGTGATCCTTGGCGCGGACCCGGAAGTGCAACGTCGACTCCTGTGGCAACGTCGGGGTACGCCAGGTCGGCGACGACCCCGACTTGACGTTGGTGACCTGCTCTGTCGAGGCGACCACGGACGACTTCGTGGAGTTGCGCACTTCGAAACGCACCCGCATGGTGTCCTTGTTGGGGTCGGTCACCTTCGCCCGCAGGGTCGGCCGGCGGTTGCGGACCATCGCCGGCGACGAGCAGGCACCCGGGTAGCAGTCTCCGGTGATGGCGAGACTGGTCGGGGCCTTGGGCTTGAGGTTGTAGTCGGCGGTCAGCTTCGCCGTGCCCGGCTTGAACCTTTTCCACTGGTACTGGTCTGATTCGTTCGGCGCGCGCAGCCCGAAGGTGAAAGTGCTGTTCGACGTGTCCATCGCGGACTGCAGCCGAGACTTGATCTTCGAGTTCGAGAATTCGACGGAGGCGTCCGGCTGCAGGCTGCCGCAGCCACCGGCGTCGTTGGCCCGGGCCGATTTCGTCTGCAACGGCCCGCCGTGCAGCCACTTGCTCTTCATCCCGTTCCATGTCACGTTCCCCGACGAACCGATGGTGTTGGTCCGCCACAACTCGACCGGGGTGGAGCTGCACGAGGCTGAGTGGGCCAGCGTGATGATGAAGCTCGGGTTGCCGACCAGGTCCTGACCGGCCATCGCCGAGATGCTGAACCGCAGGTGTGACCGGAACACCATGCTCGGCTGCCCCCAGGTCGCCCCGACCCGCACCCAGTCGCGGGGCCAGCCGGAGCCCGACGGGTAGGACCGGTTCGGGTCGGCCCGGTTCACCGGCGACCAGTTCGCCGCCTTCTTCGAAAACGACGGGTCGATCATGACCGGGAAGGTGGTGTCGGGGTGGCGCAGCATCTCCAGGTCGGGCCGCACCACGAGCCGTCCGTCCGTCAGCCGTACCGGCATCTCCCGGACGGTGCCGGGCGGCGCGTCCACCGCCGGGCCGCCGGGCGGCGGATCCACCGCCGGGCCGGTTCCTGCGCGGGCCGCCCTCGGGGCCGCTGGCGAGTCCCACATCAGCGACGGCGGCGCGGTGAACACCACCCGTCCGGCGTCGTCAACCACCTCGACCACGCCGCCGTCGCGGGTACGCAGGTCCAGGTTGTCGGTCGAGACCCGCCAGCCGACCTCGGCCAGCCGTGGATGCGTCGCGGCCCGACGGTTGCGTACCACCAGCATCTGGGCGAACGACTCCGGCTCGGCCCGTACCAGCAGGTCCACGTCCGGCAGCACGTCCGGGTAGGTGGCGGTGTCGCCGCGCAGCACCGGCTCCGGCAGCGGATCCGGCCATGACAGGGCCAGCCGCGCGGCACCGTCGGTCAGCTCAACCAGCGGCCCGGAGCCGCCCGCGGAGAACGACATCTGCAGTACGGTCGCCTTCGGCACCACCCGGGCGCCGCTTCGGTGCAGCGTCGCGTCGACCGGCACCCAGCCGCTGCCCCGGCGTACCCGCTGCGGCACCACGTGCTGCTCGAAGGTCATCACGCCGTCCGGCTTCGCGAAGTGCCGGGTGTGCTCGTCGGTCAGGCCGGCGACGGCCACTCGCCGGCCGCTGGCCCGGGCACCCGCCGTCGCGGTGTCGACGTCCGGTGCGGTCAACTCCCCGTCCACCCCGACCGTCACGCCGGCCGGCCACGACCCGGCCGGTCCTGCGCCGCCGGCCCCGGCGTGCCCGACCGTCGACCCGCTCTCCGGTGCGACCGCAGCGACAAGACCGGCGACCATGACGATCGCGAGCAGCCCGGGCAGCAGCCGCGCCCGGCGTCGCCGGACGGGCCGCCGGCCCGGGCCGGTGCGCAGGTTGCTGGTGCGCAGGTTGCCGTTGCGGAGGTCGTACGGCAGCGCCATGTCGGTGTCCTCCCGCGCCTAGCGGTCACAGTGGATCGGGCAAGCCGAGGCGCCATGCTTTTCTGTCGATGGCACCGGGTCCTGTGTAGCCGTCCGCGGGTTGTCAGGCATCCGATCTGTACACCGAACAATCAACGCCAGACAATGGGCGTGCCGACTACCCGGGGGTGAGGACATGGCACGGCCCGAACGCGCACTGCGCGGCGACGGGGGGCCGATCGAACAATTCGCCATCGACCTGCGGCAACTGCGGGAGGCGGCCGGTCGCCCCGGCTACCGGGAGCTGGCCCGTAAGGCGCACTTCTCCCCGGCCACGTTGTCCGAGGCCGCCGGCGGCCGGCGGTTCCCGACGCTGCCGGTCGCGCTGGCGTACGCCACGGCGTGCGGTGCCGATCCGGTGAAGTGGGAGGCACGCTGGCGGGCTGCGGCGGCCCGACTGGCCGACGTCGAGTCCGACGCGACCCGAGCCGACCCCGACGAGCCGTCGCCGTACCTCGGGTCGCGCGCCTACGACAGTGCCGACGCCGAGTGGTTCTTCGGTCGGCGGCGGCTCGTCGCCGAACTCGTCGACCGACTTGCGCACCGACGCCTGCTGGCCGTCGTCGGCCCGTCCGGTGTCGGGAAGTCCTCACTGCTACGCGCCGGTCTCGTGCCGGCGGTACGGGACACGTCGCCATCCGGCGACGGACCGGTCCGGGTGGCCGTGCTGACCCCGGGTCCGGAACCGATGGCCAGGCTCGCCGAAGCGCGGCAGACGCTGTCCACCGGTCCGCGCCGGTCGCTGCTGGTCGTCGACCAGTTCGAGGAAATCTTCACCGAATGCCCGGACGGCACGCAGCGGGACCGCTTCGTCGCGACGCTGCTCGACCTCGCCGGCTCAGCCGCCGACGAGGTCCACGTCGTGCTCGGGATCCGAGCCGACCAGTTGGCGCGCTGCGCGGCCCGTCCGGGGTTGGCGGCAGCGTTGGCGGACGCGGTGGTCCGGATCGGGCCGATGACTGCGGTCGAACTGCACGACGCGGTGACCGGGCCGGCGCACCGGGCCGGTCTACGCCTGCAGCAGGAACTGGTCAGCACGATCGTGAGCGAAGGTACCCGGCGGGCCGGCACACTGCCGCTGGTCTCACACGCCCTGCTGCAGACCTGGCAGCGACGGCGGGGCAGCACCCTGACCCTGGCGGACTACCAGGCCGACGGCGGGATCGGGCGGCTGGTTGCCCGGCAGGCGGAGGACCTGCACTGCGGGCTGGACCCCGACTCGCGGCTGCTGCTGCGCGACGTACTGCTGCGCCTGGTCGACCTGGACGACGTCGGCGAACCGGCTCCTCGCCGTGCCGAGCTGGCCGAATTCGGGCCGGGCCGGCACCGGCCCATGGTCGACCTGTTGGCAGCCGCGCGACTGGTGACCGTGCATGAGCACACGGTCGAGCTGGCCAATGACGCGCTGCCGTACACCTGGCCCCGGCTCGCCCGGTGGCTGGCAGAGGACCGGGCCGGGCTCCGCCTGCACCGCCGGATCGGTGCGGCGACCCGCGAGTGGTCGACGTCGGGCCGTGACAGCGGCGTGCTCCTTCGCGGGACCCGGTTGACCGCTGCCCGGCGGTGGGCCGCTCAGCCGGCCCACGCGGCCCGGCTGAGCCGCGCCGAACAGGAATTCCTCACCGCCAGCATCGACCAGCAGCGCCGGGACCGCCGCCGGACCGTACGTGGTTCCCGGCTCTCCCACGCCCTGACCGCCAGCCTGCTCACCCTGCTGTTGGTGGCCACGTCGGTGAGCGTCTCCGCGTCGCTGCAACGCGACGAGGCGGTACGGGCACAACAGAGCGCCATTTCCCGGCTACTGGCCACGCAGGCGTTGACGGTGGTCGATTCGCAGCCGGACACCGGAGTACTGCTGAGTGTCGAGGCGTTCCGCGTGGCCCAGACGACCGAGGCCCGCAGCGCGTTACTGAGCATGTCCGCCCACCAGGCTCACCTGGGCAGGCTCGGCGGGCATCAGGCGGCCGTCACCGACGTCGCGTTCGATCCCGACGGCGAAGTACTCGCCACCAGTAGTCGCGACCATACGGTCGCTTTGTGGGACAACCGTCGGCGCGAGCCGCTGACCACGCTCACCGGACACACCGCACCGGTCAACGGCGTGGCGTTCAGCCCGGACGCGCGGCTGGTCGCCTCGGCCAGCGACGACCACACGGTGATCGTCTGGGACGTCGCCCGGCGTGCGCCGCTGACCACGCTGACCGGGCACAACCAGCCGGTTCTCGACGTCGCCTTCAGCCCCGACGGGAGCCTGGCGGCCACCGCCGGCGCCGACGGCACGACCCGGCTGTGGGACACCGCCCGATGGACACCTCTTTCGGTCCTCGACGGGCACACGGACCGGGTCAACAAGGTGGCGTTCAGCCCGCAGGCGCAGCTGCTCGCCACCGCCAGCGACGACCACACGGTGATCGTCTGGGACGTTGTCCGGCGTGCGCCGCTGACCACGCTGACCGGGCACAGCCAGCCGGTTCTCGACATCGCCTTCAGCCCCGACGGCTACCACCTGACCACCGCGAGCCGGGACGGCACCGTCATCCTCTGGGACTGCTCCGGGAATACCCGGTGGACCTGGTCGGAGACGAACATCGGCCAGGTCACAGCGATCGCGTTCAGTCCGGACGGCAGCACCCTCGTAGCGGCCGGGCGGGACCGGGTGGTGCGCCTGTGGGACACCGCTCACCAGACCGTCCGGGCCCGGATGGCCGGCCACGCCGGCCGGATCAACGCAATGGCCGTCGACCCGCGTACCGGCATGATCGCCTCCGCCGGGGAGAGCCACACCACCCTGCTGTGGGACCCCACCGGGCCGTCGCTGGCCCTGCCCGAGCCGGCCGACCGGTACGACGACGTCGCGTACAGCCCGGACGGCCACGCACTCGCGACCGCGAACGGCACCTCGGTCATCGTCTGGGATGGGCGGCGACGCGTACGGGGTGTACTCGGCGGCCACCCCGGCCGGATCGACACGATCGCGTTCAGTCCGGACAGCCAGGTCCTCGCCGCTGGCGGCCGGGACGGCACGATCACCCTGTGGAACCCGACGAAGCGGATCCGGCTGGGCGCGCTCACCGGCCACGACGACCGGATCCTCGACGTCGCGTTCGCCCCTGACGGTCGTACGTTGGCGTCCGGTTCGGCCGACCGGACCGTACGCCTTTGGGACCTGACCGACCACCGCCCGCTGGCCACGCTCACCGGACATCGGGGTTCGGTCGACGACGTCGCGTTCCACCCGGACGAGCCGATTCTCGCGACCGCCGGTCACGACGCGACCGTCCGGCTGTGGAATCTGACCACGCGCAGCCCGCTCGGCATACTGGCCGGTCACTCCGGTGCCGTCAGTACGGTCGTGTTCAGTCCGGACGGTCGTACGTTGGCGTCCGGTTCGGCCGACCGAACCGTACGCCTGTGGCAGACCGACAGCCGAGCCCTGCTGGCCACCCTGGCGGATCACAGCGGTGCGGCCAGCGGCACAGGCTTCAGCCCGGATGGTCGACTCCTTGCCCACAGCACTACGGACGGCGGCGTGCAACTCTGGGACGTCACGCAGGACGCCCCGGTGGCCAGCCTGACCGGTCACTCCGCGCCGGTCACCGCCGTCGCTTTCAGCCCTGACGGTCGTACCCTCGCCTCGACCGGCCTCGACCAGAGAGTGATCCTCTGGGGCACGGATCCACAAGCTGCGGCAAGCCGGGCCTGCACGGCGCTGATCCGCAACCTGACCAGGGAGGAATGGCGGCAGTTCCTGCCCGGGATGGGATATCAGGAGACCTGCCGGCCAGGTTGACCCACCTCCGGCGGAGCGACCTCAGCCGATCCTCAGAAAATCCTCAACCCGCCGTCAAGCGGCGGCGCCGGCCTGGCCCGACGATCACCCGGTCGGGACTTGCCGACCTCCACTCACGGTGGGCGCAGCTTCGACGCGAGCGAGCGGAACCGGCTGTTTGCGACACCGGAGGTCGGGCGAGGATGAACGAAGCAGACGGCACCAGCGCGATCGTGATCGGGGCGGGGATCGCCGGCCTGGTCACGGCCCGGGTGCTGAGCGACCACGTCGACCGGGTGACGGTCCTGGAACGGGACCGGCTGCCCGACGGCGCGGTGCCACGCCGGGGCGTCCCGCAGGGCCGCCACGGCCACCTGCTGCTGGCGGCCGGTCGGCGGCTCCTTGACGGCTGGTTCCCCGGGCTGACCGGGGAACTAGCCGCCGCCGGTGCCGTCCCGCTGCACGGCGCCGACCTGGTGTGGCATCAGGGCGGCGGTTACCGGACCCGCCCCGACCTCGGCTTCCTGACCATGTCGGCGAGTCGGCCGCTGCTGGAGGACACCGTCCGCCGGTGCCTGCTGCGGCAGCGGCGCAACGTCACCGTCGTCGACCAGACCGCGGTTGACGGCCTGGTGGTCGCGACCGACCAGATCGCCGGGGTCCGGGCCGACAGCGCCCGGATCACCGGGGTCCGGGTGGACGGCGTCGAGCACCGGGCCGACCTGGTCGTCGCCTGCACCGGGCGCAACACCCACTTCCTGGACCAGTTGGCCGAGCTGGGCTTCCCGGCACCGGAGGTCGCGGCGGTACGGGTCGACGCGGCGTACGCGTCGCAACTGGTCCGGCGGGGTCCGGACGACCTCGACGGTGCCCTCGCGGTCGTGGTCGACGACCGGGCCGGCGGCCACCGGACCGGCACCATGGTGCCGGTGGAAGGCGACCGCTGGCTGATCACCATCGGCTCCCGGCACGGGGAGGTGCCGCCGAGTGACCCGACCGAGTTCGAGACCTTCGCTCGGGAGCTTCCATCGCCCACCATCGCCGACGTGCTGGCCAAGGCCGAAGCGCTCAGCCCGGTGCTGACCCACCGGATCGCCACCGATCAGCGCCGGCAGGTGGAACGGCTGCGCCGTACCCCGGCCGGATTCCTCGTCCTGGGCGACGCGATCTGCAGCCTCAACCCGATCCACGCGCAGGGAATGACATCGGCGGCGCTGCAGGCCCGGGCGTTGGACCGGGCGCTACGGCGGTACGGGCCGACCTCGCCACGGCTGGCCGGTGCCTTCTACCGTCGGGCCGGCCGGGCGGTCGACGTACTGTGGCGTACCGCCGTCGGGGCCGACTTCGCCGACCCCCGGACCACCGGCCGCAGGCCGGTCGGGACCGGCCTGGCCAACCGGTACCGGAGTCTGGTGTCGCGAGCCTGTCACACGTCGCCGATGGTTGCCCGGCAGGCGCTGCTGGTGCAGCATCTGCTGGCCCGGCCGGCGTCGCTGGCGACTCCGGCGATGATGCTGCGGGTGCTGCTGGCCACCCGACGTCGGCCGGGCCGGTCACCGGAGAGCACGCCCTCCGGCGACCGGCCCGGCCGCAGGCTGATCGGTAGCGGCGGCCGCCGGTCGCGATCAGCGGCGACGGCCACCCGGGCCGATCAGTAGATCGTCACGTCGTACTCGTCGACCGCCTCGCGGACCGGCTGGTAGAAGGTCGTGCCGCCGGTCCGGCAGTTGCCGCTGCCGCCCGAGGTGAGGCCCAGCGCGGTCGACCCGGAGTAGAGCGGACCGCCGGAGTCACCCGGCTCGGCGCAGACGTCGGTCCGGATCAGACCGCGGACGACTCCGCTGCCGAGGTAGCGGACCCGGGCGTTGAGCGCGGTGACCGTACCGCTGTGGGTGCCGGTGGTCGAACCGGTGCGGGTCACCGACTGCCCGACGAAGGCGTCGCCGACGCTGAATCCACCCGGGTGGCTCTGCGCCGGGTTGTCGTAGCGGACCAGCGCGTAGTCGTCGCCCGGGAAGCTGTAGTCGATGGTCGGGCCGATCAGGTTGGTCTGCGCGGAGTTGCTGTACCAGGTGCTGACCACCTCACCGCAGTGCCCGGCGGTGAGGAAGTAGTAGGTGCTGCCGCGGACCGCGTTGAAGCCGAGTGAGCACCGGCCGCCGCTGCCGTAGATCGGGTCGCCGGAGGAGACCAGCCGGGTGAAGACACCGGACGTACGCTCCACCCGGATCGCGCCGGCCTTGCCGCGGGCGATCCGCCGGATCTTGGCGATCTCGGCGCGGGAGACGCTGGTGTCGGCGGTCACCACGACGCGGCCGGAGGCGCTGTCGACGTGCCAGGCGATCCCTTCGACGCCGGAGGCTTCCACCAGGTCGCTGACCTGGGCTAGTTCGCTGGCGGTGTAGACGACCGGGGCGGCTGCCCCGGCGGATGGCAGGGCGAGCGCGCCGGCGGTGAGTACGCCGACGGTGACGGCGAGCAGCCGGGTTGCCCGGCTGGTCGTGTGGCTGATCCGCACTGTTCCCTCCTGAATGGGACTGGGGATCTCAGGCTTACTGGATATTGACAGTTTTGTTGTATGTCGATGTTGATGCAAGCGCTAACATGTCAAGATTACTTAGACAATAGCCAATATGGAAAACAATTCTGGCAGTTGTCTGACTTGGCGCGGTCCCGCCCCGGTCAGAAGGTGGTCCGGTCGAGGTCGGCGTCGGTGTCGGCGAGTCGGTCCAGCATCGTCGTCCAGGTGGTACGCAACGCCCGCAGCCAGCCGATAGTCGCCGCACCGCTGCCCGGCCAGCGGATGTCCGCACGGTCGTGGGGTGTACGGCTCCCGACGTGGTCGATGGCAACAGTCCACCACCAGCCGATGTGCCAGGTGAGCCAGGCGATCGTCGGCACCGGAGTCGGATCCGGTTCGCTGTCCGCCCAGTCCGGCACCCAGCCGCCGTCGCCGGACGACCGCAGCGTCCAGCGCACTGGTGCCGGCTCGGCGAGCGAGGACGACATCGGGTGATCATGTCACCGTCAGTCTGGTGTCCAATGAATTACTGACACTGACCGTCTCTTGCTTGAACTTGCGGCCATTCCACAACTGCGGATCCTGGTAACGTCTCCAAGTCGACACAGATCGATATATATCGATCTTGGTGTTCATTGTGTCGATCCAGTTCTCGTCGAGAGGATCACGGATGTCCCGTCCTGCCCGCCTCACCCGGCGCGCCCTCGTCGCAGCGGTCGCCGGTGCCCTCGTAGCCACCCTCACCCCCGGCACCCCGGTCTCGGCCGCCGACCGACCCTTCACCTACCAGGTGACCCCCGGCACCGCGCAGTGGCGAGCGTTCAGCAGCCACCAGGAGATGGTCGACGCCGTACAGATGCCGGACAAGACCGCCACCGCCTTGCGGACCCCGCTGCTCGTCGACGCCGTCCTGGCGTACCCGCTGCTGCCCGACGCCCTGGCCTTCAACAGCGTCCAACAAGGCTTCGAGACCGTCACCGCACGCTTCACCGGACTCCAGGAGCTGCTGCGCCGCCCCGACGCCGGCCAGGAACTGCTGAAGCGCTACCGGACCCTGAACCTTGCGGCCCGCCACGGTGAGACGCTCGATGAAGCAGGTGACCGGGTCATGACCGCGTGGAAACTGGAAACCGTCCTCGCTCAGCCGCAGGTGCTGGCCACCCTGACCACGGCGCAGTCCGAGGAGTTGCTGCACGTCGGACTCGCCGTGCACCGGGCCAAGCAGACCGACGCCGCGACGTACGGCCAGGCCAGCCTGGAACCGACAGCGGTGCTGCTGGGCCGCACGCTCGCGATCCGGGAGAACTGGGACTGGACCCGCTCGGAGTTGCTGCGGGAGGGCCTGCAACTGCGACCGGGCGCGGTGGAGACCACCGTCGCGGCCGTACGGGCACACCTCGCTGACCCCAGCGTCGCCCACCCGATCAGCGACGACGTCGGGACACTGGACTACTACAGCACCGTCTACACCCCCAACGGCACCCCGGTCACGGTGATCACCATGACGTCCGAACTGACCAGCGCCGAGATCACCAGCTACAACAACTACGTGGACAACTACTATCCGTCGGCCACCCGGGAACGCAACGCCTCGCGCAAGTACAACTGCCACTCGTACGCCTGGTACAGCACCTCCACCGCGAACAACCGGTGGATGAACAGCCCCGGTGACGACCAGTACTGGCTGGACGGCAGCTACATCCGCTGGCAGATCCCGTACCAGTGGTTCCCCAACATGAAGCTGTCGTACACCAGTGACGATCACTCCGGCATCTGGGTCGGCACCGGCAACTACGTACGGTCCAAGTGGGGCCAGCTTCCCCTGATGTATCACTACTGGAACGACTCCCCGTACAGCAGCGCCACCACCAACTCGTACTTCCCGTCCTGAACCACCCTCGGCCTGACCGACTCCTTCGCACGGCGACGTGCCTGGCGGGAACAGATCCCGCCAGGCACGTGGTGCATGCCGGCCGTCGACCGGCCCGGTCGCTGCTACTCGTAGCGCAGCGAGTCGACCGGGTCGGCCCGGGCCGCCCGCGACGCGGGCAACGTGCCGGCCAGGAAGGCGATCGCCATGACCAACAGGATGATCACCGCGATGGAGACCGGCTCGAAGGCGATCAGTGTGAGTCCGGGCAGGTCCGCCAGGAAACCGCCGGACAGCGCGCTGCTGATCGCGGTGCCCGCCACGATCGCCAGCACCGCGCCGATCGCGCTGCCCAGGAAACCGATGACGGTAGCTTCCAGGCTGAACAGGCCGAACACCTTGCCGGAGCCCATGCCCATCGCCTTCATCAGGCCGATCTCGCGGGTGCGCTCCTGCACCGACATGAACAGCGTGTTGACGATCCCGAAGCTCGCCGCCAGCAGGGCGATCACCGCGAAGGCGTTGAGCACCCAGACGATGCCGTCGATGACGGTCCGGAAGGCGCCGAGCTGGTCGGCGACCGTACTCCCGGTGTAGCCGGCGTCGGCCAGCCGATCCTTCAACGCGCTGATCTGCTCGTCGGTCGCGGCCGGGTCGAACCAGACGCTCGCCTGGGCGTACCGCTGCGCCTCGGCGGCAGGGATGCCGGTGTTCTGCGCGTCGAACAGCACGTCGGTCAGCGCGTCGTTGGGCACGACGCCGTTCCCGGTCGCCAGGGTCTCCTCGGCCACCCCGACGATCGTCGCCTCGATCACCTGCTGGGTGCGCTTCGCGTCGGTGACCGCGATCGAGACGGTCTGCCCGACCGCCGCCGCGTCGTCGGCGAAGCCGAGCGGTTCGACGTACGACGTCGGGAGCGCGAGCTGCAGCTGCGACGAGGCGTCGTCCGGCTCGGCCCCGGCAGCCAGCGGGGTCCGCTGCCCGGCGACCAGCCCGCCAACGTTCACGACGTACTTCGTGCCGTCGCCGACCTGAATGTAGTCGGCGCTGATCGACCTGGTGGCCTGGACGTCGAGGACGCCGTCGATGTCGGCCAGCGCGTCGATGTCGGCCGGGGTGAGCGCGACGACGGTCTGCCCGGGCGGCCCGTCCTGCCCGCTCGACACCCTGTCCGGGTCGTACTCGGCCGGCCCGGCATCGGCGGCACCGAACCCGTCGTCCTGCTCGGAGGTCTTCACGACCGTCATGACGTCGGAGGCGCCGATCGCGGTCACCGTGTCGTCGATGTAGGCGTTGATGCCGGTGCCGAGCCCGCTGGTCAGGGTCAACGTGAACGCGCCGATGAAGATCGCCAGGATCGTCAGCAGCGTACGGGTCTTGGATCGGAACGTGTTCGCGGTGGCCGAACCGACCAGGTCGGAGATCTTCACGCCGGCACCGCCGCCAGGTCGTCGACCAGCTGGCCGTCCCGGACCAGGATACGGCGGTCGCAGCGCGACGCGAGCTCCTCGTCGTGAGTGACGACGATCAAGGTGATGCCGTTCTGCCGGTTGAGGTCGAAGAGAATGTCCTCCACCACGGCGCCGGTCGCGGAGTCGAGGTTGCCGGTCGGCTCGTCAGCGAAGATGATCCGCGGGTTGTTCACCAGCGCCCGCGCGATCACGACGCGTTGCTTCTGCCCGCCGGAAAGATTTGCGGCCTTGTTCTTCGCCTTGTCGGCCAGCTCCAGCTGCTCCAGCGCTGCCATGCCGCGCCGTCTGCGTTCGGCCCGTCCGACGCCGGCAATTTTCATCGGCAGTACGACGTTGTCGAGCACCGAGGTGTTCGGGGTGAGGAAGAACTGCTGGAAGACGAACCCGAACGTCTTGTTCCGGGTCTGGTTGAGGCGGCTGCCCCGCAGCATACGGGTGTCGACGCCGCCCAGCGTGATCGTGCCCGACGTCGGGGCGTCCAGTAGCGCGAGGATGTGCATCAGGGTCGACTTGCCCGATCCGCTCTTGCCGAGGATCGCGACGCTCTCCCCGTCATGAATGTCGAAGTTGACGCCTTTCAGCGCGTCGAAGCTGTTCACGCCCCGGCCGTACGTCTTCCGTACGTCGACAGCCGAGATGACAGGGCTTTCCATCGGACTCCTCGTATTCGCCGACCAGGCCGAATTCCGGCTGGTGTCTCCATCGTTGCCGGCGGCCCGGTCCGCCGCGTCACTCTGGCGCAGGAAATCCGCGTACCGCGTTCGCGGTATCGGGGATTACCGCGCCAGGTGGACCTGCCTGGTCACGGCGGCCGGCAGACTTGAGCCATGACGACCACTGCGGCCGGGCCGGCGGACCCGAGGCACCGGCGTCCGCGCGTACCGCCGTGGGTCGGTGACCTCGTCGCGGCGGTGATCATCGTCGCGACGGCGCTCACCCCGTTCAAGGTCCCCGAGCACGAGCAGGCCGGACCTGTCACCGTCGCCCTGGCGATCGTCCCGGCCGTGCTGCTGCCGCTGCGGCGGCGCTGGCCGCTGCCGGTGCTCGCCGGCTGTATCGCGATCTACGGTCTGGTGGCGGCCACCGGGGCGCTGGAGCCGGGCGTGGTACTCGCGGTGTCGATCGCCATGTTCGGGGCGGCGAACCGCACGGACCGGCGGACCACGCTCACCACGGCCTGCGCCGCCGTCGTCGCGACGACCCTGCTCAACCTTCTGACGGCGATCGGGAGTGTGTTCGATCCCCGGGCGTTCCAGGTCACCGTCCTGGTCGCGTTCGCCGCTGCCGCCGGCGACGGACACCGGTCCCGGCGGGAGTACCTGCTCGCCATCATCGAACGCGCCGAACGGGCCGAACAGACCCGCGAATCCGAGGCGCGTCGACGGGTGACCGAGGAACGGCTGCGGATCGCCCGTGACCTGCACGACGTCGTCGCCCACCAGATCTCGGTGATCAGCCTGAACGCCGGGGTGGCCTCGTCGGCGCTGCAGACCCGTCCGGAGCGGGCCCAGCAGGCACTCAGCGTCATCCGCAGCGCGGCCCGGACCGTGCTCACCGAGATCGGTGACCTGCTGCGGGTGCTGCGTACCGAGGACGACGATCCCGTCAACGGGGCGGCGACCGCCCCGCAGCCCGGTCTGCACCGGCTCGACCAGTTGGTCGCTGGTTTCACCGGGGCCGGCCTCCACGTGTCGCTGCGTACCGACGGGGATCTGTCGGCGGTCACCGGCGCGGTCGACGTGGTCGTCTACCGGGTCGTCCAGGAAGGCCTGACCAACGCCCACAAACACGGTGCCGAGCACCGCGCCCACGTCCTGATCGAGGTCGACGCCGATCGGATCCACGTGGTGGTCACGAACCCGGTGTCCGGTCGACCGGCCGACGACCGGCCCGAGATGCCCAGCGGCGGGCACGGCCTGGTCGGCCTGCGGGAACGGGTCGCTTCGGTCCGCGGCGTCGTCGAAACTGGCCTGTCCCCGGGCGGCTACCGGCTCGCCGCCACCCTGCCACTGCCCAAGGAGGATCCCCGGTGACCAGCGTGCTCGTCGTCGACGACCAGCCACTGATCCGGCAGGCCGTGACCGACATTCTGACCGACCACGACGAGATCAGCGTCGTCGGCGAGACCGTCAACGGTACGCAGGCCGTCGCGCTCGCCGGGTCGCTGCGTCCCGACGTCGTACTGATGGACATCCGGATGCCGGAACTCGACGGCATCGGCGCGACGGCGGCCATCTGCGCGGACCCGGCGCTGGCCGGGACCCGGGTGCTGATCCTCACCACGTTCGAGGAGGACGAGTACCTGGTGGCGGCGCTGCGGGCCGGCGCGAGCGGCTTCATCGGCAAAGGAGCGGAGCCGGAGGAGATCGTCCGGGCGGTCCGCGCGGTGCACGCCGGCGACGCGCTGCTGTCACCCACCGCGACCCGCAGCCTCATCGAGCGGTTCGTCCTACCAGGTCCCGCCCCGGCCGCAGCGGTGAGCCGGCCGAACCCGGCCAGCGAGGCGCTGGACCAGTTGACCGATCGGGAACGCGAGGTGCTGCTGCTGGTCGCGCGCGGCCGGTCGAACCAGCAGATCGCCCAGGACCTGGTGATCTCGCCGCACACGGCGAAGACCCACGTCAACCGGATCATGACCAAGCTGTACGCGCACGACCGCGCCCAACTGGTGATCCTCGCGTACGAAAGCGGCCTGCTCACCCCCGGCCTGACCTGAGTGCCGAGGTGTCTGTCGGAGATCTTGCACCGGGCTGCCCGGGTCCGCCTTGTGATCCGTGGACCGACCCACCTACCGTATCGATATGTCCCGATCATTGTTGTTGGTGGGGCGGGGGTGCCTGCCGAGCGGGGTACGGGCCGCCATGGTCGTGGCGGCCGGCACGGCGCTGTCATTCCCCAGGCCTGTCCGATCGAGGAGACATCTCGGTCACCACGTCGGCGAGCTTTTCGGTCTCGGCCGGTGCTCTTGTCGCGTCGGCTGAGACCACCTTCGGTGTCGACCTCACCGTCGGCTCGAGCCACACAACCAGCTGGAGCCATTCGATCCCGCTGTCGTCCGGTGTGACGTCCCGACTGGTACGGACGAAAGAAGGCCGGCTGTTCGGCTTCAGGAAGCACCGGCTGAACACCAACTGCACGGTGACCACGTCGGCTGACGCGGTGGCGTACGCCCCACTCGCGTCACACAGTTCGAACTACTACTGCTGGAAGCGGGACGACTACCCGGCGACGGCCTGGTGGTATCCGAACCCGCAGGGCGGGTGTTAATAAGGGGTGACGTGGGGAGACATGGGTAGGCTGCCTGCCGCCCTGGGCCTCGCTGCGGTCCTGGCATGCGGCGTCGCAGGGTGCACCGGCGACTCGGACGGCCCGGATGGCGGGGCGCCTACGCAGTCGTCGTCCGCAGGCCTAGCCGATGACGATCATCGGGGGGTCGCCCTCGAATGGGCCGGGCGCGGCAGCCAGCACAGCTCACAGCTGGAAGTCAGCCAGAGCCGCTACGACGGCCTGGTCGTCTTTCGGAACGTGACAGGTTCTCCGGTCCAGCTGATCTCCGTCGAGATGGCGGCAGATGACTCGGCGGTCGTGAGCGTGGACCGGGTCGGCCTGGTGGCACTGGCGCCGGACCAGGCCGACGGCGTCGGCTTCACCGACCGGTTTCCTCCCGTGTTCGCACCTGGTCTGACCGCCGTCGACCCGGCTTCGGCCGAGCTGCTGCCGAGTGACTCCAGCCGGAAACGCTACTCGGCCGCATTCAAGATCACGGCCGTCCAGCCTGGCCTGTGGGAGGCCCCACCCGTCACGGTGACCTACCAGTCGACCGGGGGCGCTCGCTCGATCGACTTCCCGCACCGGCTCACCGTCTGCGTCGAGCCCGCCTCGACAGCCGAGTGTTGAGGCGGGCTCGGCGGGCGGTCCCCACCGTGGAGCTGATGATCTCGCTTACCCGGCGAGCACCCGTCAGCTACCGGCGGACCAGGACGACGGTTTCGTCGACGAGTTGGGCGCGCGTCGCCTGGTAACCGCCGGCGGCGATCGCCTTGCTCAGCGAGTTGGACTGCGAATACCAGTACCCCGAGCCGGTGCGGGCCGACGGTGCCAGTGGACCCCCGATGACGGTTTCCAGCTCGTCGAAGGTGACCGGCAGCGATTCCGCGTCCTGCTCCAGAAGCCAGTCGGTCAGCGGCCGGTACTTGCCCGTCAGCGCGATGGACTGGCCGGGAGCCGACTCCTCCTCGGTCTCGTTGACTCCCTCGGCTGGCACCTTCTCCTTCTCTGCCGTGGCCAGGGCCGCGACGGCGGCGCTGACGGCCGGTGCCGGCCAGATCTGGATGATCCGCTCGATGAACTCGGCGGTCCGCTGGCGGATCTGCTCGACGTCCCAGCTGTACGGTGCGGTCAGCACGATATCCGCGTTGATCTTCAACGTGGTGTGTTTCTGCAGCTCGGTATGCTTGCCGGTGTCGGCGGCACCGACCGACTGGGCCTGCTCGTCGGTCCATGGCCGGTTGGACAGGGACGGGTTCAGCTTGTTGTTGACCAGGGTCAGGTTGCCGACGGTGTGCAGCAGTTTGTCCCGCTCAGCGGCCAACTCCTCGGTGAGCCCGGCGGTCCAGTACGTCCGCCACCCCTGCGGCAGCAGGTGCTCGATGGTGAGATTGCGTGGGCAGTGCGGCTGCTCGCACTTGGGGGTACGCCGGTGCTCCTCGACTGCTTCCAGGACCATTCGTAGCCGGGCCCGCAGCAGCGTCCGGTAGACCGGCGCGGTGGTGAGCGCATCGCGTACCTGATCGTCGGAGGGCCAGAACCGGGAGTCGGCCCGCTGTCCGGCAAGGAAGGTCCCGGTGACGTCGCCAGCGGTCGCCGGGCCGGTCTCGTCGAGCTTGCGCAGCAGGTCGAGCGTCAGCCGGTTGATGTCCTTGCTGGTGAGCCGGCACAGCGCCCGGCGCACCAGCCAGCTTTCCAGCGCGGCGAGGGCCTTGTCCCGCTGGACGGTGGGCAGCTCCTGGTCGGTCCAGCGCAGCAGCCACAGCAGGACCGGGGTGACCACCGCCGAGTCCATCGCCTGCAGCACCCGGTAGCGGAACCTACCGACAGCCGAGTCGGCCGGCCACTTGTCCAGGGCCGCATAGCTGGCGGCGTCGCGGGACAGGTCGGCGAGCAGCGCCGGCAGGTCGAGCTGCTCCGGCGCCGGTAGGTGCTCCTTGAAGGACAGGTAGAGACGGTCTGCCGGCACCTCCCTGAGGGTCCGGGTGATCAGCCAGTGGTGGAGGAAGATGTCGATCCGGGGCACGTACTGCCGGCCACGGGCGACGCGCAGCCGCCAGTGGTCGGTGTCCAACTGCTCCCAGTGCTTGCGGTACAGGCCAGCCACGTCGAGTTGCCGCAGCTGCGCGATCTGGAAGACCAGGTTCTTGATCAGGTCGGCGGCGAGCAGCGGCATGCCCCGGCTGTTAAGGCTCTCGAAGATCACCTGCGCGTTGTCGCCCGGCTCCAGCTGGATCACCACGAGCTTCAAATGGTCGCGCAGCGCCTGGGTCAGCGCCTGCAGTCGGGTGGTGGCCTTGTCCGGATCACCGGTGACGTCGGCCCAATCGGCGATGGCGGTGACGAAGAAGTCGTGGCCACGCACCAGCGCGGAGCCGGCCAGCTCCGCGCCGAGCGTGCCGTCGCCGTCCATGGCGGCCCGGAAGGCGTCCTGGTCGCGGTCGGTCGGCCAGACCTTGTACGCCTCTGACGGGTCCTGCAGGATCGCGGGCTGGTTGCGGACCAGGACCTGAAGCGCCTGCGCGTCCATGCTGCCGCCGTGTTGCTCGGCGACCCGTTGCGCGGCGTTGAGCATGAGTTGCAGGGTGGTAAGCCGCTGTTGGCCGTCGATCACCTGGCGCATCGTGAGGTAGCCGGGTGGACCGGCTGGCTGGTCGAGCACGATCGCGCCGAGGAAGTGCGGGGCGACGGCCGGGGCACCGTAGCCAACCGGTGCGGTCAGCACATCCTCCGCCACCCGGGCGACGTCTTCCCATAGTGGAGCCCATTGGTCCTGCTCGTTCCACACGTACGGCCGCTGGAACAGCGGCACGACGTGCCGGACCTGGTTGCCGAAGATTTCGGTCGGGGTGAGGGTGTGTGCCTGCATATCGGGGTGCCTCGCGAGGGGTTCGATGGTGGTCAGTGGGTGGCCTGGGTGTCGAGGAACGGGCTGGGGGCACCGGCGTAGGAGACGTAGAGCGAGTCCCGGGCGCGGGTGCAGGCGACGAATAGCAGGCAGCGTTCCCGCTGCAGGTCGTGCCGGTGTGCGGTGGGGTCGTGTGCGGTGGGGTCGTCTGCGGCGGCGGTGATGGTCGAGCGGGCCGGCATGGTGTCCGCGTCGACGCCGATCGCCGCGATGCAGCGGAACTCGAGCCCTTTCATGGCGTGCATGGTGCCGACCCGTACCGCGTTGGTCTTGGTCGCGGTGGGGGTGCTGACCGGGATGCCGGCGGTGCCGAGCCGGTCGCGGGCGGCGCGGGCGAGGTGGCCGTTGCGTGCGGCGACGGCGATCGCGTGCGGCTCGACTCCGTCGTCGATCCAGCTGCGTACCTGGCTGACGAGCTGGTCGTGCTCGGCGTCGCGGTCCGGGTGACCGGCCACCCGAGGCCGGCGGCCGTGCATCGGGGACCGGTAGCCGGTCAGGTTGTCCGGCTGGTCGTCCAGCCCGGTCGGCTGTACGCCGGTGAGCAGCCGCACTGACCAGGCGAGGATCTCCTGGGTGGTGCGGTAGTTGATGGTCAGCTTGCGGCTGCGCCCCCGGATCCCGACGCCGAGGCTGCCCAGCGACACGTGGTTGTCGTAGATGCGTTGATGCGGGTCGGCGACGATGAACAGGTCGTCGGGGCCGGCGGCGACGGCGGCCCGCAGCAGCCGCCACTGTGCCGGGTGCAGGTCCTGGCCTTCGTCGACGATGACGTGCCGGTACGGGCGGTCCGGCCGTTCGGCGAGGATCTTCGCCGCCTGGTCGGCCAACTGCAGGTGGGTGTGCTGGCCCTGTTGTCGCAGTGCGTCGGTGACCTGCCGGATCGCTTCCCAGACGGCGAGCCGCTGGTCGGCGCGCAGCGGCGCGCCCCGGCCGTGTCGGCGGGCGGCCAGGTAGCCGGCCGGTTCGGTGATGCCCTGGGCCAGGATCACCTGTTCCCATTCCCGCTGCAGGAAGGTGGCGCTGTGCTGTCCGCCGGTGGCGGCGGCCGCCTGCTCCCACAGCGGCCGGGTGACGGTTTTGGCGTCGGCGATGACCGGCTGGCGGCCGAGGGCTTCGGCGACTATCCGGTAGGCGAGCCGGTCGACGTTGAGCACGTCGATCTGGTCGCGGACCGCAGGGTCGTCGGTGAGCAGGCCGAGTTGCCGGTCGAGCGCGTCGGCGAGGTTGCGGGTGAAGGTGGTCAGCAGCAACCGGTCCGTGCCGCCGGCCATCCGTTCGGCGAGGAACACCGCCCGGTGCAGCGCGGTCACCGTCTTGCCCGGTCCCCGGTTCTAGCACATAGTTGGTGCATGGGCATTGATACTCCTCCAACGGTTGTGGATCTGTACCTTCGCTTGTCTGACCTGCGGGTCGAGGACTTGAACAGCGATGGTGAGAGCAAGGGGCTCGTGGAACACGAGCGGTTGTTGCGGGACCGTGCGGGCCAGCTCGGGTGGACGGTCGGTGAGGTCATTGTCGAGAACGACATGGCTAACGGCAAGCCTAAACCGGCGTCGGCGTTCAAGCGGCGCAAGATTCGGCTGCCGGACGGGTCGACGGTGTTGCGGGTGATCCGGCCGGGGTTCACCCGGTTGTTAGACCGGGTGCGGCAGCGCCGGTCGCAGGCGGTGTTGGCGGTGGACCTGGACCGCGCGGTGCGTGATCCCCGGGATCTGGAGGACATGATCGATGTCGTTCAGGAGACGGGTGCGAACGCGCAGTCGTTGTCGGGGTCGTTGCGGTTCACCGACGGTGGCACGGACTCGGAGATCACTTTGGCGCGGGTGATGGTGACGATGGCGAACAAGGCCAGCCGGGACACGGGGCGGCGGGTCCGTGGGGAGCGGTTGCGGCAGGCGATGCACGGTCAGTGGGGTGGGGGTCGGCGGCCGTTCGGGTTCTGTGGCGGTCCGCCGCCGGTCGGGACTGGTGATCCCGGCCGGTACGTGTGCCCGTGGCACGGTGGCCGGGACTGCCAGAGCGGTGTCACGCGCATCGAGGTGGAGGCGGCGGTGATCGAGGACTGCTCGCAGCGGCTGCTGCAGGGGGCGTCCCTGCGGTCCCTCGCTGCGGAGTTGCGGGCGGGGTCGGTGTCGACGGTGAGTGGTGCGGCGTGGTCGGCCGAGGGGCTGCGGGACATTCTGCTGCGTCCGCGTAACGCGGGGTTCATGGTGTACGGCGGGCAGATCCTGGAGGGGGTGGTCGCGCCGTGGAAGCCGATCGTCGATCCGACGGTGTTCTTCGCCGTCCGGGACCTGCTGACCGATCCGTCCCGGCGGGTAGGGCCGGGAGCGGCCCCCCGGTGGGTGGGGTCGGGGATCTACCGGTGCGGGGTGTGCACCCCGCCGGGCGTGGAGGGGCGTGCGGTGACGGTTCATGTCACCGTCGCGGGGCGTGCGCCTCGGTACACGTGTAAGGCGCGGAATCATCTGGCCCGTAATCAGGCGCATGTGGACGCGGCGGTGTTCGCGCACGTGGTGTACGCGGTGACGCATCCGCGTGCGTTCGAGTTGCTGGCCGAGCCGGCACCGCAGGTCGACGTGGAGGGGCTGCGGGCGCAGCGGGCCGCGATCCAGCAACGCGTGAAGCGGATTCTGGCTGACGAGTTGCGGGGGTTGGAAACTCGCGAGTACGCGCGCGACGCCCGCCGTGAGGCCGCCGCGATGGTCGCCGAGATCGACGCCCAGCTGCACGCGAACGTGGGTAGTGATCCGTTGTCGCCGTTGGTGAACGCCCCGGATCCGGTGACGGCGTGGCGGGACGCCCCCTCGCTGACAAGCGGGTGGTGATCGACCGGCTGATGACCGTGACGATTCTGCCGTCCGGGCGGAAGGGACGCGGGTTCGACCCGACCACGGTGCGCATCGAGCCCAAACATGCACTCGGCACCCCCGCTCTCGGGTAGCGGTCGCCGCCTCGGCACCTTGCCGACGATCGCTAGGAGTTCGTGTCGGCCGCCGTCGCAGTCGGATCGAGCGTCCGCGCCTGCGGTCGGCTGATGTTCGCGAGCCCTCGGATGTCGCTGGCTCGTCTGCGTCGGCCGGTGCCCTTGTTCGTCGGTGAAGTGCGATCAACGCGTCATGTGTTGCTGTGGTTTCCTCCGTCTCCTCCGCTTCGCCGGAAGGTGGATCACGTCGATCCGAGCGATGTTGCTTCCAGCGATCACCACCATCTGGACACGCAGTGGGTGGCTGCGGCCGTCGGCGGTCACGAGTACCAGCGGTGCTGTCAGGATCACTTCACGCTTGTCGTAGTCGAGGCCGCCCGCCGTGAACGACAGCAGAGTCCCCTGGACGTAGCTTCCGTCGTTTTGCTGAACACCGACGTTGGTGGCTCCCGTGTTCGACGGTCTGAACTCCTCGAACACTCGCCACCAGGCGGTTACGTCGGTGATGTCCGTGCTGCTCGCGCCGGTGAGCCACCGAACGGAGGGCCGCCGACCAAGGTTCTTCAGCCCGCTGATGATCCGAGGGTCCGCCATGACCCAGGCAAGCAGTGTTGCTGCTGCGAGCAGCCCGAAAGACCACCAACCCAACCGCACGTAATGTTCGCGCGCGAACGGTCCCGGTGCTTGGATCAGGCTCCGAACGTCGATGGTGTGTTCAGGGGCGACGGCGCGCAGCAGCGTCGCCAGCAGACCGATCGCGGTCAGACTGGCGACGCTGACGAAGATGACCTGAAGTGCCTCGCGGAACGCGGAACGAGGACCGGTTGGCACGGCCTTCTCGCGGCGAAGGACGTAGGCAAGTCCCGGGGCTATCAGGATCAGCAGCAACGCCACGCCTAACGGCGTGGATGGAATCACGACTCAGTCGACGGCTTCGCGCCAGACGGCGGAGGCGGCGGAGGGGGCGGGGTGCTGCTGGTGACGACTGGGATGGCGGCGGCCCCGGCCTGGTTGAGCTTCTGGCTCCGTTCCGACTCGAAGGTGCGCTCCGGCGTGCGCGGGCGGACCTCGTTACCTTCTCCCATACGGGTACATCTCCTCTAAATCATTCGGGCGGAACATGCTCTGCCCGGCCTGCACCGAGTATGCCGGCACGGTCTGACACTCTTCGTCGGGTGCCGCTCCCTTCATCGATGACGACGAACGCGAGGGCTTCGCAGGCAGTCCCGTCATGTGCGGACTGTGACCGAGTTGTCACCTACCGATAGATGGGCGATCCGTCCGCTACTCGTGCGCGGCGGATCGACAGTGGAGTCTGGCCTATTCACTTGCCGGGCCCCGTGAGGTCGCGAATACTATCTGTCCGTGAGCTCTCGTGGCGAGGTTTCGGGTCGTGGCTGAAGTTGAGCTGAGCAGGCTGCCTACGGGCGAGTTGGGCTGGTCGAAACTCATCGACTTCGTGGTTGAGTCGGATGATCGGATAGAGCGGTATTTTCTGGAGGTCAAATCCGAGATAGACCTGAATAACAGATCAGACCGGGCCAAAGTAGCTAAATTCATTCTCGGGGCCGCTAACCGCGATCCAGAACAGGCCAAGCGTCGCTTCGGTGGACATGCACTGATGGTGCTGGGAGTAGGCGGCGGAAAGATCTGCGGCGTCCCCCCATTCGAAACAAAAGATATCTCGCGTTCCATTCAGAAATTTATCGGTGCCGACGGTCCGGGTTGGGATTATGAGCGAGTCCGGGTCGGAGACCTCGACGTCATCGTGATCGTTACTGATCCGCCAACGGGAGACCTGTGGACATGTAGAGCAGACGGTGATGGGCTCGTTGACGGGGGCATCTACGTCCGCCAGGACGGTGAAACGAGGCGTGCCACAGGCGACGAGATCCGGTTACTCATCGAACGCGCTACCCACAAGGATTCGCGAGTCGATGTTGATGTCGCAATCGATGGCGAGGTCAGGGCCATCCAATTTGACGCTTCGGCGATAACCGATTATGCGAAACGCGAGGCGGCCAGGTATCGCGAACAGGTGAGTCACTCGCGACTCGCAGGATCGTATGGCTTGAGTGCTATTGCCGCACTCGACGTTCGATCTCCGAAGGAGTTCTTGAACGAAGTTGCGGCCTGGGAGAACGCGGCGCTGGAATCTCCAGATCGAGGCATCGTCACCCTGACTGCGCAGCTCTGCGGCGGCATTCAGGTGCGGTTGAGAAACCTCACGCGCACTTTCTTGCGAGATGTGCGACTGGATATTGCCTTCGAAGATAACGTGCTGGCCGCAGACTGGGAGGAATTCGACAAGAAAGAACCGATAGAATTGCTTCCAGGTCGACCAGAAGACTGGGGGTCAAGGTCTTGGATTTCTGACGTACGATTGGGTGTCGGGCGCTCGAATACTATCAGTCCCGTAAACACTCATGGCCTTGTTCTCGTCAAGCGTGAACGCCCGGCAATGCTGACGATGCACTTGAGTTCCCTTCGGCCGGAAGAAGAGCACGTAAGTGATGACGACGAAGTCGTCTTGGTCATGACCTCCACCCCTTCTTCAGAGATAGTCAGGGCTCGTTGGAGGGTGACCGCCCAAGGTATCAACGATGTCTTCGAAGGTGGTGTTGAGATCCCAGTCTCCTGTCACGATTTGCGAGACCCGATCGCCGGGCTAATACGCAGCAAGGACGAGGATTAGTAGGATTTCTACGGCATTGAGGTGATCTCACCGACTTTCGGGTAGGTATTTGTATTCGAAGTGAGTCAGGTGCAGGGCGGCGGCGACGATGTCGCCGATCCTGCGAGGGCTGGCGGTGATGTGGCGTAGCGCCTTCCACCGTCC
>Ga0207773_100126_pt1 | contig 63919 bp, 37 predicted proteins | sample TtaePargueraPR_2_FD_187281 | JGI IMG/M metagenome (GOLD analysis project Ga0207773, IMG submission 187281) | Aerobic enrichment media microbial communities from Bioluminiscent Bay, La Parguera, Puerto Rico - Tt and M1 (3) (SPAdes) | ecosystem: Environmental > Aquatic > Marine > Unclassified ...
TACCCGATGTTGCCGGTCTTGCCGCCGAGGGCCGGCCAGTAGGTGCCGCCCATCTGGTTGTCGCGCATGACCTGGGCCATGGCGCGGATGTGGCGGACGAAGTTGTCGGTGCTGTTCGGGTTGGCGTAGTTGCGACCGTCGTTCATGGGCGCGCCGAACTCGGTGGCGACCGCCCGGGAGGCGCAGTTGCCGAGGCGGGTCTGAATGTGGCTGCGGAAGGCGTCGTAGGACATCTCACCGTAGAAGAAGGCGTAGTGGTGGAAGGAGAACAGCGTCGAGTTGAAGCGGCTGTCGTTGCATACGTCCCGCAGGTCCTGGCTGAGGCCGGTGCCGCCGATCAGCACCCGACCGGGCGCCGCCGAGTAGTGGTAGCTGAGCCAGTTGGCCGCGACGTCGCGCCACTGCGCCGAGCTGTAGCCGTGCGGCTCGTTCATCGGCTCGAAGTAGACGTTGGGGTTCGATCCGTAGGTGTTGGTGACCGTCGACCACATCGCGTTCCACGCGGCGAGGTTCGTGATCCGGCCGCCGGAGGCGGCACCGTCCTCCCAGTAGGCGAGGATGACCTTGAACCCGCGTTCGGTGGCGGCGTCGATGGCCCCTCGGTAGGCCTCCCACCAGGCCGTCCCGACCGTGTGGGTGTTGATCGGCAGCCGGACGGTGTTGACGCCCATGGTGGCAGCCATGTCGTCGTAGATGGCGTTGGCCTTCGCCCGCACCGTCGCGTTGCTGTCGGATGAGTTGAGTCCGTGCACGACGAGCGGACCGGTGCTGAAGTTGTCACCCAGCACGGCCCAGTTCATGCCGCGGAACTGGCTGGTGGCGGCGGTGGCTGGCGACGATGTGACGACTGCGGTGCCGACCATCGCCGTCACCGCGGCCACCAGGGTGATCGACAATCGACGCAACGACCGGGTTCCGGACGATGATTCTGACAAGATCTGGCCTCCCTGGGAACGGACATCGGGACGGCTACCGCCGGCCCGCTGTCTCTCCGGTGGATTTACTATGTTCGCGTTAACACCGCGCGGGGCAGATCAGGCGCGTCGGGCCGGCAGTGAGCCACGTGTGCGGTACGTTACGTGCGTGTTTCGGACAAGTGTTAGCGAGCGCATCTGGAGTGTCAAGGAATCGAACACGATCGTTCAACCTGGGCCCGTCGGCGCGCCCCTCGTCGGACGACACCGGCGGCTTGGGTGAACGACACCGGCGGTCAGAGGTCGGCAAGTAGGCGGTTCGGGCCGGCACACGCCGAGGCGATCAGATCGACGTACCTCGTCATCCAGCGGCGGACGGTGTCGTCATCGAGCCGGTCCACCGGGTACTCCAGATAGCCGTCGATCCCGTCCGGGCCGGGCATCAGGACGATCAGCAGCGCCGCCCGCCCGACCCCGGTCGGCACCTCGTGCACCCGTGCGGCCAACGCCGGCAGCTCGATCCGGGTGTCGAACGTACTCTGAAAGGCGAAGCTCACCGTCATCCCGGCCGGCGCTGCGCCCTTGTCCGGTGTGGGTAGCTGCTGGTAGATCCAGGCCGTGGGCAGCAGATTGTCGATGCCGGCGAACAGGGCGTCGGCGGCCTGGCCGACCAGGTGAGCGAACGTCGTGGCGGCGGCGGTGCGGATCCGCACCGGCAACGCCGTCGCCAGCACGGTGACGGTGTCCTCGTACGCCCGGGGTGACCGGTTGGCGTACGGCATCGACAGGGTCACGTCGGGCTGCCCGCTGAGCCGGGCCAGCAGCAGTGCCAACGCCGCAGCGGCGACTGCGGTCACCGTGGCACCCAGCTCCCGGGCGAGCACCTCGGCGGCGAGCCGGACCTGTCCGGGAATCTCGAACCGGCAGGTTGCGGCCTGCCCACTCGGCCGCTGCGGTGCGGGGCGGTCGAATGGCAGCTCCAGCGCCAGCGGCCCGTCGCCAAGGTGCTCCGCCCAGTAGGCCAGCCGCCGGCGGCGGGTCGGCTCATCCCACTGGCCCTGCTGCCAGCGTGCGTAGTCGGTGCACTGGGCGGCGGGTGGGCCGAAGTCCGGCGTACCTGCGTCGCGGGCGGTGCGGTACCCGTCCGCCAGCTCGCGCAGCAGTACGGTGACCGCCCGGCCGTCGCAGGCGACGTGATGCAGGACCAACATCAGCCAGGACTCGTCGGGCGCCAGCCGGATCAGCGTGTATCGCACCGGTGCCTCGTCCGCCAGCGCGAACACCGGTGCCACCACCTCCCGGCAGAGGGTCTCGGCCCGCCGCCGCGCCGCGTCCGGCGCCAGCGCGGTCAACTCGACGACGGGCAGCGGGACCGGCCGGTGAGCGAGGATCCGCTGGACCCAGGCGCCACCGTCGCGGATCAGCCGGGCACGCAGCGCATGGTGCCGGGCGACCAGACCATCGAGCGCGGCGTCGAGCGCGGCGACGTCGAGGTCGCCGACCAGTTCCAGCCGCAGACCGACGTTCCAGCTGGCGGGGTGCGTGCTGCGCCCGGCGACCTCCACCACCCGCTCCTGCTGGGCCGACAGTGGCGCCCGGGTCACCTCCCGCTCGTGCGCCGGTGCGGCCAGCCAGCGCAACAGTTCACCTTTGTACGACCGCAGCGCGGTGACCAGTTGCGGACCCATCGCGGCGGCTGGGGCGTCGTAGTGCAGGGTGTCGCCGGTGCCGGTGAGCCGCACATCGTGCCCGGCGACGTACTCCAGCAGCTCGTCGAAGGTCACAGCGTGCCCCGCACCCGGCGGGTGGGCCCGTCATCGGCGGACGTGGCGGATCCGCGCAGCCGGCCGACCATCGCCGCGATGGTCGGGGCGCGGAAGAACTCCAACGCCGGATAGTCCGCTCCGGTGGCCTCGCGTACCCGGTTCAGCAGGCGCATCGCGTTGATCGAATGGCCGCCGAGGGCGAAGAAGGACGCGCCGTGGTCGATGCGCTCCGGATCCAGATCGAGTTCGGCGGCCCACAACGCCCGCACCGTCCCGGTCAGCGCGTCACCGGTCGGGTCGTCGTTCCGGGCCACCGGTTGTGGCGTCGGCGGCTCGGCCGGTGGCCGGGGGACCGGTCGGGCCAGCGGCGGCGTGGGCTCACCGGTACGGATGGTCGGCTCCGGCAGCCCGGCCCGGTCGACCTTGTTGTTGCCGGTCTGTGGCAGCGCCGGCAGCACCGCCCACACCCGGGGGATCAGCACATCGGGTAGCTCGCGGGCCATCGCGGCGACGACCCGGTCGGCCAGTCCGTCGGGTGCCACGCCCGGCGCGGGTACCGCGTACCCGGCGAGGTACGCCTCGTCGCGCCGGTCTCGGCGGGCCACCACGATGCCGTCGGCGACCAGATCCAGCCCGCGCAGCACCGCGGACGCCTCGCCTGGCTCGACCCGGTTTCCCCGGATCTTGACCTGATCGTCGGTACGGCCGAGGAACACCAGCACCCCGTCGGCGGTCCACCGCGCCAGGTCGCCGGTGCGGTAGCGGCGGGAACCGGCACCGCCGGCCGGGTCGTCGACGAACCGTTGCGCGGTCAGCTCGGGCCGGTTCAGGTAGCCACGACCCACTCCGGCACCGCCGATGAACAGTTCCCCGACGGCGCCGACCGGAGCCAGGTTGCCCCACTCGTCGCGGATCTCGACGCGGACGTTGTCCAGCGGTCGGCCGATCGGAATCGGACCGTCGGACCCGGCCGACGCCGGTGTCACCACCTCGGACGTGGCGATGACCGTCGTCTCGGTCGGCCCGTACACGTTGCGCACCACGTACGGCACCCCGGGCTGTGGGCGTACCCGCAGCTGTTGGCCGCCGACGGTGAGGTGGCGCAGTCGGGGCTGGGCCGAGACAGGCAGCGAGAGCAACCCTTCCCCGATCGGCGTGGGCAGCATCGCGACGCTCACCCCGGCGGTACGCATCCAGCGCGCCAGCGCCATCGAGTCCAGCCGTACGGCATCGTCGGCGATCGTCAGGCTCGCACCGACCTGCAGCGGCGGCCAGATCTCCAGCACCGAGGCGTCGAAGCTCTGCCCACACACCACGGCACCCCGGTCGTCGGCGGTCAGCTCCAGCTCGTCGCGGTACCACTGGCACAGGTTCAGCACGCTGCGGTGGGTGATGGACACACCCTTCGGCCGGCCGGTGGAACCGGAGGTGTACATGACGTAGCACGCCGTATCCGGATCGTTCGCCGCGCGGCCGGGGTCGCTGTCCCTGATGGGCGTACGGCCGGGGTCGCCGGACCCGCCGACGGGATGGGCGTCGCCGGATTCGTCGACGTGCAGCAGGCGGACCCCGTCGGGCAGGTTCAGCGCGGTGTCACCCCCGGTGGCCAGCACCACCCGGGCCGCGCTGTCCGAGACCATGAAACGCACCTGCCGGCCGCCGAGGGACGGATCCAACGGCAGGTACGCGGCTCCGGCGCGTAGCACCGCCAGGGCGGCGACGACGAACTCCGGTGACCGGGGCAGCCACAGCGCCACGATGTCGCCTGCGGCGATCCCTTGCCCGGCCAGCCGCTGCGCCAGAGCGGTGGCCCGCTCGTCGAGTTGCCGGTAGGTCAGCACCGCGCCGCCACCGATCACCGCGACCGCCTGCGGCGTGCGTTGCGCCCACTGCCGCACCGCGTCGGGCACGCGACCGGGCGGCAGCTCGCGCTGCCGTCCCACGCCCCAACGGGCCAGCGCGTCCCGGTCGGTGTCGAGGACGCCGACCAGCTTCGAGATCGGCGTATCGGGCTGGTTGACGGCGGCGGCGAGGGTCGCGACGAGATACGACAGCAGCCGCTCGGCGCTGTCCGCCACGAACAGGTCGGTGCCGTACTCCAACCGGCAGTCGATTCCGTCGGCGTGGTTGGTCACGTACAGGACCAGGTCGGTCACCGCCCGTTCGGCCCGGTGTGCCAGCGCGCGGGCGGTCACCCGGGGCAGGTCGAGCGGGAGCGGGTCGCCGCCGTTGTCGAACTCCACGATGGTCTGGAAGACCGGGGTCCGACTGGTGTCCCGGTCCGGGCTCACCGCGCCGACGACGGCGTCGAACGGCACGTCGGCATGGTCGTACGCGTCCAGGGCGGTGTCGCGGACCTGCTTGAGGAGGTTGGCGAAGGTCGGGTCGCCGGACAGGTCCAGCCGCAGGGCGACCGTGTTGAGGAAGAACCCCACCACTGCCTCGGCGCCGGTGGGCCGGACCGACACTGGTGTGCCGACGACCAGCTGGTCGCTGCGGGTGAACCGGCGCAGCGTGGCCGCGTACCCGGCGAGTACCGTCATGAACAGCGTGGCCCGGTGCGCGCTACTGAGCCGGCTCAGCAGCCCGGACAGCTCCGGGTCGAGCCGGTACCGGACCGACGCGCCGGTGCCACTGCGGACCGTCGGGCGTGGTCGGTCGGTCGGCAGGTCCAGCACCGGCAGCTCACCGGCCAGTCGCTCCCGCCAGTAGGCCAGACCGGCCGGCTCGCCGGGCGAACCGCTGCCGGCGTCCGCCTCCCGCCGGGCCAGGTCGAGGCAGTCCACCGACAGCTCTGGCAGGTCGGCGGGCCGGCCGTCGAGTACGGCCCGGTACAACGCGGAGAGATCCTCGGCCAGCACCCGCACCGACGCGGCGTCAACCACGATGTGGTGCAGGGACAACATCAGCACGTGCCGCTCGGCCGACCAGCGCAGCAGCCGGGTCACCAGCAGCGGACCCTGCGCGAGGTCGAACACGCGCCGGCTCTCCTCGGCCAGCAGCCGCCGTACGGTGTCGTCCTCGTCACGCCCGGCGTGCTCCTCGACGGTGAGGTCCACTGCGCCATCACCGAGGATGACCTGGACCGGTTCGCCGTCGCGCTCCCGGAACACGGTCCGCAGCGCAGCATGCCGGGCCACCAGCTGGTGCAGCGCGGTCCGCAGCGCCGGCACGTCCAGCGGACCGTCGAGCCGTACGGTGACCGCCTCGTTGTAGGTGCCCTGGCCCGGATGCAGCCGTTCGAGGAACCACATCCGCGCCTGCCCGCGCGACGCCGGCCCGGACCGTTCCGGGCCCACGTCGCGGGCGGCCTCCGGGTGACCGGTCGCCGCCTGCCTGCCCGCCGACGTGTCGACCGGTGGCGTGTCGATCGGTGGCGTGTCGGCCGGCGCCTGGTAGCTGGCCCGTAGCCGGTCCAGCTGCGGCAAACCGGCCCGCACCTGGTCGGGGGATGCGCCGAAGTCGACCAGCGCGGCCACCTCGTCGACGCCGGCGGCGGTGAGCGCGTCGATCAGCCGGGCGCCGTCGTCCGGCGACCCGATCAGCGCCCGTGCCTCGCAGTACCGGTCGTAGGCGCGCTGGAACACGTAGTCCAGGTCGTCGGCGTCGGCGGTGTCGAGGTCCACCTGGAATCCGAGACTGTTGGTCATTTGTCCGAACAGCGACAGTGAGGAGTGCAGGTACGCCTTCAGCGGCGCGAACGCCTCGGCCCGCGCCCGGGCCGAGTCCGCACCGAGGTAGGTGTGCACGAGCACGACCACCCGGCCGCCGTGCGGGTCGAGCCCGTGCTCGGCGCGGGTCTTACGGTAGCGCCGGATGTTGTCGGCCAACTGCTCCACCGACTGGCTCATCAGGTTGGTGACGATGCCGAGGTCGTGCTCGGCGGCGCGCTGGTACGACTCCGGATTGCCCACCACGGCGACGAACATCGGCGGCATCGCCTGCACCGGGCGGGGCAGGGTGCGGATCTCGACCGGTTCGCCGGTGCCGCTGCGCCGTTCGACGGCCTCGCCACGCCACAGCCGGCGTACCTGGTCGAGGTGGCGGTACATCACGTCGCGGTGGGTGCCGAAGTGCTCCGGGGCGAGGACGAAGTCGCCCGCGTGCCAGCCGGGTGCGCAGCCGATGCCGACCCGGCCGCCGGACAGCCGGTCGACCATGGACCAGTCCTCGGCGACCCGGATCGGGTCGTGCAGCGGCAGGACCACCGATCCGGCGTGCAACCGGATCCGGCTCGTCTCGCGGGCCAGCGCGGCGGCCAGCACCACCGGGTTGGGGAACACCCCGCCGAAGGAGTGAAAGTGGCGCTCCGGGATCCACAGCGCGTGGAATCCGTGCCGGTCGGCGAAGCGGGCCGTGTCGACGATCAGCTCGTACGGGTCGGCAGCCCCCGAGCCGGCCGGATAGTCGCCGAAGAAGTACACGCTGAAGTCCGGTGCCGGGCGTACCGGTGCGTCTGCCGGTGTGGGGCCGCCCGCTGCGGCGACACTCATCGTCGGTCCGGTCCGTACCGTCGGTTCGACCCGGGCGGTGCCGTTCGGTTTCGCCGTGGGCACGGCGGTGCCGGCCGGACGGGGAAGCAGCCCGCCGCCGCGCATCTCGCGTAGCGAGGCGCGCACCGCGTCGATCACCAGGTCGACGTCGTCATCGGTGTGCGCGGTGGAGAGGAAGAAGTTGCGCCACTCCCAGACGTACACCCCCTTGAGTAGCAGGTGGTGGTAGAGAAGCTCGAGGTCGGCGCGGTGCTCGAAGCGGAACTGCGAGCCGACGTGATTCAGCCGCAGCGGGTACTCCTCCTCGGTGAAGAAGTCGTTCAGTGTGCCGACGAGCCGGTCGGTCCGAGCGTTGAGCTCCTGCTGCAGCCGTGGGCTGTGCTCGGTCAACCGGGTCAACACTGCGCGCGCGGCGGCCATGGACACCGGATGCTGGATGTAGGTGCCGCCGAAGAAGGTCGTCTCCCGCTGCGGGCGGCTGTCGTCGCCGTAGCGCCAGAAACCGCCGTCGACGCCGTCCATGATGTCGGCGCGTCCGGCGATCGCCCCGATCGGGAAGCCACCGCCGAGCAGCTTGCCGTACGTGGCGAGGTCCGGGGTCACGTTGAACAGGCCCTGGGCGCCGCGCGGATGGGGCCGGAACCCGGTGAGCATCTCGTCGAACATCAGCACGATGCCGTACCGCCGGGTGATGTCGCGGAGCCGGCGCAGGAACTCCGCCGGCTGCAGCGCCGGGTGGCGGCTCTGCACCGGCTCGACCACGACGGCGGCCAACCGTTCGCCGAGCGCCTCGATCACCTGCAGGCTTTCCGGTACGCCGTAGTCGAGCACGACCAGGTCCGCGACGGCGCTGGCCGGGATGCCGGTGCTGACCGGGACGGTGGTCCGGTCCGCTCCGGTCCCGACCGAGCGGCCGAGCACGTTGTCGGCATGTCCGTGGTAGGACCCGTGGAACATGACGATCTTGTCGCGTCCGGTGGCGGCGCGGGCTAGTCGGATCGCCGCCGAGTTCGCCTCGGTGCCCGAGTTGGCGAACGCCACCCGGGGCATCCCGGTCAGCTCGCTCAACAGCACGGCGGCCGCACCCGTGTCGACGCTGCGCGGTCCGAGTTGAACGCCTCGGGACAGATGCTCCCGGACCGCGTCGGCGACGAAGTCCGGCTCGTGGCCGAACAGCAGCACCCCGAAGCCCATGGTGATGTCGACGTACCGGTTGCCGTCGACATCCTCCAGCCATGCGCCCTTGGCGCGCTGGCCGGCGATCGGGTACAGCATCTCCTTCGTGGCACTACGAAAGCCGACGACCGCCCGGCTGTCGGCCAGCACGCCACGGTGGCGCTGGGTGATTTCCTTCGACCGCCGAGTCTTCGCCACGAACCGTCGCCGCAGGTCGTCCAGGTGGGCCCGGCCGCGATCGGTAGCGACCGCGCCGGCCTGACCGCTGTCGGGTGCCACGACCACCCTGGGTCCGTGCGCGTCAACGCCCGGTGCTGCCGGTACCGCAGTTGGCGCTGGCGGTTCGGCCGGTGCCGGTGCGGCTGGTGCCGGCGGTGCCGGCGGCACCGGGGTCCGACGGGACAGGATCAGCTGGGACAGTTTGCTCGGGGTGTCCGCCTCCTCGAACAGTTCGCGCATGGCGAGTCGGACACCGAACTCGCCTTCGAACTCCCGCAGCGCGTTGATCATGGCGAGCGAGTCGGCACCCATCTCGACGAACGGGCGGTCGACGGCGATGTCGTCCGGGTCGCAGCCGAGGTGCCGGGCGCTGATCTCGCGTACCCGCTCGACCACCGGCGCGAGGTCCGGCGCGGCTGATCCGGCGGCGACCGCGGAGCCAGCCTCACGGACAGTGTCAACGTCGGCCATCGACCCTCCAGGTTCGGTTCGTGCCAGCGGCGGTCCGGTCCAGTGGACTCGGCGCTGGAACGGATATGCGGGCAGCGGCACCCGGCGTGCGTGCCCAGGGCCGAGCAGGGCGGCCCAGTCCAGGTCGACCCCGTGTACGTGCAGCTGGGCGAAGCTGTCGATGAGCTGATTGAGTTCCGTGCCCCGGCGCTGTGCGGCGAGCACCGGCCATCCGGGCAGCGCCGAGCGCAGCAACCCAGCCAGGCTCGGTTGCGGTCCGAGCTCCAGCACCGGCACGCCGGCCGACTCCGCAGCGGCCGACGTCTCGGCCGCCTCGGCGGCGATCGCGTCCGTGACCAGGTCGAACCGGACCGGCATCCGGGTCTGCCGCACCAGGTACGCCGGGTCGGGGCGGTGACCCACCGGCAGCACGGTGCCGTCCACGCTGCTGACCAGCGGCGTGTCCAACGGCACCCACCCGACCGCCTCGAATGCCTCGCCCAGCCGAGGGAGGATCGGGTCGAGCAGCGCCGAGTGGAAGGCGCGGTCAACGGTGAGCCGGTGCCAGCGCAACCCGAGACGGTCCAGCACACCGCAGGCGGCGTCGAGTGCCTCGACCGGCCCGGCGACGACATGCTGCTCGGCCGCGTTGACCGCGGCGAGGTCGAGCCGCCCGTCGGTGGCGAGCAACTCGTCGACCGCGGCCCGGGCGGCGAACACCGCGACCATCCCGCCGGGCGCTGTGTGCTCCCGCATCAGCCGCCCACGTATCCCGGTGAGCCGCAGACCGTCCTCGATCGACAGCGCGCCGGCTGCGGCCAGGGCAGCGTACTCGCCGATGCTGTGTCCGGCGACGAGTCGTGGCGCCACCCCGAGCGAGCGCCACAGCCGGGTCAGCGCGGCCTGGAACGCGAACAGCGCCGGCTGCGCCACATCGGCCGGCCAGATCCGGTCGTCACCGGAGACGGCGTCGAGCAGCGGCGTCAGCACCGACGGTCCGCCGCAGCGGCGCTGGTACGCCTCGCAGGCGTCGAGCACCGCCCGCACCTGCGGGTACCGCCGGTACAGCGGCCCGGCCATACCCGGGTACGAGGTGCCCTGCCCGCCGTACACCACCACCGGCGCCACCCCGCCGAGCCCGCCGGAGGCGACGCCGGCGCCCGGCACCGTGCCGGTGGCCACCCGCCCCGGGCGTTGCCGCCCCGGCGCGGCGAGGTAGTCGTCCAGGGCATCCGCGATCGCTGTCGTCGTCGCGCCGGTCACGACGAGTCGGTACGGCAGGTGCGGCCGGCCGAGCGCGGCGGTGGTGGCCAGGTCGGCCGGGTCGAGCCCGGGGTCGGCCCGCAGGTGGTCGCGCATCCGGCGGGCGAGCGTACGTAGACTTTCCGGGTGGTACGCCGAGAGCGGCACCGGCACCGGCACCGGTTCCGTCGGTACCGCCGGCACCGGGCTAGCTGGATTCGTCGTCGCCGGCAGCCCCGGTCGTGTTGCCGGCGGTGCCTCCAGGATCAGGTGGACGTTGGTGCCACCGACCGCGAGTGCGGTCACCCCCGCCCTCCGCGGCCCTGGCAGATCGGGCCAGGCGCGCGCCTCGGTGGGGATGACGAACGGGCTGGCCGCCAGGTCCAACGCCGGGTTGGGGCGCTCGAATCCGACCAGCGGCGGGATCGTCGCGTGCCGCAGCACCAGCACCGTCTTGATCAGGCTGGCCATACCGGCGCAGGCGTCCAGGTGCCCGATGGCCGGTTTGGCCGAGCCGATCGCGCAGTAGCCGGTCCGGTCGGTGTGCCGGCGATAGGCCGAGGTCATGGCGTCGAACTCGATCGGGTCGCCCTTGTAGGTGCCGGTGCCGTGGGTCTCCAGGTAGCCGATCGTCTCGGGGGAGACCCCGGCGACGTCGAGCGCCCGCAGGATGGCGTCGCGCTGACCGGCGGCGCTGGGCGCGGCGTAGCTGGTCTTCGTCGCGCCGTCGTTGTTGACTCCGCTGCCCAGGATCACCGCGTGGATGGTGTCCCCGTCGGCGACCGCCCGGTCGTACCGCTTGAGCAGCACCGCCGCGACCCCGTTGCCGCCGACGGTGCCGTCGGACGACGCGTCGAACGCGCGGCACCGGCCGGAGCGGGACAGGATGGTGCCCTTGACGTGGCGGTAGCCCAGGATCTGCGGGGTGTGCACCGCCGACGCGCCGGCCAGGGCCAGGTCGGCGTCGCCGGCGAGTAACGCCTGGCCAGCCAGGTGCACCGCCACCAGGGCCGTCGAGCAGCCGCTCTGCACGGTGACCGCCGGGCCGGTCAGGCCTAGCCGGTACGCGACCCTGGTCGCGACGAAGTCGTTGAAGTTGCCCAGGGCCACCTGGAAGGCCGGGCCGAAGTCACCGTCCCAGCGGGCGTCGGCCAGGTTGTTGCGCAGGTAGGTGTTGAGGGGATACAGGTGGTATCCGACACCGGCGAAGATGCCCACCCTGGTGTCGGGTCGGCTGACGGCGTACCCGCCGTTCTCCAGTGCGTGGTAGGCGGTCTGCAGGAACAGCCGGTGCTGCGGGTCGACGGTGCGCGCCTCGTGTGCGCTCATCCCGAAGAACTCGTTGTCGAACGAGTCGATGTCGTCGAGCACGCCGCTGACGGCGACGAAATCGGGTGATTCGCGCAGCTGTGCCGGTACCCCGGCGTTGGCCAACTCGGTAGGGCTGAACCTGCGTACGCTGGTCACGCCGTCACGGATGTTGCGCCAGTACGCCTGCGGGGTGTCCGCGCCGGGTAGCCGCAACGCCATGCCGATGATGGCGATCCGCCGGTCGTCGGTGCCACCGCGCGTCGGGGTACTCATGTCGTCGTCCGTCCACGCGCCCACAGCGTGGCCAGGAAAGCCACTGCCAGCAGCACCGCCAGCCCGTGGAACAGAGTGACCACGGTCAACGGAGTGAACTGTTCCAGCAGAAAGGAGCAGGCCACCATGCCGACGCCGAAGCCGAGGTTCTCTGCGGTCGCCGAGAATCCGAAGACGTAGCCGCGTTGATCATCCGGGGTGGCCTGCAGCCGGGTGGTGTAGGCGATCTCGGTGAAACCGTCGGCGACGCCGGCGACGGTGGCGACCAGGACGGCCAGCGGCAGCGGCGGCGCGGTGAAGGTGAGGATGAAGGCCACCGACATGAGCGCCGCGCCGGCGGCGAACGCGCGCTCGTTGATGGTCCGGCCGGTGCGTCTGGCCCAGCGGGCGACGGCGCGCTGCGCGATGATGTTGCCGATCGCCCAGGTGGCCCAGAACTGGGACATGAACGCGGCCGGATGCTGCGGGTCCAGCATGGTGGACAGCACCGGCAGGCCGACGTTGTGCGAGGCCGAGCCGAACGCGTCGGCGGCGCGCAGACTGATCAGTGCGAGCAGGACCGGGGTCAGCCGCAGGTAGCGCAGGGCCGTCAACTGCGCCGTGAGGACTCCGGACGGCCGTCGCGCCTCGTCCGGCCCGGAGTCCGGCCCGGTGTCCGTTGCGGCGCCCGGCCCTGAGCCCGGCCCGGAGCCTGCTGCGGCTGCCGGCTGTCGGCTGCGGGTGGTGATCGGTAGCCGGGCCAGGACCGCGGCTGAGAAAAGGAACGCTCCGGCGTCGATGAGGAACGCACCGGTGTAGCCGACCGTGGAGATGAGGACTCCGGCCGAGGCGAACCCGGCGACCATCGCCAACGACCGGCCGGTGGCGAGCAGCGCGTTCGCCCGGACCCGCTGGTCCTGCCCGACGATCTCGGGGATGCTGCTGCGCAGCGCGACGCTGGTGAGCGTGGCGCCGGCGCCGGTGACGACCGCGACGGCGTACAGCAGGCCGGCCTGGGCCGTCGTCGGTGCGAGAACCAGCACGACCAGGGCGACCGCCTGACTGATGTCGGACGTCACCATGATCCGCTTGCGGTCGAGCCGGGACACCAGGCTCCCGGCACCGAATCCGGTGAGGACACTGGTGGCCAGCCGTAGTGCCAGGAACAACCCGGTGTGCGTGGCACTGCCGGTCAGCGAGTACGCGAACAGGCTGAGCGCGATCATGTCCAGATAGGTGCCGTATGCCGAGACCGCGTTGCCGACCACCAGAAACCGGAAGTGCCGCATCCCGCTGCTGGTGCGGCCCGGGTCCTGATCCGTGACGGTCACGAGCGGCCGGCGGATACGTCAGGTGCCGTCGACCTCGGGCGTGGGGGGTGTCCGGCAGAGCAGGATGGGTGCGGCAAGCTGTGCCCCCAGGGACGGTGGTCGCCATTGGCTCGTCGTTACGTGATGACTACCGCCCGTCAGAGTATGCGAGGCTGTCGATCTGATCAAGATCCATGCGGTGAGGTGGAGGCGAGCGGTGCCGTCCATGACGCCACGAGCTGGCGGCGGCCTGCCGCGCCATCCGCCGCGCCCCGATGCCGTGACGGCAGTGTGCCTCGTCCCGACTGGTGCCGAGGTGCGGTACGGTCTGGCTTGAGAATGTTGTTGTGTCCGGGGTCTGCGTTCTTGGCGTGACCGTCACGTACGCGTACTCTCCCGGGCTCCGAGGAAGAGTCTAGAGAGCGAGCGATGCGAGACCTACTGCAGGAGTACGATCCGGAGGTCTTTGACGCGATCCTCGGCGAGGAGCGTCGGCAACAGAGCGAGTTGGAGCTCATCCCCTCCGAGAACTACACCTATCCGGAAGTGCTCGCCGCACTGGGGACGGTGTTCACCAACAAGTACTCGGAGGGATACCCCGGCAATCGCTACTACGGCGGTCAGACCTACACCGATGTCATCGAGCGTCTGGCCTGCGCGCGTGCTCGAGAGCTCTTCGGGGCCGACCACGCCAATGTGCAGGCGCTCTCCGGTGCGGCGATGAACCAGGTCGTGTACTACGCGCTCCTGGAACCGGGGGACTCTATTCTCGCAATGGATCTCACCCACGGCGGCCATCTGACGCACGGCTCGCCCGTTTCACATATGGCCAGGGTTTTCCAATTCCACCGCTACAAGGCCGGCGCGGACGGTCGCATCGATTTCGACGAGGTCCTGCGCATCGCGGAGCAAGTCCGCCCGAAGATGATACTGTGCGGACACTCGTCGTACCCGCGCGAGCTCGACTATTCTGGATTTAGGCGGGTTGCGGACGCGGTCGGTGCCCTGACCATGGCCGACGTGTCCCACGTCGGCGGGTTGATCGCGGGTGGGCAGTTGGCCAACCCGCTGGAGCACGGTTTCGACGTGGTCACGACGACCACACACAAGAGTCTGCGTGGTCCACGCGGCGGCCTGATTCTCAGTAAGGGCGAGTTCGCGAAGAAAATCGACAAAAGCGTATTCCCAGGCCTGCAGGGTGGGCCGCACATGCACACGATCGCGGCCATCGCCGTCGCCCTCAAGAAGGCGGCCGAGCCGGAGTTCCGCGAGTACGCTGCGCGTACTCTGTCGAACGCACAGGTGCTGGCTGGTCGGCTGCTCGAGCACGGCGCCCAGCTCGTCTCAGGCGGGACCGACAATCACCTCATGGTGATCAATACGGTCGGATCGTACGGCATTGAGGGTCGCGACGCGCAGAAGCTGCTGGAGGAGGTCGGGCTCGCCACCAACAAGCAGCTCATTCCCGACGACAGCCTGTCAGCGCAGCGGACCAGCGGGGTGCGGCTCGGGACCCCCGCGCCGACGACCCGCGGCATGGGAGCCGGGGAGATGACCGCGGTCGCGGACCTGTTCGTCCGTGCGCTGCAGAACAAGGGCGACAGCGATGGGGCGGAGGCTATCCGCAGTGAGGTCCGGGCGCTGTGCGCCCGGTTCCCCGCGCCGGGCCCGCTGCTGCCCACGTCGGCCTGAATCTATGAGTGGTACCGCTCGCGGTCGCAGCGGGCGGGCTAGCCATCACAGTGCAACCCGGGAGAAACTCTCCCGGGTTCCACTGTCTTCGGCGGGCTTTCGGGACGTGCTCCGCGACGCCGGGCCGCTCTCCGGGGGCGCCGCCGAACGATCCGCGGCCGCAAGCCGATCAGCTCGCGGGCTGGTGAAGTGGGCGGCGTAGGGCTGCTTCGCCGATCACCACGTCGACCTGACGGCCCAGCTCGTCGATCCGACCACATCGCTGATCATGTCTGTCGAACATCCATGGACAGCCTTGAACCCATCGGGGTGCAAGAGTACGATAAGCGTCGATGGCGATAGCTGGGGCGACGAAGTCGGCACCCCCGCCTCGGGTGATTGCCTCTCGGTGCCGATCGTCCACGTTACTCTCGCTGCGAACGCCCAGTGGAAGGTGCCGATGTCGACTCAAATCGTCCTGTACGACGAAGTGTGCCGGATCCTGGTCGCGATGCTCGGCGAGGAGGGCGCGGTCCGCCGAGCCGACCTGTCCCGGTCCACGTCACTCCAGTCGTTGGGCATGGATTCGATGAAATACATCAACCTGCTCCTCAGCTTGGAGGACATCATCGGTAAGGAACTCGACGAGGTTGCCGAGTACATCGACCTCTCTGAGATCACCACGGTTGGCGATCTCGTCACGCTGGTGGAGCGGCTGCGAGACCTCTGACGGGAGTCGGGTCATGAGCGACAGCGAGACCGAAACGCAGGCACTGATGCCGTCCGAAGAGGACATCGACTTCTATCGGCGCAACGGCTACTACATCTCCAAGAGGATTCTGAGCGACGAGCAGATAGCCGAGGCGCTGGACGGCAGTGAGCGGATCTACCGCTGCGACTACGACGAGCGCTTTCCGTGGAGCGACAATCCGCGGGTGGACCCCAACTTCGGCGTGCCCTTCCTGGATCGAAGCCTCAGCCGGGCGGACGGCTACGCCTCTTTCCACAGCCTGGGACTCCGTGCGCTGGCCCGGCTTCCGATCATCTCGGCGATCGCGGCCGCCCTGATCGGGGCCACCGAGATCAGGTACTGGAAGGACCAACTCATCTACAAGCCACCCGCGCGTGCATCCGAGGAAAGTGAGGGCGTCACCGGGTTCCACCAGGACAAGCGTTACTGGCCCACCTGCAAGTCGGACCGGATGATCACCGCGTGGATCCCGCTGCATGACTGCTCGACGGAGAACGGCTGCCTGGTAGTGATCAAGGGCAGTCACCGGTGGCGGAACAACCACGCGCTGGTCACCTTCGGCGAGAAGAACATGGACTTCATCAAGTCGGAGCTGATTAACACCGAGGGGAACGAACTCGTCGAGGTGCCGCTCGAACTCAAGCGGGGCCAGGTTAGCTTCCACGACTGCTACACCATCCACGGCAGCTACGCCAATGTATCCGATTCGCCGCGGCGGGCCCTGTCGGTCCACCTGCAGGACGGCGAAAACCGTTACCGCGACCTGAGCTTTCTGAGTAAGGAAAAGCCGGTCTTCCAGCATTCCCACGACCTGATCTGCCGGAAATCAGCGAACGGCCTACCCGACTACAGCGACCCGGTCATCTTTCCGACACTGCACCGTACGGCGACGCAGTGACCAGGTGGTGGGTGAACCGGACGCGCGCCGCCGACGGAACGAACCAGTGATGATTGACATCCACGTTCATCTGGCCGACGCCCGCTGCATTTCGCCCGGATTCATCGCGGGCATCGCCGGCTCGATGCTCGAGGACGGCCGGCTCGGTCGGAGCGGCGTCGAGCGGGCCCTACGCCTCTACCTGCTGGACCGGCACGGCAACCGCCTCCTGTCGCAGATGAACGCCCACGGGATCGCCAAGTCCGTGATGCTGATCGCCGATTTCGGCCCGGCGCTCGGTGAGCCCGAGTTGACCATTGAGGAGATCCACCAGCACCATGCCGAGGTGGCCGAGGCGTCCGACGGCCGGCTGACGTTCTTCGCGGGCTTCGACCCTTCGCGTGGTGCGTCGGCGCTCAGTACCGTCGAACGTTGGACTGCCCTGCCTGGTTGCGAAGGGGTCAAGCTGTACCCGCCGTGTGGCTTCGAGCTGGATGATGAGCGGATGGTGCCGCTCTGGCGCCACTGCAGCGACAACGGTGTGCCCGTACTGACCCACTCAGGGCCGTCGCTGCCGACGCTTGGCCGGGCCCAACGGTACCCACACAGCATCGAGGAGGTCGTCCGGCGGTTTCCTGACCTGCGTATCGCGTTGGCGCACGGCATGGTCTGGGACCCGGAAGGGACCGTCAAGCTGCTGCGGAAGTATCCCGGGAACCTCTACGCGGACATCTCGTCGTTCCACCAGATCCCGGACGGCGACCTGGAGCTGATGCTGATGCTCTGCGCCGAGGTGCCAGACCAGATCCTGTTCGGGTCGGACGCACCGCTGTTCGACTTCTCCGGAGACCTGACAGCGAAGATCGGAAAAATGCGTGGATTCCTGACCGACGCGCAGGCCGGCAAGCTGTTCGAGCTGAACGCCCGCACGTTCCTGTACGGCGCCAACGCCTGATGGCCCGTCTTCCGTGCCGGCAAGGCAGTACCCGCCAGAGCCCTAGGACGACGTTGTGAGCGCTAGCTCGATCTACTTTTCCCCCGATGCGGACGCGTTCCGGGCGTGGACGCGGCGGTTCCTGCAGGAACACGTGGCTCCCCGGCTGAACGAGTGGGAGTCGCAGCGCCGAATTCCGCGCGACATCTGGAAGCTGTTCGGGGAGCACGGGCTACTAGGACTGCACTATCCGGTTGTGTACGGGGGTCGCGACCTGCCGTTCTTCCACTCGGTCGCCTACCTTGAGGAGCTAGGTAGGCTGGGTAATGGTGGCTTCCGCGGGGCGATGTCCGTTCACAGCTACATGGCGACGACCTACCTGCACTTGGCGGGCGACCACCGTCAGAAGTCGGAGTACCTGAAGCCGGCCGTACAGGGCGACATGATCGCCGCACTGGCGATCACGGAGCCCCAGGCCGGATCCGATGTGGCGGGCATCCGGTGCGCAGCACGGGCTACGGGGGACCGGTACACCATCCGGGGCAGCAAGGCCTTCGTGACCAACGGGTTGACCGCGGATTTCATGGTCACGGCGGTCAGGACGGGCGACGGAGACGGATCCCGCAGTATCTCCCTGTTCGTGGTCGACGCCCGAGCACCAGGGGTGACGAGGACTCCGGTGGAGAAGCTGGGGTGGCACTGCTCCGACACCGCGAGCGTGGAGTTCGACGATGTCGTGGTCGGAGAAGACCAGCTTCTCGGTCGGCGGAACTCGGGATTCCTGTGGATCATGAAAGCGTTCCAGCTCGAGCGGATCGCGGCCGCACTCCTGGCGCTCGGGGAGATCGACTACACGCTGGAACTGGCTAGACGGTACGCGGACGAGCGGCAGGTCTTCGGCACCACGATCCTGGGCCTGCAGGTGGTGCGGCACCGGCTGGCCGAGTTGATGAGTCACACAGCGGCGGCGCGCCAGCTCGCCTATCACGCGGCCTGGCTGTACAGCCAGGGTCAGCAGGCGATGTCCCAGTGCGCGATGGCCAAACTGCGGGCCACCGAGCTCGCCGTCGAGGTGGCGGGGCAGTGCCTTCAGCTCTTCGGCGGACACGGCTACCTCGCGGAGGCGCCGATCTCCCGGGTCTTCCGGGACACCCGGCTCGTCACGATCGCGGGTGGGAGTAGCGAGATCATGCGGGAGATCATCGCCGAGTCCGAGCTGTGAGCTCGTCAGCATTTCTGTACGACGAAACAACCCCACCGGAAGTACCCCACGGTCAGGCAGGCGAACGTAGTGGCCGGCGCCACGTTGGTTGATGCGGCATAGTCGCTGAGATTGATCAGCACGTCGCACGAGAAAACGTGCCCCAGGCGCCGTAGATTCTCTAGGTAGAACGCCTGGCGGCCGGTTCCGAGCTCGCGCATCAGGTTGCGCTGGATCAGCATGTTGTAGTTTCCGCAGAAGACCTTCTCGATCTGGTCTCTCGGAAGCTCCGGCGGGATGGCCCGCCACAGCCTACCGAGGTTCTTGACCGAGTTGTCCACGAACTCGAGCACACCGAACGTCCTGGTGAGATGGGACAGGTCGCTGCTGGTCGCCAGGTGCCTGAGTTCGTAGGTGCCCCCGGTCTGCGACAGGATGAACGACAAGGCTCCGTCGCTCAGAATCGACTCCGCCGAGTCCATGAACCGGTCGCGGTCGCGCGCGCACTTGTCGCCCACGATGACCAGGACCTCCGAGTAGTCGTTTGCCCGCAGTAGACTGGACCCCAGTTCCAGGGCCGCCGACAGGTTGGAACACTTCGCGAGACTCACTCCGTACAACTTGGCGTCGACGAGACCGTAGTCACCGAGAATCTGCGCCACCTCGGGATAGTCCAGTCCTACCGCATGGATCGAGTTGACCGTCGTGGCGAGCAGTACGGCTCCGATGTCGGCAGGGTCGACGCCGCCGGTCCGCAGGGTGTCTCCGACCGAACGGTGGCAGAGGTCGGGCAGGCTGAGTGGACTTTTCCGGAAGTAGTGCAGGCCGAGCTTGGTGAAGACCTCGATCTGCTCGGGGTCGCCTTCTTCGATGTCGGCGAGAGGGACGGCGTCTCCCACCGTGTAGGCGATACCCCGGAGGTAGAGCGGCTGACCGGTCATGCTCAGCTCCCTCAGCGTCGGACGAAGGAAGGCCAAAGTGCCATGCTCGGACAGTACCCGTCCATCGATGACCGGAACTATCGAGATGCTTGGACCTTCGGTTCCGTCGGCCGGCCCGTCCTGCCCCGCCGCGGGGTCAGCTCCTGGCGGCAGGCAGGGCTAGGGATGCCCGGGTGTCGGATCTAGACTCTCCACCATGCAGAGACTGCGCCTCGACATGGCCCGTATCCAGGCGGCCAGCCGGGCGATCGACCCCGTGTTCCTCGGCACCCCACACTACCGCTGCGAGGCGCTGGGGTCGGAACTCGGGTGCACGGTCAGTCTCAAGGTCGAGTCGGTGAACCCGGTCCGCAGTTTCAAGGGCCGGGGTACCGAGATCATCGCCAACGGCCTTGCCGACAGCGGCGAGCGCGCTGTGGTGTGCGCCAGCGCGGGAAACCTCGGTCAGGCGCTGGCCTGGTCCGGCCGTAGCCGTGGGCTCGACGTCACCGTCGTGGCGTCCCGCTACGCGCCCGTGGTCAAGCTTGAGCGCATCCGTGCCCTAGGAGCCCGTCTGGAGTTGGTCGACGGTGACTACGACACCGCCTGTGCGCGGGCGGCGGCGATCGCCCGGTCCCGGGGTATCCGGCAGATTGAAGACGGTGTGGACGTCGAGACCTGTGACGGTGCGGCGACCATCGGCATCGAACTGGCCTCCGACCCACAGCCCCTCGACACCGTCGTGGTCGCCCTCGGCACCGGAGCCCTTGCCAGCGGCGTCGGCTTCGCGGTGAAGGCCATGACACCCGAGGTGGAGGTGATCTGTGTCCAGCCGCTGGGAGCACCAGCGATGACGCGCTCATGGCACGCACGGTGCGTCGTCACCACCAACTCGGTCGACACCATCGCCGACGGTGTTGCTGGCCGCATCCCCAACCCGGACGCCCTGCAGGACCTGCTCGTGGTCGTCGATGACGCCGTCCTCGTCCGGGAGGCGTCGATCGTCGCCGGGATGCGGCTGCTCCTGAATCATGCGGGCCTCGTCGTCGAACCGTCGGCCGCGCTCGGTATCGCGGCGATCCTTGAGGACCGCGACCGTTTCGCGGGCAGGCGGGTGGCCACCATCGTCTGCGGCGGCAACGTCGACATGGACGCCTACCATCGCTGGATCGGCACGGTGTCCGGCGATGCTGACCCGGTACCGGCCGGCGAGCACGGCCCGCACCGGGGATAGCGGCCGGCGGCCGGCTCTCCCGGAGAAACCGCCGGGCGGTCATCCCGTTGCGGCTGCACGGACCGACGACGTGCCCGGTGTTCCGTCAGATGCGGTTGTCTGCGCCTGCCCGGCGCCGGTGCTGCGCAGCCTCTGCGAGCGGCGGCCGGACGCTCGGCGGACGGTCCTGCGGCGTCGTGTCACCGTCGAGCCGGTTCTCCCGCCGCAGGCTGCGGGTCACCAGTGCGGTGAGGACACCGGCGAGCAGACCCCAGAACGCCGACCCGATTCCCAGCAGCGTCACCCCGGACGCGGTCGCCAGGAAGGTGATCACGGCAGATTCCCGCCACTGCTCGTCGGCGAGCGCCGAGGTGAGGGAGGTGATGACGGTGGCGAGCAGCCCGAGACCCGCGATCCCGGCGATGAGGGACACCGGTAGGGCAGTGAGTAGGGAGCCGACCGTGCCGCCGAACACGCCGAGGCACAGGTAGAACACTCCGGCCCAGACGGCGGCCAGGTAGCGGCGGTCGGGGTCCTGGTGCGCCGAGCTACCGGTGCAGATCGCCGCGGTGATGGCCGCGAGGTTGAGTCCGAAGCAGCCGAACGGTGCCAGCACCAGGTTGGCCGCACCCGTCCAGCCGACCAGCGGTGAGACCGGCAGTTGATACCCGTCGTTGCGTAGCACCGCCACTCCCGCAAGGTTCTGCGAGGCCATGGTGACCACGAAGAGCGGTAGCCCGGCACCGATGACGACCTGCCAGGAGAATTCGGGAACGGTGAAGACCGGAGTGGACAGTGCCAGGTCCACGTCACGCAACCGGACCGACCCGGTGAGCGTGGCAGCGACGACGCCAGTGGTCAGTGCCGCCAGTACGGCGTACCGGAGCAGCCACCTGCGGAACAGCAGATAGACCGTGAACATCGGGAACACCACGGCGAAACTGTGGTGCATCTCGCTGAACAGCCCGATACCGAACTGGACGAGAATTCCGGCAAGGAGGCCCGCCGCGAGCGCGACCGGGACACGGTTCATGACACGGGCGAACCACCCGGTGATCCCACTGAGCGTGATCAATGCCGCCGAGACCAGAAAGGCGCCGACCGCCTGGCCCATGCTCGCCCCGAGCAGTCCAGTGGCGAGTACGGCCGCCCCCGGAGTGGACCACGCGGTGACGACGGGTGCCCGGTAGCGTAGGGACAGCCCGATGGACGTCACTCCCATACCGACACCCAGCGCGAGCATCCACGAGGCCAGTTCATCGCTGGACGCGCCAGCGGCCTGCGCGGCGGTGAACACGATCGCCGCGGAACTCGCGGTACCGACGAGTACCGCGACGAGACCGGCGGTGACGGCCGACGGTGGTGCCGCTTGTCGCGTCAGATAAGCCAGCGACTTCATGATTGCGTGACTGTACCCGAACGAGGTGACGTCGATTCTGGCAGGCGGCCCGGGAAGGCGGTGCCGCCGTTGCGGACGGGGTCGGTGCCGGGTGGCGCGGCCGATGCCACCTCCGGGCTGTCGCGGTGCCACGGTTGGGCGTCGGGTCCGCTGGGCCGATGCCTGCCGGATTCGGTGCCCCGTGCGGCGGCCTTCTCGATCATCATTATCTGCGAAAACATCCGGGTCGACACCCCGTCCGCCAGCCTGTTTCAAGCTGCCCTCGTGCGGGCCAGCCAGCCATGACAAAAGATCATTAGCCACAGTGGAACTTTTTTGGGGTATCGAGATCCGGTGCGTCCGCCGAGGAGTTGCGCCTTACTCTCTTGAACCCGAGGAATCTTGCCGGTAACATCGGTCACCGACGATGGGGCATGGGACAACGAAGCGGGGCGCCATGCGTAACCAAAGGGTCGTTTCTGTCGGAATCAAGCTGAGCCACGACGGCGGCGTTGCCCTCTTTGAAGACAACCGCCTGGTCCAGTGTCACGAGATGGAAAAGATAGGCAACAACCCGCGTTACTCGGAATTCCGGCTAACGAGGAGTGGGCTGTTCGGCCTGCTCAACGATATCGGCTACGACTGGTCTGAGGTGGACTCCCTCGTCATCGATGGTTGGCACACTACTCCGTTCGAGGTGACCCTGGGCGACGAAAAGGTTCCGTTCGAGGTGGCGGACTACGGTCACCTCTACGACATCCGCGCGAACCCGTTGGCGAGCAAAGGTGCTTTCAGTACCTACTTTGGGCGGGAGTACACGAGCTACCATCACATCGCGGGGCACATTTTCTCATCTTACTGCAGTAGTCCGATGGCTCGGCGGGGCGAGTCGTCGTACGTGCTCTCGTGGGACGGCATGTCGTTTCCGCAGCTGTTCCACTATGACCGGGGTGGCAGACTCGAATGCCTGGGCTACCTGTTTCCCATGAGCGGGTTCATCTACACCTATTTCGCGGTGAATTTCGCGCCGTACCAGGACTATCGGCCGAATGACCTGTCGCTGGCTGGCAAGTACATGGCCTACATCGCGAAAGGGAAGAGGGTCCAGTCGCTCGGCGAGAGCTTCCACACGATCTTCGAGAAGCTGGTGGCGAGGACCGGGCCGGTCACGACCCACGAACAGATGCTGGAGTTCGAGCGGGCGCTGCTGCTCAAGCTGGTCTTCCGGGCCAAAGCCAGTGGGCTCGGCGATGAGGACATCCTCACCACCTTCCACTGCTTCCTCGAGGAGGTGCTGGTCCGCACGCTGGCAGCACGGTTGGACGAACTGGACCGGCGGGGACCCCGGAATCTGTGCTACGCCGGTGGGTGTGCGCTGAACATCAAGTGGAACAGCGCGATCAGGCGCTCGTGCAACCTGGCGGAACTCTGGATTCCACCGTTCCCCAACGACGCGGGCAGCGCCATCGGCACCGTCTGCAGCGAGCTTGTTGCCAAGCATGGCTACGAGTCGGTCGATTGGGACGTCTACAGCGGGCCAGCTATCCGTGATACCGCATGGGACGCCGCCGACTGGTCGTCGCGCGACTGCTCACTCAAGGAGCTGGCGGGTCTCATCCACGAGTCGCAGCAGCCGGTCATCGTGCTCAACGGCCGGGCCGAGCTCGGGCCGCGGGCATTGGGAAACCGCAGCATCATGGCGGCGCCGACCTCGCCGGAGATGAAGACCACCCTCAACCGGATCAAGCGGCGCGAGTCGTACCGACCGGTCGCGCCGATCTGCGTGGAGGAGGACGCGGCTCGGTTCTTCGACCCGGGTACGCCCGATCCGTACATGCTCTACGACCACCGGGTGCGTCCGGAAGCGGCAGGGCGGTTGGCCGCGGTCTGCCACCTGGACGGGACGGCCCGCCTGCAGACGGTCAACCAGCGGCAGAACCCGGAGATACACGCGCTGCTCAACCACTACGCGGAGTACAGCGGACTACCGATCCTCTGTAACACCAGCGCGAACGACCTCGGCTCCGGGTTCTTTCCGGATGTCCGCAGCGTCGCCGAGTGGGGTCATGTTGACCACATCTGGAGCAACGGGAGGCTGTACACCCGGACGACGGGTGCGTAGTGACGCTCGGGCGGGAAGAGGAACGGATGTCAGGCACAGCGCACGCCACTTCCGGATTCCGGGGTGGACTTCATGAGATCTTCCGTCAGCAGGCGGCGGAGGCGCCGTCGCGGATCGCGGTCGCTTCTGCCGGGGAAACCCTGACGTATCAGGAGCTCGACAGGCTGTCCGATCGGCTCGCTTTCGGGCTGACCACCCGTGGTGTGCAGCCCGGAGAGGTGGTCGGTCTGTGTCTGCCCCGGGGAATCGACATGGTCGTCGCCATGCTCGGCGTACTCAAGGCGGGGGCGGCCTACCTGCCCGTCGACCCGGACTACCCGGCACCCCGGATCGACTACATCATCGAGCACAGCCGGGCGCAGTTCGTCGTCGTCGCTGCCGAGCTGGTCGGCCTGTTCGACCGGCCTGGTGTCAACCTCGTGGCCTACGAGCGCGGCGCGTTGCCGGACGGCGTCGCACCGGACTGGGCACCGGTGGTGGTGTCCCCGGAGGCACCCGCATACGTCATCTACACCTCCGGCACGACCGGCAAACCGCACGGTGTCGTCGTCCAGCACGGGAACGTCGACCGGCTGTTCAACGGCACGCAGAGCTGGTTCGGGTTCTCCAAGGACGACGTGTGGACGGTGTTCCACTCAATCGCGTTCGACTTCTCCGTGTGGGAGCTCTGGGGCGCGCTGCTGCACGGCGGCAAGGCGGTCGTCGTGCCGTACGTGACGACCCGTACGTCTGAGCGTTTCTACCAGCTGGTCGTTGACCAAGGGGTCACGGTTCTCAGTCAGACGCCGACGGCGTTCCGTGCCTTCGACGCGGTTGACGCCCGCCACCACGCGGACCTTTCGCTGCGCCACGTCGTCCTGGGCGGTGAACCGGTCGACCGCGATGTCGCGGCGGCGTGGCTGGCGCGGCGCGGTGAGTCCGCCCCGCAGCTGGTGAACATGTACGGGATCACGGAGACGACCGTGCACGTGACGTACCGACCACTGTCACTCGAACTACTCGACGGGTCGGAGCACTCGCCGATCGGTGTGCCGATTCCAGATCTGGCCATCCAGCTGCTGGACGACGCCGGGCAGCCGGTCGCGCACGGCGCGGTCGGGGAGATTCACGTGCGCGGGCCGGGCGTCGCCCTGGGGTACCTGCACGAAGCGGAGCTGACCGCCGCGCGATTCACCGGATCGGGCGCGGACCGGGTCTACCGCACGGGCGACCTCGGTGTCACCTATGACGGCGTCGAGTACTTCTTCGTCGGGCGCGCGGACACCCAGATCAAGTTGCACGGGTACCGGATCGATCCCCGGGAGATCGAGGCCGTCGCGGACGCGTTCCCCGGTCTGTCCAACTCGGTGGTGTCGAAGGTGCCGGGCTCCGGTGACGACGCGCATCTCATGCTGTTCGCCCTGTACGATCCCGAGACCGGGCCGGCGCAGCGTGCGGCTGCCGCCGATCTGGTGCTGGCGAATATCCGTGCGACGCTTCCCGCATACATGTGCCCGGCCCGGTGTGTCCTGCTCGACGAGTATCCGAGGAATCACAACGGCAAGATAGACCACGACTCGCTGCAGGCGACGTACCACGCGCCGGACCCGTCACCGCCACTGGAGGCGGTCGTGGGTCACGCAGAAAAGGTCAAGGCTATCTGGGAGCAGGTGCTAGGAAAGCCCGTCGCCGCGTCGGACGAGGACTTCTTCGAGGTTGGCGGCACGTCGCTCGACCTCATCCGCATCATGCAGGAGACCAAGAAGCAGCTCGCGGTGGAGGTTGACCTGGGTGCCTTCGCCGACGGTCTGTCGCTGGACGTCTACGTCGACCATGTCGGCGAACAGTTCGCGTCGAGGAAGCGGGCGACCGCCGAACGCGGGCCTAGCTAGCCCCAGATCCGGGAGTGGATGTCATGAGCAAGTTCAGCCTCACGCCCACCGAACTCGCAGACTTCCAGCGCAACGGCTACGCCGGGCCGTTCACGCTCTATGAACCTGACGAGATGGCTGACCGCTGGCGGAAGGAGCGGCTGAAGCTGCTCGACCGGACAAACGCCGTCTACCAGGACACCGAGGCGATCTCGCAGGGGACCAACATCTCCAATTACGACCGCCATCTCGACAACAGCTTCCTTGCCGAACACATCGCCCGGCCCGAGATCGTCCACCGGGTGGCGAGCATTCTCGGCAAGGACGTCATCTGCTGGCGGTCCGAGTTCTTCCCGAAGTACCCGGGCGACGAGGGCACCGACTGGCACCAGGCGGACACGTTCGCGAACGCCGGGGGAGAGCCGCAGATCGTCTGGGAGGAGGACCGGGAGTACGGCGGCACGATCACCGTCTGGACGGCCTTCACCGAGGCGAGTATCGAGACCGCCTGCCTACAGTTCATCCCAGGTACCCACCGGCAGATGTTCTACGACGAGACCCTGGGGATGCACTACGACCCCGAGGCGAACCGCAACAAGACCAAAAACGGCGTGGCCCGGGGATTCTTCGGCTACGACTACCGCCAACTGCAGATCGACCCGGACTGGTCCCCGGACGAGAGCAAGGCGGTTTCGATGCAGATGAAGGCGGGGCAGTTCATCGTCTTCTGGTCGACGCTGATGCACGCCTCCCACGGTCACGCGGGCCGGACGCAGGAGATGCGCCTTGGCTTCGCCAGCCGCTACGTCCCCGCTTCGGTACGCGTCTATCCGGGTCTGACCGAGATCCACGAGTACGGCGGGCGCATCTCGCTGGACGACTTCGGGTGCGTGCTGGTGTCGGGTGAGGACAGGTACGGGCGGAACCGGCTGCGAACCCACACGACGACCGGCGTCCCGTTCGGCAAGAGCTGACCGTGACCGGGTTCGAGGAGTGGGCGGCGGCCGCTGTCGAGGTGTTCGGCGAGGTCAAGCCACTGGCAGACCGGCTGCCGCAGGACCACTTCGAGGTGGCCGTGGCGGATCACGAGTGTCTCGGCACCGCCGCCGGACGGCTACTCGACAGCGTCGCCCGCGAGGTCGGTCTGCGGCAGACGGTCCACGTGCGCGCCGCGCCGCAGCCGGCGGGCAGCTCGTTCGGGTTGGCGGTGGAGCGCCGGATCAGCACTCTGCTGGCCGACGCCGGGCCGCTCGACGACTGGGTCCGCGACGCCGGGGAGGCGCCGATCGTACGCGCCGCCGCCAATGCCCGTGATCGGGCGCCCCGGCTGGTGCGGGTCGAAACCCGCGACGGACTGACGCTCGACGCGTTCACGGCGGGCGACCGGGCGCGTCCCGCGGTGGTGCTGGTCCCACCCTGTGGCATGCCGGTCGAGCTGTCGCTGCGGTGGCTGCGCGCACTCGGCGAGGAGCACTTCGTCGTGACCTGGCAGACCCGCGGTCTGTTCTCCGCGCACGGTCCCGAGGCCGGTATGGCGAGCGGCGTGGCCGACCAGGCCGACGACCTGCTGGCGGTCATGGACGCGCTCGACCTGCCGGCCTGTCACGTGATGGGGCTCTGCGGCGGCGCGGTGATCGTGGTCGAGGCCGCCCACCGACATCCCGGTCGCCTCGGATCGATCAGCCTGTGGCACGGGGACTACGACTTCGGGGCCGGCTCGACGAAGACCGATCACCAGCGGGACGTCCAGGCGTTGATGGAGATGGGCGCGGACACGCTGGCGAAGGCGGCCGCCTACCAGAAACTCATGCACCGCCCTGCCGCCCTGGCGAAGATCCCCGAGCGGCTCGCGCCGCTGGTGCTCTACCCCTACGCGTCGCCGGTGCTGTTCCACCACTACTGCAGGTTGAACCTCGCGATCATGTCTTTCGACATCACTGATCTGCTCGGCCGGATCCGACACCCGACGTTGGTGGTGACGAGTCGGACCGACACGACCGCGCACCCGGAAGGTTCGCATCGCGTGGCGCGTGAGCTCGCCCGCGCCCGGCTGGTCGAGGAGCCCAGCGGCGACCACCTCTCCGTCTTCGACACCTCGTCCCGACTCGTCCAACTGGCCGCCGACTTCGTCGCGGCCCAGTACCTGAGCACACCTGGACGGCGATGACCGACATGGCTGCACTCGAAGTCGAGACGATCGATCACGACCTGGGCGGGCTCGTCGAGGAAGGCGTTCTCGTCCGGCACCGGACGGGTGACCGGCGGGTCGCCGAGGTCTTCGTCGTGCCGGGCGAGGCCGCCCCGGTGGTCCGGCGAGCGACGCTCCTTCGCGAGGAGGCAGGCGTCGACGGCGAGCTCGCCCTGTACGAGCCCGACGACGACCTGATGATCTTCCACCGCAACCGGCGGGAGGCCGACTTCATCTTCCGTGAGGTGTTCCGGGACAACGAGTACCTGCGCAACGGGGTGACACTGCCCGACCATCCGACCGTGGTCGACGTCGGAGCGAACATCGGTGGAGCCTGCGTCTTGTTCGGACTTGTCGGCCAGGGGGCCCGGATCTTCGCGGTCGAACCCGTACCTCAGCTGTGTCGGGCCGTCGAGCTGAACGCCAGGCTGCACGACATCGATGTCGTCATCGTGGCCAGCGCGGTCGGCGACGCGCGCGGTCAGACGGTGATCACGTACTACCCGAAGAACACAGCGATGTCCGGGCTCCTCGCGGACCAGACGGACCGCGAGGTTCTCAAGACCTATCTCGCGGGCCACGACGGCGCCTCCGCCGCCGGGCTCGACGCGATGGTCGCCGAGCTGCTCGTCGGCGAGCCGGTCGAGTGCGGCGTGCAGACACTGGGACAGGCGCTCGAGGGTCATTCCGTCGACCGTATCGATCTGCTGAAGATCGACGTCGAGAAAGCGGAGTGGCAGGTCCTGCACGGTATCGACGACGGGCTGTGGCAACGGATCGATCAGGTGGTCATGGAGGTCCACGACATCGACGGCCGGGTCGCGGCCTGCGTCAGGTTGTTGGAGGACAAGGGCTTCAGCGTGTTGGTCGACCGCAACCAGGATCTGCTGAGCACCGACATGTACGGCGTCTACGCCCGTCGGGGACCGGTGGCGCCGGACCCCGCCGCCCCGAACTGGCGGCGGCCGCTGTCGACGCGTCGGGCGTTGGCCTCGGCCATCCGCGAACGCATCCCGCAACTCGCCGACATCGCCGTCGAACGGTTCCGGTTCGTGGCGGCCCTGCCGAGGGACACCCGCGGCGAGATCGACACGGCCGCGCTCGGCGCCATGATCGCGTCGGAAGGCGCCGCAGAGCCGGGCGTGATGTCCGCGATCGAGGAAAGGCTTGCCGCCATCTGGTGCCGGCTGCTGAAGGTCGAGTCCGTCCGGACCTCGGACGACTTCTTCGACCTCGGCGGCACCTCACTCAAGTCGGTACGGATGGTACTTGAGGTGGACGAGGCCTTCGGCGAGAACGTGCTGCCGCCGGACCAGCTTTTCGCGGGTAGCCGCTTCGACGAGGTGGCGGCGGTCATCCGCAGGAACCTGGGATGAAGCGGCAGCTCTTCGCGGCTCTGGAAAAGCTCGCGGACAACCACCACAACCAGGTGGTCTACCGGGACGGCGGCAGGGTCAGCAGGACGTGGGCCGAGCTGGCACAGGACATCGACCGGGCGGTCGGCCGGCTGGCGTCGCTGCGGCCGCACGGGCGCGGGCGCGAGTTCCAGGTGGGGTTGGTCGGGCCGACGTCGTACCAGTGGATGGTGCTCGATCTGGCCTGCATCAAGGCGGGCTTCCGATCGGTCGCGGTGCCGGAGTTCCTCACCGCCCGGGAGATCGGTGCCCTGCTGCGGGAGGCCGAGCCCGACGTCGTGCTCGCCGACCGGGCGGTGGCGGACCGGCTCACCGAGGTCGACGCGCCGGTGTGGTTCTTCGGTACCGGCGGTGCCACCCCGGTCGGAAGCGGCTTCGAGGAGCTCGCCGGCGTCGAGTGGACCTGCACCGCCGACCGGATGCTGGACCACTACTCGATCGGCTACTCGTCGGGGACGTCGGGCAAGGCCAAACGCATCGATTTGATGTTCCCGGCAGAGGAGCCGTCGAACGGCTGGAGACACGCCCTCGACCTGGCGCTGCAGTACTACCGGTACCGGACCAGCTTCTGGAGCCGCAGGGGGAACAAACTGTTTGTCTTCATGCCCTTCTCCCACCTGCAGCAGCGGGCCTTCGTGCGGCTGGCGCTGATGCGCCGGATCGACATCGTGCTCTCCGATCCTCGGCGCTGCGTGCAGGACCTGATCGTCGAGAAGCCGAACATCATGGTGAGCGTCCCCATGATATACGAGGCCCTGGCGGCGCGGGTCGAACAGAAACTGCGGCAGATGAGTAAGCGGCAGCGGGCCGTCTTCGACGTCTACCTCCGCCTTCGGATCAACCGGCTGCCCAACCGCAGCTGGGTGAAACGAGTGTTCGGCCGCTACCTGTTCGGCAAGGTGCGCAAGATCTACGGCGGCCGGGCCGACTACTTCGTGACGGGCAGTGCCCCGATCGACCGGCGGACGCTCTTGACGTTCTACCGCGTGGGTGTGCGGATCTACGAGGGGTACGGGCAGAGCGAGCTGCCCAGGATCATCTCCATGAGTTCCGAGAAGGACTTCCGCATCGGCAGCGTCGGCCGGCCGCGCGTTCCCGTCAAGATCGCCGCGGACGGCGAGATCCGGGTCAAGATCGACCGGAGCGAGCTTGCCGACCCCTCGGTCGTCACCTTCGACCAGGAGGGGTACATCTGCACGGGCGACATCGGCTACCTCGACGCGGACGGCTTCCTGTTCCTGCGCGGACGCAAGGACGACGTCATCGTCCTCGACAACGGTAAGAAGGTGTTCCCCGCCAGCGTCGAGACCGTCTTCCACGAGCTGAAGGTGGACGAGTCCATCTGCGTCACCTCCTTCGACGGCAAGCGGATCGCCGCCGTCGCGTACTGGCCCGTCGAGCGGGGCGGATCGGCAGCGCTGAGGAGCTACCTCGCCGAGGTCAACCCGAGGCTGGCCGAACACGAGAGAGTGACGCTCTTCGCGCACAGCACGGTGCCGTTCACCGTGGAGAACGGCATGTTGACGGGCACCAGAAAACTGCGGCGTCAGCAGATCAGAGCGGTGTTCGGCGATGCGAAGCTGGAGCGGGTCGGTGACTGAGGGCGGCTCGCCGCACAGCGAGCACAACTTCGCGGCCGTGCTGCGGCACCGGGCAGCCGGGTCACCGGCGGAACCGGCGTACACGTTCCTGCGGCAGGGCCTCGACGAGGCGCACACCGTCAATTACCAGCAACTGTATGACGCCGTGTGCTCCCTGGCGGTCCACCTTGATGGGCTCCCACGGCCGGCACGGGCACTGCTGGTCTACCCCCACGGGCCGGAGTTCATCCGCGCGTTCTGGGCGTGTCTCGTCGCCGGGATCGTGCCCGTTCCGTGCTACCCGCCGAGGAACAGCCGCTCGGTGGACCGCCTCCTCGTCATCGCCCGGGACGCGCAGGCCTCCGTCGTCCTGACCGACCGGGCGGCACTCGGCCGAGCCGGCGACAGGTTCACCGAGACCGCGCCCAGCCTCGTCACCGATGAGATCACGGTCGACGAGATCACGGGCGGCTGGACAGCGGGCGGCTGGACGGGTGCCGTCGAACCCGTGGCCGTGCGCCCGGCAGACCCGGCGTTCCTGCAGTACACGTCCGGGTCGACCGGCGCGCCCAAGGGTGTCGTCGTCTCGCACCGGAACCTGTACCGCAACCAGGAGTTCATCCGGGCGGCGTTCGGCCAGGACAGCGAATCGACGGTCGTGTCCTGGCTGCCCTTCTACCACGACATGGGGCTCATCGGGAACGTCCTGCACGCGGTGTACGTCGGCGCGCACGCGGTGTTCCTCTCGCCGCTCGAGTTCCTGCGCAGGCCCGTGACGTGGCTGGAGGCGATCAGCCGCTACCGCGCGACGGGAAGTGGCGGACCCAACTTCGGCTACCAGCACTGCGCCGACCGGATCAGCGACGACGACGTCGCGGGGCTCGACCTGAGCCGCTGGCGGGTGGCCTACTGCGGGGCCGAGCTGGTCCGGGCGCAGACGCTGTCGTCGTTCGCGGACCGGTTCGCGGCGACCGGATTCCGGTCCGATGCCTTCCGGCCCTGCTACGGCATGGCCGAGGCCACGTTGCTGGTGGCCGCTGCGGAAGGGCTCACCACGCGCACGCCGGAGCCGTCCGGGAGCGAGGCCGCGTCGCCCGGCGACCCGGTCGTGTCGTGCGGCGTCCCCAGTGGTTTCCGCTGCCTCATCGTCGACGGCAACGGTGCCGAGTGCCCCGACGGCCGAGTGGGAGAGGTGTGGCTGAGCGGGTCGAGCGTCGCGGGCGGCTACTGGAACAACCCCGGGGCGTCCGATGCGCTGCATGCCTTCACCCGCTCGGGTGAGGGCCCGTTCTACCGCACGGGCGACCTTGGCTTCCTGCGCGACGGCGAGCTGCATGTGACGGGCCGGATCAAGGAACTGATCATCATCCGTGGCCGCAACCACTACCCGTACGACCTCGAATGGGCGATCGCCGAGGGCGCACCGGGTGTCATCCGGGACGGCTGCGTGGTGTTCTCCGTAGACCGGGAGCACGGCGAAGATCTGGTTGTCCAGTGCGAGTACGACCGTACGGGCGGACTTGCCCACGCCGAAGTCATCCGGTCGGTCCGGACCGTGCTGTTGGAGGAGTTCGGCATCCCGGCGTCGGAGGTGTTCCTCTTCGCCCCTCGCCACCTGCCTCGTACCAGCAGCGGCAAGCTCCAACGGGCGCTGTGCAGGTCGACCTATCTCGCGGGGCAGACCGGCGGCATCGCCCATTGGAAGGCGGAGTCCAGCGGGCCGATCGGCGCAACCGGCGAGGGACGGACCCCGGCCGCGGCGGCCTCCGACACGGAGCGGCAGATCATGCGGGCGGTCGAACATCTCAAGGGACCGGTCCGGATGGGGCGGGACGACACGTTCTTCAGCGTCGGCTTCGATTCCCTCGGTATGGCCGAGCTCGCCGCCGCGCTGTCCGATGAGGTGGGCCAGCTGATCGGCGTCGAGCTGCTGTTCGACCATCCGACGATCGCCGGGCTCGCCGCGCGGCTGGACGCCCTGTCGCACACCGATCCGCCGCCCGTTGCGCCCGAGGCGCTCACCGGCGGCGGTCTCCTACCGGCCAGCTCGATCCAGGAGTCGATCTGGATCGACCACCAGTCGCGAGCACCGGACAGCCGCTACAACATCGCGATCCGGATCGACTTCGCATCGCAGATCCCACGGGAGCGCATCGAGAAGTCGCTCGCGCTCGAGCTGGGCCGCGCGGATCTGCTGCACTGCCAGTTCGTCTGGCGGGACGGAAACCTGGGCCTGCTCCCGTGCGACGACGAGGAGCACCGACCGGACGTACTCGACGTTTCCGGATCAAGCACCGAGCAGGCGGTGGCCGAGTTGGACGGGTGCGTCGAGGCACTCGTCCGCAAGCCCTTCGACCTCGACGAGCGCCCGTTGTTTCGCGCCACACTCGCGCGGCTGCCGGACGGCACCCACACGCTGATCTTCGTCGCCCACCACATCATTTGCGACGGGTTCTCGCTCAACGCCTTCGCCCAGCGATTGTCGTCGGCGTGCGCCGGCGGGGACGGCACGGGGCGCACCGACGAGGAACGGGACACCTCGTACCGTACGTACGTGCGTCGGCAGCGGGACCTGCTGGCGCGCGGCGGCGGGGACGCCGGGGCGTACTGGCGCGGGCAGCTCACGGGCCTCGTACCGGTGCGGCTGCCCCGGGACCGCTGGTCCCCAGGCGACGGCGCACGGGGCCGCATCGCCACCGAGTGGCTGCACCTGACCGACGAGCAGTCCCGGTCCCTGGCCCGGCTGGCCCGGCGGTGTGGCACGACGCCGTTCGCGGTGGCGCTGGCCGGGTTCGCGACGGTCATCGGCAGAATCACGCGACGCTCGGACATCGCGGTCGGTGTTCCGCTTCTCGATCGCGACTTTCCCGCCATGAAGGACACGTTCGGGCCCTGTGTCAACCCGGTCACGCTGCGCCTGCAGCTCGCCGGCGACCAGTCCGGCGTGCAGCGGGTCGCGGCGGTCGGTGGCAGGCTGTCGGAGGCGCTCGGACTGCGGGCGCTGCCGGTGCGTGCGGTGGCGGGCGAACTCACCAGCGGTCGCAGCGACGGGAGGGTCCCGGTCACCTCGGTATACTTCAACGGCCTCACCTTCGGGCCGGGTGAGCAGATCGCCAAGGGGTTCCTCGGCGACCGGGGCCAGACCGCACGGCTTGACCTCGACGTTTACGCGATCCTTGACAGCGGTGGCGGCGGGTCGCTGCGGTGGGACTACGACTCGGCGCTGTTCGATCCGGAGACGGTACGCCTGTGGATGGCCGGCTTCGAGAATTGTCTCCGCCGTCTCGACCGGGATCCGGACCGGCCACTCGACGCGCAACCGCTCCTGGTTCCGCCCCGCCTCGGGCGGCCGCCACAGGTCGGGTCCGCGGACGTCCCGCAACCGCTGGCCGCCTTGGTGAGGCAGACCATGGAGCGGATCCCGCAGCGGGTGGCGGTGGTGACCCCGAGCGGCGCGACGACGTACGGGCAGTTGCTCGGATGGAGCCGCCGGGTCAGCGGCTACCTGCGGCGTACCCCGGTGGAAGGTCCGGTCGGGCTGTACTTCCGTCACGGGGACACCCCGCTGGCGATTTCCGCAATGGTCGGCGCGTTGGATGCCGGGTGCCGCTACGTGGTTCTGGAGCCCAGGGACCCGGCGTCGCGGCTGCGGCGGATCGTCTCGGACGCCGGGGTCCGGGTGGTGCTGGCCAACGGCGCCGTCGCCTGGGCAGAAGCGGACGACACCGACGAGCCCGGCCGCGTACGCCCGAAGGTGGTGCGGATCGACCAAATCGGTCCGGGTGACGCCGGCGACGGTCCGGGAGAGGCCGGCGACGGTCCGGACGAACCCCGGTCCGGGTACCTGCTCTACACCTCCGGTACCTCCGGCACCCCCAAAGGTGTGATCCAGGAGGCGGACAACGTCCGGTACTTCGTCGAACAGTACCGGCGACGGCTGTCGATCACCGAGCAGGACTCGCTCAGCCTGGTGTCGTCGCTCGGCTTCGACGCGGCGGTGCTGGATGTCTACACCGCGATGGTCACCGGTGCCCAGTTGCAGGTTCTCGCCTTGCACGACAACGACGCGCACCGCGACCTCTGGCAATGGGTGGTCGACCAGTCGGTCACCGTCCTGCACGCGACCCCTTCGCTGTACCGCAAGCTCATGGCCACCCGACGCGGCTCGGACAGCGGCCGCCTGCGCGCCGTCGTACTGGGTGGCGAGCCGGTGCTGCCCGCCGACGGGATACGGCACTTCGAGCTGTTCCCTGACGTCGAGCTCTACAACCTCTACGGCCAGGCGGAAAGTACCCTCAACTCGCTTCGGCGCTTCGTACACGGGAACGTCACGCGTACCGTCACGCTGGGCGTTCCCTGCGACGGCACGTCACTGGCCCTGCGCGTCGCGCACGGGGGCAGTCCGGAGGTGTACGAGGTGGGCGAGATCGTGGTCGGCTCACCGCACGTCGCGAAGGGCTACGTCGGCCTGCCAAGCCTGTCCGCAGACAGGTTCCGCGAGACCGGTTACCACACCGGTGACTCGGGCAGGTTCCTGCCCAGCGGGGAGATCGAACTGGTCGGCCGCGTGGACCGCCAGCTCAAGGTGAACGGCTACCGGGTGGAGCCCGCCGAGATCGAGACAGTACTGATGGGACACCCTGCGGTCGCTCGGGCGCTGGTGCTCAAGCAGCAGCGGGGCGACGGCGGAGAGTCCCTCGCGGCATACGTCGAGGTCCCAGACGAGCGGCGGCGTGCCGCCCTCGACCCCGAGGAACTGCGCGGCCTGCTGGTCCGGAACCTGCCTGGCTACCTGGTCCCGTCCACCACCATGGTGCTGGCCGCCTTCCCGCTCACGCCCAACAACAAGGTCGACCGGGGCGGACTGCCGCAACCGGGCGAGCCCGCACCGTCCGGCCCGGCGGCCGCGCGGCCGATGGACGCGCGGGAACGCACCGTGGCCGACTGCATGGCGGGGGTCCTGGGTGTCGCGCCCACCGGCCCAACATCGTCGTTCTTCGCGCTGGGCGGGAACTCCATCAGCGTCATCGAGCTACTGCACCGGCTGGAACGGACCACCGGACTGGTACTCACCTTCAAGGACGTCTTCGAGGATTCGACCGTCGCCGCCATCGCCGCGCGGCTGGCGGCGGCCCCGGCACCGGCGTGGCCCGCGCTGTCGCGGAGCCCGTCACGCGCCGAGTACCCCCTGACGTCGAGTCAGATGAGAATCTGGGTGCAGAGCCAGCGCACGTCCTACAACGTCCTGGCGTCGATCCACGTGGTCGGTGGCCTGCGACCCGACCGGCTCGAGCGCGCCGTCGACGCGGTGGTGGCCCGGCACGAGATCCTGCGTACCCGGTTCGTCGTGCGAGGCGACGAGGTCGTGCAGCGCGTCGTCCCCGCGATCTCGACCGAGGTCCTGATCGAGCACCTCGACTCGTCCGCCGACCAGGAGCAGGTGCTGGCCGAGCTGGAGAGGCGGGAGCTGCACCGCGGTTTCGACCTGGCCGGCGGCCCGCTGTTCCAGGTGACGTACGTGACCGGCACGAGTCCGCAGGACGTGCTGATGCTCTCCATGCACCACATCGTCTGCGATGCGGTCTCCATCGCCATCTTCACCGAGGAGGTGCTCAGGGCGTACACGACGCGGCGAGAATCGTTGCCCAAACCCGCGATCCAGTACGGCGACTACGCCCTCTGGTTGCGGGACCTCGGCGACCGCGGCCTTCTCGACCCGGGCCGGGCGTACTGGACGGACAAGTTGAAGGACGGCGTACCCGTGCTCAACCTGCGGACGGACCGGCGCCGCAGACCGGTGAAGTCGTTCACCGGGTCGGTTTTCCACGGCGCTGTCGACGAGGCGCTGACCGGCCACGCGCGGGAGCTGTGCCGTACCGAGGCCGTCACACTGTTCACCCTTCTGCACTCCGTCCTGGTGCTGACCCTCTACAACCGGACCGGGCAGACCGACCTCTGCCTCGGCACGTTGACCACCGGGCGGGAGTTCTCCCGGCACCTGCGGCCACAGATCGGTTTCCTCGCCAACACTCTGGCCCTCAGGACGACCTTTTCGCCCGACACGAGCTTTCGTGAGCTGCTGGCGATCGCCAGACGGGAGTTCCTGGAGTCCCACACGCACCAGCTGTACCCGCTGGAGCAGCTCGCGGACGTGGTCCCACGCCAGGAGCCGGGACACGGATTCCTGTTTGACGTCCTCCTGGTGCTACACGACTGGGGCGATCTGGAGGAGCGGGTGCTCCGGGAGACCGGCGTGGAGATCGCGCTGCGCGACCGCGTCGAATGCGTCGCCAAGTTCGACCTCACCTTCAACCTGGTGTCCCGTCACGGGCGCGTCGAGGCGACGGTCGAGTACGACCCCGAGCTGTACGACGAGGGCTCCGTCGCCCTGCTCTGGCGGCGGTTCGTGGCGCTGCTGTCGGAGGTCGTCGACACTCCCGAGCGCCCACTGCACGAGTACCGCGGGCAGGTCGAGGAAGAGCAACGGGTCGCCGCCGGCCGTGAGATCGAGTTCGACTTCTAGGAGGCGACGATGACCGGGAAGACCCTGGACCCCAGGATCGCCCTTGACTACTGGGTGCGCAAGGTCAGCGGCTGCGAATGGTCGGACCTGCCCGTGGCGTTGACAGCCTCGGACCCGGCCGGCGCCGCTGACAGCAGAAGACACTGGTCGGTCACGGTCTGCGAGGAGGATCTGCGATTCCTGAAGAAGGCCAGCCGGGGTGACCCGGAGGCCGAGCTGGTCATCTACGTCACCCTGTACCGAATCCTGCTGTCCTTCTACTTCGGACAGGAAACCGGTGTGGTGGCGGTGGGCGGGCACCCACGCGGCACCGAGGCGTTGCTGTTCTACACCGCGCCGCTTGACCAGGACGGGACGCTGCGCGACGCGATCGGCGCCATCCGCGACGAGACGCAGGACGGCGCCGCGTACCGCGACTACCGCTGGAACGAACTTCGTGACTGGATGACCGCCCAGGAACAGACTTCCCACCTCGTCCGCTTCGGACTGGTGAGCGGGGCGGATCCGGTCGCGAACCCGTTGCTGGGCGGTGGGACGGCCATCTGCCTGACGGTGCCGGTCGCGGCGGACGACCGGGAGGTCCGGCTCTCCTGCGGCCCGGGATGCGACGAGCAACTCGCCGTCCAGTTCCTCCGGCACTACGTCGAACTCGTGCGCAAGCTGCGTGACCACCTTGACCTGTCGCTGTCGCGGATCCCCGTCCTCACCCCCGCCGAGCTGGAACAGCTCACCGCGGCGCTACACGGCCCGGCACCCGATCCAGACCTGCCCGCGAGCCTGCTCGTGGACTTCAAACGTCAGGCGGCCGCTACGCCTGCCGCCGTAGCGGTGGTGGACGGCACCGGTGCACTCACCTACCGCGAGCTCGACGAGAACGCCAACCAGCTCGCGCACTACCTGCGGGACGTGGGCGGCGTCCGGCGCGGAGACTTCGTCGCGGTCGCGCTGCGCGACAGCCGGGACCTGGTCGTGGCGGTCCTGGCTGTGCTCAAGACCGGCGCGGCATACGTGCCGATCGACCTGCGTTACCCGGCGGACCGCAAAGCGCTGCTGGTCAGGGAGAGCCGCGCCGCCGCCGTGATCGTGCGGGAGCCCGATGATCTCGCCACGCCCGTCGCGAACGTGGTGGCGCTGACGCCGGCCGCGGACCGGATCGCCGAACACCCGAAGACGGACCCCCCGGTGACCATCCGCGCGGACGACAGCGTGTACGTGATCTTCACCTCCGGGTCGACCGGGACGCCGAAGGGGGTCGCGGTCGAGCACGGGGCCTTCCGTAACCTGCTGGCCTGGTACACCCGGCAGGTGTGCGGGCCGGGACAGCCGAGCTTCCTGCTCATCGCCCCCGTCAGCTTCGACCTGGCCCAGAAGAACCTCTTCGCGCCCCTGCTGTGCGGAGGACAGCTACACCTGCTGGGTGCGGCGCTCGACGACTACTCGGCCATGGCCGAGTACATCGACGCACACGGGATCGAGGTCGTGAACTGCGCGCCGAGCGCCTTCTATCCGCTGCTGGAGTTCGGTGCTGAGCACCGGTTCCACGCGCTACGGTCGCTGCGCCACGTCGTGCTCGGCGGTGAACCGATCGACACGTCGAAGCTGAGCACCTGGTCCGAGTCGCCCAACTTCCGGGCCGCGGTGATGAACTCGTACGGACCCACCGAGTTCACCGACGTCGTCACGTTCCACCGGCTCGCCGCCGACGAGCTGCGGCCGGGGGGCCGGACGGTCCCTATCGGCCGCCCGATCGACGGCATCCAGCTGTTCGCCCTGACCCCGCAGCGTCGGTTGTGCGCCCCCCACATGGTCGGTGAACTCCACCTCGGGGGTGCCGGACTATCCAAGGGCTACCTGAACGACCCGCAGGAGCAGGCACGGCGCTTCGTCCACGTCAAACTGGACGAGATCGGTTTCGACGGCGTCCTCTACCGGACCGGGGACCTGGTCCGCTGGGACGGTGACGGAAGGCTCGAGTACCTCGGTCGGGCCGACGATCAAGTGAAGATCAACGGATTCCGGATCGAGCCCGGGGAGGTGGAGCGGGCGATCCGCGGGCTGGACGGGGTCGACGACGTGGTCGTCTGCGCCAGAAAGGTCCGGGGTGAAAACGTTCTGGTGGCCTACTTCATCGCGGACACGCCGCTGGACCCGCGGGCACTGAAGGAGCAGGCCGCGCAGAGTCTGCCCCCCTTCGCCGTACCGACCTACTTCACCCAGCGAACGTCCTTTCCCCTGACCCCGAGCGGGAAGCTCGACAGGCGAGCGTTGCCCACACCCGATGCCGAGGTGGCGCGGGAGGTTTTCCTTCCGCCGGTCACCGCGGCACAGGAGCGGCTCGCCCGGCTCTGGGCGGGTCTGCTGGACGTCGGGCGGGTGGGACGACATGACGACTTCTTCGCGCTGGGCGGGCACAGCCTGACCGCTATCCGCCTGCTGTCGCACGTCTCGAAGGACTTCGGTGTCGAGCTCGCGCTCAACACCGTGTTCGAGCACCCGCGGCTCGACGATCTGGCCGGCGTCATCAGCGCGGCAGACCCGGGCCGATTCGCCGGGATCCCCCGACTCGCGCCCGCCGCCGACTACGAGTTGTCCAACGCGCAGCGGCGGCTCTGGCTCGCATCCCAGTTCGAGTCCGCCTCCCAGGCGTACAACCTCCATTCGGTCTACGACATCCAGGGCGAGGTCGAGCCCGGGCGGCTGGAGAACGCGCTCCGGCAGGTCATCGAGAAGCACGAGAGCCTGCGTACGGTGTTCCGGACGGGCCCGGACGGTGACGTGCGGCAGGCGGTCCTGCCCGTGTCGGCGGTGGACTTCAACCTCGAGAACATCCCGCCGGTCCAGGATCTGGCGGACTCGCTGGCCGAGTTCGTGGGGCGGCCCTTCGACCTCAGCCGGGGTTCGCTGCTGCGGGCCGCACTCGCGGCGACCGGGGGAGGGAGGCACACCTTCGCCTTCGCCATCCACCACAGCGTCTGCGACGCCTGGTCGCTGGGCGTGTTCGTCAGCGACCTGCTCAAGTTCTACGACCCCGCCCTTGCCGGACCGCCGGTCGCCCAGCTCGACATCCAGTACAAGGACTACGCGGCGTGGCAGCGGAGCCGCCTGGAGTCCGGGGACCACGATGTCCACCGCCGCTTCTGGTCCGACCATCTGGCGGGCCTGGAGACGGTCCCTGCGGTGAACCTTCCGGGCTGCCGGGCGCGGCCGAGCGTCAAGACCCACCGCGGCGCCGTCGTCGGGCACACCTTCTCCGCGTCGTACGTCTCTCGCTTGGAGGAGCTGGGAGCGAAGCTGGGATGCACCCTGTTCATGGTGCTGGTGGCCGGGGTCAAGGCGACGCTGTTCCGACAGACCGGTCAGCCGGACATCACGCTCGGGACCCCGGTCGCCGGCCGGGACCACGTCGACGTCGAACAGCAGATCGGGTTCTACGTCAACACGCTCCCGCTGCGCACGACGCTGTCGGCGGACGAGACGTTCGACGCGCTGCTGGCCAGGGTCAAGGCGGGCGTCACCGCGGCGTTGGAACACCGGGCCCATCCGTTCGACTCCGTGGTCGACGATCTCGGGCTACGCCGGGATCCGGGTCGAAGCCCGGTGTTCGATCTGATGGTCGTCCTGCAGAACGCGACCGAGAACCAGGCGCTGAACCACATCGAGGGACCGGGTTTCCGCCTCACCAGAAGGTCGGCTCCCCAGCGGTTCAGCAAGTTCGACGCGACCTTCAACTTCGTCGAACGCGGGCGGGGGGCCGGACTCGCCCTCGAGGTCGAGTACAACACCGACCTGTACGCCGAGGATGCCATCCGCCGGTTCGTCGGCGCACTCGAGACCCTCCTCGCGGCGGCAAGCGACGACGCGGCTCGCCCGGTAGGCCGGTTGCCGTGTGTCCCGCCGGCCGAGCGCGGCACGGTGCTGGACTTCGGCCGGGGCAGGGTCGATCCGGCCTACACGCCGTTCCTGACCATGCTCGCCGCCCGGTGCGCGGACTCGGCGGACGCCACAGCGCTCCTCGTCGACGACGAGGAGCTGTCCTATGCGGAGTTGAATGCCCGGTCAGACCAGTTCGCCGGCTTCCTCGTGCAGGAGCTGGGTGTGCGCCCGGGTGACTACGTCGGCATCCTCCTCGAGCGCGACGACTGGCTCGTCGCGTGCCTGATCGGCGTCCTCAAAGCGGGTGCCGCCTTCGTGCCGCTCGACCCCGCGTACCCCGCCCGCCGAATCGAGTTCATCCTCGACGACTGCGACTGCAGGGTCCTCGTTGATTCGCCGCTCCTGGGCCGGTTCCGCGCGGGCCTGGGCTCCTGGCCAACCGTTCCGGCGGCGCCGTCGCCCCCTGACGCGGTCGCCTACCTCATCTACACGTCCGGGTCCACCGGCGACCCGAAGGGCGTGCAGATCACCCACGACAATCTCGCCGCCTTCCTGCAGTGGAGCCGGCGCGAGTTCGCGGACACCGACGTCGGGGTGGTCATCGCGGCCACCTCGATCTGTTTCGACCTGTCGATCTTCGAGCTCCTCTTCCCGCTGTCGACGGGGAAGACCGTCCGGCTCATCGAGTCGCCGGCACACATCGGCGAGTGGCTCGGGGCGCACCGGCGCATCCTCGTCAACACGGTGCCCTCGGTGGTCGTCGAACTGTGCCGTTCAGGCCACGACTTCTCGAACGTCACGGCGGTCAACGTCGCGGGCGAACCCGCCCCGCCCACGCTTCGCGATCTGCTGGATCACCGCAGGATCGAGGTCAGGAACCTGTACGGCCCCTCGGAGGACACGACCTACAGCACGGTCTACCGGTTCGACGACAGCACGCCGGCCGTTCCCATCGGCCGGCCGGTCGACAACACCCGGGTCTACGTCATGGACGCCGCCCAGCAGCCCGTCGGGATCGACGTGACCGGGGAGATCTACCTGTCGGGCCGAGGGCTCTGCCGGGGCTACCTCAACCGCCCCCGCCTCAACGCGGAAGTGTTCACCGACCACCCCGACTTTCCCGGCGAGCGGCTGTACCGGACCGGGGATCACGCCAGGTGGGCACCGGACGGCAACCTGATCTACCTGGGTCGGCGTGACGCGCAGGTGAAGGTTCGCGGGCGACGTATCGAGCTGGGTGAGATCGAGGTCGCGATGCAGCGGATTCCCGGCGTGCGGCACGTTGCCGCGCTGATCAGGCAGGACGGGGGCACAGCCGAGCTGGAGGCGTACTACGTCGCCGACGGGCCGGCGGACGCACCGTCGCCGGAACCGGACACGGTCCGGCGCGAGCTCGCCGCCGCGCTGCCCGGCTACCTGGTCCCGGCTGCAATCGTCCGCCTGGGGCAGCTCCCGACGACCCCGAACGGCAAGGTGGACCGGCGGGCGCTGCTCGCGCGGCAGGCCCCCGACCGAACGGTCGGAAGCCTCGCCGCCGCGCCGGAGAACGAGATCGAACGGCGGGTCCTGGCGGTCTGGCGGTCGGTCGTCGACGCGACCGACGCGGGCGTCGACGACTCCTACTTCGACCTGGGCGGCGACAGCCTCCGAGCCATGACCATCGTCGCCCGGCTCAACGACGAGTTCGGCGTCGGACTGCGGATCAGTGACCTCTACCACCACCCGACCGTACGGAGGCTGGCGGTGCGGATCCGCCACCTGTCGGCGGACGATCCGGGCGTTGGATCGCGCACTCAGCCGGGCCCCGTCCCGGACGGCTCCCACGCCACCGAGTACCCCATCACCACCTCCCAGTCCGGCATCTACTACCTGCAGCGGCTCGATCCCCGCAGTACGGCCTACAACATCCCGCTCTCCTTCGCCGTACGCGGCCCGCTCGACGCGGCCCGCCTCCAACAGGCCGTCGACGAACTCGTCCTGCGGCACGACGCGTTCCGGACCCGGTTCGCGATCCGTCATCGAAGGGTGGTCGGCCTGGTCGAACCGGCCGTCGCGGTCCCGATCGTCCGCCAGCAGATCCAGCCCGGTGAGGAGGCCGATGTACTCCGCGGCTTCGTGCAGCCGTTCGACCTGACCAAAGCGCCGCTGATGCGCGTCAAACTCGCGAGCCTCTCGGACGTGGAGCACCATGTCGTCATCGACGTCCATCACGTGGTCTTCGATGGCGCCTCCGTCCCCTTGCTGCTGGGAGAACTGATCCGTCGGTACCTCGGTGCCGCGCCGGGCGAAGCGCCCGGGTTGCGCTACGCCGATTACGCTCAGCTCGCTGACCAGCAGAGCGCGGAAGAACGGGCGCGGCAACGGGCCTACTGGCTCGACAAGCTCGGTGGTGGGCCGACCACACCCGCCCTGCCGTACGACTTCCCGAGGGGGAAAGTGCAGCGGTTCAGCGGCGACTACGTCGAACTGTGGATCGGGGCCGAGCGGCGGCGGGAACTGGACTCGCTGGCCAGAGCAGCGGGGACCACCAGGTTCTCGGCGCTGTTCTCGCTGTTTGCCGGTGCCCTCGCGCACATCTGCCGACAAGACACCGTCACGATCGGCATCCCCGTGGAGTGCCGGCGTGATCCGCGAATCCGGTCCACCATCGGGATGTTCGTCAACACGCTGGCCGTCCGAGTGAACGTCGACCGTACGAGTCCGGTTCCGGAGCTGCTGGCGGCACATGGCATCGATCTGTTCGCGGCGCTGGACCACCAGGAATACCCGTTCGAGACCCTGGTCCGCGACCTCGGAATTCAGGACGACGGCGGACACAACCCACTGTTCGAGGTCATGTTCGCGTACTACCCTTACCTGCCCGTCGAGGACCTGGTCCCAGGGGAGCAACTCGCCGTCGAGCACTACCGCGTCGACCGCCCCCGGATCAGCAAGTTCCCGCTGACGTTCCTTGTCGACGAGACGCGGGACGGCCTGCGCGTGAGCCTCAACTACGACAACTCACTGTTCAAACGTGAGACGGCGGAAGCGATGGGTGACGTCGTCCAGGCCGTCTTCGACCTGGTGGCGACCCCGTCGAGACCGTTGTCGACGCTTCCACCCTGCTGAGTGCCGCTTCCACGACCGACCGAAAAGGGCACCGAGATGCACACCAAGGACGATGTGAGGGCCACGATCAGACAGCTCTGGTTGCAGGTGCTCGGGCGCGACGAGCTGCAGGGGGACGTCGACTTCTTCGCGGCGGGTGGTAGCTCGCTCAAGTCGCTCATCCTGCTGACCGAGCTGAACGAGGCCTTCGCGACCGAGTTCGAGATCGCCGAACTGGTCGACTGCCGGACCATCGACCGGCAGTCCGACGCGGTCTGGAACCGGATCGCGCGAGGGGCGACTGAGGTCCGCGAGGAACAGACCGTGATCGTGCCGTTGTCCAGGGCCGGCGACGGGAGCGGACAGGACGCTCTCCTGGTCGCGGTGCACGATGTCAGCGGCGATGTCTACGGCTACACGAGCCTGGCCGGGGAGCTCTCCGGCCAGGCGGACCTGTACGGGGTCAAGTTGGCTCACGAGCAGTTCGACGCCCCTCGGGCACTCACGATCGCCGGATTGGCGGGCGACCATGTTGCGGCGATCGAGTCGACGTTCGACGAGTCCCGGCGGCTGGTGATCCTCGGGTGGAGCCTGGGCGGGCTCGTCGCGTTCGAGATGGCGAAACTACTCGACCAGCGGGGACGTCCGGTCGAGCGGGTGGTCCTGGTGGATTCACCGTACGAGCTGTACCTGCCTGCTGCCAATGGCGCCGGGCACGAGGACTTCCTTCCCGGGCCCGAGCGGGCGCTGCTCGACGAGTTCGGCTGGCTCGCCGACGACAGGCCGCTCTTCCCCGACGGGGCGACCGTGGAGGTCATGTGGCGGTCGGTTCGGGCGCGCCTCGACACCCCGGCCAGGGAACGGCTGGCGGCCGCGCTCAGCCGCCGTTTCCCGTTGCTGGCCCGGGTGATCCCGCACCTGGCCAGTCTGAACCCGGCGGAGTTCGTCGGCTACCTCAACCGGTTTCGCTCGGTCCTGCAGGCGGGGCGGGCCTATCGACCCACCGGGACGACGGCCGCCTCCGTCGACCTCCTGACGGCGACCCGGTCACGCAACTTCGACCCGCGCTGGTCCATCCACACTTCTGGCACATTCCGGCGGCGATCGCTGGACGGCGACCACTTCTCGATTCTTGACCGACGATCCGCCCGGGCCACGGCCCAGGCGGTTCTCGCCCTCGACTCCCGGTAGCAGGGCCTGGCTCAGGCCCGCCTCGAAGGTGCGGCAGGGACCCGTCGGGCGAGTGCTGAGAGATGGTAGCTCGGGTACGGTTGTCGATGGTCGGAAGCTGTGGGCGTCGGCTGGGCAGCAGCAGTGGCGCTTGGGGCGGCGGACCGGGGAGGGAGCGGGTGTGGTGCAGCGGAGAGCCCTTGTGGTCCGAGGCGGCTGGGAGGGGCACCGGCCGGTCGAGGCGACGGAGTTGTTCATCCCGTTCCTCGAACGCAGCGGATACGTGGTGCGGGTGGAAGGGTCGACGGAAATCTACGCCGACGCCGCCGAACTGGCCATTACCGACCTCATCGTGCAGTGCGTGACGATGTCGCAGATCACCGGGGAACAGGTGGCGGGTCTGGCCGCGGCGATCGCGGCCGGGACAGGGTTCACCGGCTGGCACGGCGGCGTCGTCGACTCGTTTCGCGCCTGCTCGGACTACCTGCACCTGGTGGGCGGCCAGTTCGCCACCCATCCGGGCATCCAACCGTGCGAACGTAGCGGCGCGGAGAAGGACAACTTCCTGCCCCACTCGGTCACCATCACCGACCTCGGTCGGGAACATCCGATCACCGCGGGGATCGAGGACTTCGACCTGGTGACCGAGCAGTACTGGGTGCTGCACGACGACCTGATCGATGTGCTGGCCACCACTACCCACCCTACGCAGGTGTGGCACCCGTGGCACCGGCCGGTCACCTCGCCGGCGATCTGGACCCGAACCTGGGGCGCCGGGCGGATCGTCGTGACGACTCCCGGACATAGCCTCGATGTGCTGGAGCATCAGTGCGTCCGTACCGTCATCGAGAGGGGGATGGTGTGGGCGACCCGCACGGCATCGGCGTCGTAGGTCTCGGAGTCATCTCCCGCGCCTACCTGAACACGCTCGCCAACCACCCCACGGTGCGGGTCGTCGCGCTGGCCGACCTGGACGCGGCCCGAGCCGTCGCTGCCGCCGCCGCGATTCCCGGTGCCGAGGCGGTGAGCGTCGAGCGACTGCTCCATCACCCCGACGTGGCGACGGTACTCAACCTCACGATCCCGGCGGCGCACGCCGAGATCTCCGGCGCGGCGATCGACGCCGGCCGGAACGTCTACGTCGAGAAGCCGCTCACCGTCACGTTCCCGCAGGGCCGGTCGATCATCGACCGGGCGGCGTCGGCCGGCGTCCGCGTCGGTTGCGCGCCGGACACCGTCCTGGGCACCGGTACGCAGACCGCCCGCGCGGCGATCGACAGTGGCCTGATCGGGCGTCCGCTCGCCGCGTCCGCCGTCATGGTCACCCCAGGGCACGAGCGCTGGCACCCCAACCCCGACTTCTACTACGCCCCGGGCGGCGGCCCACTGCTGGACATGGGGCCGTACTACATCTCGGCGCTGGTCCACCTGCTCGGGCCGGTCCGTGCCGTGATCGGGGCGGCCAGCCGGCTGCGCGACGTCCGGGTCATCGGCTCGGGACCCCGCCTCGGTCAGCGGATCCCGGTCGAGGTGCCGACCCACGTGACCGGTGTGCTGGAACACGCGGGCGGTGCCCTGACCACCCTCACGACCAGTTTCGACGGGGTCGCGACGACGGCCGCGCCAATCGAGGTGCACGGGGAGAACGGCACCCTCGCCGTACCCGATCCGAACACCTTCGACGGCGAGGTCCGCCACCTGGCGCTCGACGGCCCCGGGTGGCGGACCCTCGAACCGCGGGCCGGCTACGTCGCCGCCGCCCGAGGGATCGGCCTGATCGACCTGGTCCGGTCCGACGTGATGTGTCCACCACGGGCCAGCGGTGAGGTGGCGCTGCATGTACTCGAGATCATGACCGCCCTGCTCCGATCAGCCGCTGAGGGCCGACGGGTCGAGCTGACGACGGTGGTCGAACGCCCCACACCCGTCCCGTTCACCCCGGCCGAGGAGTGGCGGTCAGCCCTCGCGCCCGGACGCTGAACAGACGGGGTCGACCGCAGTGGACACTCCGATAGGGAGGCGCGGTTGGACGCGCTCATAGCTGGCACGCTGGCGCTCGTTCTGGCCGGCGTGCTGGTTACCGCGGCGGTGGGGCGCTGGCTGGCGGGGAGGCTCAAACAGCCGGAGATCGTCCTTGAGATCGCCGTCTGCCTGCTGCTGGGCGGAGTGCTGGTGTCACAGGTGGGCTGGGGCGCGCCGGAGACCGCAGGGCGGGAGGTACTCGAGTTTCTGGGCCACTTCGGTCTCGCCCTGTTCCTGGTGAGCGCCGCCCATGGCATTCGGCAGGGTGGCGGACGGCTCTCTGGCCGAGCCGTGGCCTGGTTGTCAGCGGGGTCCACCCTGCCGGCCATGCTGTCCGGTGTACTGCTCGCGACCTGGGTGTTGACGGTGGGCGGCGCCGACCTCCGAGGGGAGGCGTCGCCCACCGCGTTGACACTCATGCTGGCTGTCTCGCTGGCGGTCACGGCGGTCCCGGTGCTCGCCGGCATCCTGCGGGACCGGCGAATGGAGAACACCGAGATCGGTCGGCTCGCGATGACTTCAGCCGTGGCCATCGACGCGGTCACCTGGGTGTTGCTGGCCGTCGCTATCGGTCTCGCCACCGGACGGGACGGTGCCGTCAAAGCGGTCGCCGTACTCCTCTGCGGTATTCCAGCGGTGCTGGCGGTCCGGTGGATCGCCCGGACCAAGGCACTCCAAACGCTCGCGAACAGCTACCCGTACGCGGCCATGATCTTGGTCGCCGTCATCGCCTACGCCGCTTCGCAGACCACCAGAGGGCTCGGTCTCACCGAGATCTTCGGGGCTGTCCTGGTGGGCTTCGCCCTTCCCGGCGACGGGCCCTGGGCGCGGGTGAGCCACCAACTGGGCCGGCTCGGCCGCCTGCTACTTCCGGTCATGTTCACCCTTACCGGAACGGCGCTGGCGGCCGGAGTGCCGAACGTCGTCTCCTGGGAGGCGATCGTCATCGCGACCGTCCTTGCGATCACCTCGAAGCTGGCGGGCAGTTATGCGGGTGCCCGCCTGGGTGCGCAGTCGCGGCTGGCGAGTCTCAAGCTCGCGGCCCTGATGAACACGCGCGGCCTCACGGAGATCGCCGTGCTCCAGGCCGGTTACAGCGCGGGCATCCTCGCTCCCGGCCTGTTCCTGGCGTTGATCGTCATGGCGTTGATCACCACCGGTCTCAGCGGCCCTCTGCTGTGGGCCGTCGACCGTTATGCCGGTGCCCGTGCGGCGAGACTGGAGCCGGCCTCGTAGATATCGGGCGGTGGATCACCTCCCTAGCCCACTGCGCCATCCGCGCTCTCCCGCTGGACGCCGCCAACCCGGCCGGCTACGTCCCGGACCGTATGTCGTTCATCCCGGAGGAAGGATGACAGTAGTTGCCGGAACTCGAGCGGGTGCTCGATCGCCGGCACGTGCCCGCATCGGCCGAGCACGTGCAGACGGACATCGGCCAGGTGTTCGAGCAGGGGCAGGGCTGCCGTCGCGAGCGGGGTTACTCGGTCCTCGGCACCGTGGACGAGCAGCACCGGCGCGCGGACCTCTGCCAGCGTCTGCGCCGAGAGGGCGAGCTCGTCGGCCCACCGCGCCCTAGGCGGAGGGAACAACGACGCGAATGCGGCCGCACCCGCCCGCATCGCAGCCGCTCGGGCAGCGACGGCCGACTCGGTCACGAGCGCTTGGTCGAGGACGAGGCGGCTCAGCATGTCTCGTGCTCCGAGCGGGCCGGCGGGGGCGGCCCAGATAGCCTCGAGGTCGGCGGAGAGCGGCGCCCCAGGGGCGCCCATCGTCGAAACCGCCACGACACGGGTGACCTGCTGGGGGCGCGCGGCCGCCAACGCCAGCGCCACGGCACCGCCCATGGAGTGACCCACCACGGCATAGGACTCGATACCGAGAGCATCCATCAGGCCGGCGGCCTGCTCCGTCCACAGCCGGAGCCCACCTCGGGAGCCCGCCGGGATGGGGGTACGGCCGAACCCCGCCTGGTCAGGAGCCACAAAGTGCCGGGCTGTGCCCAGCGCCTGCGCCGTCGTCGCCCAGGCTCCGGGCCCGGTCGTGCCGGGTCCGGAGCCGTGCAGCATCAGCACTGCGGGCCCGGTGCCGCTCTCCAGGACGTGGACGGGGGAGCCGCCGACTGTGACGATCCGAGGTGCCGTCACCGGTGCCGGCCAGGTGTGCTCATGCCGATGCGGGCTTGACGGACTTCGAGAAGAGCTCCATCATCGCCCTGCCGAATTGCGGCATGTCGGGCCACCCGCGGCAGGAGACGAGGTTGCCGTCCACGACGTCGGGAGCGTCGACGACCGTAGCGCCCGCGTTCTCCATGTCCCCGGTGATGGGTGGGAAACACGCCGTCCTTCGACCCTTGAGCAGCCCGTACACCGCTGGTACCTGCGCGCCGTGGCACACCAGCGCGATCGGGAGGTCACGCGCGAAGAAGTGCTCGGTGATGCGCCTGACGTCGGCGTCGACCCGGATCCATTCGGGGGCACGTCCCCCGGGGATGATGAGGGCGTCATAGCGTTCGACGTCGACCTCGGCCCAGGGCACGTCGACCGGCAGCTTCCGGCCGTTCTTCTCCACGTAGGCGTCGGAGTTGGGGTCGAACTCGTGGATGACCAGCTGCACGTCACGCATCGTCCGTGACGAGACGTCGACGTCCCAGCCGCCCTCCTGTACGCGGTAGTAGGGATACATGGTGTCGAGCTCCTCGGCGGCGTCGCCGGTCAGGAGCAGTGCTCTGGGCACCTGCTTCTCCTCGCATCGTGGGGCTGCATGAGGCAGATCAAATCCGATCCGATCCGATTTGAGCTAGCATTCCTCGGCCCGGCCCGCCCGTCAAGCCTTCACCGCAATCCCGTCCGCGGCCTTGGCCTCGTCGAACAGTCGTCGGAACCGCTCGCCGGACAGCAGGATGTGCCGACGCATGGCGTAGGCGGCGGCGTCGGGGTCACGCGCGGCGATCGCGGCCAGAACCTCTTCGTGCTCGGCCATGGCCAGGTGAGTGACCTGGGTGTCGTGGAGCAGCCGGAACAGGTGCACGTGGGTGTGCAGGCGAGCGAGCGCTTCGCGGATGACCTGGTTCCCCGCGCTCAGGGCGACGAGATCGTGAAAAGCGGCGTCGCGTAGCCCGAAGGCGCCGTAGGCCATGCGCCCGTTGCCCTCTTCCAGCTCTGCCATCTCCTCCAGCATCCGTTGCAGGCCGGCGACCTGCTCCGAGGTCGCGCGTTCAGCGGATCTGCGGGCCGCTGCCGGCTCGAGAAGCAGGCGGATCTCGAGCATGTCCTCGAATCGGTGCCGGGTGATTTGAGGTGGAATGCGGTAGCCGGCATGTGGCACCCGCACGACCAGGCCCTCGGCCTCCATGCGGTTCAGCGCGTCTCGGATCGGCGTCTGCGAGACCCCCAGCTCTCGCGCCAGGACGTCGATCGTGACGCGGGAGCCAGGCTCGATCCGTAGCGACATCAGCTGTCCGAGCAGCGTGTCGTACACCTCGTCGGCAAGCCGGCCGCGAGATCGTTCCGGCGGCACTCCGCCCGTCATGGCCCCGCGGCCCCGCGCGGTCATCGCTCCGTCGTCCATCGTGACGTGAGGTCCCTTCTCGCGTCTCCGCGAACCTGTTGACATCGGTCGCGACGCTCCTGCATGCTGACGCCGTCCCCCAAATCGTATAGGAACGGTGACGGAGGCTGGCATCCTGCATCATCGCCGAACCGCCTGCCAGCGCCCTACTTCGATCATCTGAAGTTTCCATGAGCATGCTCGGCGCCCTGCTCGGTTCGCCACCGGGCCGCACCAGGACCGAAGGACTTCTCGGCTGCATGACCCCGGTACGTCGCGGCGTACTCGTGACGCCGGTCCGCGGGTCGTCCCCCGCGACAGCACGGCAACACGCCTGAACAACGCAGCGACTGCTCGGCGGAGCATGCGGCAGGGCTCCGGAAGCCCTCTCTTAGAAAGCAGGCAATAAGATGCGATATCAGAAGCGAACCGGACGACTCGCCTTTACCGGGCGAAAGGCTCGGATGGCGACGGCGGCCGTGCTGGTCGCCACGATGGTGGCGGCCTGCGGCGGCCAGGACGACGGCGGGCAGGGGAGCGCCCCGAAGGCGCCGGCGACCATCCCGACGCTCACCGAGGACCCGCTGACCCTCAGCTTCATCTGGTTCGACTGGCCGCCCGCTCAGGCGCTGGAAGACTTCGCGAACGAGGAGTACGCAACCGAGCGGCCGAACGTGACCATCAAGGTCAACACCGTGCCGAACGCGAACTGGCACGACGCGATGTTCACCCAGTTCGCCGCGCGCAAGACCGACTTCGACATCGCGATCCTGGACTCGCAACACATCGGCGAGGCCGTGACGAACGGCAACATCCTCGACATCACCGACTTCGTCAACGAGAACATCGACGTCGAGGCATACGACCCGTACCTCCTGGCGGCCTACGGCCAGTTCCCCCAGGCGGAGACCGGCCAGCGCGACGAAAACGCCAGCCTGTACGGCCTGCCGCTGCTCGGCGACACCTGGACGATGATCTACCGCAAGGATCTGATCGGCGACGAGCCACCGGAGACCTGGGATGAGATGATCTCGGTCGCCGAGAAGTGCCAGGCGGACAACCCTGGCGTCAGCGGGCTGGCTTTCCACCAGGCCAACGGCTCCGACGCCGCAGCCGTAACGTACAACACGGTCAACGGCGTCTACGGCGGCAACCTCTGGAACGCCAAGGAGCGCAAGATCGAGGGCGTCCTCAACGACGAGGCGGGGCACGAGGCGATGGACGTCCTCGTCAACAAGATGAAGCCGTTGACCGCCAAGGGTTCCGGTAACTGGTTCATCGACGAGGTGAACGCGGCGGTCGCCCAGGGCAAGGCATGCATCGCGTTCAACTGGATCGCCGCGAGCGGCGGCCTGCTTGACCCGGAGCAGTCGACCCTCGGCACCTCGCGCGAGGAGATTCTCGACAAGCTGGGTTTTGCCACCCTGCCGGCCCAGAAGACGAACCTGGTGCCCCTCGGCGGCATGGGGATGCACGTGTCGGCCTACGCCTCCGAGGCGAACCAGGCGGAGGCCCTGAACTTCATGAAGTGGTTCGAGCAGGCTGAGATCCAGAAGAAGTGGGCCTCGGCCGGTGGTGTGCCATCGCGCACGGACGCCCTGGAGTCGCCCGAGTTCCTCGATGCCCAGCCGTTCAACCAGGTGTACACCGACTCGGTTTCACGGATGCGGGACATGTGGAACGTGCCCGAGTACGCGCGCCTCGTCGACATCGAGAACACCAACGTGAACGCGGCTCTCAACGGCGTGAAGACGCCGAGGGAGGCGCTCGACGACATCGCCAGGGAGCAGCAGAGCGTGCTCGACTCCAGCAGCCGCGAGGGTGGCGGCGGACTGTGAGTGACTCCGCCCCTCTGACGACCGACCGCCCGGTGCAGGTGGCATCTGCGACGCCACCTGCACCGGGGTGGTCCCGCCGGTTGAGTGACCGCGGGCTCGCCGTGGCCTTCATCGCCCCCGCCTTGCTGCTGCTGCTCGCGATGTCGGTGTTCCCGTTGCTGTGGGCGTTGTACCTGTCGTTCACCGACTACTCGGCCACTCGCGGGGGGCCCGCCCATTTCATCTGGTTCGGGAACTACACCGCCGTCCTGACTTCGTCGCAGGTCCACCAGCGGGCCTTGACGACGTTGATCTACGTCGTCGGTGCGGTCACCCTGCAGACCGTGCTCGGTTTCGCCATCGCGTACCTGATCTCCCGGCGCACGCACGGGCGGGGACTGCTGACAACCCTGTTCCTGGTTCCGATGATGCTGTCGCCGGTCGTGGTCGGGCTGTTCTGGCGATTCATGCTCGACACGCAGTTCGGCGTGATCAACAGCATGCTCGGCTCGCTCGGTCTGGGGCAGGTGGAGTGGCTGACCCAGCAGCGAACCGCACTGTTCTCCCTGATCCTGGTCGACACCTGGCAATGGACGCCGTTCATCATGCTCATCGCACTTGCCGGCCTTACCGCGGTCCCCAAGTACCTGTACGAGGCCGCCTCGATCGACCGGGCGTCCGAGTGGTTCCGGTTTCGCCACATCACTCTTCCGCTGGTATGGCCGCTGCTCCTCATCGCCGTGTTGTTCCGGGCCATCGAGGCCTTCCGGCTGTTCGACCTCGTCTACATCCTCACCAGCGGAGGTCCGGGTGTCTCCACCGAGACGTTGTCGTTCCACGTCTACAAGGTCGCGTTCCTGGGATTCAACACCGGAACCGCATCGGCGTACGGGATCCTCATGGTCCTCGTCGTCATCGTCCTCACGCAGTTCTACCTGCGCTACCTAAACAAGCTCAAGGAGGACTGATGGCCGTCTCCGTCGACGAGGCCGTGTCCACAGGTCCTGCCCGGGACAACCCGCCCCCAGCGCGCCGTTTTCGCGGCCGGGGCCGCTCGGTGCTGGAGGTCGCACTGCTGGCCGTGCTGGCCGTCGTGATGCTCTTTCCGGTGCTGTGGATGATCGAGACGTCCATCAAGGAAAACCGGGACGTCTACGCGATCCCAGCCAAGTTTCTTGGCTTCACGGTCACCATGGACCACTTCAAGGACGTGTTCGTCGGCTCGGCCGGCGGTCGCTCATCCTTGTCCGTCGCGTTCCTCAACTCCATCGTCGTCGCCGGGGTCTCCACGGTGCTGGCCACCGTCCTGGGCGTCCCGGCAGCCTGGGCCTACTCACGCTTCGCCGTGAAGGCCAAGAAGGACCAACTCTTCTTCATCCTGTCCACCCGCTTCATGCCGCCCGTGGTGGTCGTTGTCCCGATTTTTTTGATGTATCGCCAGGTCGGACTCATCGACACCAAGCTCGGACTGATCCTCATCTACGCCGCGTTCAACCTCCCGTTCACCATCTGGATGATGAAGGGGTTCGTCGACGAGGTGCCCGCGGAGTACGAGGATGCCGCCATGCTCGACGGCTACACCAGGTTGCAAGCGTTCTGGCGATTCACGCTTCCTCTGCTCGTGCCCGGCATCGCCGCGACAGCGGTCTTCGCGCTCATCTTCTCCTGGAACGAGTTCGTGTTCGCCATCTTCCTTACCTCCAGTGACGGCGTACGGACCGCCCCGCCCGCCATCGCGGGCCTCATCGGTGGAACCACTGTGGACTGGGGGCTGGTGGCTGCTGCCTCCGTGGTGTTCGCCCTGCCGGTGCTCGTCTTCGCCTACCTGGTGCGTAAGCACCTCGTCGCCGGTGTGACGCTCGGGGCGGTGCGACGCTGATGGCGGGCATCGAGGTGAGTGCGCTGCACAAGCGCTACCCGGACGGGACGGTCGCGGTCGAGCACGTGGATCTGTCCATCGGCGACGGCGAGCTGTTCGTGATGCTCGGCCCTTCGGGCTGCGGCAAGACGACCACGTTGCGGGCCGTAGCCGGCCTGGAGAGGCAGACGACGGGCGACATCCGCATCGGCGACACCCTGGTCAACGACCTGCCGCCCGCCGAGCGCGACATCGCCATGGTGTTCCAGTTCTACGCTCTCTACCCGCATCTGAGAACCCGCGACAACCTGGCGTTCCCACTGCGGGCCGAGGGCCTACCCAAGCCGGAGGTGCGCGAGCGGGTCGACGAGGCCGCCCGGCTGATGCGGCTCGGTCCACTCCTGAACCGACGGCCGCGCCAGCTGTCCGGCGGGGAGCAGCAGCGCGTCGCGCTTGCCCGCGCCCTGGTCCGGCGGCCGCGTGCATTCCTCATGGACGAACCTCTCACCAACCTGGACGCGGAGCTGAGGGCGGACATGCGTACCGAGATCAAGCACCTGCAGGGGGAGCTGGGGGCGACGATGGTCTACGTCACCCACGACCAGGTCGAGGCGATGTCGCTCGGTCACCGAATCGCCATCCTCAACAAGGGCCGCGTCGAGCAGATCGGCACGCCGCTGGAAGTCTACGACCGTCCGGCGAGCCTCTTCTGCGCCGCGTTCATCGGCTCCCCGCCGATGAACCTGATCGAGGTGGAACTGGTCGACGGGAAGCTGCGCAGTCAGGGCGGACTGGTTCTCCCGCCACCGCCGGGCCTGCGGCGCGACCGTCGCCTCGTCGCAGGCGTCCGGCCGGAGGCACTGGAAGTCACCGAACCAGGGGCGGACCGTTCGGTCCCGGCCCGCGTGGTCTCGGCGGAGTGGCTGGGCGACGAGATCATCTACGTGGTCGACCATGGCGGCCAGCGTGACCTACGGGTTCGGATGCCACCGACGGTCCGTTTCGCCGCTGATGCATCGGTCGGGCTGCGGCACATCGGCGGGACCCCGGCGGTCTACGACGTGAGCACGGAAGATCTGGTGGCCTGATGGGAACCGTGGCAGTGAACGGGCTGTGCAAGTCCTTCGGCAAAGTCCGAGCCCTGGACGGGGTGACGCTGGACGTGCCGGACGGCTCGTTCTTCGTCGTGCTCGGGCCCTCCGGGGCAGGCAAGACGACGACCCTGCGAGCGATCGCCGGCCTTGAGAAGCTCGACGCCGGGTCGGTTCATCTGGACGGGAGGGACGCGACCGGCGACACTCCGGCCGCACGCGACCTGGCCATGGTGTTCCAGAGCTACGCCCTCTACCCGCGACACACGGCGTACGAGAACATCGCTTCGCCGCTGCGGGCACGCCGCTGTTCTCCGAGCGAGATCGCCGCTGCCGTCGAGCAGATGTCGAGCCTGCTGCACATCGAACGTCTGCTGCAGCGTCGGCCCGCGCAGTTGTCGGGCGGTGAGATGCAGCGCGTCGCCCTGGCCAGGGCGCTGGTCCGTCGCCCGCGCGCGTTTCTCATGGACGAGCCGCTGACGAACCTCGACCTCAAGCTCCGCGTCGAGATGCGCACCGAGCTCACCCGCATCCACCGCAGCCTCGGCGCAACCTTCGTCTACGTGACCAACGACCAGGTCGAGGCCTTGTCCATGGCCGACCATGTCGCGGTCCTCAAGGAGGGGAAGGTGCAACAGGTCGGAACGCCGACCGAGGTGTACGAGCGGCCCGCCAACCAGTGGGTCGCGGGATTCGTCGGGAGCCCGCCGATCAGCCTGCTCGCCTGCCGCGCCGAGGGAGACCGTCTGGTCGGTGCGGACGGCTGGACGCTGCCGAGGCCCCGCTGGACCACGGCCGAGGACGGTCGTGCGCTGCTGCTGGGCCTGCGCGCCGAGGACCTGTCCGTCGAGCGGCGTGGGGACGCGTCGTTGCCGGGGGAGCTCTACGGGCTCGAGCCGCTCGGTGACCGCACGGTGGTCGACGTTCGAGTGGGGACGGAGATTCTCAAGGTCAAGGCACGACCCACCGTCACCGGTACGCCGGGCGAACGGCTGCTTGTCACGGTCGACCTGGACCGGGCGCACCTGTTCGACGCGGGCTCCGGGCTGTCACTGTCCGAGGCGGGGCGGTAGCCGTGTCGGACGCGATCGCCGAGGTCCCGCTGGAGATCAGCAAGAAGATCGCAGGAGGCGACGCAATGAGCGACCCGATGAACGCCCTGGCCCCCGAGCACCGGCGGCTCCGGATCGGCGACGCCTGGCGCGACGCCGCAAGCGGTGCCACCTTCTCCGTCGAGGACCCGGCCACCGGCAAGACCATCGCCGAGGTGGCGGACGCCGACGTCGTCGACGGGCTCGCCGCTCTGGACGCGGCGAGCAAGGCGATGGCGCAGTGGGCGGCGACCCCGCCGCGGAAACGGTCAGAGTTGTTGACCGCGACATACCGGGCACTGACCGAGCGATCCGAGGAGGTCGCCCGGCTGATAACGCTCGAGATGGGCAAGCCGCTCGCCGAGGCTCGGGCCGAGGTGGTCTACGGCGCAGAGTTCTTCCGCTGGTTCGCCGAGGAGGCGGTGCGCGTCGAGGGGCGTTACAGCACCGCTCCCGCAGGTGGATATCGCATCCTCACCGTGCCGAAGCCGGTCGGACCGTGCGTCTTCGTGACGCCCTGGAACTTTCCGTTGGCCATGGGTGCCCGCAAAATCGCTCCTGCGCTGGCAGCGGGCTGCACGACGATCACCAAGCCGGCAGCTCAGACACCACTCACCATGCTGTTCCTGGCCCGCATCATGGAGGAGGTCGGCGTACCCCCGGGCGTCGTCAACGTGGTGACAACCAAGCGTGCCGGCGAAGTGGTCTCCGCACTGCTAGCCGACCGTCGGACCCGCAAGCTTTCGTTCACCGGGTCGACCGAGGTCGGGCGCGTGCTGCTCCGGCAGGCGGCGGACAACGTGCTGCGCACCTCCATGGAACTGGGTGGCAACGCGGCCTTGATCGTGTGTGCCGACGCGGATCTGGACGTCGCGCTCGACGGTGCCATGGTGGCCAAGATGCGCAACATCGGGGAGTCCTGCATCGCGGCCAACCGGATCTACGTCGAGGAGCCGGTGCGCGAGGAGTTCACGGCGCGCTTCGCCGAGCGGATGGGCGCGCTTTCGGTGGGCCATGGTCTCGACGACGGCGTGGACGTCGGGGCATTGATCGACGAGGCCTCGGTCGCCAAGATCGACGAGCTGGTCGCCGACGCGGTCGATCGCGGTGCCCGTGTCTTGGTGGGCGGCGAGCGTCCGGATGGGCCGGGCCACTTCTACCCGCCTACGGTCCTTGTCGACGTGCCCGAAGACGCGCGGATCCTGGAGACGGAGATCTTCGGCCCGGTGGCGCCGATCATCCCGTTCACGTCCGATGACGAGGTGATGGCGAAGTCCAACGACACCGAGCACGGCCTCGTCGGATACGTCTTCACCCGTGACCTGCAGCGGGCGCTGCGGTTCACCGAAGGGCTGGAGACGGGGATGTTGGGCATCAACCGTGGGCTGATCTCGGACCCGTCAGCTCCCTTCGGAGGCGTGAAGCAGTCCGGGATCGGCAGGGAGGGGTCGCACGAGGGCATCCTTGAGTACCTCGACCTCACCTACGCGGCGATCGACCTACCGTGACCGACCTGCTGCCGGGGAGGCACCGACATGCTTGAGACCGTCCGCGGACCACGTCAGCTGATAGTGGGCGAAGGGGTCGCGCAGAACATCCCACGAGTGGTGGCCGAGAGTGGCTCACGCGTCCTTGTCGTGACCGACCAGGTTCTTCTGCGGCAGCCGGGCGTGGCCGAGATCGTGGCCGCCGTGCGGGAGAAGGTCGACGTCGTCGAGGTGTTCGCCGACGCCACATCGGACGTGCCACTCGCCGATGTCGCCCTGGCCGTCTCGGCCGCCGCAAAGGTGGACGCCGACGTGATCCTCGCCATCGGTGGCGGCACGGTGATCGACCTCGCCAAGATCGTCGGCGTGATCCGGCGCCACGGTGGGACGCCGCGCGACTTCTACGGCGAGTCGAAGGTGCCGGGGCCGACGATTCCTCTCGTCGCGGTCCCGACGACGTCCGGCACCGGCTCCGAGCTCACACCCGTCTCGGTGCTGACCGACCCGGACCGCGAGCTGAAGGTGGGGGTTTCCAGCGTCCACATCGTGCCCGACTTCGCGATCGTCGACCCCGAACTCACCTACACCTGCCCTGCGACTGTCACCGCCCACTCGGGCATCGACGCGTTCTGCCACGCGGTGGAGAGCTACACCGCGCGCCCCCGGGCCCACGGACCGCGCGACCCGGTGGAGCAGGTGTTCCTCGGCCGCAACCCGGTCACCGACCACTACGCGCTCCTGGCTGCGGAGCGGATCGCCCGCGGCCTGCGTCGTGCGGTCCGGAACGGAGGCGACAAGGACGCGCGCGCGGACATGTCCTACGGGTCTGTGCTAGCCGGGCTCGCGTTTTCCCACGCAGGCAACGCGGCCCCGCATGCCCTCCAGTACCCCATCGGCGCAGCCACCCACACGCCGCACGGCCTGGGCGTCGGACTGCTACTGCCCTACGCGCTGGCGGCGGCCAGGAATGCCATCGGAGACCGGCTGGCCATCCTCGCCGGGGTCTGCGGGCTCGACGTGACCGACGCCTCGGAGGCCGAGGCCGCAGATGCGTTCCTCACCTGGCTCAACGGGCTCCTTGCCGACATCGGCATCCCACCCACCTTGGCGGACATCGGCGTGGCCCGTGCCGACCTGCCGCGCTTCGCGGAGATGGCCAGTGGCGTCACCCGTCTGATCCAGAACCATCCGGGCCCGACCGACACCGCGAGCCTGACCGCCATCCTCGAAGCGGCCTGGACCGGGGACCGGTAAGGCACGGAAGCGGCGGCTGGCATCAGCTGGACCAACTGTGGCCGGTCTTCTTGCTGTCCGGCGTGGGCTGTGTTGATAGGACAGCTCGCTTCGGCCCTGGGCGGGCGGGTCGGCCGTCGACGGGTGGTCCGCAGCAGGACGGTCCGTCCAATGTGCCACGTGCTGCCCGTCACGGCGTCGAGACGTCGGCAGGTCACCTGGCGTTCCGGCAAACGTCACTATGGATGATCAAGGTAGCCCGGCCGGACCCTAGCGCCAACAGGCCGATACTACGTACAGTGTCTATGTGGTTACAGCCCAACTGGCCATTGGTTGGATGCGACGCGGACCGGCGACCACTGTGGTCACGGATGAACCGCCACGCGGATCCGCTCCAGCCGGTGCCACCTGGGGCCAGATTCCCGAACTCGACGAGCGACTCCCGGACCGCGACACGCCGACAGCCGGCGACGGTCGCGCGGGCAGCACGGAATCGCTCGCCGTCGCGGTCGCGGAAGACCGGGCGGATCCGACCGCGCAGTGCCGCTGCCCAGGCAGCGGCGGCCGTGGTCATGGTGACGGGCGGATGCCGACGACACGGCACCGGTCCCAGGCAAGGGTCGACACCACATGAGGGAGGGCACGTGATTCTCTACAACACGTCCATGGGAGTGGTCGCCGGGCTGGCATTGATACTGGTGTCGCTACTGCTTCGGCGGGCGGCCGCAGCCGCCCTGCCGGCTTTCGACAACGCGGAGCCCGATCCAGCGCAGGACCGGCCGGTGGCGGTGGCACCAGCCGGTGGCACCTTCGACCCGCGGCTGTGGGCGGTGGTATTCGGGGCGCTCGGCCTGGTCCTCGCGCCGTTGGGCGCGCTGATGGCGACCACCTGGCCGTTGACCGTCAACCCGCCGCTCAACTTCATCTTCGGCGAGCCGTGCCTGATCCTGGGCGTCCTGCTGCTCGCCGCAGCGGTCTACCTCTGGCACCTGCGAGGCGACCTCGCCGGTCTGCAACAGGTGGACCTCACCCCGGTCGCCGTGGTCGTCATCGGACTCGGCGGCGTCCTGATCGCCTGTGCCGCCGCCATCGCACGGTTCGAGATCGTCGGCGGCGCGCCGGCCGCCGAACCCATCACCGGGCTGCTCAACGGCTATCCACTTGTGGAGAACACCTTCTTCGTGCTGCTCTACCTGGCTGCCGGCCTCGGTGCCATCCTGGCGCCGTTGAGCCGCCTGCGTCCGGGCTGGCTGCTCACCGCCGCGCGGTGGCTCTGGTTCGGCAGCGGACTGGTCTTCGCCCTGTTCAGCATTCTGAACTACTACACCCACGCCGGCCTGGACATCAACCTTCGTCTCGGTACGGAGTACCGGATCTGATCAGCCTGCGCCCGGCCTGACCACAAAACGAATCCGCCGCGACCCGTGAGACGCCGGCACCGGCCCGGCGTCTCACCACGAGCAGACGGCAACCAACAGCCGCTGCGTTCTACCAGGTGGCGATCCAGATCACACGCACCGCGTCGGTGAGTTGCTGCATGCCGAAAGCCGTATGCCCGCGTACCGGGCCGGCGAAGGCGATGTCGTCGTCGCCGGCGGCGCGCAGTCTCGGCGGAGTAGCGCGACAGCTGATGTCCGTTGAGGTCGAGCCAGTACCAGCCGTCGGTGAGTCCGAGCCAGTGCAGCGTCTGTTTGTCCCGACCGCAGGGGTGCACCTGGTCCAGCGGGCGTAGCTTGAACCGGAAGCGGATCGCCGGTGGTGTCCGGCGTACCGGGCGGTGGTCAGCCACGAGGGTGGCCGCTGGCCCGTTCGTCGGTGGTGAGGCTGAAACGTAGGGCGAACGCCGCGTGGACCGGCGTTCCGGGCAGGTTGTCGCGAATGGCGAAGACGACGTGGTCGAAGTGAGCGACCGCGTTCAAGGCCTGGGCGAACGCGTCGGCCACGGTCGCGGGATCGTTGCGGAACACCCCGCATCCCCACGCGCCGAGCACGAGGCCGCGGTGCCCGTGCGTGGCCGCGACCTCGAGGATCCGCCGGGCTCGCCGGGCGAGTACGGCTGGCACGTCGGCGGCGTGGTCAGGTTGGTTGCGTACGATCGCGCCGTGGTTCGGCGCGGCCGCGGTCAGCAGCGAGGTGGTGTACGGCTGGTCGAGCAGGTTGCCGTTGTCGTCGCGGAACACCGGCACGTCGGGGGAGTAGACGAGCCGGTCGCTGTAGCGCAGGTCCTGTTGGCCGCGGTGGAAGGCGTAGAAGTCGGGTGCGGCCCGCAGGCATGCGTAGAGGGCTGAGGAGCGGGCGATGCTCTCCTCCTGCGCTTGGGCGCCGTTGAGGAACCCGCCGCCGGGATTCCTGGCCGAGGCGAACACCAGAGCCGCCGCACCGGGGCCGAGGCGGCGTGCCGCGAGCAGCGTCGATTCGTCCGTCACCTCAACTGTGCAGGAACCCGCTTGGCAGTACGCGAGGGTGATCGTCTCATCGGGTAGGTAATGCCGGGTCCCGGCGACCGCGGCGCGGACCGCGTCAGCGATGACGACCTCGTCACCGATGTCGTTGCGTTGACATCCTCGCCGCCCTAAGACCGCATCTCATTTGGGGTTGTTGCTGGTCAACAGGTTGAGACGGGCTGCTCGGCGGTAGCAGATGACAGCGCAGGCGAGCTGTACGAATCCGAGGAAGTGGGAAGCCTTGCGTTCGTAGCGGCGGGCCAGGCGCCGGAACCGGGTGATCCACTCCAGACAGCGTTCGACAACGTAGCGGTGGCGGCCGAGCCGTCTCGAGGACTCGATGCCCTTGCGGGCGATGCGTGCCCTGATGCCCCGTCGGGCGAGGGTGTCCCGGCAGTGGCGGTAGTCGTAGCCCTTGTCCGCGTGCAGCTTCACGGGCCGTCGGCGAGGCCGGCCGACCGGCTGACGCACCGGTGTGATGGCGTCGACCATCTCCTCGAGGAACTGTTGGTCGTTGACGTTCGCGGCGGAGATGTCGGCGTGCAGCGGGATCCCGTTGCGGTCGCTGACCGCGTGGATCTTGGAGCCTGGCTTGCCTCGGTCCACCGGGCTGGGTCCGGTCAGGTCCCCCCTTTTACCGCCCGTACGTGCATGGCGTCGATGCTGGCCCGTGACCAGTCCACGCGGCCGGCGGCGCCGAGTACGTCGAGGGTCGCCTGGTGGAACGCGGCCATGACTCCCTGAGCGACCCACTCGGTGAACCGGCGGTGCGCGGTCTTCGACGAGATCGGGAACGACTCCGGTAGTTCGTCCCAGGCGCAGCCGGAGTCCAGGACGTACAGGATCGCCGCCAGCGCGGTCCGGTCGTCGATGCGTCGCCGGCCGCCGCCCTGATGGCGTTTCGGATGCTCGGGCAGCAACGGCTGCGCGAGGTGCCACAACGAGTCCGGGCAGTACTTCTCCACATCACCCATACCGACCCAACGAATCACCCAGCGCTAGAGCAACCCCAAATGAGATGCGGTCTAAACGGCGGCGATTCCAGCCACGCCGCGCGTGACACGCGCGGTGTTCTGGTGGGTTACCGTTTCACCGCGCGGTGCCGGGACAAGTCTCGGTCCTACCCGCGCTCCACGGTCGTTGAAGTCCGCCTGCCCGGCGGCCTTGATGTTGATCGCGGCGTTGACGTCCCGGTCGTGGTGACTGCCTCACGGACAGACCCACGACCGGACGTTCAGCGCCATCTTCTCGTTGATCCGGCCGCAGTCGGAGCACATCCGGGTGGACGGGAGCCACCGGTCGACCCGGGCGAACGTGCGTCCGGATCTCGCCGCCTTGTACTCCAGCATGGCGACGAACGACGACCATCCGGCGTCGTGGACGCTCTTGGCGAGCCTCGTGCGGCCGAGACCGACGACACACAGGTCCTCGACGTACACCGCTT